>PVMK01129799.1_pt1 | contig 20404 bp, 21 predicted proteins | sample 1853481 | NCBI WGS metagenome assembly PVMK01 (sample SAMN08533507, study PRJNA380276) | Marine sediment metagenome, whole genome shotgun sequencing project. | reverse complement strand
ATATCTTTCTTCCCAGTCAAGTTTCCTCTGGAGCGCAACCTTGCGTTCATGACCTGGTATTTTGCGTCCTTTTTTCAAAATTCCGTGGACCAATATTATACGTTTGCCGTGAGCAAAGAAGTAGAAAATACGCGTATTCAGTCTGCCCACATGGCGCAATTCATAGAGGCCATCACCGATGTGTTTTGAGAGTGGCGGGCGGTGATATTCACGCAATTTCAGCTTGTTGAGACCGGCCAGTATAACAGCGAAGTCATCCGGTGCAGTATCTTTCAAATCCTCCAAGAAATCCTGCACAGGAGACCGTCCCTGTACATTTTCGTAAAACTCGATTCTAAACTTCATGCCATTTTACATCAATATTGATGTCATTGCAAGAGCACCTTAGATCAAATAGGATCTATGTCAGATTATTTTTGAACAGATAAGATTCTGTTGGCGGGGTGCGCCTTTTGTGTAACCTACCGCTTCTGAATGGGAGGTGTCAAGGAAATAGGTGAGACGGGCGAGACGGGGATATTCAGCAGGCAGGAGGCAGACGGCAGCAGGCAGCCGTGGTTGGAGGTTGGAGGAGCGCTTCGCTTTAGGTTGGAGGCAGGAGACAGAGGTCGGAGGTCGGAAGTCAGAGATCAGAAGACAGAACGTGGATTGGAGATCGTGGATTTCTCAAGCGAGAAAAGCGAGAAAAGATAATAAGGCCGTAGAGGGGGAATGTAGATCGTAGATTGCGGATTTGGGATGTGAGATATGGGATCTCAAGAGGAAGTTTGACGGCTTGGTCTAACTGCGGTGGAGATGACTGGTTCCAGTTCTATATAATGCCTGTCGGTGGCTAAAGAGCTGGTCGCCCCGTCCGAGTGCATGTGATTGTTATGGCTGTGCTAACCAAGCTTTCTCGCAACATAGACTCCATAGCTGTAATATTCTCTATATTTTTCATACAAGGCTATTTCTTTATTTTCTGCCTCTACTATTGTTTGTGCTTTTTCACTATAAGAATGCCTGGCAAGAAATTCTGCAAAACTATTTTGCATTGGCCGATAATAATTTTCCAACCAGCAACGCTCTGGTAAAACAAAGTACGCGACCGGAGAATAACCACTCCTTTCCAATATATTGATCTTCGAGGAAGCAGTATCTATTTCTGGATACTCAGCTTCCCAGTACTTTTGGATTTCAAATGGTCGATCACTAGTTGTCCAAGTAATTTCTGATACAACAAGCAACCCACCGGGCTGCAAAAAACGTCTCCAATCATTTATTCCTTTCTCGAAGCCGATATTATATATAGCCCCCTCAGACCAGATTACATCATATTCCTCATCGTTAAATTGCAGGCTCTCCATTGAACATACAAGAGGGTTGATTTTTTTACTTAAGCCTTCGTTTTCGGTGTTACCTTTGAGTACTTCGATAAAGTCGGGCAAAAAATCTATAGCTGTGATTTTGGCATTTAGTGAGCGGGCAAGCTGTATGGTAGAGGCTCCTGTGCCACAACCAATATCCGCAACCGTTAATGGCGTAGACGGGTCAAGCATAGCTAAGTCGATAGCCTTTCTTGTCTCTGCGTCCCCTCCAGGTCCTTGCCGTTTTGCTCTCTTATGTAGGTCTACTAGAAGTTGGTAATCGTCCATTGTTTAGTCTTTATTTGCGGCCATAACCTTAGATTATGCGGCGTATTATCCGCTTTATAATGCGGAAACCCTCTTTACCCAAACTAACATTGTGAAAGACTACCGATACTTATCGCATGGCTCTCACGATATTGAAAAAGAAAAATACCGAAATCGACATGCGCTCTGATCACACTCTAATATACCTCGACAGATTTTTGCAAGAAAAAGGCCATGGCAAGACTGGAGATTACATCCCTTAATTCACACTTTCGGCTCAAGGAAGCATACTACCAGATGTTAGGGTGGGGCAAAAGGCGTGACTGTGGATTAAAGGATGTTATGGTATATGAACTTGCAATAAAAGCGTCTTGTCGTCATGTGCAAGTAGCTTTATGACCCTTTATCTTCACAACCTTCTGCGGATACACCTTGCATTGCTATTAGACACTGGGCGTTTCTGCGTTCTTGTTGATGGGGGGTAACTTTGCCGCTCGGAGCCGAGGGTAAAGCTAAGCTCTTGTCCCGTGCAAAAATCTGATCTGTGTTGTCAACTATCTCAGACAAGATCATCTGTTCCACCGTAGCCCATACCTCCGGATCAGCGTCCATTTTAACGTGCGGAGTCGAGAAAAGTCTTCTCTCCCATGACAAGCTTGACATATCAACATTCTTATCCCGGTAGTCAAATCTGATGTTGGCAATAACTTTTGTTTTGTTAGAATCTTCCGGTTCAATTTTGTCCTGCCCCTGAAGTATCCACCCGTCATTTTGAAAGAGATTTGCAGCGCGTTTCACGTTTGAGGGAATTATATGATCATCATAAACTAAGGCTACGCTGTCAATCTGTACAGTCAGTAAAATCGGAACACCCATCCTCTTGAGTTCATGAGATATTTCAACTACAGCAGCCCCACCAAGACTCTGGCCGTACAAAATCAGACGAGCAGAATTCCTCTCCCAATCATCAAGAAAACCGTTCTGATCATGATCAAATGTATTTTGAATCAACTTGATAGCCAGGTCACGTTTTCTATTCTCAAGGGTTTCGACGTGGACATTGGGGAGTTTCATGGCGTCAATTTTTATTGCCAACTTTCTCACGCCCCGCGATTCGTCGTCCCAAGGTTCGAACCCGCCTAAAAAGCCCAATATTAGGGTTTGATCGCCTCCTAAGGGTGTTGGGGGTGTTAAAGTCGATGGTATTGGTTGCCTCTGAAACCAGCGCATCCGATTTGTAGAGATAGCAAAACCGCTATGCCAGCAGCATAGAATAATTTGCCTTTTGAAATTCCTCCCGAGGACATCTAACCAATCTCCTTTCAATTACCTCTCGATCCGATGACTTATGCTGTTTTAATGTCGAATTTGGCAATTGAACTTTACATATAGATAAATCTGATTTTGAAAAATGCAACTCAGGACAGGTAGGGCAGAGGGCATAGAGCAAGAGGTCGGAGGTCGGAAGTCAGAGATCAGAGGACAGCGAAGAGACGTTGGAGGTTGGAGGAGCGCTTCGCTTTAGGTTGGAGGCAGAGGGCAGGAGTGAAACGACGCGGCGAAGCGGAGACACGGAGACGCGGCGAGGAAGGCAAAAGACAGAGGACATCCGTCTTCGCCCTACGGGCTACGCCGCGACAAGGAGGGCAGGAGGCAGAGGGCAGAAGACAGCTGGCAAGGTTGGCACGCAATATTGCCAAGGAAGGATGTACTCTGGATAGCGTTGTATCTTCTCGATGGCTTCAATTATGTCAGTGATGCGGTGCTGCCACAGCCTAGGCGACAGCAGCTTTTTTCTCATTCTGGATAATAATCTTCGGATCTGGATTCCTGGTAGGGACTGGTAATCCTTGTTCCTCCAACAGGCTCACATGCTCTTTCATTCCCCACTTAGCCTTATACAAACAATCTTCCACTGAATGACCTATTCCGGTGAAGCCCTCTAATTCAGGAGAATAAAATCCAAAGTAGTCTGGTTCGTCGGTAGCCTCGATTACCAGCGAATATTGTAATTCTATCATTTCATCATCCTCCTATGGCTTCTTGATCCCAGCAGCTTTCAATATGGAATGCAGAGTTCCTGTCGGAACCTCCTTTGCTCCGTGGAAATCGACACGTATGAGTTTATCCCAGTTGGCCTTACCGTAGTACCGTATTGAGCCCTTCTCCTTTATAACCCTAAAACCATTCTTCTCCAGTAACCTTACTAATTCACTGAATTTCACCTGAATATCCCCACAGAGTCAACTATCTGACCATCTTCAAACGGAGGATATAACAATTCCTGCCCGAAATCAAACTGGGATCATAAAGCGGGACGTCTTCGGAACGACGCGGGGATGGGGAGACATTTCGAATTGCGGATTTAAAAAAACAGGCAGGGGCAGGGAGATTTAGGTCAGATGCCTGCGGCGTCATTAGGTCATTACGCTTCGCTGTCATTAGTTGTAAGAGGTAGAGGGCGGAGGTTAGAGTTCAGATTTTAGATATGGGATCTCAAGAGGAAGTTTGACGGCTTGGTCTAACTGCGGTGGAGATGACTGGTTCCAGTTCTATATAATGCCTGTCGGTGGCTAAAGGGCTGGTCGCCCCGTTTAACTGTCGATAAATATTCACAATCAATTCGAGGTTTGCCTCAACCGTGAAATTCCATCGGAGTCCCTGGACATTCTCTCGCACAACAAATGCTTCTGGAGCCCGCAGCCGCTCGGCTAATCCAGATATTGAATCAATCACTAGACCGACACCGTATGTCACCAGAAAGCTTTTGAGCGCCTTGTGCGGAAAGCTGATGACCGGCAAGCCGCAGGCAATGTACTCGAATAGCTTATTCGGCAGTACGGTGTCCAAATGGACCTTGTTGAGCGTATCATTGAACCCAGCCCAGCCGAAATCATACTGGGTGATCTCTTCAAAGAGCTTCTCTGGTGGAAGACTGGGATGGTAAATGATGTTGGGTACTGTGTCGGCAAGGGTCTGATAGTCAGAATTATCACGCGAGGGATAGATATGCACTTCAAAGCCCTCTGCCGCTAAGGCTCTGAAGATGGTGCGCAGGTCATAGTGGCCGCCGTTACTGCTTATGAAGCCTTCGTATACTATACGAATTGGGCGGTCAGTACTGTTTCGGTCGATTTGAGGGAGCGTCTTTGGGATGAAACGCTTTGGGATATAGTTCGCGTAGACGTGAGCAATCTCGGGCAACCTATAGCCCTGCCATCGCACGATGTCGAAGATTGTATCCGAGACGGTAATGACGGCATCACTGCGTTCGATGGCCTGCTGTTCCTCCTCGCCCCAGTTCGCCCCATTGCCTGTTCTATTTAAACCGTTCTCATACGCTGTCTTGCGTGCACTCATCAAATCGTGGATGTCGTGCACGATAGGGATCTCCCCACTGAATAGATCGATGCATAGATTCGTCAGCGTGTCGGGTGCATTGTGGGAGTGGATGAGACTGATATCATTTGTGGCGACAATGTTTCGTAGTTCCGCTGCCGGGTTGTCGCCGAGCGGAAACCAGGCTTCGAAGCATTCATCGCCATGGCCGTAGAGCTCCGTAAGCGTCTTGCCCACATAGGCGAACGAGATGCGAATGGGCGAATCCATCTTGCGAAACCCTTCTGCATATTTGAGAGCACGGATGCAGGGCTGCGGTTGGACAAAGAGTAAATGCATGTTTCAGATCCACTTCATTAAAACAGGACGAAAATGGATAATCGGCCGAAATAAAACTACTGCGCACGGTCGACCGAACCGAGTTACTTCCTCTGCTTTATGACTTTGCAGGGATTGCCTACTGCAAGGGTATAGGGGGGCAAATCCTTGGTGACCACGCTTCCGGCGCCAACAATGACCCCGTCGCCGATGGTGACCCCCGGCAAAATTATCACTCCCATCGCGATCCAGACATCGTTGCCAATCGAAACGGGTTGTTTGATATGCCCTTGTTCTAGAAGGGTTTTGCTCGGGTCGGTCTCATGATTTGCGGTGTGAACCATTGAGTAGGGTCCGAACATCGTCCGGTCGCCGACGGTAAGACCGCCAAAACCGTTAACCCAGCAGCCGTAATTAAAACCTATGTCGTCCCCGAGTTCAATGAATTCGCTATTGAGCCATACGATCAGGTCGAGGTAGTAGCACCCTTTGCCAACTCGCTTGGCATCACGGGGACGAAAAGGAATAACGCTCTTACTTTCCGGAGTGATCATCATCGCAACGACCTCCTAATAAGTTGCTACGCAGGGATGAATTGGGAAGGTTACTCGGAAGATCTGAAATCCTTTGAACAGCACTCTGTAGCAAAGTTTAATCCAAAATGACCAACAGTTCAAGCAGGGTGGGGAAAGACAACAGAGGAAAGACAACAGAGGGCAGACGACAGAGGGCAGGAGAGAAACGACGCGGCGAAGCGGAGACACGGAGACGCGGCGAGGAAGGCAGAGGACAGAGGGCAGCGAAGAGACGTTGGAGGTTGGAGGCAGGAGACAGAGGTCGGAGGTCAGAAGTCAGAGATCAGAGGGCAGACGACAGAAAACAGAGGACAGACGACAGCAGGCAGCGGGCAGTGACGTTATCCGTTATTAGTTATTGTTATTCGGGAGATCTGTCGCTATGAGCTGCCCTGACGACTTGAACGATTTCTACGGTTTCGACGATTTACCGCTCACCGCTTTCAGTTGCCACCACGGTTTTTATTTAACATGTCTCCGAGATCAAACATTATCGCCCCCAAGGAATGGTCAGCCACGTCTTTCCACTCCGGCGGCAAGTCATGGGCCGCTTCAAAGGTAAAATGAAGCGGGAATTCTACATATTCACTTTTATTCTCTTGGCAATCAAGGAGCGCCACTCTCAAAGTGAGACCCATAAAGCCTAGACGATCGTAGTCAGCCTGCGCAGGGGATGGTGTCCTCAAGAAAAAGTAGCCGCCCATTTCAGCGCTGTGCTCAGCCCTAAGCGGTGCGAATGTAGTCCTGAAGGGACCACTCCCTCCCCTCATCAGTACCTGGATCATTTGTTTCATGTCCCCATCCGGGTCCTTGGCACGTATGTATACTCTCCAAGTCGCACCCGGGCGAATTTGGCTGGGAGCATAAGAGTCCAGTATGACTGGTGGCTGCCCCTTGTCCGAGGTCGATGTTTTTTCGCACCGTGTAAATGATGCACATCCCGAAATGAGAATGCACAAGGCTAGGAGGACATAGATTTTCTTGTTCATAGCAGAAACCTCAACAGATGCTGGCGCCAGGAGATAATTTACCAGAAAGTACTTGTTCAGGGGATTCTAGTCAATTAGTTAATTACGAAATTAGAGAATTGGAGAATTAGAAAATTAGTCAAACAGATGAACTGCTTACCGCTTACTATTTGACGCATTGTAGTTCTCTCCACTAAGTGAGCGCGAAAAACTGCAAACATTTTTGAAATCGGGGTAAAATGCCAAAACTCGTTTAGAGGACTGTCTTCTTCATAAAATCAGGCACCGCAAGTCTTGGGAATTTCATGGCACGATCCATACCGCAGTCCCCTTAGCCCGGTGTAGTACTTTTGTGGCAACTTGACCCAAAGGGAGTTCCTGAATTGCAGACAATCCTCTGCGTCCTATAATGAGGGCGCCGTAGTTCCCTTTACTTGCTTCCTCGAGAATGTCACCTGCACGGGTTTGGCTTCGCAATTTATGTTTAATCGAGATTCGTGTCCCTTTCACTCCAGCCTGCTCAAGTCGTTTCCTGTAAGAATCAAACATGCTGCCGATATCCTTCTCCACTTCTTCCAATAACTTGATTTCTATCTCTTCGCCCCTGGGAGTGTAAACATCAAGCAATTGCAGCTTAAAGTCTCGGACCACACTGAAGAGAGTTATTTCAGCACCAGTAGCAGCAGCGAAAGTTCCAACGTAATCCACCGCCCTGCGGCAATTTTCAGAACCATCCACCGCGAGAAGCATCTTTCTCAAGCTGATATCACCCCCAATCACCCATACAGGGGTGTTTTCGACCCCCTGGGCAATCTTGTAGGAAACGGAGCCGGGAAAGAGGTCTTCTATGCTGCTAGAACCCCTTCTCCCCAAAACCAAAGCATCATAACCTTCAGAGCTCTCAGAAATAATGTCACGGGCAATGCCCGCCAGTCGCTCTCTCTGTATTATATTAATGTCCTCTTCCTTAAAATTGGCTTGGAGCATCAACTTTCTGGCTTCATCTAAGAATGCCTCGGCCGCCGTTTCCTCATTTTTCTTCCATTCAGTGTACTTTGCCCGCATCTTCCTCTTGAAAAAGCCACCTTTCTCAAAGTCCCAAAATGCTTGAGGTGCTGTAGATACGACATACATCAGGTTGATCCTGGGGTTCACTGCAGCGTAGTTCAGGGCAACATAGCTCACTGCCTTGAGTGAATGAGGCGATCCATCTACAGCAATCAGAAGTTTTTTTGATTTTATCATTATTCGTCCTCCACCCATGTTCTCCGCCCCCGCCTTGGCTATCTTGTCTCAAATGAAGGCGAATTTTAGATCAGGACAGACAGAGATTCGCAAACTAGAGAATTTCCCCTTATTTTGATTTCGTAAAAACTAAGAGAGGGCTCCAGTACTATTCGATGAAAAGCTGCAAAAGGTGGACCTGCGTTAGGACTAAAAAGCCGACGGAAGGTGAAGTCTATATGGAGGTAAGTGAGGTTGCTCTATTCAGCAATGCTAGGAACTTGAGTTCACACCAATCCCAGGAGAATCTCAGCCAAAATATTATACTCCCGATAGAACAAACAATGTTCTATTAGGAGTCAGATTGCACACTTTTAGTTTCATTTCTTTCCCTGAAAAAACATGTCTGGTTAAGGTTGAGAAAGGAGACCAACCTAAAATCAGAATACAGTCAGACCAGCGATTCGGTCAACACAAAAAACCACCATTTTATAGATTGATCGGCTGGCTCAAAGAGGGAGAGGGTAAAGGACAGAGGTCGGAGGTCGGAAGTCAGCCGCCTTCGCCTGATGGCTTCCGCCTTCGTTAATACTTCGGCGAGACAAGTCGGCGCGCCAAGGAAGGCAGAGGAGAGGGAAGGTTAATTAGAAAATTAGAGAATTAGAGAATTGGTCAAATAGAAAAATCGGTTACGGTTTACCGTTCACCGTTTACGACTTCTACGGCTTACCGCTTACTGCTCACTGCTTACCGTTTACGATTTCTTCTGTGGGTGTCTGCTTCTTGGGCAATCGCGCAGGCTCAATTCTCCCCAAACTTTGAAATTGTATTCTACTGGCAGCTATCCTTTCATTTACGGGGCCGCTAGCTGACCAACCTTTTCTGATTAAACCCTGGTCATTTTGTTCCAACATTGTCTCTAGGGATACTCGATTGCGGCCACTGATCTTGCTATTGTACATAAACAGATCCGCCCTTGTTATCGCCGTCTCTACTGTATCCTCGGGCCGCACCACCGTGGCCCCAATAGATACAGTAACCCGAATTGTGCTGTATTCAGTCTCGTGACGAGATTTTTCCACAAGCAAGCGCAGCCTGTCTGCAAACGTATGTAATTGAGCCATATCTACATGTGTGATGATTGCAACGAACTCCTCTCCGCCATAGCGCCCCAGAAGGTCGTGAGCCCTCAGGTTGCTCGAAAGTGTGCGGGCGACCATCATCAATACTCCGTCGCCGACATTGTGCCCGTAGGTATCGTTGACGATTTTGAAGTTGTCTATATCGAGAAAAAGTACCCCACATGGCCAGCCGTAACGTTGCATTTCATTAATTCTCGAATGGAGCTTCATGTCGATGCAGCTCCTGTTCGCCAATCCAGTTAGCGGGTCCACCAGGGACTCCTTTTGGAGTTGATCTATTCTCTGAAGAAGTGCTGCCTTTGACGAGTTGTCGCTGAAGCTTTCAACAGCGCCTACAATACGACCACTAGAATCTCGTAGCGGAGACACACGAATGATAACGGGCAACCGGTGGCCGTCCTTGTGTTGAAGATAGGCCTCAGTCTCACGCTCAAGGCCATCCATGAGAGTCTGGGCCAGGGGGCACCCTGCTTCACATAGATTAACGCCTTTGTCGTCGATATGCACAAGCAGATTGTCCGAGCAGCTTATGCCCACCGCTTCAGAACTCTCATAGCCGGTAATCCTCTCTGCACCCTTGTTCCAGTAGGTTATCCTCCTGTTCATGTCTACGAAATAGACGCCATCCTGGAGGCTATCGAGGACACCTCTGAAGAAACCTTCCTTTTTACTCATCACATTACCCCATGCTCATGATTACCCGAACAGTTCGGGATAAGATCTAACTAGCAAGAAAAGTGCCGTTTCTTACAGTGCGGAGATAACATGTGGGATGTAGGAAGGCAAGGAGCAGAGGGCATGGAGCATGGGGAAAAGGACAGGGAAGGTTAATTAGAGAATTAGAGAATTAGTTGATTCGTTGATTAGAGAATTAGAAAATTAGAAAATTAGTCAAACAGATGAATTGTTTACCGCTTACGGTTTACTGCTTACCGTTTATTGTCTTTACCTCTCATCAGATTTTTGTTAAATCTAGGAGGTAGCATCTTCTCCCGACAAACTCTTATTGGACATTGCACTCTTCCGGAAGGTATCGGTTCCGATGGCTTTTCAGACAGACGCATTCTATCATTTGTCCTTAATGTTTATTTTCTCCATCATGGTTTTCCCACTCAAACGGAGAGGCCTCGTTGCTCTGGTACTCGTAATTCCAGCGTTAACAGAAATTGTACAATTCTTCATGCCAAGCCGAGTACCTGACTTTATGGACGCATTTCATGGGTATCTCGGAATCATTCTAGCCTATTGCCTGGTGCAAATGTGGAGAGAGATAGCGCCCGTGGCAAAGAAATTTCGACAAATCGAAAATTAGGGAATTAGTCGATTCGTTGATTAGAAAATTAGAGAATTAGGAAATTAGTCAAAGAGATCAGAAGACAGAGGACAGACGACAGAGGAAAGAAGGCAGCGGCAGGTTGGGTAATTAGAAAATTAGAGAATTGGAAAATTAGTCAAAGAGATCAGAAGACAGAGACAGATTATCCTGTGGGAGCGGCTTTCAGCCGCGATTTGGAGTGCGATTTCTACGGCTTTTACGATTTCTACGACTTCAACGATTTACCGTTTACCGTTCACCATTTACGAATTGACAAATTACTCCTGGCTACTGACTCCTGGCTACTGGCTACTTCGTTTTGATATAGCCGCATCAATCAACCGTCCAAGAGCAGAAGTCAGGGCCTCATTGAGGGTCTTCTCCACTTCTTGACGCTTAAAGCGCACGACACTCTCCTCAGGACGATCCTCAACTGTCTTGGTTAAGACCCTTTCCTTGCGCTTTGAACCCCACTTTTGCCGAAAGTTTCACCAGGTAGCGTATTTCTGTTTTAAAGGTGTAGGAGCTGGCTTTCACCTCCAGAGCATCAACGAAGCCTGTAATGACGATATCGACCTCTTCAGGAAGGTCCTTGAGGTTGCCAGGAACTGGCTCCCAGCCGGTGAGTTCAACAGCGCGTATGTTCCGCGCCTTCAAGAGCTGGAGGAAGATGGAAGTGATATCTTGAGTGGGGAATGAAGATTTCAGCCGAATCGGCTCCTCTTTGCCATTGCTGAGGACACGTTGCCCTATTCTCGCCGAAGGGGGCCGGTTATCTTGAAATGGAACAACTCCTATGGTCAGTTTGGTCGTTGGACTCTTCTGAACAATAGAGTCAGCTCGGAGATTGAGCCAATAGGTTTTAGAGGCGGCACAACTGACAAGGCTCAGTGCAAATAGCAGGACCAGGAACATGTAAATATTCCGGTAATCTCTATCTCGTCCGGTAATCTTCATGGCTTCACCTCTCGTTGATTAGGGAATTAGAGAATTAGAGAATTAGTCGAATCGGTAATTCGTTAATTTGTTGATTCGAAAATTAGAGAATTAGGGAATTAGTCAACGAGTCAATTCGTTGATTAGAAAATTAGAGAATTAGTTGATTAGTTAAATCGTAGATTAGTCATTTTGTCAAATCGTTAATTAGAGAATTAGGGAATTAGAAAATTAGTCAAATAGATGAATTGCATGCCGCTCACTGCTTACTGCTTACCCGTTTACTTTTAGCTACTGGACTCTTTGATTGCTGATTTGAGTATAATCCAGTATGAGATACTAGAAGAATAGCCACTGTCTTTGAGGACACCATGAAGGTTCTGCTCATATCTGCAAATACGGAACAGATCAACATGCCCACCCTGCCCCTCGGTTTAGCCTGTGTGGCTGCGGCTACACGCAAAGCTGGACACGAAGTGACATACCTTGATCTCATGGCCCAAGAGGATGTCCAGGAGGTTATCAAGGATGCCATGGAAGAGCGCAGCCCTGATGTCGTGGGCATTTCTGTGAGAAACATCGACGACCAGGTCATGGATAATCCCGCCTTCCTTTTGGAACAGATAAAAGAAGTTGTAGCCAGCTGCCGGAGTTTTTCAGATGCCCCAATAGTGCTGGGTGGCGCTGGTTACAGCATGTACCCTGAGTCAGCCCTGGAGTACCTGGGAGCGGATATGGGGATCCAGGGAGAAGGGGAAGTGGCCTTCCCCACCCTTCTGGACAAGATCCAGCGAAACCATGATCTTTCAGACACGCCAGGTCTTTATCTGCCGGGCCGTGGCCTTCAAGCTAAGAGAGCTTTTGCGAAAAATCTGGACGGGTTCCCTTTCCCGGAAGACCACCTCTGGTCAGCTTCTTCTATCACTGAAGACGCGGAATTTTTGCTACCGTTCCAGACCAGACGCGGCTGCCCCATGAATTGCAGCTATTGCTCCACCTCAACCATAGAGGGCGCAATTTTTCGTAATCGCGCCCCGGCTCTGGTGGTGGAAGAGATTGCACGGCAAGCCGAGAAAGGCTTTGATCGTTTCTTTTTCGTTGACAACACCTTCAACCTCCCCGTTTCCTATGCCACGGAACTTTGCCAACAGCTCGCAGCGGCGGAGCTGGATATTACCTGGCGGTGCATTCTCTACCCCTGGAAGGTAGATGAAAAACTGGTCAAGTTAATGGTGAAAGCCGGGTGCAGGGAGATTTCCCTCGGGTTCGAGAGTGGTTGCGAGTCGGTACTGCAGGGTATGAACAAGCAATACAACTCCCAGGAGGTTTGGCGAATTACTCAGATACTGGGAGACCATGGCATCCACAGGATGGGGTTTCTGTTGTTGGGAGGCCCAGGCGAAACCAAAGAGTCAGCGGAAGAAAGCCTTCAGTTTGCCGATTCCCTTGATCTGGAAATGGTCAAGGTAACCACGGGCATTCGTATCTATCCTCATACTGCTTTAGCAAGGATTGCCTTAGCCGACGGTGTGATCTCAGAAGATGACGATCTTCTCCAGCCGCGATTCTATCTGGCCGAAGGATTGGAAGACTGGCTGCCTGAAACCGTACATTCCTGGCTTGCCGAGCGCCCGAATTGGGTAACCTGAAATGGGTAATTAGAGAATTAGAGAATTAGGAAATTAGAGAATTGGTCAAATAGTAAAATCGGTTGCTGAGCGGGTATGAATGTTGCTTTCATTATCCAGCCTAGAGACAAGTACACCGCACCCCTCGGGAGGGTGGAACTCGTGGACCCTCTGTTAGCGCCGGTTGAGCCTGTTTGAGCGTCAAACAAGACCGTTACCCCACCCCCTGGGCGGTATCATTATGGATACGCCAATGAAGACAAAAACGCATCGAGGCATAGGCATCGTAGCCAGGTACCCGGTTACCGTGTTCACAGCAGATGGGTTTCTGGATGGCGTAACGCAACTCTTAAATAGCCGCGGAGCACTTATCCGCTGTCGCCGGCCCCCACGTCAACACGAGACTACCACCATCAGAATTCAACTTTCTAAAAGTGAGTCATTACTAGTGGAAGCCGAAGTAATGATGTTGCACTTTTCAGAACCAAATGAAAATCAGGAAGTTGTGCCGCTGGGAATGGTGGTACGCTTCAAAAACCTCTCCTCTGTGGGCCGCAAGCGTCTTCGCAGTGTAATCGCCAAGCACTATGCGAAAAAGGTTCAGCGACTGGCCGTTAAGAATTAATACCCCTCGTAGATTATAGATTGCGGATTTCTCATTGGTCATATGGCTGCGCCGTCATTAGGTCAAGACGCTTCGCTGTCATTTGTTGTAAGAGGTAGAAGGTAGATTGCAGAGGGGCAGACCCCTTACTCATAATGGGTCCACATTCTAATAACCTTGACAACCTTCTCTTTGTCTAGAATCTCGTAAACTAATCGGTGTTGAATGTTAATTCGGCGGGAGTAAGCTCCAACCAAATCACCAACAAGTTTTTCGAATGGAGGTGGGGTATGGTAAGGATTTTTTCGGAGGATGGCTAGTAAAGGTTCAGCTCTAGAACGAAGTCCGGCAGCAGTTAGCTTTTTCGCATCTTTCTGCGCCTGTTTTGTAAAAACAACCCGCCATTTCACCAATCAAGATCCTCTGCACACTCCTCAATGGGCGTTTCTAAGCCTTCTCTGATGGACTCTCGCATCCCAGAAATCGAAAGGAGATAGAGTGTCTCTTGTATCGCTCTCCAGTCATCCTCGGAAATCAGCACCGCATTTGCCCGCTTGCCGGTAATGATTATCGGCTCATGAGAAGACGCAGCTTGATCTATCAAACGATAGAGCTTGGCACGTGCTTCTGTTGCTGTGACGGTAGGCATAAATTAACTCCTCATTCAAAGACAGCATAAAGCATACGCTATTACGTACGCCCTGTCAAGAGGTAGAGGAGCTCACTGCGTTCGCCGGCGAGACGGGCGAGACGGGCAGACGGGCGAGACGGGAGTTGATGGAAATTACAAATCACAAAACCCAAATAACAAACAAATAACAATGACCGAAATTCAAAATTCCAAACCTTCACATCATCTTAGAAAAAGAGAATTCCAAATATGTTTGGGTCATTGAATATTGGAATTTGAGATTTATTTGTAATTTGGTGCTTGGGATTTGGGGTTTCGGAATGCGGATTGCGGATTAGAAATCCGATATGACGCTGGGCCCAGTTTCACTTGACAGGTTCCAACCGTTCGTGCCAGAGTCTGGCCAACTTTCCATATACAGATAAATGACTTTCATTCATTACGGGAGTGATTCATGCCACTGGATATTTATCGGAAGTTAGCGAAGCATTTGGACGACCTGCCGGCCGGCTTTCCGTCCACGGAGAGCGGTGTAGAGCTCCGCATATTGCGGCGGCTTTTCACCCCTGAGGAAGCCGAATTCGCCTTACATCTGACCTTGTTTCCTGAAGAGGCTGAGGTTATCGCCAGCCGGGCCGAGATTGCCCCAGAGGAGGCTGCTCAGCGTTTAGACAAGATGGCCAAAAAAGGACTTATCTACAGCATTGAGCGAGACGGTAAGCTACCGAAATACATGGCCAACCAGTACATCATTGGAATCTGGGAATTCAATGTCAATAATCTCGACCTGGACTTGATCCAAGACATGAACGAGTACTTTCCCGCGCTCCTTGTTGAGGCCTGGAAGGTTCCCCAGTTACGCACCATCCCCGTGGGCCGCAGCTTAACCCCTCAGCATGAGGTGTTACCCTATGAGCAGGCAGAGGAACTGGTGCGGGCTCAAGACAAGTACGTGGTGGCTCCCTGCATATGCCGGCGGGAACACAGCATGGTGGACAAAGGGCTGTGATAGGCCTGAGGAGACCTGCCTGGTCTTCGGGACTGCGGCGGACTACTATCTGAGGAATGGATTGGGCCGTTTGACTGACCTTGAGGAAACTCTGGAGATCCTTGACCTGGCTGAAAAAGCCGGCTTTGTGCTTCAGCCGAGCAATGCCAAAAAGGCTGTAAATATCTGCCTTTGTTGCGGCTGTTGTTGTCTGGTACTCAAAAACATCAAACGTCACCCCAAGCCCGCCAGCATGGTCTCCTCACCATTTGTGGCTGCCGTCAATCTCGACACCTGTGAGGGTTGTGGAGACTGTGTAGACCGCTGCCAGATGGAAGCACTGGAGTTGGATGACAACACGGTAGCCCTGGACGTGGACCGCTGCATTGGCTGCGGACTTTGCATTACCACCTGCCCTACTGAGTCTCTTGCTATGGTGCGCAAGCCTGAGTCAGAACAGCCAGAGGTACCAAGAAACATGATTGAGGCCGCCATGAAACTAGGTCAGGCGAGAGGAAAAGTTTAGATTTCGGATTGCGGATTGCGGATTTGGGATTTAAAAAAACAGAAAACAGCCGCCTTCGCCTGATGGCTTCCGCCTTCGTTAATACTTCGGCGAGACAAGTCGGCGCACCAAGGAGGGCAGGAGGCAGCTGGCAGAAATCAGAGGTCAGACGTCAGAAGTCAGGTTGGTTAATTAGAAAATTAGAGAATTAGAAAATTAGTCAAACAGATGAATTGTTTACCGCTTACCGCGCGAAGCGTCCTGAGCTTGTCGAAGGGCTCACTGCTCACCGCTTACCGTTTACTTTAGTGTTCACCTGGTTCCTCGCTACCAGCTATCTCATTAACCATTTGCTCCGGGTTGAAAAGGAAAGCCAGGAGAAAAAAGCCTACAATGGACAGAAAAGTGAACACCACTGCCCAGTCTTCGGACAAGACCCAGAAAAGCCCGCCACCGATGATTGCGACTATACCGAAAATGATAGTTACTCCGATTTTTCTCCACACGTCCATTTGATCACCCCCCCTTTTGATTCTCTCATATATAATACCACGGTTGGATTGCAGAAGGCATAGAGCATAGGGAAATAGAGCGAGCAGCAGGCAGGAGGCAGCTGGCAGAAATCAGAGGTCAGAGATCAGAGGACAGCATAAAGACAGAGGTCGGAGGTCGGAAGTCAGAAGTCAGCCGCCTTCGCCTGATGGCTTCGGCGCGCCAAGGAGGACAGAAGGCAGGTTGGTTAATTAGATAATTAGAGAATTAGAAAATTAGTCAAACAGATGAATTGCTTACCGCTTACTGCTTACCGTTTACTGCTAACTACTAACTGCGGTGGGACTGCTTTTGTGAGGAGGTGAATTTAGTCTTTCAGATGGCATTTGTTGCAAAGCTGTCTCTGTTTTTCGCCAAACTCCGCGATCATATTCCTGCCATAGTAGCTGTGCAGAGCATCTGTACCACTAGCCCCCCCATCCCCTGCCTTAGGGTGAGACTCAGCCATAAGTGAGGTTTTAAAATCCCATCTTCCCATACTCGGGAATGCTGAGGCGTGAGCCCGGTGACAAGTGAGACACATTACATTCGCATCCCCCACCAGAGCCAGGGCCCGAAGAACTGGAAGGATCGAGAAGGGACGTACTGGCGGTGTCCACCTCGAAGGGTACCAGTGCCAGGTAAGCGCTCGTTTGGCTACCGCTAACATCCCCTGTACCTACATAAGAGTTGTAGTTATTGGAAATTTCTACAGGTATGTACGCACCTTTCCCGGCTGGGTGCATCCCCGCTACCCCGCCCGTGCTGCCATTCAGGAAGCCACCGTGACAGTTTGCACACCACTCCGACATGCCAGAGCCGTATGCGGTGTGGTTGGAATTGGTTTCAGCCCAACCGAATGAACTGGCCTCGGCGATCGGTGCCGCGGATGTAAAAGTTACACCGGACGGTAGTTGACCACCTGCATATCCTACCCCGCCAAGGAGCCGGAACGTACCGGGGGGTGTTCCTGTAGATGGTTCCTCCTCATAGGAACTGGGCACCATCGTTGTACCCAGGTTTCCACCGTTTCCAATGGTCTTTGCATGTGGGTCATGGCAACTAGTACAGCCCAGGCCCGCGGAGGGGTAACTGCCCCCTGGCGCTTGGCTCAGCCGCCCGTCCGGATTCAAACCATAATCTAAGGCCACAATATTGTGACCATGGCTGTCAGCTCTGCCTTGATAGCTAAGCCCTTCCATGCTCCAACTGAATGTCTTTTGCAACCAATAGAAGTCTCCGCCTGGAGTGAAAAGAGACCCATCATTACTCAACACACTGTGATCTGCACTTCTTTCGGCATGACAGCGCAGGCAGGTGGAGCTCGGGTCCGAGCCTTTGAGAATCAATGTGGGAGGCACAGCAGCGGAGCTTTCATCTGTGCTCCAGTCCTGGTTGCCTGGAGGACCGAGTATTGTGTGGCATCCTTCGCAATAACCCTCTCCACCTTCATGGAATGCACAAGTAATTCCAGAAAGCAAAGAGGTGCTCAGTAATATGATTATTGCGACCAATGAAATTTTGAATTTTTTCATTCCAAACTCTTGATTTCAAGTCCTGCAAAACCGTGCTGAGCAATAAGCACAGAGTGTGCCAAGTGACAGCTGCTGTTTGCCACCTGGCTCAAGGCGATCAAAGGCATGGGGCAGAGGGAAATGCAGCGGGCCGAAGGCAGAGGTCGGAGGTCGGAAGTCAGAGATCAGAGGACAGGGAAGGTTTATTAGAGAATTAGTCAAAGAGATCAGTTATTCACAGATTACCCTTTACCGTTTACCGTTTACCGTTTACTGCTTCCCGTTCACCGCTTACCTAGTAATTTTTTGAGTTGAAAAGCGGGAATATGCCACGTGGAAGCAGTTAAAAAAGCACTTATATCTGCTACGAGAAAAGGACTGGTGCTTTCATTAACTTTATTTATAAACAATGATATCTAAAATTGATATAAGTAACATTATTTATCAACAACTCAACCATCTACCCTATTTCCCAAGCTGCATTCAAAAAAACTTGATTGTTTTTCTGATTCAGCAAACTAAATTGATTGACAATATGTAAATTATTATAGTAATTTTTCTTCGACGCTCGCAAGCGATGCCGAAAGTGCGTCACGAGCTAATGCATGCTGCATTAACGAAAACCTAATTCCTTAACCCTCATTTTCCCACGCCGGCGCACATCAGGACTGAAAGACAACTACCGATTATCTGAAAAAGATCCACGAGGAGAGGAGCGCATGAGTGGTCATAGCGAACTCTATGACAAGGTGAAAAACATGGTCGCCAAGCTTTACGTGTTGAGGGACTCCTGTACAGGCATAATTCATAGTGACAAGGCTGGTGGGAACCTCGGCTGGTTTCAGGGTGCGGAGACTATCCTGAGAGAGGCGGTGGGCGAGCTGCAAGAAGCGCTTCTTGAGCTGCCGGTGGCGACCTCAAATGCGGAAAACGAGGGAAAAGACCTGGCCAAGGTAGAGCACTTAATCAGGAAATTAGACAATTCTACCGAAACCGAATCCCAGTATTCCTAATAATTATTCGTACCCCATCCCCTTCATCTCAAACTTGCCTATGCCCTTTGCAATCGTATGATTCCCACATCTGGAGGACAGGCCAATCTGACAGGCACTATGCGGTTGGAGGTTGGAGGCACGGATCAGCAGGCAGATTGCAGGGAAGGTTGATTAGAGAATTAGAAAATTAGAAAATTAGTCAAAGAGGTCAGCGAAAAGTAGGCAGTGACGTTATCCGTTATTAGTTATTCGTTATTCGGGAGATCAGCCACTATGAGATGCCTTGATGTCTTGAACGGTTTCTACGATTTACCGCTTACTGCTATGAAGTCTTGCCGATAATTCTTTGCCAATAATATTTCAACCGGTAAGGCGCCAGGCTCATGAGCACGCAGGCCATGAAGCCTATGGGATGCTTGAGAGCCCCGGCGATATTTGCCCTTATCTCCCGCCAGAACCACCATTTAGCATTGTCTCCCAGATGATAGCGTTCGTGAACCGTCACGAACTTTTTGACACAGCTTGGCAGGTCCTCTCTAACATAGGCTATTTGTCTGGAAGGCTGGGCATAACCATATCTAGGATAAAGTTCCTCCCTGGGGAGATAGACTATTTGCGGCATAATGTTAACGGCCCAATCTAGATGGTGAGCTAGGAACTAGGCACTATTGAGATGAAATATTCATTGCTGCTCTCAACCCTCACAAAGAAAACTAAGCAGCTTTTTGCATGGATTCGGAGTGTGTCTGTTGGTCTGTAAAATTGATTCTGCCGCTGATGTGGGGTTTGATGGTGCCTCCGAGATGTTCTATGTACTTGATGACGACGTCTCTCAGGGACACAGAAGAATCATACTTATGCAGGGCGTTCAGTAACATCCTGTACCCGTCACCCCCGGCAGCCAGGTATGAGTTGGTGGCAACCTTATAAGTCCTGCCTTGATCAAAGGGCTCGCCATTTATCATGATCTTTTCGCACTTCTTGGTCAGAGGATTTAAGGTAATGGACAACCCTGCTGATACCTGTGGGAAAGCTCCTTGACCGCTTGATATGGAGGCCATGTAATCAAAGAGGGCTCGGACGGTAGCACCGTCCAGGGTCAGCACAACCACCGAATTGTCAAAAGGAAGGACCTCATGCATTGAGCGCTGGGTGATTGGTCCCTTTGGGAGGTCTGCCCGAATACCCCCTCCGTTTTGCAGGCAAAACCCACCCCCAGGTATTTTGTGTACCAGAGCATGGAGTCAGCCACCAGGTCACCCAGGGCGGTCTCCCTTTTTCTCACGCCTCTGTGAAAGAACGTTTCTTCGGCTTGCCCTACCACTTTAGAGAGCAGGAAATTCACCCTGTCAACGTACGGTTGCATTAACCTCACAAGTTCCGGATCTTCGGGGATTTCCTCGCCGATGACATGATACACCATGGCTCCATCCGGTTTTTTCTCGACTTCCTTGAGGTTGACGGGAATGGCTTCGAATTTGTAATCGATTACTCTTTTCTCCTGAATAAACAGATCAACCCTGCCAAGAACAAGTCCCCACTTCCACGCCTGTACTATGAGTGTCTTGTGACCCGATT
>PVMK01128803.1_pt1 | contig 20405 bp, 16 predicted proteins | sample 1853481 | NCBI WGS metagenome assembly PVMK01 (sample SAMN08533507, study PRJNA380276) | Marine sediment metagenome, whole genome shotgun sequencing project. | reverse complement strand
GTGCCAATTGATGTAAAGATTGTGCCTGCTCGGGAGTTTATTCGGACAAAAGCCAATGGAGAGTTTGATTTAGAAGGGACAAAAGAACTGTTTCTCGCCGTGTTTTCTAAGATGAAAGAGACCAATGTTTCTGAAGTCGTGATGGATTTCCGAGAAGCATCAACAAAATTGACGGCTTCAGATATTAATGAACTCCTTTCGGTCTTAAATCACGTGGGATCTTGGAGTACCTGGAAAATTGCCATAGTCTATCGCCCAAAGGAGGATTGGGACCGGGCCAAATTTTTTGAGCTCGGTGCTCAAAGCAAGGGTTACCGAGTTGAGGCGTTTCAAGACTTTGAGAAGGCATTAACGTGGTTGTATCCCCCTCATGAACTCTGAACACGGTCCTCCTCACAATCCTTCTCATCAAGCCATTATTCAAAAACTTCCAACCCATCATTCCTACATGCCGACTGCCTCCCATCTCGGAAGGCTTGGAGCATGGCCTTCCTCCACCATAGTCATGGGGTCCCATTGCTGATAGTACGAGAGCCTTCCTGTACATGGCGAATTCATAATCATTCGCCTATGTTCAAAAAACTTCATCCGGCCTTGCGGGAATAGTATTTTAGCAGTCCATCAAGTCTTTCCTACGTACTGACCTACCCCAATCATCAACTCCCTTTTTTCATTTCAATCTGAACGCCAGCGTCTGGCATCATGAATCCTCAGGGGAAAACAGGCAGATAACCATAATGGTATTAAGGTAGAAAAACGCTACTATAAATTCTGATTTCGATCTCCTTATTTTATCCTAGAAACGGCAGTAGGGCGCAAAAAAGACGCGTAAGGGATTGGCGTGCATGGTGAAATAAAAAAAATCGTCACCTTATGGGTGATGAGACATTTTTTTATTTTGCGAGGTGCGCCAGAGCTTGCGTAGACTTTTGTGATCCAACCGCGATTGCCAGGTTGAAACGGGGGTTTCGAGTTTTTTGACCATACTGGCATGGCTGCTGGAATCCGATAACGTTGGTAACGAGGTGTTGCGTACTTCATCACACCAGTCTGCCAAACACTAGTTAACTTGACGATACAGTGAAAAACCTGACTATGTGTACCGTAACCCGTGGAAAAGTCGCTCATATTTTCGGGGGAGTCATCAGCTCCTGCCCTCTTTGTTAAGACCCTTTTGTTCATCCTCCAAATCAAAATTTGTGGGTCTTTTTCTCTAACCGTTTCCCTTTTCGTGCAAATGTTTCTACTTCGATTTGGGTAAGGCGAACGGTCACCTTAGTGAAATTGTCGTCAGAAATAATTTTACTGGAATTGGCTAATCGAAAGTGACCAGCCTGTCCACCATCGATAATGCCTTTTGTCTGAAACTGTCGAGCGGACGGGTGAGGATAAGGCCAAAAAAAGGCAGACGAAATTATAGAAATGATTTTCAAATTTGTTTGGGAAATTAGCTCTATTGAGAGTGATGCATGGACATCACCAGAGAAAAACGCCACCTTTCGAATTTGATTTTTCTCAATATGGGTAAGAATTTCCTCCCTTTGGCTTTGGAATCCAGCCCATTTGTCCTTTGATTCCTCTACACCTAAATCCGGCGCAAATGGGACTGAGGTCACAATAATTTTTACTTGCCCTGAATCATCATTAAGCCACTGCTTAAGAGCCCGCATTTGATCAAAGCTCAGCATCTCAGATTTGCCTTCTGGAACCAAAAGCCGCTCCGTTCTGGAGTCTGTCACAAAGATATCACAACATCCATCTGAATATTGGTACCAGAGCTTATTCGGTGTCCCATCCAATCGTCCTTGCTTGATTGGGATGAGAGGACTGTGGCTAAGTTGATAGGTTTGGTAGGCATGAATGGCATTCGGGAAAAGAGTCTTCCAATCTTTGTCTGAAGATTTGGCAGGCCAATTATCTTCAATCTCATGATCATCAAGAGTCATATAGGTAGGAATTTGACTCATCAATCTGCGAATATGTTCCTGAGAAAACGCATCTCGATATCGTTGATAAAACTGGCTAACTGATTTATCTGGATTCAACGCGTTCAGGTCGTCGGCATAAATTTGATCTCCCATCATGATTATCTGATGGACTTCTATCCCATTTTTTTTGGATTAATTTTTTCAAAATCGTTTTGAATATTTTATCTCCACGATCATCAAAGAAATTACCAAGGAATGTTTTCAATAAATATCGACACGATCCAATAACAAGCGTCCGCGCCTTTTTTTTATTCGCAGATGCGGTGAGAAACTGCCCCGCACTAACTCCATCCCAGTCAGAATCCTGAAATTTCTCATCTATTAACTCCGCATCGGAAAAAAAGTAGCCTATTTGGTACTCATAACGCTGCTCGGGTTTTAATTTTTCCAGAATAGCAATACCGGTCAAATCAAAATTCGGATTCATCTTAAATGTTATATTTTTATTCCATGGGTCACTCCCCTGCTTTCGAAAGCGTAGGGCACCAAAACAGCGCCTAGGCTTGTCTTCAATGATATGAGCCTTCCCACGCCCCCAGATTCGTACTCGGGTGGGGGTAGTTTCTCCGACAATAGGACCTACCGTTAATGGGTGAAGTTTCATAATTTCTCCATCCGATTGAAAGTTATAGGAAACAAAGGGTTATAAGAATAAAAACAAGAGGTTGAATCGTCCAGAGGAGCCCATTTCGTCAAAGATGAGTCCATGATAATGTATTGTCAATTGGGTTTGTCGCAATTTTGACTTGAATGAGTTTTGGGGTGAGTCATTCCCGATTGGTAGCGGGATTAGGAAGCCAAAGCATAGAACTGTTCGGCCACACTAAGGGCCTCACCCTTGAGGCCTCCCATCTTACATTCCTTGATCATTCGCATCAACTCGATGCCAGCAAGGGTATGTTGGGCTGCGTGAAAGCAGTGGAAGGCCAACATCGGACGGGTGATCCGTTTAATTCCGCGATGGTCCTATTCCACGGTTTCTAGGTCGAAGAGAAGTTCGGTTGGATTGTGTTAAGAATTCCTGCCCCTGTAGAATTTAAGAATATCCCTGATAACACCCAACTAAAGATATGCTACGAATTTCTGATGGCTTGAAATAATCGGCTGCTTTGCGCCAAGAAAATAAACCTGTCACATTTTTTCTTATGCACGACCCATCCCGAGGGACAACTTATCGCCTGTTGGATCACCTGAACCGCCTCATCTGCCGCGTTCTGTATCATGTCACGCCACAGTCTCCCTCACCTCTGCCGAAGAGTGGCCCCGTGCTATTGGTGTCCGATCACTCGTCATACAGCGATCCCATGCTGTTGGCCGCCACAGCTAATCGTCCCATCATTTTCCTCACTGCCCGAGAGGTGTATCAACGGCGCGACATCAGATGGCTATGCGAGATAGCCCACTACATCCCAATCAACCGAGGCACCCCTGATGTGGGGGCCGTGCGGGCCATGCTCCGTGCCTTACGGCAAGGTGAGGTCGTCGGCATCTTCCCGGAAGGGGGCATCGACCAACACCGCAATGAGAGCGGACATCTCGGCATCGGCTATCTGGCACTCAAGACTGGTGCGCCCGTGGTCCCTGCCTCCATTGCTTGGGAACAAACGCGGCCCCTACAACTTGGCAGGAGCCTCATAACGCCAGGACGGGCCGTCGTACGATATGGCCCGCGCATTGTGTCACAATTTGATCCCACCCCTACTCGTGAAAAAATACACGCAGTGACCGCAACCATCATGCACGCCATTCAGGACATTCAAACAGGCAAGGTATAGGGAGGTCTACCCTAAAAAAGGTAGTCCACTCTTTCTTTCGCCATTTTTTCGATGGTTATATTCCTTCAGTTTCTATATGAAGAGTTCTCCCGCAGTGTTTGCAATGCACGGCATCGGGATCATGCCGTTTGAGCCCACAGTCTGGACAGCCATATTCCACCTTGGCAGGCCGAAATACCGCTTGTAAAAGCTTAAGGAACAACGCAACGCCCAACACCATAATGACGACCGCTAATAAGCGCCCAATATCGCCACGCAAAGTGATATCCCCAAAGCCCGTGGTCGTCAACGTCGTCACGGTAAAATAGAGAGCGTCTGTGTAACTGGTAATTTGTGGATTCACATCATGCTGAAAGACATAGACCAGCGCCGTAACAACAAAAATGAACACGAAAAGGTTTAGAACGCCTTGAATGACCCCCTCATTTCGAGCAAAAAACTTATACTGACTCCGGGATCTTTTAGGAGATGGTAGGAGCGTAATAGCCTGAGGGACCGGAACACCCGCAAGAATGCGAGATTTTCGATGATCGTCGCGTCAAGAAGCGCAAGAATAACCACGATGTCTAAACGGGAGATAGGCTGAATAAGGAAACTAAGTCGATTGTTTGCGAGAAATAATCTGGCGGAAAAATCCAAGCTCAGAACAAATGCGATAATAAAATCTATGGTTATGATCCAGGCAGACAACTCCACCATTGAGGTCACGATAAAAAAGCTTATGGTTACGAAATCGAAGGCAATAAGCCCAAACCGGAAATAGACAGATTTTTCGCTCGCTCCATAATAGAGGTCGTTTAATTGTTCTCTGTACTCAAGCATTCCGAAACCTGTAGATTTTCCCCATGACTAAAGACTGCAATGAAAGGGTGAATTTTGCGAGAGTGCCAAGGTTGGTCGAATCCAGAGGCATGCCCATGGATCAGAGAATACAAAAAGGGGGGGAAGAAATGGAAGAGGGATAGAAAGAGCTTCCCCCTCAAGGAACGAGGCGCCCCACTGAGAAACGTACAAGAGCAAAAAAGGCATCCGCTATTTTAACCACCCAACGGAAAAGACAATTCCGCTACCGGCAACCAGAGCCTGATTGTAGGCACGTCAGTTACGAACATAGTAGCGATCGGCGTAGGTGTTGGTTGCTATCACCCATAGTAACGACACCCACCATTACACACAGGCCAATTGTGCAACAATGCCTCGTAGGCAAAGATTATTCAAGGAAAATTAAATCTAAAAGCGGCAGTTGAGCACAGAAAAGCTGCTTTTAGGTTAAACCAACGACCCGAAATGCGTTCCCCATTTTGAAGCGAGGGCATGTCCGACCTTCATAAGATTTTTCCCTTCCCAGGCATTCAGGGGCGAGAAGGTACGCGCCCGTCGAAGATTGTCCTGTAATTCCTTTGGCGTGGCCATGCCGATTACCGCACACGTAACTTGAGACACACTTAAGGCATAGCGAAAAGCCAAATCTAAATGGGGTACGGGCATTAAGCAATGGCTCAGACCCATCCCCCCTGATTTCTGCGCCCCTCCAAAAACTTTCATGGCAATCAAGCCTAGATTCAAGCGGTTGGCAACAGTCCATACTTGCTCTTCAAAATTGTAGGTATGTCGATCAGCAAAATTTACGACATTGAGCAGCGCATCTACCTCAAAGCGTTGAATGGCATCGGCAAACCTTCCAGGGCGATTATGACCTGACAACCCGATGAACTTGGTCAAACCCATTTTTTTGGCTTGGACCAACCCGGCGTAGGCCCCCTGACGACCAAACACCACAGCGGGATCCATTTTGTCAGCCCCAAGACTATGCACAAAAACCAAATCCGCATAATCGGTTTGGAGTTCTTTGAGGTTACGCTCTAACAATTTTAGTGTGCCATCATAGGTGGGGTCATAACATTTCGTGACTAAAAAGATCTCTTGCCGCCGCCTCTTCAGCAGGTACCCCAGCCGTTCCTGGGCTTTTCCGTACCCCGCAAACTCAGGCGCCGTATCAAAATATTGCACACCCGCATTGAGGGCCGCCTCGAATAGGTGCACCGCCTCGCGATGAGTCAGCCGTTTCCCTGCGGGGGCAGTGCCAAACCCAAGAATCGATAACGGTATCCCGGTTTTTCCCAACACACGTGTCGGCAGGGTCATGGTTACGCTTCCTTATTGATGTTGATCTAAATCAGAGAACCCACTCGTTTTCAAATTTTCAAACTCTTTTGACCGCTTGGTCAACCCTCAGGGAGAAATTGTTTAGGGTAAAATACCGCACCCACCAGTCCGGCAAACATAAAAGCCCAACCTCGTGCAGAATAAAGGCAGAAGCCTACCTCTCCCATTTCGGCGGACTTAATTACGTTGGGCACACTCGACATATACAGCTTCGGGACTAAGGATGGAGAAGGCGAGCTTTCCAGTAATTATGCGGGCTTTCTGACACTAACAGCGAGGAAAAGTAAAATATTGGTGGTGGCGGGGGCTGGATTTTGTCATTATTTTATTCCACCCTTAAGAATTCCCCTTATTCCAGATTAAAAAGGCTCGATAGAAATTCAGAAATTTGATAGCCTTGAACTGAGGAGGGCTCTGGCAGGGGTGAAGAAGAACCCGCAAGGGGCAGGCCCGGGTTGGAAGGACCGAGAGGGCAGATAAGTTTTTTGACTATATGGGCACATCGGACTCGCCAGTGATGTTCGACATGACTATTGCCTTCCCCTAGTCAGGACAAGGTCAGCCACCACAAAATGATGTTTTCGGAGCTCAATACACCGCCCGGTTGTCCCTCTGTGAACGCTTCGCCCTGCCAGTTGCCCGACACAACGCATCACTCGAGGCCAAGGCGACTGGCTAAGTCTTACCTTGTACGACTCTTTCATTCGCGACTTTCCTCCTGCTTCGCACCGACGCACCCCGACCCCTTTTCAATCCAACGAATCCTGTACCCAGGACCCTCTTTCAGCAACCTCTGTTCGGCTGCTGAAAGAACGGACCTGAGCGCACCCTGCACCTAGTCGCTCTCTTATTTGGATATTACCCGAAGGCGTACTTTCTCGAAAACGACGTGATAGAAGAATGAAAACATCGGAGGGATATTTCCAACCATTGGCCCCGGCGCGTCGTGGAATACTAAATGGACCTCCATGTCTGCGGGCTCAGTGGCACCCTGCCCAGATACACCAGGATTGAAAATGGTCCCGGCCGTCGTCCGTACAGTTCCATCCTCCCCCCGAACTCCCTCGGTGGTCATTGAATGGCCAACCCAGAGGGGCACGGGGCCATCATACGGATTAACCAACTGGGTCCCGTTCAACGAAACCTTGGCCGGCCCCCAGGTGGCTAACATGTTAAAAATGGTCGGCAGAACCGGCCCCCCAGACCCCGTATCACCATGAAGGTAAATATTGGTCGTAACGGGATCAGATTCGTCCTCCTGGGAAGTCGTCATTTCATCTTTGATTTCTTGTATTTCCACATCGGCAAACATATCCTCAGAATCGGCGGAAGAGCCGATTCGTATGCCAGAGGGATGGTGGGGTGGCATAAATGTCGTCTGCTTATACAACCACGATCCATGATCGTCATGCCAACGGGCCACGATCTTCCCTGTATTGGCTACTGGGTCAATAGCAATTTTGATTCGTCCCCGAACAGGGATCGACCCTTCGCCATCCCATACGAACGAGTCCACCGGGACGGCTGGGACGCCACCCACATGTTCTGTCGGTGGCCCCATGACTTCCCGATTCACACGGGCATCGGTTCCAACTACCCGGATTTCGAAACCCTTCTTGCCCCCTGCTTCGGCAAGTGTTCCAAAAAGTAATACCATATAAACTGGTAAACACACATATGACCAGACTGAATTGGATATGTTTCTCATGACAGTACCTCCTGAAGTTCCAGATGAAAACCTAGAACATTCGCTCCTTCGTGATAAATAGTTTTGCAGTGGCCACTGCTTCGGTTGTGCCTCACAAGCCGGAACTTCATAGACCCAGTTTGGAGGCGCTCGAGAAAACATTAACGCTAAAACGCAAAGGTTGTGCCACGAGGAAAATGGAAGGAAGAGGGGGAGATGGTCTTCCTCAAGTTACCTGCAATACGGTGAATTCGCAGGGAAAAGTTGGAAGAGTAGAAGCTATGCTGAGGAACACCTCTGCCGGAAGGAGAGAGTCTAGTGGATATCTAAATGGATACAATCCGTATCGAATTTTTTAAAAGTGTTAAGGAGGGCAAGGATGGTAGGTGGAGGTTTTGTCAACTTAGCGCCATGAAAGCAAAGCTTGGCGCGGTCGCCAAGGCATGGTGGTTGTGGGGGCTCGATTGTGTCAATATTTTACTTCCCCCATCCGGATTCCCCTGATTCCAGAAAAGGATAAATTTTCCAATTAAACCAAGTCCTTCTCAATCATTCCAACTTAAAAAGCCTCTGTAGAAATTCAGAAATTTGATAGCCTTGAACTGAGGAGTTTTCTGGCAGCAGTGATGAGGAATTCGCCAGGGACATCGCAAGGACGTATACTGTTACTTCGACAATGAGGGAAAAGGGTGTTCCGTAAAGGATGCACGGATATTGTAGGACATGGTACAAAAGCAGACCCCATAGGTAATTCAATCGCTAAACCCTTTTAACATCTCACCTCAAGAACGCCTACTAAAAACTATGGAATCCGGGTTCTTACGCTTTTACAAAAAAACGGTCATTGAGCGACCCGTCATTTCTTTATTGATCTTTTTTCTTATGGTGGCTTTTTTTGGCTACCATGGACAGAACCTGAAACTGGATGCCTCGGCCGAATCCATTGTCTTAAAGAACGATCCGGACTTGCGGTATTACCGATCCATCCGTGAAATCTATGGCTCCGACGACTTTCTCGTTATTACCTATACGCCCTTTGACGATCTTTTGTCTCCAACCTCTCTTGCGGGCCTAAAAGCGCTTCGCAACGATTTGCGGCAATTAAAGCGAGTCTCCTCAGTGGTGACCATTTTAGACGTTCCCTTATTGAACAGCCCAAAAGTAAGCATTTCTGAACTGATGGATGATGCAGAAGTGAGAACGTTGGAGACGCCGGGTATAGACAAGGACCTTGCACGAAAAGAATTTCTGGAAAGCCCTATTTACCAGAATAATTTGTTCAGCCCAAACGGGCACACCACAGCACTCCTCGTGAATTTCAAGCGTGATGAAAAGTATGTTTCTCTGTTAACAACACGAAACACACTCAGAGAAAAGGAAATTTCGGCAGGACTCACGACTGAGGAATCCCATCAGTTGAGGAACGCGACGAAAGAATTTTATGACTACCATGCCCTGGTCATTGAGCAAGAGCGCCAAGACACTCAAGTCGTACGAAGAATTATGGACAAATACCAGGACAAAGCCAACATGCACTTAGGCGGTGCCCGGATGATCACCGCCGACATGATCAGCTTTATTGAACACGACATTAGCGTCTTCGGTGTAGGAGTAGTTTGCTTCTTAATTGTCGCCCTGATTTTCTTTTTTAGAAAACTACGTTGGGTGGCACTCCCCATGTTGTGTTGTTTGACCTCGATCATCGTCATGGTTGGATTTCTTGGATGGCTTGACTGGCGAATCACCGTTATTTCTTCGAATTTTATTTCTTTGTTACTCATTATTACCATGTCGTTAACTATCCACCTCATTGTGCGGTACCGAATCGTCATCGAAAACAATCCCACCGCAGATCAAAAAACACTCGTATTCGAAACCATGCGAATAATGGGAGAGCCATGTTTTTATACGGCCATCACAACTATCGTTGCGTTTTGTTCTCTTGTTATTAGCGATATCCGCCCGGTCATTGATTTTGGATGGATGATGACCATCGGGATCGCGTTTGCCTTTGCCCTTAATTTTATTCTTTTTCCTGCCGTGCTTACCCTTTTACCACCCGAGAAATTTACGGTACGTCGAGATTTCACTCAATCCTTCACGCTTCGGATGGCCTCCATCACACAGCACTACCCGAAGAGGATCGTGTGGCTTTGCTTAACTTTGGCAATCTTAGGTGTTCTAGGTATTTCACAATTGGAAGTGGAAAACCGCTTCATCGATCATTTTAAAAGCACAACGGAAATCTACCAGGGCATGGAGCTCATTGATACTCAATTAGGGGGAACGATTCCTCTAGACTTTGTCATTGACGCCGATGCCGATTTTTATGCTTCCCTCAAGGAGTCAGAAGAAGCGGACAATATCTTTGAGGATCCCTTCGCAGTCGAAGAAGAGGATTCAAATGAGACAACCTATTGGTTTAATGGCGATATGCTTCAGAAAGTCGAAAAAATTCATGATTACCTGGAACAGCTCCCCGAAATTGGAAAAGTGCTATCGATTGCCACAGGAATGAAAGTCTTCCTGCAACTGAACGACGGGCGGATACCGGATGATTATGAATTGGCGGTCCTCCGAAAGCGGGTCCCGGAAGATGTCAAAAAGGCGCTCATCGACCCCTACCTTTCCGAAGATGGGAACCAAACCCGTATTACCATGCGACTGATAGAATCGGCCCCAACGCTCAAACGAAAGGAACTCATCCATAACATCAAGGCTTACCTGGTGAACGACATGGAGTTTGCTGAGACCAATGTCCATCCGACAGGCTTAGCGGTCCTCTATAACAATCTGCTTCAAAGCCTCTATAAATCCCAAATCCTCACTCTGGGTGCGGTGTTCTTAAGTATTCTGGCGATGTTTATGGTCCTCTTTCGAGGCCTGTCCATCTCGTGCCTGGCCATCATGCCAAATTTGCTTGCGGCAGGAATGGTACTGGGCCTTATGGGATGGCTGGGCATACCGTTGGATCTGATGACCATCACCATTGCCGCCATTACCATTGGGATTGCGGTTGACGATACGATTCACTATATCCATCGATTTCAGGTCGAATTTAAAAAAAACGGGAACTATTTGGCGACCGTGAACGCATGTCATGGCAGTATTGGCATCGCGATGTATTATACCTCTCTTACCATTGCAGCAGGTTTTTCCATCCTCGCGTTATCGAGCTTTATTCCGACCATTTATTTCGGACTGTTAACAGGGTTTGCCATGATTGTGGCGCTCTTGAGCAATCTTACCTTGTTGCCGGCTTTACTGATTCTTTTTAAGCCCTTAGGTCCAGAAAATTATGAGGGAGGGAGGTCTTGACATGCGCCAACATGGATTCCGTCGGTATTGTGAACGTAAGCCAGATGTGGCTGATTGGACATGTGGAACGCACGGCATCATCCTTGAGACATCAATGGCCTGTTGAATATTTCTCTCCCCTGGCACGTAAATGCCCGAGGTACAACCGATGTCAGCGGCCAAGGGGGAATAGTCAAAAAATTCCGTCCAGCAAGGCCGCAGCCCTTTTGACGCGCGGAGCGTACTCTCAGTACGTGAGCACGGCAAAATGGCGAGAACGCCGCTGGCGGCTTTTTTCACCATTCCCCTCAATGGATTCTCTCCAGACGAATGGTATGCTCAGGGTAGAATGTTCGTTACGGTGACAAGATCCCGTTACTTAATGGGTAGGAATGCGCGGCCGACACACCCTCCCGTTTCCTTCCCAATCAGAATTCACGACCCTGATGCCTAGAATTGCAGCTCGGGCAGCCATCCTCCTCCGTTCGAGAGCTGATACGGTGGCCGTGTCCTCACTTCGGCTCGACTTGAATGTCCACCTTGGTCCCGTGGGTGAGCGTATTGAAAACAGGAGAAAATTCGGCCAATTTTTTGAGCTTCGGCAAATTGTCCACGTCGGTTTTTACCTTATACGTCACACGAATATTCGTATACCCCTTCGGGACATCGGCATCCAACCCCAGGAATCCTCGCAAGTCGATATCCCCCTCCAGTTCCGCTTCTAATTCCTCAATATAGATGCCGCGCACAGCCGCATGGGCCACCATGCTCGTCGTCACACAACTAGCCAGGGCATGTAGCAGATGCTCGACGGGATTCGCTCCATCATCGTTTCCCGCCAGGATCGGAGGTTCGTCCGCATGTAATTCAAAGTCTTGTTTATGAGTGTGCTCCTGTTTTGCCCCATAGAACCCGGAAACCGTCGTGCAGTTGTGAGTGGCATCGATCCACTTGTTGCTTGCGCGAAACCGGCATTTCCCCAGCTCGGGATCCCCTTGAATCGCCTGCACGGTTTCGTTCAAGACGTTCAAATTAATGCCATTGACCCGATTGACGCTCTCTTCTGTTGCCATGATGTTTTCCTTTCAAGATATTAGAAGTGTCCCTTCTATATGTGCATCCCGTCTGGTCAAACCACTCATCCGGCCTCACGGTGATAATATTTCAGCAAACCCCCAAGCCGTTCGCAAGTATAATCGGTTCCCCTATTTTCATCTCAATCTCAACGCGAGTATCTGACATCACTAACCCTCAGGGGAAAGCAGGTAGTTTACTATAACGGTATTTTTTGTGGAAGAGCACTACTAAAAATTCTGATTTCGATTTCCTGATTTTATAGAAGCTGGTAGGAGTCGCACGGGCTCGATATGTTATGACTTTACTCGTCCAATTAGAACCCCCTTAATCCCTAGAAACAGGAAAACTCCGAAGCAATTGCAGATTTGGTCCAACGGATAAAACAGCTAGGGAAAACCTTCACTTCTAACGTATCCCTACCCTGGCTGATGGGGATCAGCTTGTGGGCGATTTCCCTAAGCAATCACGGCCATAATTGTCGAGGAACTCTGTTTGATTTCCTGAACCATGGTAGTTTCCGGCAAGGCCGTCCAAAACCACGCTGAGGTTATTGGTGTTGAATTGGGCCACGGGTGTGAACATGTTATTGGGAAAATTCTCATTGTGTGGAAGTTGGCTGTCCATGTCTTTTCTGATTAATTCGGATAACATCCAGCCTAACGGCAGGCGGCGTTTGTACTCACACAACTGAAAATGAACAAATGATCCTCTAGGAGCTTGATCTGAACTATCATAGTGTATGCCGAGTTCTGCACGATCACCGAGCTCATCGCGAGCCTGATAGCCTCTGGCAAGTCGAACGTTTAATAAGGCCCAGACAGGGGACAAAATTTCTGGCAAGAAGGCGCGAGAGCCAGCATAGTCTTCTTGCTTCCGTGATTGCTGTTTGAGCGGATCATTACTGATGTGGATGACAAGAGGGTGAACATTTAGATGTTTCTTCCTCGCGATTTTTCTTATTGCCAAGAGGATTTCATCGCTGGTCACGGCCCCGGAGTTTTCAAAATACCCACCATCAACTACCCGAATGACCTTGGGTTCTGCATGCGGTCTCGCGGATACGTCTTTGGCAAGATCCTGCCGGAAAATCGTCCCAGCCGGACTGACATAGGTAAATCGTGCACTCATATGAACGGCCGTACTCAGGGGAACCATTCCTCCCAAGACTGCGGGTCCATCCAAGGCATTGCTAAAGTACTCTTGAAATTTCGACGTTGTCGATGTTCCTGTTGAATCGCTTGGCTGCGTGCCTTGTGGTGTAACAAAGGGCAACGGGTGCATAATAATTCTCTGCCCTGTCTCCACGACTGTACCATTTAAGAAGAGCAATGGGACTCCGAATTGTTCATCGTTCCATAGCTCATCAAATGGCTTGGTGAAGCGGACCGAACCCGTACAGTCAAACCAGGCACGTTCCCAAGCTTCTTCTAAGGCCAACGCTCGATCATCTAAGATGCCCACAGGAAGAAACCGTTGGAACATGTCTGGGAAGAGTAAGACGCCAACTGTGGGCGACAGGAAGTCTTGCTTGAGGATGGTTTGTGCTGTTGGTCGTAAAGGCACTCCGCCCTGGAGTCGACAGGTAGCGGATGCCGATGCGACCCATCCTTGGTTTTGCTCTTTAATCATGCTGGCAAAAATTGCGCTTCCAAGACTCCCTCCGGAGACTCCGCTTATCGAAAACACATGCCGAGCAAAATCCATCGGTATGCGACCTGCTTGGACGAGTCGTTCGCTGCGATCTTGGAGTTCTGTCAGGACGGCAGCCGTCCAATAGGCAGCGCGGATCCCTCCCCCTTCGGTCGAGACCAAGATGATGGGGACTGGCCCATCGTGACCTGGAAGACCGTGCCGCCCACTCCTCCAACGCTGTTCTAGATCTTGATACCAGGCCATAAAGTACGACTCAAAGGGGTCGTCTGACTCTGAAAAGCCGCGAGAGGTGATCCCCTTGGTAAACTCGAGCATAGCGGTAAGGATGGCTTGCGGCATCCGCGTCCAGCTCTCTTGTTGTTCTTGATAGGGACGCATGGTCATAATTTGACGGACGCGGTGATTGTCATTAAACAGGCTAAACACCATCACCAAGACGATGATAAATCCGATAATGGGGACTCGGTACTGATTCCCGACATATACCAGGCCTCCACCCATCGCCACCAAGGTGGTCGCCCATAGCATGAGAATGCCGGCTGTGCCAATCCAAGGACCGATGATACCGGATTGGTATGAGAACAAAATAAAGGCCATAACGCTTGCGAGATTGGCGGCCAAGAACCAGACACGAGGAGTTTTGGGGAGATCGCGAAAGGAGGTACATTTTTGATACTCACCTACGTCTAAGTCATCTAAATGAAACCAATGACGACCCTTGTACACCACAAACAACACACTGATCCCAATCATGCCCAACAAGGCGGCCATCACAATTAATTGCATACTGGATGTTTCGCCCAGCGCTTCATAACTCCGTGCAGCTTTTATCAGCGCGCCAGATACCATGAAAAGGATGGTTGGCCCTAACCACCGAGTCACATGTCGTTTAATGGTTTCAAGTGAGACGTACGTATAGGAGGCTTGCACTTCGTGCTCTGTGGGAAATGTGAATGCAAACATCACTCGTGCGAAGTACCACGCGGTGAGTGCAAATGACACAGTAAAGATGAGAAAGCAGAGTTTCGGAACTGCGTTGTGATACCACGGATCGACTTCCACCAACGCCCGAAGTATGTCTTGCCCTTGACCTGTGTATAGGGCCAAGGAGCAAATGGCTCCGAGAACGATATTAAAGCGAATGAGCATTAATGCTTGAAATACTCCACGTACGCTTTCCCAACATGTCTGTACCCATTCCAAGAATTTGTGCACCCATTGTCCGAGCACGGCAGGACGCATCCATCAAAAAATTGGCTCTTTGCTACAAGCCAGACATTACACTCTTTTCTTTCCAAACTTGCAAGATTCGTTTGGATTAAACAGCAACTGATTCTTCATGCTCCGCTGATGATAGCTTGAATTTGGCTGCATTTTTGTGAGAACACCAAGCGAGGCAGGCCTGTATGGAAATGAGATGCTTGCCTATAGTTTCTTCCTGCTCTTTCGCCCGTCTAGGCAAAAACCTCATGCGGTCTCGCGGGAGTAGTATTCCAGCAAGCCTCCCAGCTTTTCCCGAGCATGAATCGAGTGGGTCCCCACGCCTTCTTGGGTCGCCAGCGGCATCAGTGACTCATTTTCTCTTTCCTGATGATAGTGTTCCTTTTGTTGTGGAGTATCGGGGAGGGCCCGGACAAGTGGGAGAGGAGTACTGAGGTTGCGAGGTAAGTCCATTAGAGATAGTGGATTTTGAATTTTTTGACCATATTGATATCTAAAAAACTCGTTTTTTTTCAATGGAGATGAATTTAGAGAAGGGACAGGCCATGGATAGGTGTAAACTTCCCTTCCGTCCAACCTTCCTGTTTCTTTCAATAAATCAATCAGCTGCCAGAATTGCGGTGGGACAATCCTGATGCGGGGCCATAAATGGCATTATGTTTTTTCACCATGAACCAAAAGCAGACATGGCTCGACTAAGGAACAAATAGGAAGCAAGCATGGACTGGACACAATTGACCATAAAAATTTTCATAGCTTATTTGGGGGGATTCTGCTCCTTCATCTTCTTTGGAGATACAACGCTGAATATTAGAGCAAAAGCTAAAGAAAGAACGGAATCAATGCTTTCCGACACATTCCCTCATCTTCCCATTGAAACGTTCGACTGTTGTAAGCAAGGGTTCTTGATCTGACACCAAAGGACAAGATTAATAGTCATTCCCCAGAGGAGGCCCACCATGCAGGAAAGAACTCAAAAAACCACAAGTTTTGGACAAACACCTAGATTGTTTCTAATTTTCTTCGTGTGCCATATAGTTTCTTCCTTGATACTATGTCATCCAACTTTTGGGAAGGAATTAGAGGATAAGGTCATTAAAATTGGAATTATTGCCCCTCTGTATGAGGATGACGAGCATGGAAGAAGTCATCTTCAAGGTGCAAAAGCAAAATTCGAGGAAAGGAAAAATGAGATCAGCAAATTAACGGGTTTTCACTTGGATTTACTGATAAGAGATAGCCAAGCCAAAGATTCCAAAGGAGAAAGAGAAAGGGCCTTGGGAAATGCCCGAGATTTAGTTGAAAATCACAAAGTGGTTGCCATCCTGGGAGCGGTAAATAGTCATGCTACCATGGCTGTTCAGAAGTATATTGAATCTCTGTCTAAGGACAATACTATTCTCATCACTTCTAGTTCAACTAATACAAATATCACAAAAAACCATAACAACTGGACCTTCCGAAACAACTTGTCTGATCAGAAACTTACAAAGGGTGTCGCAAAGCATATTTACAAAAAAGACCTTCGGAAGGTGGCTGTCTTTTACCGAGATAATGCCTGGGGGAAGGGAGCCTTTAAAGATTTTGAAACATCCTTTAGTTTATTAGGAGGTGAAATTCCTTACTCTAGAGGTCTTGGCAAACAGGAGAACGATTTTAAAAGAGAAGTGGCCGAGATAGCCGATGGGGGGGCACAAGCCATTTGTATTTTTGCTGGAGATTTCAGTAAGTACAAAATCCTCAAGGCGAAGATCGAAAACTCCCGGATCGCCCATTTGCCTGTATTTACTATTGGATTACCTCATCGACTTGTCGAAGCGGGAAAGAAGTTTACAGATAACCTCACTTCAGTGACTTCATTTTACGATGATCCCCATAGCGAGCTGATTGCGCATGCTAAGGGAATCCTTGAATCTAGTCTTGATGAAGATATTCCTCCTTGGTCAAGGCTTCACTTGAACTTCAATTCTGCACGGGCTATGGAATCGATGGAAATACTCTTACAAGCGATTCAAAATGCAAAGTCTACTAACCCAGCCACTATTCGAGACGAAATTCGGAAGATCAAGTTCAAAGGACTGAATTATGATATAAGTTTTAACCCCAAAACGGGCGATTTAGTTCACAAAACACCTTTTTATTTGAATCGTTATGGTGAATGGGTTGACTTGAATGATCCGCAGACCTATTTGAAACCGATCGGCCTTCTGGTTGGAATATGTCTGTTAGCAATCTTGGTCTATTTAATCAGTTCAGGCATATTACAATTGAGGGCGCGGCAGAGTGTCTTCTTTGCTGCCTTACCACTTACGTATTTGCTCTATCAATCCAGCCCTTTGATTTCGATAGGTGGAACTCTTTCTGTGGCAAGCGAGATTTTGGAAATGTGCGGAAGCATAGTGTCAGCCATCATGTTTGGGATCGAGATTATGGCGAGGTTAGGGGAGCTAAAACAAAACCGTACAACAACCAGACAGGACCCCCCTAATCCAAGCACCCCAAGTCCTATCGATGCCCCTTTCATACACACGAAGTTACCTCAGAGGGAGAATCAATTGGCCGCTTAGGTTTCCGTATGGTCAAATAACTCATGCGGTCTCGCGGAAGGAGTATTTCCGTAAACCCCCAAGCCTTTCCCGAGTACGAATCGATTGTGTCCTCAAGGCTTCTTGGCTCGGCAGCGACAGCAGTAATTCATTGCCTTTTTCATGATAATTGCGTACCTGAATGAAAGCGCTATTGTTTGAAAAGAACTTTGTCGGGGTGAGTAGGGTAGCAGAAGGTAGGAAAACGTTACTAAAAATTCTGATTTCGATTTCCTGATTTTATAAAAGCTGGTAGGAGTCGCACGGGCTCGATATGCCATGATTTTACTCCTTCCTTAAGAATCCCCCTGATTCCAGAAAAGGATAAAATTTCCAATAAAACCAAGTCTTTCTTAAAAGTTGAATTCAAGAGTTCCTGTGGGATATGTTGCTCCTGTAGATTAGGGAATTACATTACCGCCTGATCTTTGCTCAACTCCAGGCAGTTATGTTTTTCGACTTGGAGATGCTGTAAATGTCTACTCGCTATTTCCTCGATATAGACAGTCCCGGTAGCTTCGACCGACTGAAGAAACGTTGGCATGGGGAACGGCCAGTCCCCCTATTTCCCCAAACCGTACAGATCCAGACTATTTCTGGCTGCAACGCGCGCTGTCAGTTCTGTCCCAATGGGCATACGATTAACCGCCTGCCCATGGGAAGTATGGATGAAGACATTTTCCGAAAGATCGTCGATGAAGTTGTGCAACACCCGGTACGGCGAATCAGTCCGTATCTCATGAATGAACCCTTAGCGGATCCCCGCCTTCCAGATCTCATACGGTACATCACTGACCATAAGCAGAGCGCAACAAGCACGACCATAAGCACCAATGCGACGTATCTCACGGATGATATGGGAGAACGCTTGATCGAGAGTGGCCTTGATAATTTACTCATCAGTTTTCACGGTATTCGCAAAGAGACCTATGAAGCGAGCATGGGAAATCTTGACTGGGAAACGCACTTGAACAAAGTGAACCGTTTCATTGAACTTACAAGACGGCGCAAGGCCAAGAAACTCAAGGTCACCGTGACAATGGTCCACACCTCAACCATTGATGGAGAGCTTGACGAAATCCGTGATTATTGGAATGCCCAGGGGATCACAGTCAGAATTCATACGCTGGAAAACCGGTCACATCCCTATGTTAATGGCAAGTCGATCAATATCAAACCCATGAAACCGTATTCCAATTGCGATCGCCTCATGGGCCAAGCCTATATTCTCTGGAATGGCGATGCCGTGCTCTGTTGTGTGGACTGGGAAAGAACGACGATTTTAGGCAATGTCGTGAAGGAGTCGTTAGAAAATGTCTGGCAGAATGAAGCCTACACTCAATATCGACGCAATTATCTGGCGGGGAAAGTTTCGGGAACCCTCTGCGAGGGATGCAAGGTACAAGAAGAATCTGATTTTAAATTTAAACCTTCGTTGTCTATTTTGGGTTTATTAAGTGGACAGCCCTATCCCTATGAACCGATACCGCCTCCCTCTTCTCCTCCTCTTGAATTGGCTAAAAAACCGTTACCCGTTATCACAGACTAACCTCGTATGGTCAAAAAATTCATCTAGCGTTGGAGTATTTAAAAAATCAAATTTTTCATGGAAGAGCCAGGGGAATTTCCACAATGTGAATGGATCGGCCTTTTGTTTTGCATATTGAATCTTGCTGTTTTTTTGCCTTATCGGACACGACGACGAGTTTATTCTTCCCAATCCAGCAGGCTCCCTCAACGTTCCCATATGGCTTTAAACCTTTGGGCGTCCGAGAAAATTGGTAGGTAGCGCCATGGCCAGAAATGGTCCAGCTATTAGATTTCAATTGTCCAATCCATAATGCTGAGTTTTTTTGTGAAACAATAGCCATACGATTGCCTTGCAGCGTGAGGCTGGCATAATCTTCGAATAGTAAGGTTTGGGGAAGCTTGATGGTGTGAGCTTTAACCCACGTATTTCCATCTTTTTGTAGCACCTTTATCCTCCCCCCTCCCGGCTTTTTCCCTTTCTTTCCTCCTCTACATTTGTTGCCTTCACACAAGGCCAGCAAATACTCCTTTCCCCTTCGCCGTATATGCTCGAGGCCCTCAAATCCTTTGTTGCCATCCTCAAACTTGACGTTTATCCAGTTTTTTCTTAGGCAAGAAAATTCTTTATCGAATTCGTAGATCTTCCCTTTGAATTTCTTGCCTTTTGTTTCTAGGGCTTCGACGACCAGGTAAAAACGCTCTTTCTTCCGATCATAGGTAATATCCTCAAACCCTGGCCCTTTCCCTTTTGTGTTGACCCAGGATTCTTGTGTAGTTTCCCGTGTGAGATCCAATTTGATTCTGGCAATTTGAGGGGAGTTGTCAAACACCACATAATAATTGCCATTCGATGCCACCACTCCACTGGCCTCGAGGCGCGTCTTGCCAGGCAGCAACTCCGTGAGCTTCCGTTCCTTAATCACCGTGAGAACAGGTTGGCTTATTGGTATTTTTATTTTTGTCATAGTGGAAATGTAACCCTTTAATCCTCAAATTTCCACTCATATGGTCAAAAAACTCATGTGGCCTCACGGAAGTAATATTTCAGCAAACCCCAAGCCTTCCCCGAGTACGAAGCGACTGGGTCCCCACGGCTTCATAAAGAAGAACCACTCAAGAGGAAACCCTGGTACGCCCGGACCACGAGCCTGAGCATCAACTACAGAACGGCCACACCTGATACCAGTGCCGACACTTGAAACGATCTTCGCACTGACGAAGCTGAAAGCCATACTCCCTCGCCTGCCAGTCCACACGATTGGCAATGCGCACAACTTCCGGTTTGCTCTTGTAGCTCCCACGCGCATAGCCGCCGCGACCTTCATGGTAGGCCAGATACAGGCGCTTGGGATCCCATTTGGAAATGCCGAGATCCTTGCTGCTCTTATCGTTGTACCAGCCGATGAAGTCCAGGGCGTCTTCCATA
>PVMK01189189.1_pt1 | contig 20418 bp, 28 predicted proteins | sample 1853481 | NCBI WGS metagenome assembly PVMK01 (sample SAMN08533507, study PRJNA380276) | Marine sediment metagenome, whole genome shotgun sequencing project. | reverse complement strand
TTTGTTCCCCTGATGTGCGATCTCGGGATTAATGCCGAATGGCATGTCCTGCGGGGTGCAGACGAGTTCTACGAGGTCACTAAGACCATGCACAATGGCCTTCAGGGAATGCAGGTCCCACTGACGCCTGATATGAAAAAGATATGGGTAGAGTATAACAGTCTGAATGCTGACTTTTTAAGCACCAACGGCGACTATGATTTTGTGGTGGCTCATGACCCGCAGGCGGCTGGCCTATTGAAACTTCTGCGTGATAGCAATGGTCATCGAAAAATAGGGCCATGGATATGGCGCTGTCATATAGACTTGACCGCGCCTCAGCCTGACTTCTGGGAATTCCTCAGGCCATATGTTGAAGTCCATGATGCTGCGATATTTTCAAAGAGCGAATACTTCCCCAAAGATCTACGCGGGCCCACAGTGCTTCGATATACCCCCAGCTATAGACCCTTTGAATGAAAAAAATCACCTCCTCCTCGATGATGAGCGAGGTTCATAATATCCTGATACGCTATGGCGTTGATCCGGATCGTCCTTTTATCTTCAAGGTATCCCGTTTCGATCCCCTGGAAGGATTTCTGCGGGGATTATTGACGTATACGATCTGGTAAGGAAAGAGGTCCCCGAGGTGCAATTGGTGCTGGCGGGTGGTGGTGCAGGCGATGATCCGGAGGCCTGGTCGTGCTACCAGCAAGTTTCCGCTTACGCAAAGGGCAAGGGTGATATCCACATACTGTGGGGCGATAACGGGAGTAGTTAGCCCGGAGCTTAATGCCTTTCATCAGGCAGCTAGCGTGGTAGTGCAGAAATCGATACGCGAAGGTTTTGGGCTGGTAGTCTCTGAGGCCCTGTGGAAGCGATGCCCCGTAGTGGCAAGTGATGTGGGGGGTATCTCTATACAGATAGAACACGGTGAGAGCGGATACAATGTACGCTCTTTAAACGAGTGGGTGGAAGCTATAACATACCTTTTACGAAATAAAGAGCACGCTGCCAGGATGGGGAATGCCGGCAGAGAGCTGGTTCGACAGCGGTTCCTTATCACAAGATTACTGCAAGATTATCTGAAGGTTTTCCAGGCGCTCTCCAACTGAGCTGATTTCTACTGTAGGTATTCGGCTGCTCTGCTTGCAGGGGCTGGTGGATAGGTGATAATGCTCAGTTATACATCGGTTGAACAGTAGAGTTTTCTCCAGTCATAGCTCCGCGTTTCACATACGCGTTTTCATTAGTAATATAATAGCGTACTACCCCAGCGTGTATGTCCCTGTACCCACAGCTATAAGGCACTGTTCATTATTATATAATTCCATGCGGGTGACCGCTAACTTCTTACCAGTGCGTAGAACGGAAGCCGTCGCAGTGAACATTTCACCTTTGCCCGGCCGCAGATAGTCAACCCGCAGGTCAACGGTGCTCATGTTCTGCAGCCTTTTTATCTGTTCTTGCATGGCCTGTTCTTGGCATCCTTTAATAGATTCCAGGCAACTACTGTGCCCCCAATAATATCTATCATGGCCGAGATAACCCCTCCATGCAGAGCACCCTCCCCTGGATATCCGCACAATTCATCGCGCATTGCAAGTTTGATACATAAACTACCAGTGTCAAGAGGCTCAATCATAATGCCCAAGAATTCAAGGAATGGAGGATACTTTATTATAAGTCTCGTTGCTTTCGCCAGTGTCTCATCCATTTCACTCATACCGCTCAAAGATCTACTCCTCTTTCATCTGATATTGGCTTTCTCAATCGGAAAACTCGGATAAGTCCGCCTCTTGTTCCAAATAATCAGGTGACAGGTTTTTCTATACCCTGCAACTTGCTTCCCCAATTATATCATGCTAGGCTGGCAGACAGGAGTCTAATCAATGTATCTGTTGAAGAAGTAGTGGCTATCAGAGCACCCGAGCATTTGATACCCGAATAACTACACGCCTACCTTAGCAAACCCTAGCAAGAATGCCCATCAGCTTTCTGGGGGATGATTTACTTTTTATAGGGTAGCCTTGAACCATCGGAGTTGAGTCTGGAAGGATTTATTTGTCAACAATATAATGTTGACAATAGACTATTGACAAAACATAAAAAATCATATATATAGTAATTCGAACGTTAAAACAAAACTATGGGGGTTTAAAAGTGGCCTTCAAGGCATCAAACAATCTCGATGAACAGATAGCCGAATATCTTAGTGCCCAAATAATCCGAGGGGATTTGGAACCCGGAGAGAGGATCCTCGAGGCACGACTGGCACAGGAATTAGGCGTTAGTAGAGGCCCTATCAGGGAGGCGTTGCGAATTCTCGAAAGGAAACGATTGGTGAAACTGATACCTCGCCGCGGAGCTAAAGTCACAGAAATGTCATCGGAGCAAATCGAATGGCTCTACGATATTCTATATGAACTATATGCACTTGTAGCCAGACAAGCAGCTGAGAATAGAACCCAGAAAGATCTGGCCCAGATTCGTCATTCTGTAAAGAAGATTGAAGATTGTGCGGCGAGAGGCGATATTTCCGGGTATTACGATGCCATCTTCGAATACGCCTCAATAGGACAAAGGGCATCTAAAAACCCTTTGCTGGACCAAATGTTGAAGGATTTGGAGCCAAGCACGCGCCGGGCTCAATTTGCCTCTCTATCCCGGCGGACCGAAGATTTAAGGAATAACGTGAGCTTTTTTGAACGCACCGCCCGATACGTTGAGGAAAAAAATGGGGAAATGGCTTCACAGATGATACGTGCCTACGTGCAGAATGAGAGAGAATTTGCTATGAATAATACGAAGCCTAGCCCCGCCTAGAGGAACCATTATGGTCGACAAGAATGGGTTAGTGTAATTCCTTTCACGTTCATAGGTAGCGTATCAGGGTATAGAGAACAGGAGGGGAGCATTGTATCAACATAAAATACTGGAGGCAATTTGTAAGGAGGAAGACCTTCTTCTCCGGGACCTGGTGAGGGATTTCGTCAATGATCAGATCATGCCAGTGCGGCAGCAAATTGACGAAGATAAGGACCACCAGATCGTCATGAACATCCTTCAAGGGCTGGCTAACCTGGGTTTCACTAAGGCCATCTTTCCGGAAAAATATGGCGGCTCCGACATGCACTCGGCGACAACTCTGGGGACTACCCCTGGAGGAGATCGCCCGTGGCGACTCCGGCATCGCGGTTGTTCTTGCCTGCTGTCTATGGCCATTCATGCCAGCTGTTTGGGTTAAGAATGAGGCAGTTCTCGATTATTTTGGCCCAATGTTTTGCGGTGACGACCTGAAGATAGGATGTTTCAACATGACGGAATCCGGCGGGCCATCTGGTGGAGGCGGGTGTGACATCGAAAACCCGGGGATGCAGGGACGCAAGATCGCTACCAGAGCGGTGCTGGACGGCGACCAATGGGTGTTAAATGGGCAGAAAATATGGGCTACCAACTCTGGCATTAGCGATGCATACCTTATGGTTTGCACCACAGACCCCGGCCTGGGCGATGATGGGATAGCCCTGATCTACGTGCCAGGTGATGCCGAGGGACTTTCATTTGGCAAGTTTGAGAAAAAGGCTGGTATGGCTGCCGACCGTAATACGACAACCTATCTGGATAACGTTCGGGTTCCTAAGGAGTTTCGACTGGTGGGGCCGGGTGAGGATGCCAAGTATTTTCACGCCAATCTGACCATAGGCAGACTTGCCAGTGCGGCCATGTCTGTAGGTAATGCACAGGGTGCCTTTGAAACCGTGCTGGATTTCACCGGTGATAGGGCAGTGGGCAAGGTAGCCAAGCCGATTCGCGACCATTCGATCTGTGCCGGTATGCTGGCCGATATGGCTATCGGCATCGAGACCGCCCGCATGGCCTATCTCTCTGGAAGCTATCGTTTTGATCATCCCGAAGAGTACGGGGCAATTCACTCCCCGGAGCAACTCTCCATGGCCAGCATCGCCAAGGTCTACGCCGCAGATGTGGCGGTGTCGGTCACCAACCGGGCGATGGAGCTGATGGGGAGCTACGGATATGTCAGAGACTGCGATGTGGAAAAATACTGGCGGGACTGCAAGATTATCCAGCTATGGGAGGGTGGGGCTCAGCTGGGTCGCTTCGATGTCTGCCGCGCCTACTATGATCTACCTCTGTAAGCAAACGTGAGACACGTACGGGACATCTATAGCAAAGAACTGATAGGAGTGAGAGTATATGAAAAAGGACGAAATCCTGAACATCTTCCAAGAGGTGATCGAGGGGCCGAGAAACGTTTATTTGGACGAATGGGTCAAAGCGGGTGGAAAGGTCATGGGATATTACTGTTCGTACATACCGGAGGAGATCTTTACTGCTGCTGGCTTTATGCCCTATCGCATTAGAGGAGCAGGGAGTGATGACAGTTCTGACGGCGATGCCTATATGAGCGCACGGGTATGCACTTTTGTCCGTCACACCATCAGTTTAGCACTGCGAGGGGAGTTCGACTTTCTTGATGGTGTAGTCCTGTTGCAAAACTGTGACCATATTCGCCGCGCCGGTGACCTCTTCGTTAAAAAAGTGAAATTGCCCTTTTACAGCATGCTTTCCGTCCCCAGAGCCCCCAAGGAAAGGCTCTTCACCTGGTATCTCGATGAACTTAAGCGGCTCAAGGCAGAGATAGAAGCTCATTTCGGGTTGGCCATAACGGAGGAAAAGCTGGAGGAGGCCATCACTCTGCACAATGCCACCAGGGAGCGTATCCGCAGGCTCTACGAGATGCGTAAAAAGGATGCACCGCCCATCACCGGGGAAGAGGCGCTAACCATCACCATAGCAGCCCATCTCATGCCCCGGGATCAGTTCAATACCATAATGGACGATTTGCTGGCTGATTTGACGGACGTGGAAGGTGCCAGAGGCTACAGGGCTCGAGTTATCATTACCGGCAGCGAGCTGGATAACCCTGAATACATTGCAGGCATTGAACAGCAAGGGGCCTTATCGGTTGCGGAAGCCGTCTGTTTTGGGCAGCGATCCTTCGGGAGAATTAATTGAATCCGGGGGTGGATGATCCACTGGAGCGAATAGCCCGACACAAATTCTTTCAGGTGCCCTGTGCCCGAATGGTGGAGTGCTTCGATGACCAGGTCGCTGTACTGAAAGATACGGTACGGGAGTTTAATGCCGACGGTATCATTTTCCAGCGGATGAAGTTTTGCGATCCCTGGGCAGGCGATGGGCACAATCTTTACTGGAGGATGAAGGAAAGAAGGCATCCCGATTCTGAGGCCTGGAAAGGGAGTATCAGGTTCCAGCCTCCGGGCAGGTCAAAACCCGTGTCCAGGCCTTCCTGGAACAGATGGGCAAGTGACCTGGATGCAGGAAATGATCGGAAGGGGGAGAATATGGCTATACTGGGAAAAGAGCGACAGGAGGACTGGGAGGTAGTCTACGAAGGGGCAACCGGTTTAATCGATCTGTACCAGGAGGACCCTGAATCAAAGGGTATGAACGCGATAGTTGGGGGTTTCCGTGTGCTCATGGACGGTATGTTTGCAGCGATAGACGAGGGAAGGCCTGTCGTGTGGCATAACTGTGGGTGTTCACCGGAGCTGATCAGGGGGCTGGAAGGTGTCCAGACTGTGCCGATCGAACTGTTGACCGTGTTACAGAATCTGGTGGGGGAAGTGGACTATACCATAGCTTTGATCGATGAGGCGGAGGCGCATGGCGTGGCTCCGGAGGTCTGTTCCATCGATAAGGCGGCTGTTGGCACTGTACTTAAAAATCTTTACCCCGAGCCGACCTGCATGCTGTACCACAACACGCCCTGCGATTCTCAGATCGCGGCTATCAAGAGCCTCACCGAGCTTACTAGAAAGCCTATGCGCCTTATGGACGTTCCCTACCTGTCTGGCGATCGTGAGGTCAAGTATCTGGCGCAGCAGCTCCGGGAGGCTATTCCGTTCCTCGAGGAGCACACGGGCAGAAAGTTTAGCTGGGAGAGATTTCGTGAAGTATGTGAAGAGTCGAATCGCACTGCGAAGTATCTGCGTGACTGGAATGAGCTTCGACGGCACATACCCTGCCCGCAGGTGAGCAAACTCGTGGCCCTCAACACCGCCCTGCTGGTTGCCTTTTCCGGGGATCCCGAAGGCACCACTATAGCCAAGGCATTTCATGATGAGGCCGAGGAGCGTATTGAGAGAGGTGAGAGCTCTATTGAGGGAGGGGAGCTCTACCGCGCCATTTGGTATCAAGATCCTGTGTGGTTTGACCTGCAGTTTTATGACTGGATGGAAAGCGAGCTTAAGCTGGTCATTCCCATGGACCTTTTCGGCTATTATGCTCCGGAGGCGCTTATCGACACTTCGACCCCAGAATCCATGCTGGAGGGCCTGGCGCGTAAAGACCTGAGGGTGCTGCCTATGTCCAGGCAATTTAAGGGCCCTATAGACTCCTATATCGGCGACTACCTGCGGATGTGTGCCGACTATAAGGTAGACTTCGGTATCTTTGCCGGTCACGTCGCCTGCAAGCACGGCCTTGGGGGCATTGGCCTATTTCGTGAGGCTTCTAGAGAAGCAGGCATTCCTCTTCTGTATTTCGAGTTTGACATGTTTGACCCCAGGGTCACCCCCATTGAGACGATCCAGGACGACATAACCCATTTTATTGAAGATGTGGTCAAGCCCAGGAAGGAGGCAGCGTGAAGAACGGATTGATTACTGCCGGCATAGACATAGGCTCTACTACCAGCAAAGCGGCGTTGTGGATCGATGGTCGACTTGGGTCTCACGTCATCGGTCCCAGCACAACAAATCCCCGTGCGACGGCACGTGAATGCTATGAAAGGGTTCTTCAGGATGCCGGACTGCAGGACGATGACGTTGCATATATCGTTGGCACAGGCTATGGTCGGGCCAAGGTATCTTTCGCGCATGAGAACATATCCGAGCTTTCGGCCCATGGAAGGGGAGCCAAGACCTTGCTGCCATCGGCGCGCACCGTCATTGATATTGGCGGACAGGATACCAAGGTGGTGCTTCTGGATGCCGGCGGGCAGATGCTCGAATACGTCATGAACGACAAATGCGCTGCGGGAACCGGCCGTTTCCTGGACTTTATCGCGCGCACCCTAGGTATCGACATTGAGGACCTGGAGAAACTACATGCGAGTGGCGACTACGAGCCGGTAAGGCTCAGCAGCATGTGCAGCGTGTTCATTGAGTCGGAGGTCATCAACCTGGTCAACGAGGAGGTTTCCCTGCCATTCATCGTCCAGGGATTACATCAATCCATCGCCAATCGTGTCGCCGCCCTGGTCAAGAGGGTGGGTCTAGTGGAGGATATGGTCATTACCGGGGGGCGTGGCCAAGAACGCTGGCGTGGTGGATGCCCTGCAGCGAAATCTACGGGTCACACTCAAGACATTTCCCGACGGCGTAGATCCCCAGATGATGGGAGGCATCGGAGCCGCTGTCATAGCAGGGGAGAAATATATCAAGCAAAATGGGTAGCTAAGCGTCACTGGCTTTTAAGTAGAGAAAGGAGGATGATATGCCCTATTTCAAGGATTCCGATGAATGCGACAAGATTCTGGGTGGCTTCTTTCGTCAAATGGCGGAGGAAGTGAAGAAGGGAAATGAAGAGCTCGTTGAAATACAGAATAAGCTGGCCGAGATCAGCCTGATCGTAAAATTCGTCTGGCGTGATCCTGTGCTGACCCTCACAATGGACTTCACCCAAGATCCCTTCGCGGTTCTCATCAACGATGATGAAATCGACGCTACGGCCACATTCACCCTAACCGCAGACAACGGACATAAGTTCTGGCATGGCCAGATTAACCTGGCCAAGGCCTTAACCACAAAAACCATTGTGGCACGAGGCCCTATTCCCAAAATCCTGAAGCTGTTGCCTGTGATCAAACCGCTCTATATCAGATATCCAGCCTATCTGAAGGAACAGGGACGCGCCGATATAGTATTAAGCGAATAATTCATGAATCCATTTGACCCATATTTCCAGCGAATCCGTGCTTACACGAAAGATCTGGAAAACAGGGGCAGGAGCGTGCGGGTCTGGTTTGCCGATCCGCTCAGCGGCTGCGGGGTATCTCCAAGTCAGGCTACGTCTCCCCTAATCTTGAAAGAGAACACGGCGGTTGAGTTGGGAGGTCCCCAAACAGCCGGCTCCACCTTTATAATCTGGACCAAAGATGTCTCGCTCATATCCGATGGACAGATAATGCTGGTGGGTCCGGACTTTGGTGAAGCAAATGGAGGAACTCTGCCATTCGGACAGGTTACACTGGTTGGTGGTCCAGCTATCAGTAAGGAGATTCAGTCACGTCTGGAAAGAGAGCAATATATTGCCGAACGCGTACCCGGGTATATGGTTCGTAGTACAGGTGGACGAATCTGGTCACGTGTGAGCTTTCAAGCCCTGGATGATGGGCTTTCCTTGCGTTCATTAGGAGCCACCATTATCGCTCATCTTCGCGACAAGCTGCCAGCTGTAACCGCAGCAGAGATTATATTTATTACTTCATCTATTGACGATGTGCAGAATCTCGAAAGAATTGGGGCTCAGGTGAGAAAACTATCGCACGATCTTCGTCGAGAGCGCCTTAGAGAGACAGCCGACGGGCAGTATATATGTGAAAACGAGATTTCGTGTGAGGCCTGTACCGACAACGAGGTATGTTCAGAAATACGTGAGATACTGGTCATTCGAAAGAAGGTCAATCAGTCAACGTCTATGTCATAGGCAGGTAACTGTTCTAAGCTTACTGAAAAAGAGGTGCCCCGATTATATCGGGGTTGGGGATTGATTGAGCCTCTTTCAGTAGTCTCTAATTATGTAAGTAAGCTTAACTAAAATGTGGATAATGGATATTGACGTATTCTATGAATAATGCCAATATATAGACCTACAGCTCTATTGACAGTTTATCTCGTATAATGTATCATAGCTTATCCATCATTCTTGAGAACTTAGAGCTAGAAAGTAGAAGGCAATGAAGGATAATAACAATCATCGGAATGGTTTCAGATATGGCACTCACACGCTAGAGGTGCTTCGAGAATACGCTGCCCTGTCCTATAATGGCGGAACGTACAAGATAGTTCTGGTTAAAACAGATGAGGAACAGCAGTACATATCCATCAAGCTTTTCAATAAAGATGGAAGTTTCGTGAGGCAATTCCTCATGGAGCCCGAGATAGCAGGGAAAATAGGTAACGAGCTATGCTCCCTCTATATACGGAGTGAGCAGAAATAATCCCCCCCTTTCCTCGCCAAACGTCGCATATTATATAGGCCTACCGTTGCCATATGTAATCTACCTTAGGGCCATTTAGGTATAAAAAGCATACTAGACACTTTGCGACAGGCATTTACAGCTTCACTATTGCACATATAAGGCTACCCCAGCCTGCATCCGGCCAACATACATCCTTGCATTAGTAACACATTATATATACCTTATGATTATGATGGTCTGGCTGTTGGCACTAAACAATTGGTATTTGGGATAATGGGTTATAGATCATAATTGTTTTGGTAAAAAATAGTATCGGAAGCTGTCAATAACACTATAAGAAAGCACAGAACCCCTTTTCGCTAAACCTTCTAGGTTGAAGAAAAGTATGAGCTAAACCACCCAGTCAGGCAAATTATCGAGGGCTACCCAATAATGGGTGGCCCTTTATCTTACCAGTACCACCTCACGTTGCTATTTTATAGCTATATCTCGCACGCATACCGGCCAGCTACTACTGTCAAAGGTGAATTGCCGATGTGAACCAGCCCGCTGACGCGAGTCTGATAGCCTGTTCCGCACCCTACTTCGTTGATGGATTGACTCATTACATACATTCCCCACAGCAATCGTCAAGCTTTCCCTACATACAAGCAATGCTTTTTACTGCTATATTAAAAACGACTAACATCTCACGTTGGTGAGCACTCAGCAAAAAGCCAATCTCATATAGAGGAGAGTGAGGGTCTACCATGGAAACAAGGATTTACTGGGAGAGCATAATGGAATTAATAGCGCTCAGCGGACTTACTGAAAAGGAATTTGCAGAAGTTCTATCCGTCTTTTCACCAGAGGAGCATTTAGAAATTGGGGAATGTCTTCAGAAATTAAGAGACGAATCTTTCAAAGAGCTTGTTAGAAACGCAGTTAATTGAGTGGACAGACATGACTGGAAGCAAGCGCAAGTGATAGCCGCAGCTCTCGCGGCAGTAGTACTGGCATGTCTACCACATAGAAGGCTTAGAAACCAGGAATAGAGGGCCTACTAATTAGCATCGCCTGGGTTTGACACAAACGTCCACCATTTTTATTAAAAGCTGCTTGCTTCATCGCGGGCATCCCGTCATCAAAGCCCACATTTTCCCCATGTAAGCTACCTTAATGCTGCCTCACCTATAGCAAGCACGTTACGCGCTTTGCAACAGGCATCCATAGCTATATCGCTGTATATTCTAGATAACTGTTAAGCCCACGGAACTAATACAATAAAGCCTAGGGGAAAGGCAGTTCGCGTGGTCTGGAATCAAGTTCTCTGACCGCCTCATCTCGTAGTCTCTTTAAACCTGCTCCAAGTTTGTCACACTCTTCCGGTGAAAGGGTAGACAGTATCTTGCCAATACTCCTCATCTCAATTTGCTTCTGGTAAGCTTTCTCACCTTTTTCTGTTAATGTGATTCTTAGCTGGTTCTTCCTGTCCAGATTCTTGGTTCTTTTCACCAGGCCCTGTTTCTCCATGCGCATTAGTAGCTGGGATACTGTGTGAGGCTCCCGAAACAGCCAACGCGATATGTGGGCAGGTATTACTGGCTCTTTGGCGTTCTTCACGAAGTATAGAACCGCACCCTGAATCATTGTAATGCCAGCTTGGCTCAACTCATTGTCCGCGACCCTGCTCATTGCAGTGGTAGCTTGATCCAACAGTGCCCAGAGTTCCCGCTTTCCGTAGGTGGTTGCTATTGTATCCATTGTCCCTCCTATGATAGATTTTTTTCACCCGTTTCACAAACGTATAACATACATGTATACGAATTTATTGTATGTCGGGTGATAATGCCTGTATGCGACTTTTATCACATTGAGCTATCTTTGTCAACTCAACTCGGGTTCAGCGCAAGGGCGCGATAATTATTATAGCATGTTTGTAGGCAACGTTTGTATCGACACAGGATTGCACCTGTCTTAAGGAAAGGCCATGACTCATCAGATCCACACAATATGGTAAAATCAAAGTGCCGGTCATGCCGGAAATGCGAAATACAAGCTTCTGGGAGGCGTCATGCGTATTCTAGCGCTGTGTCAGGGTCCCTATGGTAAAAGAATAGTCAAACACATCAAGAAATCGGGGCCACAGGACTGGACAATAGAGGTTTTCAGTCCCCCGGGTCCATTGCCCATTATCATCGATGATCCGGAAGAGTTTCTACCGCCAGATATTCTGCAGGCTGACCTTCTACTAGCACTGAGCGAATCGCCCAGCACAGCGCAGCTCGTGCCGACGATTGCGAGACTCTCAGGGGTGAAGGCAGTCATTATGCCTGTTGACAATTCGTTATGGCTACCCCTCGGCCTGCAAAATCAGATAGAAGCAGAGATTATCAATATGGGTGTGACTGCTGTCTTCCCCAAGACTTTCTGCACACTTACCGAAAGAACAGCTTGTTTCGGCGAGGATATTGAAACCTATGAGAGTAAGTATGTGGCTTCCTTTGCCACGCATTTTGGTAAGCCTAAGCTGAAGATAGAAACGGATGTGAAGGGTGAAAAGATAACCGGGGTTGAAGTAGAAAGGGGTGCCCCTTGTGGCTCCACTCACAGGGTTGCTGAAAAGCTTGTCGGTATAGCTATAAAGGAAGCAGTACCACAGGCAGCTCTATATGCCTTTCACTATCCCTGTCTCGCGTCTATGACGATGGAACCCACTGGTGACACTCTGATGCATGTCTCGGGATATGTAGTTAATGAAGAAGTATACTGGGAACTACAGCCATATTACAGGCAGAAAGTCGTCTATCCTTATGGCGCGCAGTAGATATCGAAGGTCAGCTATGAAGCGCAAATCGGGAAGATATTTGGCATCTCCGTATCGAATAGTAAGTCATCTATATGCAAATACGGAAGAAGCGATGAGTAATTGCAGGATGCACTCCGTGGAATTTGGTAGGGAAAAGGGCTGTAACGGCCGTAGACATTAGATGTCCGCGCGGTGAGTTTCAATTTATGGCTGCATACAAGTACATACAAGAAGGGCCCAGGCATACTGCCTCGGCCCCTTATCCATCGATAGCTACAGAGCATTACCCTATCTCTATCCACCATTCAGTATATCCGCCCGAGCTGAGGTTAGTATATGACTTTTGTCACACCAATATAGCAGCAGCACGTATTCAATTCGAACAACCGATCTCTCCGGACGAGAGACGATAGCGAGTGGGTGGCAGTAAATAACGGTCCAAACCCCTCTATTGTATTTATAACGAATTACCTTTTCTTCTTCGGCCTCGCTTTCTTCTTACCTCTTTTTTCAGCCAGCTTTCGTCTAGCTACATCCAGCGCTTTGCCCGCCCATAACCGCAGCTTCTCGTCATCATCCAACACCTCCTCCGGCACCTCGTAAAACTGCATTGTCTGCCCGCCGGACCTGAAAGGCCCCATGCCCGCCGCCTCATAGTCCAACCTATTCGCATCATCCACCTTGAAGTACAGTACATCCTCCGCGATTAGTGCGCAGAACAATCCCTCGAAATAAATGCCGACCCCTCCGAACATAGCCCGCGCGGTAACCTGCCCCACACATTCCAGCCGCCCTATAATATATTCCCTGTATCCTTCACTAACAGGCATAGTATTTACTCCTTAAATGTGCGCTGATTTTTAAAAACCATACCCTTGGCTCCTATAACAACAGTACGGCCAGTATAGTTATCTAAGACTGCAGAAAAGTCTCAATTAGCCGGCCCCGATAGAATCAGGGCACCTCTTTTTCAGCAATTTCTTGTCATGGATGAATTATATTGTGTAAATAGTGCTATAGCAAGAAGAACCGACTGCGAAAGGCCAGTTCTTGTCTTTCTTAGTAAGGAGAGGTGGCTTCGAACCGACGACCTCCAATGAACCAGTACGACTGTTGACAATGGCTCCGCGGTCGTCTACGATATCCCCACACCGAAAATCAGTACACATTGGCCCAGCCTGAATTAAAATGAAGTGCCAACTATGCCGAACTTATAATCCTGAAACGAATTGGATAGCTTGAAAAAGGCCCGGGGCATATCCCAGGAGACGGGGTTGGCCTAATGGCTGCGCAGGACGCAAGAGGCGCTGGGGGAGGATTCATACTTAAAGAATGACATGCGATTACCCTGTTCTCCTTCCCTGTAGCAGTAAATGGTCTGTTAACTCGACAAAGGAGGTATAGCGATGCCAAATGTCACCGCTAATGAGATTCAGATTGAGTATGATACATTTGGAGACCCGTCGTCGTCGCCGTTGCTCCTCATCATGGGACTGGGCGAGCAAATGATTGGTTGGGACGAAGAACTATGCAAACAGCTTGCCAGCCGGGACCTTTACGTGATCCGGTTCGACAACCGTGATGTAGGCCTCTCATCCAAGATAGATGAAGCAGGAGTACCTAACACGGTGGAGGTTTTCGCCGCCCTCATGAAGGGTGAGAAAGCCAACATTCCATATACGCTTGATGACATGGCTGTTGACACAATCGGGCTGCTTGACGCTTTGAATATCGAAAAGGCACACATCTTCGGAGTGTCGCTGGGCGGAATGATCGCGCAGATCATGGCAATCCGCTATCCATCGCGAGTCTGGAGCCTGACCTCAATGGCATCTATTACAGGAAATCCCGAGCTTCCACTAGGGAAGCCTGAGCTTTTCGTAGAGCTTGTAAATCCGCCACCTACCGAGCATGAAGCGTATATCGAGAATAGGGTAAACCTGATTCTGGCACTTGCGGGCTCCAAGTTTCCGATGGACGAGCAGCGGACACGCGAACACTTGGAGCAATCATATGGTCGCAGCTACTACCCACCGGGCATCGCCCGTCACGGAGTTGCCGGGGCCGTAAACTCGGATCGCACACAGGACCTCAAATCTGTCCGTGCTCCCACCCTTGTGATCCACGGCTCTGAAGACCCTCTCTTCCCAGTGGGGCAAGGAAAAGCCATTGCCGCAGCAGTGCCGGGAGCGAAACTTATGATCATCGAGGGCATGGGGCATGCGTTCCCCCCAGAAGTATGGCCGCTTTTAGTGGACGCCATTGACAAGCATATACGCAATGCAATGAGTTGATCAAGTTAAAAACACCGAAGCACGCATAGCATACGCCCCACAAGTGGATTCACAATAACGACCTTCGGCTTTCGCAAGAAACAGGCTTGTCACCCCACAGCTGCCTTTCTCTATCGGTTTTCCGGAGGTTTTTTAGCTACGTAGGTCCTCATCCCGCCCGAGATGTTTCTTGCCTTGAAACCATTCTGACGTAGAGCGCGCGAGGCATAGTACGATCTTTGCCCAACTTCGCAGTAGCACAATATCTCTCTATCGCGCGGTAGCTCCTCCATCCGCTCCCGCAGCACACCAAGCGGGATGTTAATGGCTCCTTCGACATGGCCAAGTGCAAACTCACCTGGCTCACGTACATCGATAACGCCAGATTGTCGCAGAGCATCCTCCTCCCAATGAGCAACCGGAGCATCGCCACGCAAAACGTTGGCAGCAATCATGCCGGCGATGTTGACAGGATCCCTTAGCAGCCCCGAATTGAGGAGCATAACATAGTTCTGCTTGCTCCAGATCGTAGACGGTTGAACCTCGTTGTATTGCCATTGCAATCACATCAATTCGTTTGTCCACGCCTTCCTCACCAACCGCTTGAGCACCGAGAACCGTACCATCCCGGGAGGAGAAAATCAGCTTAATCGTCATAGGTCTTGCACCTGGGTAATATCCAACGTGGTGCCCGGGGTGCAGATAGATTTTCTCGTACTGGTTGAGCTGACCGCTAATACCACTGCGCTGCAGCACTTTCTCGCTGACGCCCGTTGCTGCAACTGTCATATTAAAGACCCTGCATACTGCTGTAGCCTGAACTCCTCGGAACCGTACATCTCGTCCCAATATGGCGTCCGCGGCTATTCTTCCTTGTCTATTGGCAGGGCCAGCCAGTGGAACGAGAGCCCACTCACCAGTGATAAAATCTCGGACCTCCACAGCATCGCCCACTGCCCAAATACGCTCATCGCTGGTACACATATGATCGTCCACGCGAACACCGCCCAGGGCCCCTATCTCGAGGCCAGCTTGACGAGCCAGCGTCACTTCCGGGCGGACGCCGATGGCGAGCAAAACCATATCAGTTTCGTAATTCTCGCCAGATTTTGTGGATACGGAGATTGCGCTGCCATCGTTACTGTGCACGAATCCGGCTACAGCATCATCAAGACACAAAGAGACACCATTGGTAATTAGATGGTCTTGTATGAGAATGGCTATCTCCGGGTCAATTGCCGGCATCACCTGCGGGAGCATCTCAATAATTGTTACCGAAATGCCTCTTTTAGTCAGGTTCTCAGCCATCTCCAACCCAATGAACCCTCCACCAACCACAATCGCCCGCTTCACCTCTCGCTCAACAATCCATTCCCGTATCTGGCGACTGTCCGGTATCGTCCTCAGGGTATGAATGCCAGGCAGATCAATACCCGGAAGCGGTGGGCGTATTGGGGAAGCCCCCGGGGCCAGCACGAGGACATCGTATCCTTCACGATATACCTCTCCTTTTTGGATATTCCTAACCTCAATCTCGCACCTTTCCCGATCAATCGCCTGAACATCACTCTGGACTCTGACATCTATATTGAATCTGCTCCGAAATAGCTGAGGCGTGGCTATGAGAAGGTCTCTCTCATCTGTAATCACATTGCCCACGTAATACGGCAGCCCGCAGTTGGCGAATGAGACGTAGGGTCCGCGTTCAAAGATGGTGATCTCCACCTCCTCTGAAAGCCTGCGCAATCGAGCAGCACAGGACGCACCGCCGGCGACTCCACCTACTATCAATATTCTCTGTTTTCCCTTTCGGCCGTTATTAATCGCATCCCGCTTCATAACTCACCTCGCCATCTTTTATCTGTAGCTTGTTAATTGACCTATCCGCGATTATTGTACCATCTCTGATGTCAGAGTTATCGGTATATAGAACGGTATTATATCTTATGTAGCCGGCAGTAGATTGCCCGGGGAACTATATAGTTGAATCCAATTATAATCCTCCCGCCAGTTCTATATTAACACCTTCGCCTCCCATTTCTGATAGGTAAAAAGAAGGGCACGGCTTTTAAACCGTGCCCTCTCGAATTCTTGGTAGCGGGAGTTGTAAGACATTATGAGACAACACTGCCGGTCTAGGTTATGACGCGGTAATAGGTGAAGCACCTTGGCAGTTGGTAAATCCAAAATTAGTCCATAGAGGTTAAAGGAGATAAACTTAATAACTGTATTCACGTAGGATGGTCGTAGTACATTTATAACTAGAACAACTTTTCCGATTAAGGTGGTGTGCCTATAGGTTCGGTACCTTTGCGAAGGATAGCTAGGTATGGCTCATAAACGAAGAGTCGATTACGCTTCTGTCCAGTGATTTCTTCTAGCAAGCCATTATTGGATAGGTCACTTACAATTTTACTGGCTGCTGGGTATGAGATATCTAGCCGTTCTGCTACACTCGGAATGTCAGTCATCGGCATTTCAAATAGTCTGTCAAGTAATATGAGGCATTTGGTGGCACTACTCAATTTTTGTAGAATTAGCTGTCTATGATCTTCTCGCATTCCAATAATCCTTTGTGCAGCGGCAAATGCTTCTTCTGAGACTTCCCATATTCCTCTTAAGAAAAAATCTAACCAGCCTCCCAATCTCCCAAATCACGAACTCTTTGGAGCCTATCATAGTACTCGGCTCTGTGCTGCTTATAATACGCACTGAGATACAATAGTGGGTGAGCTATAACCTGCCTTTTGCATAAATACAGTGTTACCAACAATCGACCTAAACGACCATTTCCATCTAGGAACGGATGAATGGTTTCGAATTGAGCATGAATTAAACCGGCCTTGATAAGAATGGGAATAGTATTAATGTCGCTAGTATATAACTCTAATTCAGACATTAATCTATTCACCTCAGTTGGTGGTGGTGGAACAAAGATAGCGGTAAAATAATCTGAACCAGGAGGACCGATCCAGTTTTGTATTTTTCGTAGTTCGCCCGGCAGACTAGCACCACCACGAACCCCCTGCAGGAGTATTGAATGTAATTCTGTAAGGAATTCAACACCAAGGGGCAGTGATTCCAGCAATTCCATGCCGTGATTCATTGCATTAATATGGTTAACAACTTCCATAACAGTTTTAGATAGTCGTCGGCGCTCAGAAATTGCTTCGTATGCAAGCACATCTTCAAGCGAAGCTTGAGTTCCTTCAATCTGAGAGCTTAGAATCGCTTCCTTCCGCACGTACATGGCAACAAATATGTCAGGGTTGGGCAATATCTGGGTTGAGCCATCCAGCCTGCCAAGCGCTCGGTTAGCTTTGGATAACAAGTCAGCCAACTTGTGATCAATCTTGATTTCTGGATCTGGAGGTAAGGCATTAGGATAGAAGGCTTGATAGCCTCCAGCTTGTATCACATATTTTCCAGCTCGTAAATTCTGGCTATCCTGGTTCTGCATCACTTCTCACATCCTGGGATTTAGAATTCACATGGTTAACCGCTGCTTTAATAACGAGCTCCGCTTTCATTCTTATTAAAGAATAGCACCTTATTACTTTAATAACAAGCGCTTGTTATATGAATTCATTAACACGACCATAGTAGATATTGAAGCCATCAATATAGACATTCGTCCGTATTTTCGTCATTAGAAAAGCACGAACCGCCCTTAGGCGGCTCGGCACCCTGTCAGCGAACCAACAGGGGAAGTTCGTATTTATATACATCGTAAGTTTATATAATTGTCAATATTATTATTCCGCGCGTGGTCATGCGTTATTTGGCAATACCAATGAATGAAAAGCTTCCAACTGAAGCGCTGGCTACAAGCCGGCAGGCCTGTAATCCATAGGCAACAGTAAGTCAAGGTAACAGTTGAACAGATACCGCTCGGTTGTAGTCAATGCCAATGCCCTACTTGTTAATTCAGAAATGAGCCACCACTGTGTCACGGTGTGGTCAATTTAGCATTGACAAGCCGATTGAGACTGATGTTGGATTCTGCTGCTTCTATAGCAAGGATTTGATGCACCTTCGGAGGGACTCGAACCATGATATGGCCCGAATAACGCTTAGTTACAATTGGTTCGGGTATAGGTTCACCATTAAGCTGCATATCTGAAACGACTTCCCCCACAACACCACGTATACCTAGAAACGCCTCCTCTTGGGTTTCAGCCAGCCAGCTCAGGCTGGGAAACTCCGCACACAGACCAACATATTCCTTGTCCTCATTAGACCAGAGAACCCGATATGTATAGTAGTCATTTGCCACTGCCATGTTCTTCCTCCAGTCTTGCTATCGCTTTTAACACTTGCCTAACCTGATATTCCTTTGCCTTACCTTTATCATTTTGTATGTTGACTCTTGGGTCGCCTTGCCACGGAGTTTTGTAAATTCTATGGCTACTACTGCCTTGGCGGGCTTTACCAAAGTAATACTCACAGACTTTACAAATGTCAGCAAATCTAACATTTCCGGGGTTCCTTATTATCTGCTTAACTAATTCTTCTATAGAACCCATCTTGCTTACTTCGATGATATCACTATTGATACCATTTGTCAAGCGATGTCATTCTGTGCTGGGGCGAGGATCCTCGCCTCGCCCCTCGCAATCTACAACTATATGTCCATCGGTCATCTGCCACTCGGTAAGTGGGTATATCCCACTTGTATTTTATTCCCACTTGTGATATAGTTTTTATGCGATGGATAGATTAATAAAAGATACAGTTTTTGAGTTAGTGGCCAATAGCGTGAAACCAGACTCTAAGAAGCGCATCGTGCTTTCTAGAATTGGTATAGCCGAGGGGGTCATGTATCACATATACCGCAATAGCTTTGGACAGATTGTCTTAGATCCACAAGTAAGCATTCCCGCTTATGAAGCATGGCTATTTAACAACAAGGAAGCTCTATCTTCTGTGAGTCAAGGACTGGTGGAATCAGCGCAAGGTCGTACAGTAAGCCGTGGTTCATTTGCGGAATATAACGAAGATGAATCGTGAGCTATTATTCACGGAGACTGCAAACCAACAGTATGAAAGTCTACTTAATAATCCAGCAAAAAAGGGCGTGTTAAAACAAGTTAAAAAGACTTTGGCATTACTTGAAACGAATATACGCCATCCATCATTGGAAACCCACGAATACAGCTCTATAAAAGGTGTCAATGGGGAAAGGGTTTGGGAGGCATATGCCCAACACAAGACACCATCTGCCTATAGGGTCTTTTTTCATTATGGGCCAGACAGGAAAGTTAAAGGAAGACTAGTGCCAGTCATCACAATAATAGCTATCACACCTCACCCTTGATAGCAGCCTGTCGGCTTTCAACAGTATCCTTCCATATTAACTGACACAGTGCGGGTGCGCAGATCCTCGCCTCGCCCCTCGCAATCTACAACCATATGTCCATCGGCCATCCGCCACTCGGTAAGCGGAAATATCCCCGCCATTTGTCTCTCAGCTCCGCACTCCGTACACCTCTGCCTCAATGGCCATAGCAATAAAGAAACTGGCCTGTGAGTTTCATTCTCCATCATTCTTTCACCTCACCATCACAGTCTATCAATGGAAGCTGCCCCTCGCCAATCTTAACCGTGCGATGGGCTGGCCTGCGCTTCATAGGCCATAAGTCTGGGCGGTCTTTGAACATGGCCGCTTGCATACGGAACATATCGGTGGGCGGGCGCTCTACCTCATCCCATACTATGCGACCGTCCTCTTCAAACTCTGACTGTGCCGGCATGATAACCTCCTTTCTAAAACAGACTTGCTTGCCAGGTATTGTCTAGCTTGAGCTTGCAGAACGCCTCGATGTCCATAGTCAACTGAGGCGGGTCAAAGTAACTTTTCCTGTCAGGGCCCCACAATTCAATGAATGGTGGATGGGTAGAGTAGGCTGGCATATCGGGCCCACCACAACCTCGCCAACTGTCAACGGCTAATTTACGAAGACACTCAATGGCTGCAGAGTATCCATGAGTCTTTATGAGCTCGTCAGCACGTTTAATCTCCCAATCATCGAAGTATTTCTTCAACGCCCACTGGATTAACTCGTCGCTTTTCATGTTGACCTCCAATTTCTTATCCTGTGCGTGATAACGTATGCGCACCCCAC
>PVMK01126988.1_pt1 | contig 20419 bp, 18 predicted proteins | sample 1853481 | NCBI WGS metagenome assembly PVMK01 (sample SAMN08533507, study PRJNA380276) | Marine sediment metagenome, whole genome shotgun sequencing project. | reverse complement strand
ATGGGGTTATTCGAGGTCGTTCGCCATCTGCCCAGGCTGCTCAGAATTCGGGCTCAGGTAAAGCGTCGATTGCTCGCGGACCCGCCCGACGTTTTAGTCGGAATCGATGCACCGGATTTCACTCTCCCGCTGGAGCGCGTTGCCCGCCGCAACGGAATTTCGACCGTTCATTACGTCTGTCCGTCAGTATGGGCCTGGCGACAAGGGCGAGTGAAAGTGCTACGCCAATCTTGCGACCGTGTCCTGTGTCTGCTGCCATTCGAATCCGCTTTTCTCGCGCGACATGGTGTCGCCGGTCAATTTATAGGTCATCCACTCGCGGATGAAATTCCGGATGTCGTTGACAAGGCCGATGCCCGCGAGAAACTTGGCCTATCGCGCGGGACCGTGATCGCTTTATTACCTGGCAGTCGCAAAGGTGAGGTGGCTCGGCTGGGTCCGGTTTTTGCCCAGGCCGCCAAATGGATCGCAGATCGGGCGAGCGACTCGAGTTTTGTCATTCCAGCAGCCAGTCCCGAGCTGCGCAGTCTGTTCGAAAAGGCATTGCGGGCGCATGCCCCGAACTGCGAGGCGCGTATCGTTGACGGACGTGCGCGGGAGGTCATTGCGGCGGCGGACGTGGCCCTGGTGGCATCGGGAACCGCGACATTGGAGACAATGTTGATTAATCGGCCGATGGTGATGGCCTACAAACTGTCGCCGCTGACCTACTGGGTGGCCCGGTTGCTCAAATTGATTCGCGTCCCGCATTACTCGTTGCCAAACCTTCTCGCCGGTCGGCCGCTGATCAAGGAATTGATTCAGTCTGACGCGACGGCGGAGGCGATGGGTGGTGCGATTCTCGAATTGTTGGAATCGCCGGAAAAACAAAATGAACTGGAGAAAACCTTCGGCTCGTTGCATGATCAATTGCGCTGTTCGGCCAGCGACAGCGCTGCCGAAGCTGTTCTTGAGGTGGGTGGTTTGAGCTCATAATAGCGGGTCCGAGGAGGCCCGCACCGAATTTGGATTACGATGAAAACGAAGAATATTTTGCCCGGGATTGGAGGTGTTGATGAGGCTGGCCGAGGCCCACTGGCCGGGCCGGTGGTCGCGGCGGTGGTCGTATTATCTCCGGATCAGCGTATACCAGGTGTCAAGGATTCAAAGCAATTGTCCGCAACCCGACGTGAGCACCTCGCCGGAGAAATTATGCAGCAGGCGAAAGCGTGGTCAATGGGACTGGCGGATGTCGACGAAATCGATACGCTGAATATCCTGCATGCGACCTTGCTTGCAATGCGGCGAGCGGTGGAGGGATTAGGAATTTTGCCGGAGATTTTGCGTATCGACGGTAATCGAGCGCCGGATCTGCCCGGTTACCATGGCGTCACCCAGACGGTTATCGGTGGTGATCAAATCTGCGGTGCGATATCAGCTGCATCGATCCTCGCAAAGGTTCACCGCGATCGTCTGATGGTGCGCCTTGATCGTGATTTTCCGAACTACGGATTCGCAAGGCACAAGGGGTATCCAACAGCTCGCCATCGGGCCGCCCTGATCGAGTTTGGTCCTTGCTCTGCTCATCGTCGCAGCTTTCGTCCGGTTCGAGCTGGCCATGAACGTGCATGGAAGACTCGCATGAGTGCGAGATTCGTTCATCTTCATCTGCACACCGAATATTCACTTGTTGACAGCGTCGTCCGGGTAAAAAATCTGATGCAGGTGGCGGCCCTGGCGCAGAGTCCGGCTGTTGCGATGACAGATCAAGGCAATCTGTTTGCGATGGTGAAATTTTATCGCGCGGCCATGCAACAGGGATTGAAGCCGATTATCGGCGCCGATATCTGGCTGCGAAGTTGGCCGGACGAACCGGAACCGTCGCGATTGATTCTCTTGTGCCGGGATATTGAGGGTTATAAGAATTTATCCCGGCTGCTGACGAGAATGTACCTCGAAGGTTTGGAAAACGGATTGCCGGTTCTTCGAAGGGACTGGCTGAATCCCAACTCCGCCTCTGGGCTTATGGCCCTGTCGGGTGGGCGTGAGGGCGCGATCGGACGAGATTTGCTGGCCGGACGGGCCGTCGAAGCCGCACAGGCTGTAGAGCAATTGCGCGAATTATTCGCGGGTGACTTCTTTCTCGAATTGCAGCGCACTGGCCGGTCGAGAGAGGAAGAATATATTGAGCTGGCGGTCGATCTGGCCGCCGCGAGTGGCTGCCCGATCGTTGCGTCGAATGACGTTCGTTTTCTGCACAGGGAGGATTTCGAGGCGCATGAGGCGCGGGTGTGCATTCAGCAGAGCCGGGTCCTCAGCGATAAGGACCGGCCGAGGGACTACAGCGAACAGCAGTATCTCCGGACCGAAGCTGAAATGGTGGATTTATTCTCGGATCTTCCCGAGGCGCTGGAGAATTCCGTCGAGATCGCGAAGCGATGCAACCTGACGCTGACACTCGGAGAAACTCACCTGCCGGCCTACGACGTGCCGGATGGCTTTACGACCGATGAGTTTCTCGCCGAGGAGGCCAGAAAAGGATTGGCAGGGCGGCTGGCGATCGATGCCAACGCTGAGTTTCCGGTTATTTACACCGATCGATTGCAAACCGAGCTGGAGGTCATTTGCAGAATGGGCTTCTCCGGTTATTTTCTGATTGTCGCGGATTTTATTCGCTGGGCAAAATCAAACGATGTTCCGGTCGGCCCCGGACGTGGATCAGGTGCAGGCTCACTCGTGGCCTATGCGCTTGAGATTACGGATCTGGATCCGATTGAGCACGATTTGTTGTTCGAGCGTTTTTTGAATCCGGAACGTGTGTCGATGCCCGATTTCGATATTGATTTTTGTATGGATGGCCGGGATCGCGTCATCGAATATGTTGGCGAACGTTACGGCCGTGATCGAGTTTCTCAAATCATCACTTATGGCACGATGGCTGCAAAGGCAGTCGTGCGCGATGTGGGCCGGGTTCTCGGGCATCCATACGGGTTCGTCGATCGAATTGCGAAACTGATTCCTTTTGAAGTTGGGATCACTCTGGAAAAGGCATTGAATCAGGAAGCGGACCTCAAGGCGATCTATGACAGCGACGACGAAGTGCGCGGCACAATTGATCTGGCGAAGCGGCTGGAAGGATTGGCCAGAAATGCCGGTAAGCATGCGGGCGGTGTGGTTATCGCGCCGACCAAGATCACGGATTTTACGCCGTTGTTCAGGGTTGAAGGCGAAAAAGTCGCGATAACGCAATTGGATAAAGATGATGTCGAAGCCGTGGGGCTCGTGAAATTTGATTTTCTCGGTTTAAGAACTCTCACGATTATCGATCGGGCGGTAAAGACGATTAATGCTGAATGTCGTGGACGGGATGAAGAACCCGTCGACATTCGCAAAATCCCGATGGAGGACACCAGGGTTTTTCAACTGTTACAGGCCTGCCGGACTACAGCAATATTTCAACTTGAATCGAGGGGTATGCGCGACCTCGTGAAGCGACTTAAACCGGATCACTTTGACGATATCGTCGCTTTGGTTGCGCTTTTTCGGCCGGGACCCCTGCAGTCGGGCATGGTCGATGATTTCGTCAGTCGCAAGAATGGTAATAATGACCTTGCAATCGATTATCTGCATCCCGATCTGGAGCCGGTACTGACCGGTACCTATGGAGTGATTCTTTATCAGGAACAGGTGATGCAGATCGCCCAGCAGTTATCCGGTTATTCACTGGGCGAGGCCGATATTTTACGCCGTGCAATGGGCAAGAAAAAACCTGAAGAAATGGCGCAACAGCGCTCAATATTTGTCGATGGCGCAACTACGCGTGGCGTGGCGAAAGCTGTTGCGTCACGCATCTTTGATTTGATCGAGAAATTTGCGGGCTACGGTTTCAATAAATCCCATTCAGCAGCGTATGCCCTGTTGTCTTATCAGACGGCCTGGCTGAAGGCGCATTATCCGGCGGCGTTTATGGCAGCCGTTCTCAGTTCGGAGATGGATGACACAGACAAACTCGTGATATTGCAGCGTGATTGCGATGACTCTGGCATTGAGCTCATGCCGCCCGATATAAATGACTCGGATCATGGGTTCCGGATACGCGGGAACGAGGCGATCCGTTATGGCCTCGGCGCGATAAAGGGCCTTGGAAAAAGTGCGGCTGAGCAAATTCTCGATGTTCGACAAGACGGGCCGTTTGTTAGTCTCGATGATTTTTGTCAGCGATTGTCGACGATAAAAGTTGGCCGCAGGGCAATCGAGGCGTTGATCAAGTCCGGGGCCATGGATGCACTGGGTTTAAACAGGCCTGGTTTGCTGGCGACGCTCCCGACGGCCTTGAGTCGGGCAGAACAGGCAGCGCGTGCTCGCGATGCAGGTCAGAACGATATGTTTTGTCTGGAGACTGAAGAGACGTCGCAACCCAGATTGGAAGTGAGTCATCCGGACTGGAGTTTTCGGCAGCGTTTGGATGCTGAACGCGAAAGTCTTGGTCTTTACATGAGTGGACATCCGTTCGATCAGTATCGTGCCGACGCACCGTTTATTTCTTCGGGAACGATTTCCGGACTCATTAGCCAGCAGCCGAAAAAGAACGGCAACGACAAACCATGGTCAGGCGGACGCGACGTCGTTGTGGCTGGGTTAGTTACCGGCCTGCGAAAACGCGGGGGTCGAGTGAGTCTGGAACTGGACGACGGCAAGGCGCAGATTGAGGTGAGCCTTTTTCAGGAGACCTTTGAACGTTTCCGTCATTTGTTAACGCCTAACGAAATCCTGGTTATTACGGGCAGCCTCAAATTTGACGACTTCATTGATGGCTGGAAGGTGACGGCCAAAGAAGTTGCCGACATTGATCGCGTTATCGAATCCCGTTCTCCAAACCTGATTATTCGCTGGTCTGAGGATGTCAACGGTCGAATGAATGCAGATCAACTGAAACAGGTTTTGGAGCCATTCCGCCCGGGCAGGTGCGATATTAGTGTGTTTTATGCACGAAAAGACGCTCAGGCAAGGGTGCGTCTGAGTAGTGACTGGTCGGTTCGACCGAGCCGGGAATTGCGCGAGCAGCTGTCCGAAATTGTTGGATTAGATGGTTTTCGCTTTATTTACAATGTGCCCGCTCAGGTACCAAAACATTAATTCGTTCGAACATTAATCCTGAAACAATTGATCACGGGGATCACACCGTTTAGGGTTCCGGTCTATGGATTTAAAATTTCTGGATTTTGAGCAGCCGATCGCCGAGCTCGAAGCAAAAATCGACGAATTGCGATTCGTCGGGGATGATTCCGAGATCAATATCAATGACGAGATTTCACGCCTGAAGGCGAAAAGCGAGTCGCTGACCAAATCAATTTTTTCAGATCTTTCGGCATGGCAGATCGCACAGCTGGCCAGGCATCCGTTGCGGCCCTATACGCTCGACTACATCAACGGGTTCACTTCTGATTTTCAGGAACTTCACGGTGATCGGATGTATGGTGACGATGCCGCGATCGTTGGCGGACTCGGCAGGCTGGACGGCAGGCCGGTCATGTTTGTCGGCAATCAGAAAGGCCGAAATACCAAATCGAGGGTCATGCGCAATTATGGCATGGCGAAGCCTGAGGGATATCGCAAAGCGCTCCGTCTGATGCGGATGGCTGAGCGCTTTGGTTTGCCAGTTGTCACGATGATCGATACGCCAGGCGCTTATCCGGGAATTGGTGCCGAGGAACGCGGCCAAAGTGAAGCCATCGCGCGCAATATTTTTGTAATGTCTCGCCTGCGGACGCCAATTGTTAGTGCCATCATCGGCGAAGGCGGATCGGGGGGGGCACTCGCGATCGGTGTGGCCGATCGGACCATCATGCTTGAATACAGCGTCTACTCGGTTATTTCGCCGGAGGGCTGCGCCAGTATTTTGTGGAAGAGTGCGGACAAGGCGCTCGATGCGGCACAGGCTATGGGCATCACGGCGAAACGCCTTAAAGACTTCGGACTCGTTGATGAGGTATTGGCGGAGCCACTGGGAAGCGCCCATCGAGATCCGGAAGGGATGCTGCAGTCGTTGAAAAATGCATTGATTTCACACCTGGGGGATCTCGACGCATTGGATTCCAATGAACTGATAGCGCGTCGAGCGGCTCGGCTGGAATCTATGGGACGCTTCAAAGAGGCCTGAGCCGGACGGCTGAATAATGTCTCCAGTTCTGGATGTTCTCAGGCATGCCTTGGGGGGGGCAATTCGGTTCATACACTCATTGGTGTGTGGCGCTCAGTGGCGGCCTCGATTCTACGGTTTTATTGCACGCTCTGTGTGTGCTGCGCGCGGAGTACCCGGACAGCACGATCCGCGCCGTTCATGTCAATCATGGGCTGCACCCCAAGGCGCATGATTGGGTGGAGCATTGTGAGCGGCTGTGTCGCGAGCTCGAAGTGCCGCTGCGTGCCCAGAACGTGCAAATCGAGGCTGGGCGAGGGATGGGCCTCGAGGCCGCAGCGAGGGACGCCCGGTACGGAGTGTTCGAGCGCCTTATCGGTCGCGATGAATGCCTGCTGACCGCTCATCATCAGGACGATCAGGTGGAAACCTTTTTGCTGCGAGTGCTGCGAGGCGCCGGCCTTCACGGTCTGGCCGGCATCCCCGAGCAATCACGTTTTGGCGCGGGCTGGCTGATCAGGCCACTACTGGACTTGAGCCGTCAGGCGCTGATCGACTATGCAGAATCCGCCGAACTCAAGTGGCTCGATGATCCGTCAAATACAGACACGGGCTTTGATCGCAATTATCTACGGCATGAAATTGTGCCGTTACTGCGAAAACGCTGGCCTGGCGTGGGCAAAACGATTGGCCGGGCAGCACGACTCAGCGCGGAAGCGGTGAGCCTTCTCGACTCCCTGGCTGAAAATGACAGCCGGAGGCTGGAGCACGACGGGACATTATCTCTGACGGGTCTGAAGGCACTTGCGCCGTCTCGCCAGCGCAATGTTATTCGCCACATATTAAATCGCCGAGGATTGGAGGTGCCGAATGAGATCCAGTTGCGAGCCGGTCTGCAACAGTTGATGTCGGCGAAGCCCGACCGTCAACCGATCGTGGGCTGGGGGCAGGTACAGATTCGCCGTTACCGCGACCGCCTTTTTTTTCTGGATTTCAATCCGTCTGCGGTCGGTGAGGTATTTCCGTGCCGGTATGAGTGGGACGGGCATGCTGCGATCGACATGGGACCTGTTCGCGGTCGCTTGAGCTTGATCCCGGATCGGGCCGGGACAATTACGATCCCCGAGGGTACAGATGCCCTGGTCGTAAAGTTTCGCCATGGCGGTGAACGGATAAAAACGGTGAATCAGCGTCACCACCAGTCATTGAAGAAGTTATTTCAGCAGCACGGAATCCTGCCGTGGATGCGTCGGCATGTGCCTCTTCTCTATGTTCAGGATCGCCTGTTCGCCGTCGGCGATTTATGGATTTCCACGGAAGCGGCTGGCGGACAGGGAAAACCAGGCTACAGGATAGTGTGGGAAAATCATCCGCGGATTCAATAGATCCCGACACTAGATTATGAGCAATAGATTCCGGCAATAGAACCGGGTCATAAAATGGGCGAAAAAATCAGGGCCAAAAAACAACGAATTCTGCGCCTGTCCGTTGTGGTCGGTAAGTCGATCTGGTAACTTGAAACACCGTGTTCAGTATTCCAAATTCATAGCTTTGTCGAGCCATTCGGGCCAGGCGCGGGCAGTCGTTGCTAGGGATTTATTGAGAGATTAGATGCCGCGATACGTATTCGTCACCGGGGGCGTGGTTTCGTCATTGGGCAAGGGGATCACCTCCGCGTCGCTCGGCGCGATTCTCGAAGCCCGTGGTCTCAACGTCAGCATGGTAAAACTGGATCCCTATTTGAATGTCGATCCGGGGACGATGAGTCCGTTTCAACACGGGGAGGTCTTCGTCACGGCGGACGGCACGGAAGCGGATCTCGACCTGGGTCACTATGAACGATTTATTCGCACGACGACCGGGCGGAACAGTAATTTCACGACCGGCCGTATTTATGGCAGCGTTATCGCGAAAGAGCGGCGCGGAGATTATCTGGGCGCGACGGTTCAGGTCATTCCCCATATCACGGATGAGATTAAGCGCGGCGTTGAACAGGGTGCCGGCGATGCGGATGTTTGCATCGTCGAGATCGGTGGGACGGTTGGCGATATTGAATCGTTGCCTTTCCTGGAAGCCATTCGCCAGATCGGTGTGGACCTTGGCCGGAGTCATGTCGCCTATGTGCATCTTACCCTGGTGCCGTATATTGCGACGTCGTCGGAGATCAAGACCAAGCCAACGCAGCATTCCGTCAAGGAACTGAGGTCGATTGGCATTCAACCGGATGTGCTGGTCTGCCGTTCCGAGCGACCGCTGCCGGATGAAGAGCGTCGAAAAATTGCTCTGTTTACCAATGTCCGGGAAAAGGCGGTTATTTCCGCTCAGGATGTAGATGATATTTATCGTTTGCCGATGGTGTTCAGGGATCAGGGTCTGGACGACATCGTCGTGCGGCAGTTTGGCCTTGAGGTACCGAAAGCGGATCTGAGCGAATGGGAGGCGGTCGTCGATGCGAAGAAACGGTCTAAGGCCAAGGTGACTGTGGCGCTGGTGGGGAAGTATGTCGACCTCCGGGATGCCTACAAATCCCTGACCGAGGCGTTAATGCATGCGGGTTTGCAGACGCGGACGCAGGTTGACATCCGCTATATCAAGTCGGGCCAGATTGAAACCGACGGTACTGACTGTCTGAACGATGTTGATGCGATACTCGTTCCGGGTGGTTTCGGTGACCGCGGTGTCGAGGGCAAGGTCAAGACCGTGCGTTTTGCGCGGGAAAACCGTGTTCCGTATCTCGGTATTTGTCTTGGGTTGCAGGCGGCTGTCGTAGAGTTCGCACGCAATGTGGTGGGACTGGAGGGTGCTCATAGCACTGAATTTGATCGATCGACACCGCATCCGGTTATTGCGTTGATCACCGAGTGGCAGGATCACGATGGCAGCAGCCAGGAGCGTGACGCGGATTCTGACCTGGGCGGGAGCATGCGTCTCGGCGCTCAGGAGTGCCGACTGGAGGCAGGCAGTCTGGCGCGGAAAATTTATGGCTCGGATGTGATCCATGAGCGGCACCGGCACCGCTATGAATTCAACAACCGTTATATCGACGCATTGCGTGAAGCGGGCATGGTTTTTTCCGGTTTCTCGGTGGATGGTCTGGTCGAGACGATCGAATTGCCCGATCACCCCTGGTTCATGGCCAGTCAGTTTCACCCGGAATTTACTTCGAGTCCCCGTGATGGGCACCCGGTATTCACCGGCTTTATCAACGCGGCTCTACAGTACCAATCTCAGGAACTACCGGTCGCGGCGGGGGCATGAAGCTCCACGACTTTCCGGTGGGGCCCGATCAGCCCCTTTTCCTGATCGCAGGACCGTGCGTTGTGGAGAGTGAGACACTGACGATCGAGGTCGCCGGAAAGCTACAAGAGGTCTCACAAAAGCTATCTATCCCACTGATATTTAAAGCATCATTTGACAAGGCCAATCGATCCTCAGTGAACAGTTTCCGGGGGCCGGGGTTTGTCGAGGGTCTGCGTGTGCTGGGTGAGGTCAAACGTCAGCTCGGGCTTCCGCTCCTGACCGATGTCCATGAGGATACGCCGCTCGATGAAGTCGCGAGCGTCGTCGACGTCTTGCAGACGCCCGCTTTTTTGTGCCGCCAGACGAATTTTATCATTAAGGTTGCATCCCAGGGAAAGCCGGTCAATATCAAGAAAGGTCAATTTCTTTCGCCGTGGGAAATGACCAATGTGGTGGAAAAAGCGCGCAGCACGGGAAATTCCGACATCATGGTCTGTGAGCGCGGTTTTTCATTCGGCTACAACAACCTCGTTTCCGACATGCGTTCGCTCGCCGTGATGCGCGAGACGGGGTGTCCGGTCGTATTTGATGCGACCCATTCGGTGCAGTTGCCGGGTGGTCAGGGCACCACTTCCGGTGGTCAGCGTGAATTCGTTCCCGTATTGGCGCGAGCCGCCGTTGCCGTTGGCGTGGCCGGCTTGTTCATTGAGACCCATCCGAATCCCGATGTTGCGCTGAGTGACGGACCCAATGCCTGGCCGCTGGACCTGATGGAATCTCTGCTGACGACACTGATAGCGCTGGATCGTGTCGTCAAAGAGTCAACACCTGCAGAAAGCCAGCTATAGCGAAACGGAGCCAGTCCTTGCAAGATGAGTAAGATCGTTGAAGTGCGCGGACGGGAGATTATCGATTCGCGCGGCAACCCCACGGTCGAGGCAGACGTGCGCCTCGAGACCGGGGCACAGGGTCGGGCCGCTGTGCCGTCCGGTGCGTCTACGGGTTCTCGCGAAGCCGTCGAGCTTCGGGATGGTGACACCGCCCGGTACGGGGGCAAGGGTGTATTACAGGCGGTTGGTCATGTAAACGGCGAAATCCGCGATGCCATGATCGGAGTGGAGGGTTTGGATCAGGCCGCCGTTGATGATGGGCTCAATGCGCTGGACGGCACCCCGAACAAGAGTCGGCTTGGCGCTAACGCGATCCTCGCGGTTTCGCTGGCGGTGGCTCACGCATCGGCGGCGGAGAGGGGGTTGCCGTTGTTTCGCGCCTTGTCACCCGATGCCACGCTGATGCCGGTCCCGATGATGAATATTATCAATGGGGGTGTCCATGCCGATAATAGCGTCGATATTCAGGAGTTCATGATATTGCCGGTCGGAGCACCCTCGTTTTCGGAAGCGCTTCGGCACGGCGCTGAAATATTTCATGCGCTGAAATCAGTGCTCAAAGGTCAGTCCCTGAATACGGCAGTGGGTGACGAAGGAGGGTTCGCACCGGATCTGCCGTCAAACGCGGCGGCGCTTGATATGATCATGACAGCGATAGACGAAGTCGGTTTGCGGGCAGGGAAGGATATATACCTTGGGCTGGATGTGGCGAGCTCGGAATTTTTTGCCGATGGCCGTTATCACCTGGAATCAGAGGGGAGGCACTTCGATTCGCGCGAATTCAGTGAATACCTGTCCGGGCTGGTCGACGCCTACCCGATTATCAGTATTGAAGATGGTATGGATGAGGGTGATTGGGATGGCTGGGCGGTATTGACCGGAATGCTGGGATCCCGAATCCAGTTGGTTGGCGATGATCTTTTCGTGACCAACACGGAGATTCTGGCCGAAGGCATAGAGCGAAAAATCGGCAATGCGATTTTGATCAAGCCGAACCAGATTGGAACGATGACCGAAACTCTGGCTGCAATCGAGATGGCGGTGAATGCAGACTACGCGGCTGTGGTATCCCACCGTTCCGGAGAAACGTCAGATGCGACGATTGCTGATATTGCTGTTGGCACGGATGCGACGCAAATAAAAACCGGGTCTTTGTGCCGCTCGGACCGCATGGCGAAATATAATCAATTATTGCGGATTGAGGAAATGCTCGGTGCCGATGCGACGTATGCGGGGGTTCGGGCGTTTCCGATGAGTCTGTGAAATCGCCGGCCAAACCCGCTTTCGTCATCGCCTTTTTTGGAGCGTTGCTGTGTTTGTTTGTGTTGTTGCAGGTTCGACTCTGGGTCTCGGAGGACGGATTCCGTGAAATGAGCCGGCTGCGCAGTCAGGTCGCATTACAGCAAAATGAAAACCATGAATTAGAGGTGCGAAATGCTCGCCTGGACGCCGAGGTCAAAGATCTGACACGCGGTTTCGCGGCGGTCGAGGAGCGGGCTCGCTCGGATCTTGGATTGATTGCCCCCGAGGAGAGTTTTTATGTGTTCGGCGACGCCGAGCCGCAGGACATCGCTGTCGAAACTGATTGATTTTCAGAGTCTGCGGTATGCTCATGGCGGCCCACCCGCAACCGGTATTATTCGAAGCTCAGTCGCCGATTTTATAGTCATCGAGGATTTGGCCGATCCGTTGACAGATATATGATGGCACTTCTCAACATGCAATAGGGGCACGGGAGATGACTACGGGTAGCTGTCATTGTCAAACGGTTCAATTTGAAATATCCAGTGAAATTGACGGAATCTGGCACTGTCACTGTCAAACCTGCCAGAAGTTGAATGGCACCGTGTACGGGTCAACCGGTTTTGTCCCGGTAAGTGCATTCAAGATCACGGCGGGTCAGGCGGAATTAACTGGCTATGAATCGTCGCCCGGGAAAACACGGTACTTTTGTTCGAAGTGCGGCGTCCCGATCTATGCGTTGGCGCAGGCGAATCCGGAAAAAATTGGAATTCGAATGGGCGCGTTCGACGGTGATCCAGGCGTTCGATCCCGTGCACACATCTGGATGAGTCAGCACCCAGCCTGGTATGAAATCGAAACGGATCTGCCAAACTACCCGGAATATCCGGGCTAAGATCAGTTCACGTCTAATCGACAGGGAGTCGCCGTAGAGAATGTTGAATGTCGTTTCGCATGGCGAAATTGCCGAGCTGAATGTCGCCCGCCCGCCAGCCAATGCGTTAAATCAGGATTTACTCGATATGCTGCTGAGTGAGTTTCGGCGTGTACTCGATGAGGGTGCCCGCGGGGTGGTCCTGTCCGGGCAGGAAGGCATGTTTTGTGCCGGAATCGATGTGCCGGAATTACTCGGCCAGGAGCGGTCCGCTATTCATTCATTCTGGTCGGCTCTATTTGAATTCAGCAAGGCATTGGCAACGAGTCCGGTTCCGGTGGTTGCAGCGTTGGCGGGGCACAGCCCGGCCGGTGGTGCGGTCCTTGCCGCGCATTGCGACTATCGTATCGCGGCTGATGGCGGTTTTAAAATCGGTTTTAACGAGGTGCAGGTCGGGTTGCCGCTACCATCGACAATAATCAGGGTATTTCAGGAATTGGTGGGTGTGCGCATCGCGCGTCAGCTCGGAACCCGCGGCCAACTTGTCGAAATGGAAGAAGCACGGAGGATCGGGCTGATCGACGAATTGGTTGCGCCGGGTCAGGTCACGGGCCGTGCCGTGGAATGGTTGCGCGCGTTGCTTGAATTGCCTCCGGTCGCAATGAATCGCACTCGCCTGGCGGGTAAGACGAATCTTATTCGCGCGCTGACCGAGGCGCGCGACGTTGATCAGGTCACGGAAGATTGGTTTAGTCCCGAAACCCAGAGGGCCATGCGGGCGCTCGTCGATAGCCTGAAAAAGAAGTGATAACTAATATTAAGAAAGATATATAACATATTGTTTATAAAAATATTTATTTGTTTAATAGTACATAAACGGCACCGGTGCCCCCGTCCGTGGGCTGAGCGGAGCAGAATGCCACGACCTCTTCCCATTGAGGTAACCAGCGGTTTACGCCGGCCTTTAAAACGGGACCCTTCGGGCCTGACCCTCGACCTTTGCCGTGGACGATGCGTATGCACCGCATTCGGGCGGCACTGCATTCCTTGATGAAGCCGTGGAGTTCGGCATGCGCCTCATCGGCGGTCAATCCGTGTAAATCGATCTCTTCCTGAACGGCGTAGTTTCCACGGCGCAGCTGCCGCATGACTTTGCGGCTGATATTGGGCCGCCGGAATACCAGTTCTTCGCCGGTTTCCATTTCTGCAGGGTCCGGGCCGGCAGTCATTGATTCCTTCAGGACTGCCTGATGCTCGGCCTCGGTGAACCGTGCGTGCGGTTTCGGCACCGGAGATTGAAGTCGCTTGCGACGATTTAAGACGGGCTTGACGTCACCGATTGATTCACGGAATAGCGCCGCCTCGTCCGAGTTGCTATGTTTGTCCTTTTTACCGCCCATTGACCGATCCCGGATTTTCAGTTGAGAATACTGCTTAGTAACGATGACGGCTACCAGTCTGATGGCCTCGCCACGCTTGCCGTAGCCCTGTCAGGACTGGCTGATATCGTTGTCGTGGCGCCGGACCGGAACCAGAGTGGCGCAAGTCATTCTCTGACCTTGAGCGTACCGCTGCGTGTCGATCGGACCCGGGAAGGCATATACAGTGTGAACGGCACGCCGACGGATTGCGTCCACCTGGCGCTAACCGGTTTATTGGATAAAGAGCCCGATATGGTCATCGCGGGCATCAATCATGGCGCGAATCTTGGCGACGACGTGCTGTATTCCGGAACGGTAGCAGCCGCGGCCGAAGGCCGGTTTCTTGGTTTCCCTGCGATCGCTATTTCGCTGATCGGTGACAACCCGCGTAATTTCGACACGGCTGGACGGGCCGTGCAGGTGCTGTTGCAGGAACTGGAAAAATCACCGTTGCCTGCGGATACGACACTGAATATTAATGTTCCGGACATGCCGTATTCGGAGCTCAAGGGCTTTCAGGCCACGCGGCTGGGGTATCGCCATCGCTCCGAGCCGATGATAGAGTCGCGCGACCCGAAGGGCCGTCTGCTTTATTGGGTGGGTCCGGCAGGGGCTGGTCAGGATGCGGGGCCGGGGACAGATTTCCACGCGGTGGAACACGGCTTTGTGTCAGTGACTCCATTGCATTTCGATCTCACGAGGCACGCCGGTCTCGATGGTTTGGCAAAATGGTTGCCGCAATGAACGAGAACCAGCGAAAAATCCAGGGTATCGGTATGACTTCCGCGCGCACGCGAGAGCGTCTGGTCCGCCGGCTGGCGAAACACGGTATTTCCAATCACGTCATTCTTGATCGGATACGTACGGTTCCGCGCCACCTTTTTGTCGATGAAGCGTTACAGAGCCGCGCCTACGAGGACAGTGCACTGCCAATCGGGCAGGGGCAGACGATTTCTCAGCCCTACGTCGTTGCGTTGATGACCCAGGCGTTACTGGACGATGGCGGTGAAATTCGGCCCTTGGGAAAGGTGCTCGAAGTGGGTACCGGTTGCGGCTATCAAACGGCGGTTCTGTCTACCCTCGTGGGCCAGATCTATACGATAGAACGTATCCGGGGCCTGATGCAAAGCGCTCGCACCCGTCTGGGTGAACTCGGTTTGACCAATATACGTTATCGACATGGTGACGGGATGCGCGGATGGCCAGGTCAAGCGCCTTTCGACGGCATCCTGGTGGCGGCTGCGCCGGCGGGAGTTCCTGACCAACTGTTGGATCAGCTGGCGGTGGGTGGCCGGCTGATCATACCGGTGGGCCCGCCGGGTCGGCAGGAGTTGATTCGCATTACACGCACCCCGGACGGTCTTGAGCGGGAAAATCTTTGTGCCGTTTCCTTTGTGCCGCTGTTGGAGGGCACTGGGTGACCCGCCTGTTTTCCGCGCTTTACGATCGTGTTTTGGTTTGGGCTCGTCATCCGCGGGCGCACTGGTATCTGGGTGCGCTCAGTTTTGCCGAATCTTCTTTCTTTCCGATACCGCCGGACGTGATGCTGGCTCCAATGGTACTCGCGCGGAGGGAAAAGGCCTGGTATTTCGCATCGTTGACAACGATTACGTCGGTTATCGGCGGTATCGCGGGATATGCGATCGGCATGGTAGCGATAGAGTGGGTGCAGCCGGCACTCGAACGATTGGGTTACATGGATGAGTTCCGTCACGCCCAGGAATGGTTTGTCGAGTATGGATTCTGGGCAATTCTCGCGGCTGGTTTTTCGCCGATCCCGTATAAAATATTCACGATCGCCGCGGGTGCAATGTCGATGATCATCCTGCCGTTTGTAGTCGCATCGTTTGTCGGCCGTGGCGCCCGGTTTTTTCTTGTTGCGGGTTTGATTTATTGGGGCGGTCAGCGCTTCGAGCAGAATTTGCGACGCTACGTCGATATATTGGGATGGTTGTTCGTTGGTCTGTGCGTCGTTGCCGTTTTCGTACTGCGCTCTAAATAATTTGTCGGGGCCGGGGACCCGCGTCTTGAAGCTGCAACATCTCATCTATGTCGCGGCCTGCCTGGCCGCCGCCGGGTGTGGCAGTGCGCTGAACTGGACACCGGAATACTATGTTGTGAGGTCCGGCGATACGTTGTATTCGATCTCATTCGGCTACCGTCTCGACCAGCGCGACCTCGTTGCATGGAACAGGCTCGGTGACGGCTCGGTGATTTATCCAGGCCAGAAATTAAAGCTCACCGGCCCGGCCCAGGCCGGTCAGCAAGCAAAGTCCTCTGGATCGGGCTCATCGGGCCGTTCATCGTCGTCGCCGGTGCAGAAACAGACCAGGCCGGTGGCGCTATGGCAATGGCCAACCAATGGCGCGGTCATCGCCGCGTATGGTTCATCCTCCAAAACGAAATCGGGTGTGCAAATTGGTGGGCGCAATGGTCAGCCTGTGCGCGCCGCCGCGGGCGGTCAGGTTGTCTATTCTGGCAGTGGCCTGACTGGTTACGGGCAGCTCTTGATCGTCAAACACAACGAAAATTACCTGAGCGCCTACGGCCATAATGGCTCGCTGTTGGTCAGCGAAGGAGAGCACGTCAATATCGGGCAACAAATTGCAAAAATGGGGTTGGGTCCCGGGCGGCGCGCGATGTTGCACTTCGAGATTCGGCGCGATGGGGCACCCGTCGATCCGGTCGGATATCTTCCGCGGAGATGAAGGGTAGCGCTGCTAGCGTACCAGGAGTGCGGCGACCACGTTGCGGTATTCGGATACCAGGACGTTGAATGTGCGGCATGCCGCCGCGGTCCCCATCACTTCGAAGCCGATGCCTTGCCTTAAGATCCCGGTCGTTATGGCGCCATTGGGAAAACGTTGGTTGATCCCGGTGCCGAATACGATAACCTCTGGTTCTTGATCCAGGATCAATTGAAAATCAGCTATGCTCAGTTCTTCAATGGGCGGTGGCGACCATTCAGCGATAATTTTTTCAGACGTCAGGATCACGTGGCTGGTTAGCACTCGATTATCAATGCAGATTTCACCTTCGGAGAAAGACCTGATGGACAATCCGATTCTATTTTCGAGTTCCAGTTCCATGCGACCTGGAATATTACCGTGTATTGGGGCCGACTGGGCGTGATTGTGCCTGCTGATGCGAGGCGCAGCATTCGCCGGCGCAAAGTGTCCGATGCGTTGATCGGCACCCTTCCGGATCACCTGCACCCCGTGTTACGACGGGTGTATGCCGCTCGCCAGGTGACGGCCGGCCAGATCAGGCCCTCCCTGTCCGGGTTGATTCAAATCAGTGAGCTGAAAGCGGCTTCTGCTGCCGCCGAGCGTCTGGCGGATAGCCTGGTCAGGCGAGAGAGAGTCCTGGTTTTAGGTGATTTCGATGCCGACGGGGCCACCGCGACGGCGTTGAGCGTCAGCAGCCTTAGAGCCATGGGATTTCCGGATGTGCGGTACATGGTGCCAAATCGTTTTGAATATGGTTACGGATTGTCGCCACAAATCGTTGATCAGGTTGCCAAGCATTCACCGGCTTTGATTATTACCGTGGACAACGGCGTTTCGAGTGTTGACGGGGTTCGGCGAGCACAGGACCTGGGTATGGAGGTATTGGTTACTGATCATCATTTGCCCGGTGCCCGAATTCCTGACGCGGAATTCATTGTGAACCCCAATCTGCCGAGCGAGTCATTTCCCAGTAAAAGTTTGTGTGGTGTCGGCGTTGTATTTTACCTGTTAGCGGCTTTGAGCCGGGTACTGGCTCATCGTGGATTACTGCCGGAAGCGCGGGGGCGGGCGATCGTCACCGACGGGCTGGATCTTGTTGCGCTGGGAACGGTCGCCGACCTGGTGCCATTAGACTACAACAATCGCATCCTGGTGGCGGAGGGTATACGCCGTCTGCGAGCGGGCCGCACACGGCCCGGGCTTCGGGCGCTGTTCTCGGTGTCCGGCAGGCGTTTGGCTAACGCTCAGAGTAGCGATCTCGGGTTCGCGATCGCGCCGCGCCTCAATGCAGCCGGTCGCCTGACCGATATGTCGCTCGGGATCGATTGCCTGCTGGCCGAATCTGATGACCAGGCGAGGCGCCAGGCGCGACAACTGAATGAATTGAATCAGGAGCGCAGGGCGCTGCAGGCCCGTATGGAGGTCGATGCCGGCGTGCATCTTCAAGCGGCGAGAGAATTAATTGACCAGGGGGTTGAGCAGGCGGGCGAGGGGGGTAATGGCGTTTCGACGGGCAATGCCTATTGTCTCTACGACGATCGATGGCATGAGGGTGTCGTCGGACTGGTGGCAACCCGGATGAAGGACCATGCGCGCCGGCCGGTGATCGCCTTTGCTGATTCAATCGAGGCCGGTCTCTTGAAAGGGTCGGCAAGATCGGTGGCCGGTGTTCATATTCGCGATGTGCTGGATGCAGTCGCCGCAAGGCATCCGGGTATCGTTCAAAAATTTGGCGGTCACGCAATGGCTGCGGGTCTGACACTGAAGCGCAGTGACCTGGAGTTATTTCGCGAGGCATTTGATCATGAGGTAAGCCGCTACAGCGATATCCTGAGTGAGCCTGACGTCATCTGGACAGACGGTGAGTTGAGCGCAGATGAGACGCAAATTGATTTGGCGGAAACCTTAGGCGCGGGCGGACCATGGGGGCAGGGGTTTTCAGAACCCGTTTTTGACAATGAACTGGAGGTCGTTGGTCATCGGGTGTTAAAAGACCGGCACCTGAAGTTGCAAGTTCGCCACCCGGGCGACCACCGCACCATCGATGCCATCGCTTTTAATCAGAGTGAGCTGCCCGATATTACGAATGGCTCATCAGTTCGATTCGCCTACCGGCTCGAGATCAATGAGTTTCACAATCGTCGAACGGCACAGTTGGTTGTGGAACACATGCAATCCGCTTAGCATACGCATCGGTTTTGCAAACAATTCAGGTGCGGTCAGATCAATGGAAACCAATCAATTAAAAGCAGGTATCAGCGACTTGCAGGCGAGAAGTACTGCGCTCAGGGGGTATCTTTGACGTCGATAATAAGCAGGATCGACTGAAAGAGGTCAATCGAGAATTGGAGGATCCGGATGTCTGGGGCGACCGGAGTCGCGCCGAGTCTCTGGGTAAGGAACGGGCGCAACTGGAATCCGTCATAGGGCAGCTGGAGCGGGTAGACACGACCCTCCTGGAATCGGCTGAACTCATCGAGCTGGCGGAAGCCGATGATGATCAGGCAGCGGTCGACGAAATTCAGGCGGATATCAATCGTGTCGAGGCGGATGTTCAGCATCTGGAATTCCTTCGGATGTTCAACCGCAAGACCGATGAGTCGAATGCGTTTCTCGATATACAGGCGGGCGCCGGTGGGACGGAAGCCCAGGATTGGGCTGAGATGTTGCTGAGAATGTATTTGCGATGGTGTGAGGCGAATAATTTTCAAACTGAACTGATTGAGGTGTCTCCGGGGGAGGTTGCCGGCATAAAGAGCGCTTCGATTCGTGTGGTTGGTAATTATGCCTACGGGTGGTTGCGCACCGAGACCGGGGTACACCGTCTCGTCAGAAAGTCACCGTTCGATTCCGGGAATCGACGCCATACGTCTTTTGCGTCAATTTTCGTGTCGCCAGAGATCGACGACAACTTTGAGGTAGAGATCAATCCGGCAGACCTTCGTATCGATGTCTATCGCGCCAGCGGAGCGGGTGGGCAGCACGTCAATCGGACAGAGTCCGCGGTTCGCATTACGCACAACCCGACCGGTATTGTTGTTCAGTGCCAGAATGACCGCTCACAACACAAGAACAAAGCGACTGCAATGAAGCAATTGCGCGCAAAGATTTATGAGTTGGAAGAGCAGAACAGGCGCGATGAAGCTCAGGCCATTGAGGAGTCTAAATCCGATGTCGGTTGGGGGCGGCAGATACGCTCCTATGTTCTGGATCAGTCGCGCATCAAGGATTTAAGAACCGGAGTTGAAACCGGAAATACCGATGCCGTTCTGAATGGCGACTTAAACCAATTCATCGAAGTAAGCTTGAAACAGGGTGTTTGATGGCATGAGTACTGAAGAACATCGTTTGATCGCGGAACGGCGACAAAAACTTAAGAATATGCGGGATGGCGGCTTCGATTTTCCCAATACCCGGTTTCGAACCGCTCTGGCAGAGCAGCTGCATTCCACATTCGAAACGCATTCGCGTGAAACGCTGGAGCACGAAGCGGTCGAGGTCAGTATCGGTGGCCGCATGATGTCCAAGCGTGTTATGGGTAAAGCGAGTTTTGCGACGCTGCAGGACCGTTCGGGTCAAATGCAGATATTTGTTCAGCGTGACGTCATAACCACTGATGCTTACAAGGCGTTTAAGAGCTGGGATCTGGGGGATATCGTTTGGGCGCGCGGAACCCTGTTTTTGACCAAAACCGGAGAACTGACGGTCAAGGTCATAGAAATCGACGTGCTGACCAAGTGTCTGAGACCGTTGCCGGAGAAATTCCACGGATTGACCGACCAGGAAATGCGATACAGGCAACGGTATGTCGATTTGATCGTCAACGAAGAGTCCAGACGCGTATTCAAGACTCGTACACGCATCGTCCAATACATCCGTTCGTATTTAGATGCCATGGATTTTCT
>PVMK01122573.1_pt1 | contig 20420 bp, 24 predicted proteins | sample 1853481 | NCBI WGS metagenome assembly PVMK01 (sample SAMN08533507, study PRJNA380276) | Marine sediment metagenome, whole genome shotgun sequencing project. | reverse complement strand
ACACCGATGGCCGGTTTCCGGATGGCAGCGTGAATGCCCGGGTCGAGGCGCGCCTGATCGATCTGGCCGACAAGCGGCGCGCCTTCGGCCATATGCCCGAGACGCAGGGGGAGGGCGAATGATGGCTGAGCAGGCAGTCTACCGGCGCCGGGTGCTGGTGGCGCTCGACCCTTGCGAAATGGACCCGGAGGATTTCGAAGCTTCGGCGCGGCTCGCGGCTGGTCTCAATGCGGAGTTGGTGGCCCTCTTCGTCGAGGACTCCGGCTTGATCGCCGCGGCGGACCTGCCGGTCACCCATTTGATACCGGCCGGCTGCCGGCAGCTGGCGGCGCTCGACGCCGCCGCCATGCGCCGCGCCTTTCGCGTCGCCGAAGGTCGCGCCCGCGAGCATCTCTCCGACGCCGCCGAACGTTGGCACCTCGACTGGTCCTTCGAAGTAACCGAAGTCCGCCAGGCGGCGGAAACCATGGCGCGGCTCAAGAGAGAGGATTTCCTAACGCTGACCGGTACCGCGGGTCGCCGGGCGGTGATCTCCCGCCGGTCGGCGGCGGTGCATGCGGAGCGGGCGCGCTGTCCGGTCATGTTGCTTCGCCGCGACGGTCGCCGCGGCCAGCCGGTCTCGGTTCTCTATGAAGGTGAGGAAAACACCCTGACGCTGGGCCGGGACCTCGCCCGGGTCTACGAGAGCCCCTTATTGGTGCTGGTTGCCGGAGAGGGCGAGGCCGCCTTGGCCGAGCGCGAGGCCGAGGCCGGGCGCTGGCTCGCCGCCTCCGGCGCGGCCGGCGTGGCGCAGCGGATCACGGCCCAGGAGTCCAAGGGCATCGGACGGCTCCTCTGCGAGGTCGATGCGGGCCTGGTGGTGGTCGACCAGCGTGCCGCGATCGGCGGTCGGCTGGATCTCGGTGTCCTGGCCGAACAGACCCGCGCCTCGATCGTGGTCGTGGGGATCGGCTGATGCGGTTGGCCCGGGTTCCGCTGGCGGTCGTCATCGCCGCGGTCGGTCTTCTGGTGGCCTGTGCGGAGCGCCCGGCGCCGACAATCGAGCCGCCACCGGCTGAGACTCCCACGCCGATCCCCTTCCCGGCGGACGGCCGGGTGATCGTCGAAGCGTGGGAATATCCCTGGAGCGCACTGGGGCGGGTCAACACCGGCGGCCGGGGCTATTGCACCGGCATTCTCATCAGTCCGAGTCACGTGCTGGCCAGCGCCCCGTGTCTCTACAATTCCATCGAGGGACGCTGGTGGCACAAGAGCGAGGTGCATTTCGTCGCCGGCTACCAGCGCGACCGCTACCTCGCCGATTCGCCGGTTAGCGGCTATCAGGCGGCGCCGGCCTATGATCCGCGCGCCGGTGCCTCGCTCGGCAACATTGCCAACACCTGGGCCTTGATCACGCTCAGCAAACCGATCGGCCGGAAGACCGGATGGCTCGGCCTGCAAGTCCTGGACCAGAACCTGCGCCGCCGGATCCTGCTGGGCGAAGCGCAGGTCGTGCCGGCCGGCTACCGGCGTGGCCGGCAACACGTGATTTTGCTGAACCTGGGCTGCGGCCTGGCCGGCGCGGTGCTCACGGCCTCGTATATCCAGCCCAACTGCGAAGTCCTGCCGGGCGATGCCGGTGCGCCGCCGCTGGTCTTTTCGGGCGACGGCCTGCGGCCGGCCAGCGAGCAGTTGGCGAATACGGCCCCCGGGTCCCTCGGCGCCGCGCTGCGCCGAACCGGACTCTCGCCGGGCGACGGCCAAGCGCCGCCGAGGGGCGCCGCCGCCGCGCCCTTGCCGCTGGCGACGATCGACTACTTCCTGATCCATCTGGGCTATATGGCACCGGCCGCCGAGGGCGATTTTCGCGCGCCCAATGGCGAGGCGCGGACAGCGGCGATCCGCGAATTCCAAAGCCGCAATGGCCTGCCAACCGATGGGCGGCCGAGCATCTCCCTGCTCGGTTATCTCATCTGGGTCGCACAGCCGCCTCCGGCGGTAGGCTGAGCGGCCTTCGAAACGTTTCCGCTTCGCTGTGTCGCGGTGCCGGCCCGTTTTGCTGTGTCGCGGTTCCAGCCCACTCCCTCTCCCGGTGCGCAGCACCCGCGTTTCGCGCGCCCACAGCGTACAATGGCATTGGGTGGACGGGAGGGGGAGCGGGCCGGCGCAGATCAGGTACCAGAAAATTCAGTCCGCCTCGCCGATCTTGGCGGTGTCGCCGATCACCGTCTCGGCGCGCCGGTCGGCACCCGAGGGGAGAGGCGCCTTGGGGTCCACGATCCAGGCCGCCACGTCATCCAGCACGACCTCGGCCCCGAGGTCGCGCAGCAGCATGTGCCAGCCGTCCTGGTAGAGCGCCAGGCGCTGCCGTGATTTGGCCTCGGCCGGCAGGCCGTTCCAGGCTTGCAAGGTGGGATCTTGCGGGATCACCTCGTCACGCTCGCCATAGAGCAGCAGCAGCGGGGCGGTGATCCGGCCGGAGCTCGCCAGCGCCTGGTCCATGAGGTCGGTGAGGCCGTAGATGGCATCCACGCGGGTGCGTTTGATGATCAGCGGGTCGCGGCCGAGGGCGCGCAGCATCTCGATGTTGTCCGAGGCCTGAATCCTGACGCCCTCTCCGGTCAGGTAACCCCAGGGCACGAGGTGAGCGACGATCTCCAAGGCGACCCGCTGGTAGCCAGGCATGGTGGAGCGGGCCCAGACCGCCGGGGCGGAGAGGATCGCGCCGTCGACGACGAACATTGGGTTCTCGGCGAAGGCGACCATGGCCACCGCGCCCCCCATGCTCTCCCCCAGGATATAAAGCGGCCGCCCGGGATGTCGCGCCCGGATCAGGCCGGCCAGGCTCATCAGGTCGTCGCCCAGGGTTTCGCTGCCGGCCCAGCGGCCCCGGTGGGGCGCCGCGCCGAAGCCGCGCTGGTCATAGGCATAGGTCGCGATGCCGCGGTCCGCCCACCAAGCGCCGGGCGCCTCGAAGGCGGCGGAATAGTCGTTGAAACCGTGCAGCGCCAGGATCACCGCGTGCGGAGGTTCGTCCGGCAACCAGGAGCGCAACGGCAGCTCCAGGCCATCGGCGGTGACCCAGTGCCCGGTCTCGAGGCGGGGCTCTTCGACGGCCGGGCCGGCCGGCACGTAAAGGGGTGTACAGGCGGAGGCGAGCAGCAGAAGCGCAACGGCCCAAAGTCCGCGCAGATTACTCGACATCGGCGTAGCGGCGGCGGTCACGGCGGATGCGGGCTTCGCGGAGGATCTTGGCGTCGACCGTTTTGTCATGGGCGCCCTGGGTGAGCTGCAGGAAAATGTCCTCCAGGTCCGCTTCCTCGGTGAAGATGTCGGCCACCGAAAGCCCGGCGCCGCTCACCGCCGCCAGGATCTCGGAAACCGGGCTGTCGCTGGCGCGGTATTGGAACCGCAGGCAGCGCCCACCCATCCTCTCCGGCCCGAAACGGGCGAGAGCTTCCGGGATCTCCGTGAGGTCCTGGGACAAGAGAAGCGTCAGCTCCTTGCGGTCGAGACGGCGCAGCAAGGCCCGCTTGGTGTCGCAAGCGATCACCTGGCCATGATTGATGATGGCGATCCGGTCGCACAGCTCCTCGGCCTCTTCCAGATAGTGGGTGGTCAGGAGGACGGTGGTGCCGCGGTTGTTGAGCTCCTCCACATAAGCCCACAGCTGCATGCGCAGCTCGATGTCGACCCCGGCGGTCGGTTCGTCGAGCACCAGGACCGGCGGGTTGTGGACCATGGCCTTGGCCACCATGAGGCGCCGGCGCATGCCGCCGGAGAGGGTCCGGGCATAGGCGTGGGCCTTGTCGCCCAGGCCGAGGGCGGCCAGGATCTCGTCGGTGCGCCGCTCGCGCGGCGGCACCCCATAGAGCCCGGCCTGCAGCTCCAGTAGCTCGCGCGGGGTGAAAAAGGGATCGATGTTGAGCTCCTGCGGCACGACCCCGATGGCCGCGCGAGCCTGGCGCGGGTTCTCATCGATATCACAGCCCCAGACGATAGCCTTGCCGCCGGTCTTGTTGACCAGGCCTGCCAGGATGTTGATCAAGGTCGACTTGCCGGCGCCGTTGGGGCCGAGCAGCCCGAACAGCGAACCCCGCGGAATCGACAGGTCCACGTCGACCAGCGCGTGCGACGCCTCGCCCTTGCCCAGAGCGCGGTAAATTTTGTTGAGGCCCTTCACCTCGACCGCGTTCTCGGGCAGGTGCGAGCCGCCGTTCGACGCGCCGGCGCCGGCTTCGCTCGCTTCTGGGCTATCGGGCATATTTGCTCCGGAAACTTAGGCCTGGTTGGCGCCGGCCGTTGATCATGCGGCGGCAATCGCTATCATCCGCTGAATACTATGGTCAGCCAAGCGCCGATGTTGAACTCTGGTGTCGAACTCTGGTGTCGAACCTCGGGGTGAGCGACGCGGCGAAGCGGGGGCAGATGGAACCGACCGAGATCATCGATGTCGACAGCGAAACGGTGGCCTGCGACGGCGGCGAGGGGGCGCTGGGTCATCCGCGCGTGTTCTTGAACATGAAAGGCCAGGGCCAAATCGACTGCCCCTATTGCGGCATCCGCTTCGTGCTGAAGGCGGACGCCGCGGACGCCACGGCCGGCGCCGGCCACTAATACCAAAGGGCGGTGAAATGGGTCAATATCCACGCCCTTTGGTATAAGAGGCCAGCTCGGCGTCCCTGGCCCTCCCATGGGCCCGAGAACCCTTGCATGCAGCGGCGTCAGACCCGATTCTCATTGTCATGGACTCGATGTACAGATCGCGGGTGACGGCCGTCCTCGGCCCGACCAATACCGGCAAGACGTATCTCGCCATCGAGCGCATGCTCGGCCACAGGAGCGGCGTCATCGGGTTTCCGCTGCGCCTGCTGGCGCGCGAGAACTACGACCGGGCGGCGCGCCTGCGCGGCCACCGACAGGTGGCCCTGGTCACCGGCGAAGAGAAGATCGTGCCGCGCGGCGCGCGCTATTTCTTCTGTACGGTCGAATCGATGCCGGTCGACCGGCCGTTCGATTTTCTGGCGGTCGACGAGATCCAGCTTTGCGGCGACGCCGAACGCGGGCATGTCTTCACCGGCCGCCTGCTCCACGCCCGCGGCGAGGCCGAGACCATGTTTCTCGGCGCCGATACCATCCGCCCGCTCCTGAAGAAACTGGTGCCCGAGGCAGAGGTCACCTCCCGGCCGCGCTTTTCGACCCTCAGCTATCTGGGCCCGCGCAAGCTGACGCGTCTCCCGCCGCGCAGCGCCGTGATCGCGTTTTCCGCCGCCGAGGTCTATGCCTTGGCCGAACTGCTGCGGCGGCAAAGCGGCGGTACGGCGGTGGTCCTGGGGGCGCTCAGCCCGCGCACCCGCAACGCCCAGGTGGAGCTGTTCGAAGCCGGCGAGGTCGACTATCTGGTCGCCACCGACGCCATCGGCATGGGCCTCAATCTCAATCTCGACCATGTCGCCTTCACCCGCCTCGGCAAATTCGACGGCCGCCTGCCGCGGCGGCTCACGCCGGCCGAGGTCGGTCAGATCGCCGGCCGCGCCGGCCGGCACATGAGCGACGGCACCTTCGGTGCAAGCGGTAAGCTTTCGGGCATGGACGGAGAGCTGGTCGAAGCGGTCGAGCAACACCGCTTCGACCCGCTGGAAATGCTCTATTGGCGCAATCGCCGGCTCGATTTCGAAACGCCAGGCCGATTGCTGGAAAGTCTCGAGGCACGGCCGCCCGCGCCGGTTTTGGTGCGCTCGCGCGAGGGCGATGATCACCTGGCCCTGGCCACCCTGGCACAGGATCCGGAGATTGCCCGGCGGGCCGGTGGCGGCGCGGCGGTGCGCCTCTTGTGGGATGTCTGCCAGATCCCCGACTTCCAGAAGATCCTATCGGATCAGCACGCCGCCCTGCTGTCGCGCATCTACCGTCACCTGATCGATGAAGACGGCCAGCTACCGACCGACTGGGTTGGCCGGCAGGTGGCGCGGATCGACCGCGCCGACGGGGATATCGATGCCCTCATGGCTCGCATCGCCCACATCCGGACCTGGACCTACGTGACCCACCGGGGCGACTGGCTGGACGACGCGCAACACTGGCAGGAGCGCACGCGGGCGATCGAGGACCGGCTGTCCGATGCCTTGCACCAGCGCTTGACCGAACGCTTCATCGACCGCCGCACGGCGGTTCTGCTGCGCCGCCTGCGTGGCGGCGAGGACTTGATCGGCGCCGTCAGGGCCAATGGCGAGGTGTTGGTTGAAGGCGAACACCTGGGCCGCCTCATGGGCTTCCGCTTCATCGTCGACAAGAGCGCCGAGCCCGAGGCCGTGCGGCCGCTGGAGGCCGCCGCCCGGCGGGCGCTGGTCTCCGAAGTGCCGCGCCGGCTGCGGCACCTGGAACAAGATGCGGACAAGGCCTTTGCGCTGGACGGCAGGGCGCAGATCCTGTGGAAAGACGCGGCCGTCGCCCGGATCGAGGCCGGTGCGACGGCGCTCAGCCCGGGCGTCCGGCCGACTGCAAGCGACCTGCTGGACGGGGCCCAACGAGAACGCCTGCGCAGACGCTTGGACGTTTGGCTGAAGGGTCATATCGGCCAGCGGCTGAAACCGCTCCTGCGTCTCGGCAACGCCGAGCTCTCGGGTCCGGCGCGGGGCATTGCGTTCCAATTGGTGGAGTCCCTGGGAACGCTGCCGCGCCGCGAGGTCGCCAAACAGATCGCCGCCTTGACGCGCGGCGAGCGCAAGGCCCTGGCGGCGCTCGGCGTCCGCCTGGGCCGCGATAGCGTTTATCTGCCGGCCCTGGGTTCGCAGCGCGCGACCCGCCTGCGCGCGCTCTTGTGGCTGGTTCATCAGGGTCTGCCGTCCGGCGCCGGGGGCCTCGCCACGGCGCCCGCGATACCATCGGTGATCGCGGTGGCGGAGATGGCCGGCTGGCTCGCGGAGGCCGGCACCCCGGCCGCTAACGGCACCTCGGGCCGAGACCGAGTGGAAGGCCTCAGCCGGGCGATCGGCTACCGAAGGCTCGGCCGTTCGGCCCTGACGGTGCGCGCCGATGTCTTGGAGCGCCTGGCCAGGGTGGCCCACAAGCTGTCGGCGCAAGGTCCCTTCACCGTCAGCGCCGCCCTGCGCCAGGCTGGCGCCTGTGGCGACGAAGAACTCGCGGGGATCCTGCCCGAACTCGGTTTCGAGGTCGATGCGGCGGCCGGCGAACTCACATTCCTTCCCCATGCCGCATCCCGCCGCGCCAAGCGAAAGCGCGGCAAGGCCAGGAAACCGCGCGGCGGAACGGACAAGGGCAAGGATTCGCCCTTCTCCAAACTGCAGAACCTGTCGATCGCAACATGACGGCAACGGCGAGTCCCGATTCGAACGGCCAGCGGCTCGACAAGTGGCTCTGGCGCGCGCGGTTTTTCAAGACTCGGACCACGGCCGCCAAGCTGTGCAATGGCGGTCACGTCCGCTCGGGCGGCAAAGCGATCACCAAGGCGCACCACCAGGTGCGGATCGGCGACGTGCTCACCTTTGCCCAGGGCCGCTATATCCGGGTGGTCAAGGTGCAGGCCCTCGGCACCCGACGAGGGCCGGCAACCGAGGCCCGCACGCTCTACGAGGACCTCATGCCGCCGGAGACCTCCCAGGCCATGCCGTCATCCTACGGCGGCCGGCGGCCAGCTGGCGCCGGCCGGCCGACCAAGCGGGAGCGCCGGCGCATCGATCAACTGCGCGGCGGCACGGATTAGGCTGTGCTCAGTTTTCTCGGAATCGCTGCCGGCACCTGTGAAATCCCAGGAAATGCCTGGGGTTGAACCGCTGGAGCGGCAGTGATAGGCAAGGCGATGATCAACCGCATCAAGATCCTTCTGAGCGGCTCATCTGGGCCGGCGCGCGACGCCACGCCCGGCCACAGTTTCGCGGACTTGCAGGTCGCCGCCGCAGCCCTTCTGGTCGAAGCCGCGCAGATGGATGCCGACTTCGATGCGGTCGAGCGGACGAAGATTCTCAACTTGGTGCGGGCGCGGTTCGAGTTAAGCGAGGCCGAAGCGCAAAGCCTGCTGGAGCGTGCCGGCGACAAGGTGGCGAACGCCAGCCAGCTCTATGGCTTTACGCGGGTGGTCAAGGATAACTTCGATCATGAGGAGCGGGTCGAGCTCATTGAGATGTTGTGGGAAGTGGTTTACGCGGACGGCACGCTGCACGATCTGGAAGCAAGCCTGATGCGGCGTGTTGCGGGACTGATCTATGTTCCGGATCGCGAAAGCGGCGCGGCGCGCAAGCGGGTGCTGAGCAAGCTCGGATTGGAAAGATGAAGGTGCCGCCCGGGCGGATATGCGGCGGCGATCGGAGGCGGGAAGCAAGACCATGACGTACATCGTGAACGAGGCGTGCATCAAGTGCAAATACATGGACTGCATCGAAGTCTGCCCGGTGGATTGCTTCTACGAGGGCGAAAACATGCTGGTCATTCACCCCGACGAGTGCATCGATTGCGGCGTCTGCGAGCCGGAATGTCCGCCCGAGGCCATCTTGCCGGACACCGATACTGGCGCCGACGCCTGGCTTGAGATGAACCGGGAATACAGTGAAACCTGGCCCAATATCACCCGCAAGGGCGTGGCGCCGGCCGACGCCGACGAGTACAGGAACGTCGAAGGCAAGTTCGAAAAGTTCTTCAGCGCCAATCCAGGGACGAGCGGCTAGCGCCTGCCCCACCCCAAACGGGAACCGAATTCGGCACGAGGCGCTGCGGAATAGCGGTGCGTACGGACGTACGCATCGATACGCCGCGATATCGCGGCGTATCCATTGTCTGAACCTTAGAAATATTGTAATATAGGACTCGTGAAGGACAGCACGTCGACCGGCTTTGATCTAAGCACATATTATGTGTGCGGTGTGGTATCGGCCGGCGCGCAAGGAGATGAGGTGGTCACAAGCCAGGTGGTCTCGCTCGAGACCCGCGATGGATTTATGAGGGCCCCTTGCCGCACGTGGTATCTGCGACAGGAGGCCTTCGATGCGTCTGGGCAGTTGGATTGATGCCGGGACGGAGCCTGGGAGCCACCCCATAGCGTCCTCCAAGAGATATCGCGATCGGTTCCCGGTCGTTGAAGAAGAGCGGAACAAGGACAAGAGATCATCATATGGCGAAGGCGAAGCAGTCAGACTATAACGCGGGCGATTTCGTGGTCTATCCGACACACGGCGTTGGCAAGGTTTTGGGCATCGAAACCCAAGAAATCTCGGGCGTCTCCCTTGAACTCATCATCATCAAGTTCGACAAGGATCGCATGACCCTCAGGGTGCCCGTCGAAAAGGCCCAGAACTCGGGCTTGCGCAAACTCTCCACCCGCAAGGTCATGGATACCGCTTTGACCACCCTCAAGGGGCGCAGCCGTGCCAAGCGCACCATGTGGAGCCGGCGCGCGCAGGAATACGAGGCCAAGATCAATTCCGGCGATCCGGTCTCGATTGCCGAGGTGGTGCGTGATTTGCATCGCGGCGACGACCAGCCCGACCAGTCCTACAGCGAACGTCAGATGTATCAGGCGGCCCTCGACCGTCTGGCGCGGGAGTTGGCGGCGCTCGAGAAGATCGACGAAGTCGCCGCGGCGCAAAAGCTGGAAGACATGCTCAAGGCAGCCTAAGCTGTCGCCGGTCTGGAGTCGGCTGGTAGCTGACGCCGGCATTTATGAACGAAATTTTCTCTTTGATGCGGGGCCATGGACGCGGGCTCGGCGGCGTCAAGAGCGGCGGAGGAGCGTCCGGCCGAGCGTATGACCGACCGCCAAAAGTTTGCCAGGCTGAACGCCGCGCGGCGGGTTTGGACCGTCGCCTCCATTCATGGCGATGTTGAGCGCCTGGGCCGTCTCCACGGTTTGATCTGGGATCGCCTCCAGCCGGGCGACCGCGTCGTCTATCTCGGCAACATGATCGGCCGCGGACCCGCCGTCGGCGAGACGCTGAACGAGCTTTTGGCCTTTCGCCGGTTGTTCCTTGCTGGGCGCAATGCATTTGCCTCCGATCTGGTTTACCTGCGCGGCGCCCAGGAAGAGATCTGGCAAAAACTGCTGCAGCTCCAGTTTGCCCAAGACCCGAAACGGGTCTTGAATTGGATGGTCGAATTCGGCGTGGGCAGCACGCTGGAAGCCTATGGCACCAACGTCGAACTGGCCCGCGAAGCGGCCGGCTCCGGGGCGGTGGTGCTGACCCGCTGGACCAGCGGGCTGCGCCGCGCGATACGCCAGCGCCCCGGGCATTTTCACCTCTACGCCGCGCTCCGGCGCGCCGCTTACACGGCGGACGGCTGTCTCTTGCTGGTCAACGCCGGTCTAGACCCGGAGCGGCCGCTGGAAACCCAGTTCGATAGCTTCTGGTGGGGCGGCGAAGGGTTCAGCCGCATCACCGAACCCTACGGGCAATTCCGCAAGGTGGTGCGCGGATTCGAACCCCATCATCCGGGACTCGTCGAGACCGACTATACCTTGACGGTGGACGCCGGCTGCGGCTTCGGCGGCGCGCTAATGGCCGCTTGCCTCACGTCCTCGGGGGACTTGGTGGACCGCGTCGAAGCCTGAGCCCAGAAGCCTGAGCCCAAGCGCCGGAGAGCTGGTTGGCTGGCCGATACCAACCTGCGCAGGTTGGTATCGGCAATCCTCATAAGGATCCATCACCCGCCGATATGGCGTTCGAGACCCTCGGCGATCTCTTCGGACTGAGCGAGATGACCGAAGTGAGTCCGGTAGGCGCCATCCGGGCCCATCAGATAGATGAACGAAGAGTGGTCCATCAGGTAGGTTCCCGACAACGCATCCTCCGCCTTGGCGTAATAGACCCGGTAGGCCTTGGCAGCCGCTGCGATCTGCTCCGGCGTGCCGGTGAGGGTCACCAGGCCGGGATGAAAGCTGGGCGCATAGGCAGCCAGCGCTTCGACGGTGTCGCGCTCCGGGTCGACCGTGACGAAGACCGGCACCACCTGTTCGGCGGCCGCCGGCGCGCGCGCTGAGGAGCTGTAAGGCGCGGCTCATGGTGAGCAGACTGGTCGGACAGACGTCCGGGCAGTAGGTATAGCCGAAGTAGACCAGCATGTAGCGGCCGCGACAGTCCTCGTCGCTGCGCCGCTCGCCGGTCCGGTCGACCAGCTCGCAGGGACCGCCGGCCCCCCAGCTTGTGAATATGTCAATCGACCACGGTCAGTTCGGCAGCGAGGCGCGCAACCTGTCGGCGTGGGGATTGAAGAACATGCGTTCGACTAGGATCTTCTGCGGGTCCGCGCCAGCGGCATAATAGAGCTCGTTCCAACTGGTCCGCTTGACGATCATCGCGCCCTCCAGAACACCGCCGCCAAACAGGCCCACGGACTTCGAGAAGGCATAGATATCGTCGCTGAGATTGGTGGTGGTCGAGGCCTCGACGCCCTTGCCGATCGGACCGACTGCGACACTCGCATCCGCGCCCAGCTTGAATTGGTTGTCGAGAATCGCAGTGATCGCGCCGTCGTTCATGATGGTGAACACGACCTCGGACAACTGGCCGCCGATCTGCAGGCCGAAACTGGCGCCGCCCAGGGTATAGAACGCCGGAGAACTCCAGGTGCCGTCGCTACCCTTGACGAGCATAACGCCGGATCCGCCCTCGCCGCCAATGATCAGACCGCCCTTGATCAGTTGCGGGATGATCAGCACCGCCTGAGCGCGCTTCATATAACGGCGGAGTTCAGGCAGGTTCGGATCGACCATCAGTTTTTCGACCGTCAGAGCGGCCTTTTCCACCAGCTCTTCGGGTTTGGTGGCGGCGCCTGCCGGGTTGAGGGTGGTGGGGAGCAGGGCGCCCGCGATGACCAGTGTTGCGAGCCGCATGCGTTGCAGAGGGTTCGGCGAAGCCGAAAGTGAAAACATCGACAAGACTCCTATGATTCACCTCTTTCGGTTACCCCCAGCCCCCGAATCGACTCGGAGTCTAGCACGGCGAACCGGCTGCTTGGCCAGCCCCTTTTCTTGCACTTTTCTGGCGCTCAGCGAATGACCCCATAACCGAGATTGAGCTGGCTGACCCGCCAGCTGTCGGCCCCGTCAGCCTCGTGGCTGCCGGCGGCGCCGGCTATATGGTCGAGACGGGTGAGCGAACAATTGTCGACCGCGAGCGAGAGGGCCTTATCCGGGTCGAGATCGAGTGCGAGCGCCACGGCGGCGCGGATCGATCCGCCGTGGGCGACGGTGACGATGTCGCGTCCCGCATGCTCGGCCGACAACCGATCGACCGTGCGGGCGACCCGCGTCACCACCTCGGCAAAGCTTTCGCCGCCCGGCGGGCGGGTATTGGCCGGCGCCAGCCAGAAGCGATGCCACTCGCCGTCGCGAATCTCCTCGAGTTCGGCGAAGCTGCGGCCCTGCCAGTCGCCGAAATGCTGCTCGGCGAAGGTGGCTTCAACGTGGGGCTGGGCCAATGCCGGCTCGTCGCCGCCGGCGGGCCAGTGTGCATGGATGGCCTCGGCGGTCTGGCGGGTGCGTTGCAGGTGCGTGACGATCCAGACCGCATCCCGGGGCAACACGCCGGCCAGCCAGCGGAATGGGGCGGGATCCGAACAGTCGGCCGCGAGATCGTCCTGGCCATATATGAGCCCGCCGGACTCCACCGGCGCATGACGGATCCACCACCAACGTGTCGTCGTGCTCATCACCTCATGCCAACAGCGCCGCCGCCGCGATTAAGACGGCGATCTCGGAGGTCTGTTGCACGGCCCCCAGGACATCGCCCGTATAGCCGCCGATCTGGCGCAGGGCAATCAGCCCAGTTACCGCCGCGGCAACCAGGGCCGCGAGACCAAGGCTCAGGGCCATGACGCTCCCGGCCGCCAGCGCCGCCAACAGCAGGCCGAGCAGCAGGCCGGTGAGCGCATCCGCCGGGCCTGGCCGGCCAGCGTCGGCGGCAAGGCCGTCGTCGCGCGCCGGGACGAGAACCAGCATCACCAGAGGCAAAAGTCCCCCGCGACAGGCAGTGCGCCGCGATCAACACGGCCGAGGCCACTTCGGGGCCCGTCAGGGCGGCCAGCGCCGCGACGCGCAATCCAATCGACAGGATCAGCGCCAGCACGCCGTAGGTGCCGATGCGGCTGTCGCGCATGATAGCGAGCTTGCGGCTACGCTCGAAGGCGCCGCCGAAGCCGTCGGCGACACGGCCAGGCCGTCTTCGTGCAAAGCGCCGGTGATCCAAATGGTGACGCCGATGGTCAGCAAGGCGGCCGGCAAGGGCGGCATTCTAAGACCGCCGACGGCGATCCAGGTGACCAGCGCGCCACAGACTCCGACCACCAGCCCGACCAGCGGCGCCAGGCGCAGGGCCCGGCCGAGCTCACCCGAAGCGGCGGGGAGTGAGAGCGGCCCGGGCAGGCGGGTGAGGAAGCCAAAGGCCAGCTTGAAGTCCCGCGGGCACGATGAGAGCGAGGCAAGAAAAGCCGTCATGGGTTGCGGTGGGCTGCTGTGGGTTGCGGTAGGTTTCGGTGCGGTGCGATTGATGCTGGTTTCGAGCGGTCGGTTATAGGACAGTTGCGGCCCCGAGCAAACGCTTGCGTGATCGGCAATCCTCGCAGCTCGTCCACGCCGTGGAGGTGAGATGGCGGAACAGCGCACTTTTGCTAGTCTAGATGAGATTCGCGCCTTGCTGCGCGAGCTTCCGGGACCGGACCTCGAGGCCGGCGCCGCGGCGGCCGAGCGGCAGGCGCGGTTGACCAAGCCGGCCGGTTCGCTCGGGCGGCTGGAAGACCTGGCCCAGTGGCTCGCCACCTGGCAAGGCCGTCATCCGCCGCAGATAGAGCGGCCCTACGCGGCCGTCTTCGCCGGCAATCACGGTGTCGCGGCACGCGGCGTTTCGGCCTATCCCGCTGCCGTGACCAAACAGATGGTGCAGAACTTCATTGCGGGCGGCGCGGCCGTCAACCAGCTCTGCGGCCTGGCTGATGCCGACCTCAAGGTTTACGAACTGGCGCTCGAGGAACCGACCCGGGACTTCACCGAGGCCCCGGCGATGGACGAGGAGGACTGCGTCCGCGCCTTGGCCTACGGCATGATGTCGGTCGAACAGGGGATCGACGTCCTGGCGCTCGGCGAGATGGGAATCGGCAATACGACCAGCGCAGCCGCCATCTGCTGCGCGCTTTATGGCGGGTCGGCCGCCGACTGGGTCGGCCGCGGGACCGGGGTCGACGACGAGGGCCTGGCGCGGAAGACCGCCGTCGTGGAACAGGCCGTCGCCGCGCACCGCGAGGCCATGAGCGATCCCTTCGAGGTGCTGCGTTGCCTCGGCGGACTGGAGATCGCCGCCATCGCCGGGGCTGTGATGGCCGCCCGCCTGGCACGCACGCCGGTGGTTTTGGACGGCTATACCTGCACCGCCGCGGCGGCGGTGCTGCACGCGGCCGATCCACGCGCCCTTGACCATTGCCTGGTGGCCCACCGCTCCGCGGAGCCGGGACACCGGCACCTGCTCGAAAAGCTGCAGCAGGAACCGTTGCTGGACCTCGGCATGCGGCTTGGCGAGGCGTCGGGCGCCATGCTTGCGGTGCTGTTGCTGAAGGCGGCCTGCGCCTGCCACAGCGGCATGGCGACCTTCGATGAAGCCGGCGTGAGCGGACCCGGCTAGGCCGGCCGACCTAAGCTTAGACGACACCCGGTGAACTGGGCTGCCCTTAAGGGAGGGTCGGCACCGCCCGGCGTAAAGGGGCCGGCGGCTCCCGCTGGGTATTTCATTCCCCCTCGGGCGCCAAGCTCACCCAGCCCAGCGGCAAAGTGATATACTGGAACGATCGGGGGACACTCACTCATAAGGGTTTGCGACCCCACTTCAGGCAGAGGTTCCATGAGAATCTTGTCACCGAGCCGTTATTTTCGATCGGCCGAGGCATCTCGGGTTCCCGACGGCTGCCTGGTTTACGCGGTGGGTGACATCCACGGCCGGCTCGACCTCTTAGAACGGTTGCACGAGCTCATCGAAGCCGACGCCGCGAAGTCGCAGTCCGAACGCACCGTGGTGGTCTACGTCGGCGACTACGTCGACCGTGGGCCGGATTCTTCTGGCGTCGTCGAGCTGCTGATCGGGCAGCCGCTCCGCAGCCGGGTCGCGCACCTGCGGAGCGTGCATCTGATCGGCAATCACGAGGCTTTCCTCTTGAAGTTCTTGGAGGAGCCGGAAAGCGCCGGGATCTGGTTCACGAACGGCGGCGACGCGACCCTGCGCAGCTACGGGGTCGATCCCTGGCAGAGCACAAAATCGGACAACTTCGCCGAAGACCTCCATCGGTCGTTTGCCAAACGGATGCCGGAGGCGCATCTGACCTTCTTTCGCAACTTGCAGCTATCCTACGAAGAGGGCGATTATCTGTTCGTGCATGCCGGCGTGCGCCCCGGTGTCGCCCTCGACGCCCAGACGGCGGAGGATCTCATCTGGATCCGCGAGGACTTCCTCAAGTCGAAGGACGACTTCGGACGGGTCATCGTCCATGGCCACACGCCCCAGCGCAGCCCGCAGTCGCGCGCCAACCGTATCGGTATCGATACCGGCGCGGTCTATGGCGGCAAGCTGACCGCCTTGGTGCTGGAGGGGTCCGAGCGCCGCTTCCTACAGGTCTAATACCAACCTGCGCGAATTAGAGAATTTTCGGGGCGAGTTTGCGACCGACCTGCCGGGCGGCGGGTCGGTCATTCAATACTATCGGAACGGCCACAAATAAGGATTGGCCCCGTCTCGCTCGCTGCTTTCTCGAATCAGGCGACGGCGCGGCTTGCGCCGACTTCGCCGGTAACCTTGTCGAGCAGGTTCTGCGGCGAGGATTCGCCGTAAGGATCGACCTCGCAGTTGTCCGAGAAGCCCGGCTCTTCGAACCAGGCCTCGACCAGGCTATCGTCGACGATGGCGGCGTAACGCCAGGAGCGCATGCCGAAGCCGAGGTTGTCCTTGCAGACCAGCATGCCCATCTTGCGCGTGAACTCGCCCGAGCCGTCTGGGATCAGCTTGACGTTTTCGAGGCCCTGTTGCTTGCCCCAGGCGTTCATGACGAAGGCGTCGTTGACCGAGACGCAATAGATCTCGTCGATGCCCCTCTCCCGGAACGCGTCGTACAGTCTCTCGAAATCGGGAAGCTGGTAGGTCGAGCAGGTAGGGGTGAAGGCGCCGGGCAGCGAGAAAAGAACCACGCGCTTGCCCTCGAAGTAGTCGGCCGTGGTTTTGTCGTCCCAGCGGTAGGGGTTCGGGCCACCGACGGACTCGTCGCGCACGCGGGTCTTGAAGGTGACCTCAGGGAGCTTTCTACCAATCATGTCTGGATCCTTCGTGTCAGGGATGAATCTCGACTCTAAGAAATCCAGCTAAGTAAACATCTTACTCTTCTTCTTAGAGTAATTATAATATATGTTGCGGCGCAGCATCTTCAAGAGGCATGGCGGAAATTCTTCCGCCGCCGAGGCTCCGAAAGGCCTCGATCGACACGGGTTTCTAGACAATTCATGCAGGATGGATCTTCACACCGGGAGGACGGCGCCGTGGGTCGACGAAACGCCCAAGATCGACCCAAAGATCGACACAGCCAAAAGAACACCCCCTGGGTCGGACCCAGGGGGCGTTCTGGTCGTGGCTGCTGTTGCGATTAGCCGACGAGCTTGAGGTTATCCGCCGCTTCCTTGCCGTTGCGGCCAGTGACGAGCTCGTACTCGACCTTCTGACCCTCAACGAGATCGGGGATCCCAGACCGCTCTACGGCCGAGATGTGCACAAAGGCGTCGGCTCCGCCACTATCCGGCTGGATGAATCCATAGCCCTTGGTGTGGTTGAACCACTTCACGGTTCCTGTAATCAAGGTTTAGGCCTCACATAACGATTTGGCGCACGCCAGGCACCACGCCACGGCGCGAGACAGTCATAACGTCATTCCTGGAGAGAAGCCGGCAACGGCAGGGCACGAAGCAGCCACCACGTCCAGCAACGTTTAGAACTGGCTGGTGCAAAAGATAGCGTTGCTACGATCCGATCACAAGCGAGAACGACACCGCCGGCGCGTTGGCGCCGTCAGGCCGACTTGTCCTTGGCATGGTAGATGTAGCCGAGGAAATTCATCAGCAGCTGGGCGGCCAGGAAGGCGGTGCTTCCGGTCAGGTCGTAGTCGGGCGCTACTTCGACCAGATCGATGCCGACAACCTCGCCTTTCTCGACCAGCCCCTGAAAGATCTCCAAGACCTCGTAATACTCGAACCCGCCGTGACTGGGCGTGCCGGTTCCGGGCGCGATTGAGGGATCGAAACCATCGATGTCGATGGTCACGTAGTAGCGGACACCATCTGGAATCTTCGCCAGCACGCCGTCGCGGCCGAGCTTTCGGCAGTGGCGCACGGACAGGATGGTCGAACCGGCCTTGCGCGCCGCCTCGTAGTCCTGCCGGTTGGAGGAGGAGACGTTGCGGATGCCCAGTTGCGTGAAGCCGGTGACGTGCTTCATCTCCGAGGCGCGGCGCAAAGGGTTGCCGTGGCCGTAGCGCACGCCGTGCCGCTCGTCGACGAAATCGAGGTGCGCGTCCACGTGGATAATGTGAACCGGGTCCTGGTCGTCGAAGGCGCGGATGCAGGGAATGTGCACCGAGTGGTCGCCGCCGAGTACGACCGGCAACGCGCGCGCCTCGAGAATTTTCCGGACTCCCAGCTCGATGTTGTCGTGGCTCTTGATCGTATCGGTGTGGATCATGTCGGCGTCGCCGACGTCGACCAGGCGCACCTTATCGAGCGGCAGATAGGTGACGTCGTCCTCGAAATCGTAGGCCCCGTCATGACCGAACGAGAAAAGGGTCGAGGCCTCTCTGATCGACCGCGGCCCGAAACGCGCCCCCGCGCGATATTGCGTTCCCATGTCGAAGGGCGCGCCGAGGATCGCGATATCGGCGTCGATCGCGTCCCAATCGAGACACGCCGGCTGCTTGCCGAAGGTACAGAGGCCGACGAAGGGCAGATCGAGACGCCCGCTCTCATAACCGTGCTTTGCCATCCGACACCTGCCTTTCTGGCGCTCGCGGTGAGCCCGCGATGGGCCTATCCGAATTGGATCGAAGGGGTGATCCTATCAAAATCGGAGACCCAGCCCAAGAATCTCAAGATCGAGGCCGCGGCCAAGCCGGACGTAAGCGCAGACCTGCCTCGGTTCGCCGCGCGGGCGGCCATTAGGAACTAGAACCAGGAAATCCAAACATTCGATCCAAACGGTGCTAGTGGATAGAATCCAACATATGATACCCATACGATCCCGTATCCCAGTTTCTCCGGGCGTCGAAAACCCTCGAAGATGCCCAGTGGCGCCATGCGGCATCGCCAGCGGATTATGCCAAGCCGATTAGGGTGCCGGATCGAATGGCTTGGACCACGAGCCCGACACGCAAGATGAGACGATGAGCGAATCACCTGATACAACGGACCAGCGATCCTCCGAGGCAAAGGATCTGCCGGCCGACGATGTGCTGTCCGCGGCGGCGCGCTGGCAAGACGAAGGCCTGCGGGTCGCGTTGGCGACGGTGGTCGCGACCTGGGGCTCCTCGCCGCGTCCGCTCGGCAGCCAGCTCGCTGTGGACGAGCGGGGCCGCATGGTGGGTTCCGTCTCCGGCGGCTGCATCGAGGGCGCCGTGGTGCACGAAGCCCAAGCCGTGATGGCGGGGGGCGGAACGAAGCTGCTCGAGTATGGCGTGTCCGATGAAATGGCCTGGGAGGTCGGATTGGCCTGCGGCGGCACGGTGCGCGTCTACGTCGAGCCCCTGGAACGATAAGGGGGGAGTGAAACGGGGGCCATGCGGCGCGACCTGCTCGACCGGTTGCTGAGGATTCAGGCGGCCAAGCGCCCGGCGGCGCTGGTCACCGACCTGGCGAGCGGCGACCAGGCGCTGGTCGAGGCGGGCAGCGCCGTTGGCGCCCTGGCGCTCGGCGAGGCTGAGGTCGCAGGCGTCCTGAGCGCCCTCCGGGACGACCGCAGCGCTCTCGATCCGGTGTCGAACCGCTTTGTCCAGGTGTTCAACCCGCCATTGCGCCTCATCGTCGTGGGGGCGGTTCACATCGCACAGCAGCTGGTTCCGCTCGCGGTCTCCGCGGGCTACGACGTGACGGTGGTGGACCCGCGCCGGGCCTGGGCCAGCGGCGAGCGGTTTCCAGGGATCGCGCTGATCACCGAATGGCCCGACGAGGCGATGCGGGCCCTTGCCCCGGACCACCGGACGGCGGTCGTGACCCTCACCCACGATCCGAAACTGGACGACCCCGCGCTCGCGGCCGCGGTTTCTTCGCCGGCCTTCTACATCGGCGCTCTAGGCAGCCGGAGGACCCAGGAACGGCGCCTGGAGAGGCTGCGCGTGCAGGGCTTCGACGCGGCGGCGCTCGCCCGCATCCACGGCCCCGTCGGGCTCGACATCGGCGCCAAGAGCCCGGCGGAGATCGCCGTCTCGATCCTCGCCCAGATCATTCAGGCGCGGCGCGCTGCGCCCGCACCGGCGCAGGCCGCGGCGCGGGTGGCGCGGGCCCCGCGGATCGCCGCGGTGGTGCTGGCGGCCGGCCGTTCGACGCGCATGGGCGCGGCGAACAAGCTGCTGGCCGAGGTCGGCGGCCAGACCATGGTGCGCCGCGTGCTGGACCAGGTGCTCGCCTCCCAGGCGGCGGATGTCGTTGTGGTGACTGGGCACGAACGCGCACAGATCGAGGCCGCGCTGCAAGATAGCGTGCAAGATATAGCGGGCGAAGGCCGCTGCCGTCTGGTCCACAACCCGGACTTCGCGGCGGGTCTCAGCACGTCGTTGCACCGGGGCCTCGCCGCCCTTTCGAAGGAAATCGACGGCGCCCTCGTCTGCCTGGGGGACATGCCGGAGGTGACGGCCGGCGTGATCGATCGCCTGATCGCCGCCTTCGATCCCCTTGATGGTCGCGCCATCTGCCTGCCGACCTGGGCCGGCAAGCGCGGCAATCCGGTCCTCTTGGCGCGCCGCTATTTCGCCGAGGCGCAGGCGATCTCGGGCGACGACGGGGCGCGGGCGCTGATCGGCGAATACCCCGAGGCGGTTTCGGAGGTCGCCATGGACGACCTCGCTTCGGGCTTCGGGGTGCTCGAAGACGTCGACACGCCTGAGGACCTGAGCGTGCGCCGCTTGGGGGTCGCCCGAGAGCCTCGAGAGGGATAGGCCGGAAATCGCTGCTTAGGCCTTGAAGAGGCAGACAGCGATGGGGTCTTGTAGGGAACAACGAACACCGTAAACAGGGGGACCGGAAGCATGATAACGCCTCTACTGCTTGTGACGGCCACGCTGCTCTACGCGGGCTACAACCTGCTGATAAAGGTGTCGGGAAGCCATGTGCCGGAGGAAGCGACCTCCATCGTATTGGGTGTGATCTGCCTGCAGCTGGCAGCCCTCACCACGTCCATAACTTTTGCCGGATCGCTGTTTCTCCTGAAGGG
>PVMK01189154.1_pt1 | contig 20422 bp, 20 predicted proteins | sample 1853481 | NCBI WGS metagenome assembly PVMK01 (sample SAMN08533507, study PRJNA380276) | Marine sediment metagenome, whole genome shotgun sequencing project. | reverse complement strand
CTCCACTACATCAATACTTGTTTGACCGGCCACTTCGAATAATGCCTGTTGATTAGAAACATCAATTGTCTCGACAAAAAATGCATGACGTAGCGCTCGCAATAGCTGCTCGACGAGATCAGGATTATCACTATCAGGGGCAGCAGCATCCATTACTCTGGCACCACAAAGCAGGAGGTGTGCGGGCAATGAAGACTTCGGAGTGTTCGCAAGCCATGCTTGAGGACTAATACTGATGTGCGGAAACTGTGCAGCTACTTCCTGCACATGCGCGGCATAGCCATCCAGTCCTCCACGATCGGCCCATTGCGCAGTCATCTTGCCAGGCACATCGCCAAATACCTGCCCGAAGCGATAGTTGATATGCACTTCATCCGCAAAATTACACTGCAATTCGTCAACACGAATCTGTGTGATATACGCCCAGATACACAGTACATCTGAAAAATGCACTATATCGACAGATGCTTTGCTCATTTAGCCTGCCATGACATCACGCCACATCACTATTATTTTGTATCGCGAATACGCTGGTAACCCTTTTTTATCTCATGGCCCAGGGCTGCCAGTGCACCACCTACATCCTCTCCGGCTTCGGTAGCCTCATGGCCTTTACGCTTTAATTGCTGACTGAATCGCTCCCATTGTCTTTCAAGCTCTTCCCAGTCATCCCGAATCTCAGCTTTAGCCAGGTGCATTTCCACTCGCAGTTCATCACGAGCCTGTTTTAACTCTTCACCCAGTTCGTGCAACTCTTCTTTAATATCATTCATTATCATGCCTCCACAGACGATGAATCTATCATTGTCTTTACTGCTGATTAAACCATTCTACTGCCGCAGCCTGGGCTGCTTCAGCTTCATCCTCGCTCAACTTTGCCCGAATCATCTCTATATTCGCATTGGCATTAGGCTCAGCCTGCATAATGGCAAGCAACCATAATCTGTATGTCGCAGAATAGTTCTGCTCGATGCCATGGCCATTGGCATACAGCACCCCAAGATTGAATTGCGCCTTCGGGTGACCCTGATCAGCCGCCGCCTGAAACCAGCGAAAAGCATCTGCATCGTTCTGCGCTATACCTTCCGCGTTATAAAACATCAGCCCCAGGTTGAATTGTGCATCTGCTACGCCCTGCTCCGCTGCCTGCTGAAACCATCTGGCTGCCTCGATATCGTCGCGCTCAAAACCGACATCGCCGGCATTAAACATCAGGCCCAGGTGCAATTGAGCCAAACCATGCCCCTGTTCACCTGCAAACCGGTACCAGTTGGCTGCAGCTACCGGATCACGGGGTATGCCATCAGCATTATCATAGAGCAACCCCAGCTGGAACTGTGCTTCTGCATCACCGTGGCGCGCATTTGCCTGCATTGTATCGAGATTATTCATAAGCCCAACAGGGAAAACAAACCAGGTGCTAGGGCAACTGAATCAACCAGGCACCACTTTCAAACCATTTCTTCTGCAGTTTTTCCAGCGTGCCAGTGCCAGCCAAAGCCTGCATGTAGTTCTGCATCAGATTAATCATCACCGCATCACCAGGAGCAATTGCAATACCGATTGGCTCAACCGTTAATGGCTTGCGTAACGTAACCAAACCAGCATCCGGATAGCGCAAAATACTTAATGCACAAACCGGGCCATCGGCTACAACCGCATCGACTTTGCCATCAAGAAGCAACTGCACAGCTTCGGCATGATCAGCCGTCGTTGTCAGTTTTGATTTATCAAGGATATTCTCAACAAAGTCTTCCGAAGTTGAACCACGAAGTGCTGCAATATGCACATCTTCCTTATTCATTTCGTCCGCTTTCTGAATAGCGGCCAGCGTGCTGGATTTGGTCAGGATTGATTTGCCCGAAATATGGTACGGACCAACAAAGGGAACGCGGATATTGCGCTGTAACGTGGCAGTCATACCTGACATGACAATATCAACTTCATGGTCCTCAAGCGCCGGCAACAACTTTGCAAACGGCATTTCAACAATTTCCAGTTTGACACCCATAGCCTGCGACAGCAGATTTGCAAGGTCAACTTCCATGCCGATAAGCTGGCCATCACGGTTTTTCACATTGAACGGAGGCTGCGTACCCGTCATGCCCACTCGCAAGGTCTGACTCTTGGCGATACGCTGCAGTACCGGTGAGCTTTTGTCCTGAGCAGAAACCGACGTAACCGCCAGTAAGGTAGCCATCAGGAGCGCCGCCACCCTGGTTAGCAAAAATTGTATTTTCATAGCAGGTATTCCTTATTATTAGTAGTTCTGAATCTGCACAGGAATGGATTCATGCCAGCATAAGCACACTCCTGCCGGGAGCCAAACAATAAGAGAATGTGGTGGCACTAACAAGTCTGTTGTTGCCCTGTTTCTGTCCTTTCCCAGATGCTACAGCTCGAATGCTGCACACTCATACCTGTGCCATAAAATATGAAGCAATCAAGCTAATCCAGTCCCGACCGCGCTATTTTTCAAGGCACCTCCATTTCTGTATACAGAGTATATGTAGAAATGGACACACGCCGATATTGAGGGTGCAGCCACCGCACCTGCATGAGAGCATGCGCGGCCTACTATTGGGATTCTCATGACCGACATTAAAAAAGCCTATAACCAAGGCAAATTTATACTGGCCAGCGGCGTGGTTATTTTCGCTATTGGCCAGTCACTCCTGTTTATTATCGTGGCCCCCATAGCGCGCTCGATAGGGCTGACCGAATTACAGTTTGGCCTCGCATTTTCACTGGCCAATATTTCCCTGATCTTTGCAGGCCCTTTCTGGGGTAAAAAAAGTGATGTTATTGGTCGTAAACCGGTATTTATTATCGGCCTGTTTGGCAGCGCTTTAGGCACGCTGGCGCTGGCCGGGACACTCAGCATGGGTATTAAGGGTGCAGTCACGATTACCACCCTGCTGATGATGATTTTTGGATCACGGGTGATCTACGGCCTGACTGCATCGGCAATTTACCCGTCGGCCTCTGGCTATATCGCAGACGTAACCGCATGGAATGACAGAGCCAAGGGCATGGCATTAATTGGCAGCGCAAATGCCATGGGCTCAATCCTCGGCCCGGCTATCGGCGGCGGCCTGGCCTTTATGGGCGTTTTGTTCCCCATGTACGCAGCAGCAGTTATCTCATTTTTTGGCGCACTGGCTGCTATCGTGTGGCTGGTCGAACCAGAACAGCATAAAGTTCGCCAACAAAATAAGGATTCAACCAAACCCGCACTTAAATTCACTGATCAGCGATTACGCCCCTACATGATTATGTGGGCAACCGTATTTATTATTTTCATTTCGCTGAACTTCGTCACCTCTTTTTATATACAGGACAAATTTAATATTCCGGATATTGCCAGCGTCATGCGAATCGCCAGCATCATGCTGGCATGTATGGCTGTAGTCATTACGCTCGTACAGGGTGTTTTGTTCCAGATAATCAAAATTTCACCGCAGGTACTGTTACGCCTGTGCGGCCCGCTGTTCGCAATCTCACTTTTCACGATGGCATTTGCACCCTCCCTGGTGGTTCTGGGAATTTCCTTTGGACTGCTGGGCGGTGCCTTTGCATGTGCCACACCGGGGATTAACGGCAGCGCCAGCCTGGAGATGGAGCCACACGAACAAGGTGCGGCCGCGGGTTATCTGGCGGCGGCCAATACTTCAGGCGCCATCCTCGGCCCTGTTGTGGGTACCAGCCTGTATAAGTTGCAGCCTAATGCACCTATGCTGGTTGGGGGCATCCTGATGATCATCATCAGCTTCTATGCCTTCACTATTCCTGCCCCAGAGCAGCGGGAGAATTAGACTCACTGCAGCGAAATTCACGCAGCAGCACAGGGGGTTGGTGACAGAAACTGATAGCTACTGAAGGTATATGCATGCAATCACATAAAGTTGGGTCACTCGCCCTGCTGGCCGCACTGATCACAGGGTGCCAACCCGCAGATAAAAACACGTCAGTCTGGCAGGTTGAAACACTGGTAGCAGGCAGTACGCTGCATTCACCCAATGGCATTACTTTTGGGCCCGATAATAAATTGTATGCGGGTAGTGTTGGTGCACAGACTATATACAGTATTGATGTTGCTAGTGGTGAAGTTGAAGTCGTTGTGGCAGCACCCGCTGGCGAAGCCGATGATGTTGCCTTCGCACCCGATGGCACACTGGTCTGGACAGCACTGATAGCTGGAGAGATACGCGCGCTGCGCAAGAATGGCACGATCGATGCAATCGTAACGGATGTTCCATTAATTAATCCGCTGCACTTCACAACCGATGGCCGCTTATTCGCGGCCCAGATCGGCTTTGACCGCCTGTATGAATTTCCTGTTGATGCAACGCTGACAAGCACCGGAAAGCCACGGCTCGTTGCAAGCAAAATCGGCAATCTGAATAGTTTTGAAATTACCCCGGACAATCTGCTATTTGGGCCGTTATCCAATACCGGCACGGTTGCCCAAATTGATCTTGAGTCCGGGGCAGTTACACCCATCGCAGCCAAGCTTGGCAAAGTTGTAGCGGTAAACCTCGATGCCAACGGCAGCATCTGGGCAATCAACTGGTCCAGAGGCGAGGTATGGCGCATAGCACCGACCGCCGGCGTTAATGGCTGGCAAGAAGCGGAGCGTATTGCGACGCTGGAACCACCGCTGGATAACCTGGCCGTTGGCCCGGATGGTGCTGTCTACATCAGTCGACCGGCGCATTCAGCTATAGAACGTGTAGACCCGAAAACAGGTCAGCACAGCACTGTCATTGCGGGCCACCTGGCTGCTCCCGGTGGAATAGCCATGACCATGCACGACGGACACGAAACACTGCTGGTCGCTGACAGTTATGGCTACCGGATCGTTGATACCGGCACCGGCGCCGTAACGACAACATTCGACCTCACCGAGTTTGGCTTTCCTGGTGCTGCAACGGCGGCTGCAGCTAACGATAATTTCTTCGCACTAACTGATGCCGTTATTCGGCCAGGTGTTTTTATTGTAGACCGAGCCAGCGGCAAAACTGTTAGCCGCTGGCGTGATATTAAAGCGCCACTGGGCATCCTGTTGAATAGCAATGGAGATCCGCTGGTAATCGACTTCGCCACGGGCACTCTGATCGGACTGAGTCAGGCAGACCGAAAATACCGCCATGTTATTGCCCGGAATCTCGCCGGGCCAGCCGGGCTGGCATGGGCCAGCGAAACATCTGTGTATGTGAGTGAAGCGCTGGACGGTATCGTCAGCAGGATTGAGCTGGCAGACGGAAGCCGCACAGTTATCGCAGAGGGTCTGGCCCAGCCAGAAGGATTGACGCTGATGCTCGATGGTCGAATTGCGCTGGTCGAAGCAGGCCGGCAAAGGCTGCTTGCAATTAACCCCGTTAACGGAGACATCGATATACTCGCGACCGAACTGCCCGTGGGCGAACCGGTCGCCAATGCCCCCGCACCCGTTCATCTGCCCAGTGGCGTGGCCCAGGGTGCAGATAGCAGCCTCTACATAAGTGCTGATCGCACCAACAGCATTCTAAAGCTGGTCAAATAATTAGCACCCGCACTAAGTTTGGCAGCTCAGCTGCGCTATCAAACCTGCCTCTATTGTTTTTGGAAAATCATGACAAAACGGTCAGTTTTACCGCGTATATCCTTGGCAAAAACCGTTGCGGTACGTGGGTCTTCCGGGTGGCGTAATGCATCACTGGTTGCAATAAGACGGAAGCCATTACTCTCCAAATCCTCGCGGGCAAAGGCCTCATCTATACGATGAATTTCCTGAGTTAGTGTTTTGCCGGAACCATCCGGAGCTGAATGATCGATAAGCAACAATTTGCCACCCGGCTTCAACGCAGTTCGCAGCTGTGCAAAAAAACCGGCCACATCTATCGCATCGAAACCACGCTCAGGATTGTAGTAATACAGATCATGGTATGACATGACCATCACGGCAGCATCGAAAGTTGCAGGGGACAACTGCAAATCAGTAACTTCACTGCGTAGCACGGTAATAGGCGGCACCGTGTTGTCGATATAACGCTCCTGCAAATATTTTTCGACCCACTTGGCATAGCCATCATTATTATGCAGGACAACCGCACCTTGCTCGCCTACAACACCCGCCATTAACTCCGAGTAATAACCGCCCCCGCCGAATACATCCACCACCGCCTGCCCCGGCTGCAGATCCAGTAGCGCCAGCGTCACCTCGGGCTTATCGCGTGCATCGCGTTCGCGGTCCGCGGCAGTTCGACTCGGGTTAGCGATCGCCGCCGCAATCAGCTCGGCATTATTGTCATCGGCCGGCTCTGTGGCACAACCATTGAGCCCTATTACCAGCAGCATACTCAGAAAATAGACAGATTGTTTCATGTTGGCATCCCCTTCAATTTTTTCAGGCCATGTAACGCAGCCTTTCTATCAGCAATTTATTCCAGACCAGCCTTTTAGTTGCTATCACCCTGACAATCCTGATGTATAACTCCCTCGCCAGACTCGATGCGCGCCATCACACCCTTATTCCAGAAAATAGTAGTGCCATCAGTGTAACGCGCCCCCGAAGCAGATCGCTCTATATCCAGCTTGAATTTTTGGGATTCATCTTCAAGGGTAACGGACTCACCGCCTCTGGAAAATACGGCTGTAAATTTGTAGCCGTCCGGGCAGGTGAATGCCCATTTATTTTTCTGGTCTGCTGAGCTAATACAGCCAGCCACCGCAAACAAGGCAAACACAGTTATCAGAAGCGCAGCAGATAACCGTACTGAAAAATAAATATCAGAAAAAATTACCGCTGGGTGCGGTACACGGGAAACATCAACAGTATTAATCATCGTCATCCCAGGTCTTGAGTTTTGACTTGTCTACCTGCCGCCACTCGACATCACTTTGCCGCATATACATACGCACCTTGGCGACAATATAAATAATGAAGCCAGCCATAACGAGTGCTGCGATCCAGAATTCCTCTGCCATCAATACTTCCTGAGTCGATAGCGCGTGGCACTATAAATTTCTGTGCCGTGCGTGATACCCGTTAACTCATACCGTGACTGCTTAACGGCAACGAGCGCAGGCGTTTGCCAGTGGCGGCATAAATCGCATTACAGACAGCAGGTGCGACCAGTGCTGTTGCAGGTTCTCCCATGCCACCGGGGTCGCGATTACTCGCCACTATATGTATGTCGATATCCGGGATTTCATTGATACGCAGGATACGCATGTTATCGAAATTACTTTCCTGCACTACACCAGCCTCAATATTGATCTCACCCCAGAGTGCAGCTGATAACCCAAAGATAATGGCCCCCTGAATCTGTGCATCTACAATTCCCGGATTAATGACCTGACCGCAATCAGCTGCACAGGTAATTTTGTGCACTATCACATAACCGCTGTCCGCATCGATCGACACCTCAGCAACCTGAGCCATATACGTGTTATAGCCTTCCATCAATGCGATTCCCTGGAACCGTCCCTCGGCCGGTCGCCCCCAACCTGCCTTGCTCGCCGCCAACTCAAGTACGTTGCGCCATAGTGGTTGTTCTTTTAATAACGAGCGCCGGTATTGATAGGGATCCTCCCCGGTTTTCGCGCCGACCTTCAGCGCAATTTCATCCATGAAGCTTTCGGCAACAAAACAGTTGGTCGCATGACTAACCGAACGCCAAAACCCCACATCCAAACCCACCTCATGACGCAGATAACGCACCTGCACATTTTCCACTGCATAGGGATAGTTTGCAGCCGCTTCAATGGCGAATGGGTCAATCCTTGTTTCGACGACCGCTGGGGCCCAGCGCGCGGTAATTGATGGCCCGACCAGGTCAAGCTTCCAGGCTGTCAGCTTGCCTTTACTGTCGAAACCGGCTGAACACAAATCACGTGCCGGCGGCCGGTAAATATCATGCGTCATGTCATCTTCGCGATCCCACAATAATTGCACGGGCCGTCCTACCTGCTGCGCAGCCTTCACCGCAGCCGGTATAAAATCCACTTCCAGACGCCGACCAAAGCCACCACCTAAAAATGTCGTGTGCACGTGAACCTGCTCCGGCGCTATCCCGGCAGCGGCAGCAGCAGCACCCTGCGCCATAATTTGCACTTGTGTGGGCACATAGATATGCAGTTCATCTCCTTCAAATTCTGCCGTGCAATTGATTGGCTCCATCGTCGCATGCGCTAATAGCGGCAGTGTATACACCGCCTCCATGCGTTCTGTCGCTGCATCGAGTGCAGCATCCACCGCACCCTCACTGCGCGCAACCTGTGCTGCGCCCATATTGGTTTCAGCCGCCTGTTTCAGGCCTGCAAATATCTGCGCGTTATCAGTTTCCTCGTGAGCGGAAGTATTCCAGGTGATTTCCAGCAATTCACGCGCCTGGCTTGCCTGCCACCAGGTATTGGCTACTACGACAACAGCAGTCTCCAGCTGCACGATATCAATCACGGCGTACACACTACGGGCTGCGGTGACATCCACGGATGCAAGCGTTCCTCCCAGCACCGGACACATTACTATTGCGCCATATACCTGCTCCGGACGACGTACATCTATTCCGTACTCAGCAGTGCCATTTGTCTTGGCGACACTATCAAGCCGATGTTGCGGCTTACCGATCTGTCTGAATGTACTGTTGGGTTTAAGAGCAATATTCTCCGGCCGGGGCAACTGTGCGGCCGCTTCAGCTAATTCGCCGTAACCTAGCTGCGCGCCATCGCTATTAATTACCGTGCCGTTCCCGGCTTTAAGTTGTGTTGCCGGCACCCCCCAGCGATCGGCCGCAGCCTGCACCAGTCGCAGCCGCGCCTCCGCACCGGCAGTGCGTAGCTTCACCCATGCATCACGCACACTGGTGCTGCCGCCGGTTACCTGGGTACCCAGCAAATCATTGATAAACTGCTCACCCGCCGGGCCTGCTACCACCTTCACACTGCTTACCGGCACTTCAAGCTCTTCTGCAAGCAACATCGGCAATGCGGTATAAACACCCTGCCCCATTTCAGACTGGCCTGAATAAAAAGTAATCTCGCCATCTGTAGCAATTGCCAGCCATGCATTCTGCTGAATACTGGGTGCAGTCGGCACACCCGATGATGCGAGATCAGCAGGTTTATCACTGCAGGCATCGAGCGTAATACCTATCAGCAGGCCACCACCTACAGCGGCTGATTGACGCAAAAAATCACGCCGGCCTGGACTGGCGGGCCCCGCTGTCGCCACTTCAACGCCTGGTGCATCTACGTCAGAGAATTTATGGACGGGGAGGTTATTGAATGAAGTGCCACTCATGCTGCACCTCCGTCACTGTTGCTATTTGCTGCAGCCTTTTTAATCGCCGCACGTATGCGCGGATAAGTTCCGCAGCGGCACAGGTTGCCAGCCATCGCAGCATCAATATCGGCATCATTCGGAGACGGATTGGCTGCCAGTAATGCTGCCGCAGACATGATCTGACCCGACTGACAATAGCCACATTGCGGTACATCCAGCTCCTGCCATGCCCGCTGCACCGGGTGACTGCCATCACCAAGGCCCTCGATGGTAGTAACCGTCATTTCCCCCACCGCACTGACAGGTGTAGAGCAAGAACGTACCGGCTGCCCATCTATATGCACCGTGCACGCACCACACAGACCTTTACCGCAACCGAACTTGGTGCCGGTCATATTCAGGTAATCACGCAACACCCATAACAGCGGCACATCAGGAGCCGCTCTTACCTCAAGGATTTCACCATTAATTCGTAGCTTCATTTTCAATCTCCGCCGCCAGCGATGTTGTGAGGTCATTAATGGCAATATTCAGGCCTGCCTCACCGTTGACCTATTCTGCTACTTAGACTTTATTTATGCCAATAGTGATAAATTACAGGTGGGGCCACACTACTGGTGGCAGGATCAGGTGTAGATACAGCGTAAAAATCAGGAGGATGCGGCAATGATTACCTATCTGTACTGGCTGGTTATTGGCGGTAGCGCCGTTTTATTGACCTACTTCTTTGCCGCCAAAATGAATAGCTGGCGCACGGCTATGGCGCTTGCCACAGCAACATTGCTTATCGGCTGGGTCGCCTATTTCTTCTACTTTCAGCAAGTCTTCGTGAAGCGCTGGGGCGGTGTCATGACTATATCGGTTCCCCAGGGGCAGCGGCATATTAGCGCAACCTGGAAAGATGATAATTTGTGGATCGAAAATTATGACCCGGTGACTAACACCTGCATATTCGCGGAATACTCGAAGGGCAATCTGCTGGAGGGACGGGTAAAGATCAAAAACTGCAACCCGATATCCCGGGGGAATACCACACCACAACCCGTGGCAATAAAATAGGTCAGGCTAAAGACCCAGTTGCATCTGATCAATCACCCGGACTCGCCAGGATATCAACTGACCAGGCGCAGACGACCCTGGCGGCAGGTAATTCATGATTTGCAGTTAGATGCCAGCTATCAAATGCTGACACCCAAAAGCAGTATCTACCCATCCGGCATTCAGGTGCTCGTGACTCGACGCCTCGACCAGCCAGCCAGACCCACCATTGCAGACCCAAATAACCAGATTCCGGCAGGCAACGGCACTACGCTGAACTGCACATTATCGAGGTCGAAAGGCGCGAAGTAGGTGCTCCCATCAAATGAAATATCCAGGCCCAACAGCCCCGCCATACCCGCAATGTTGTAGGTGCTTAAATCACCGTTTAAAACCAACACCTGGTTGACTGACCCGCCCACTGCCAAGGTTCCCGTCAGGGTCAGCTGGCCCACCACATTGCCCATCGATGATGCATCGAGCGCCGTCAATTCGAAGTGCTTGCCGCCGTCATTCGCAAATGAAATGGTGCTGGTCGTGCCATTCTCGCCCCAGAACATTGACTGTGAATCGGTACCACCCGAGAAAATACCAAGATTGGCACGAACCACATCATTCACGTCAATAATCGTGCCATCGGGAACGTTGCTGGTCAGGGTGAATCCATCCTCCTGGTAGGTCGACAGGCCAAAATAAGTGGGCAGGGTATCGTCAAAATCGATCGTAACATCGATGTTAGCCGCCTGAGCGATGCCACCGACCATCAGCAACACTATGAATAAAATTGTTCTCATCAAACTACTCCAGAAATCTTTATAAATATTTTGCTATCTGCAGCCACTTCTGTGCGTCAAAATACCGGACAGGCCAAAGCACCGTCAGCAGGACAAACGATCTTCTGCGACGCCGACCTTGGGCGGAACGTAATGCGGTGAAGATCCCTGCCTTCAAACACAGGAATATATATCTCGGCATAGGCGCCCCAGGCCCAGTCACGGTCGTAACGCCATGCGGGACCACCAATGGTGGAAATACTGACGCCGGTCGCCGGGGCAGGCGCCGAGAACGACTGCGAGGCATTCGCGCCGTAGTAATCGTTAATGTCGAATATCACGGCTGACGAATAGGTCCAGTCCGTGGGATCCTCGCTGTTTGGCTTTAGTAACCAAACCTGAGAGGCCTCATCGCCACCGGCCAACACCCATGGCTTGTAGAAGAACTCGTCCCATGGGGTGCGCCAGAATACCTGGGCCAATCCAGGAGCCAACCGGCCGGGGCCAGCCGGATCGTTGTTCGGTGCCGGATAGGTGGGATTAGGACGTATGTCATCCTTGAGAATATGCGTTACCCAGGGGTCGTTAAAGATATCCCCACTCGCAGGTTGTTCAAGCGCATACACGCGACCCGGTATTACATCCTGAGTTCGCGGGAAGCAACCGTCGCTCTGATGATTAGTCGCCAGCACATCCAGCCTACCGTCCTTGTTCAGATCAGCGAAGCTGGCCTGGAAAGGCGCGCCCTGTTCGGTGGAGATCTGGGCGTAGCGGGCCGGGTTGGTGGTGACATCCACATCGGTCCAATCTTCGCCTACCGGTGCGCCATACAGCGTAATCATTTCGCCGGTGAAGAAATTACCGCCAACAATTTCCGGCACGCCGTCGTTTTCCAGATCTGCCACGTCAAGTGAGATGTCTGCGCCTCCCGCGCCTCCGAATCCATTCGGGAGTGACGGGAAGCCTGCAACAACATGCTCTTCCCACGGAGTATTCGGGTCAATCGCACCCCCCGGGTTCTTGAACCAGACCACTTCACCAAGCGGAGAAATACAAAAAGTACCGGTCACCTTGAAGCCCGAACGCACTGTGACCACATCCTTCAGCCCATCGCCATCGAAATCAGCCCATTTCACAAGGTGATAGAAACGCGGCTGATTGTCTTCACTGTAATTTGGATCGCTCGGATCGAATCGGCACGGCAAACTGCCGTCCTGCGTACTCTGATCAATCAGGTACTCTGTGCGGTTAGGATCGTCGAGATTAATCAGCGTTAGCCGTCCCGGCTCCGGGGTCGGATGAAACCGCTGCGGACTGACAATCGCTTCAAATGGCAAAATTCCATCGGGCACACGCTGCGCCTCATTAGGCCAAACGCGCAGACCGGGTCGCGGGTCGCGGGCAACGCGGACTCTAAGGGCAACGGATCAGTGATGGGCGGAAGATCAAGGTCTGTCAGCAACTCGACATCACGATCAACATTGAACCATGAAGGGCTGCGATAGCCGATGCCGGTAATTCGTGCCACGAGATCACGTTGGAAGAAGGCAACCGACCCCAAGCCTTGAGGGTCTTTTATGGCGTTAAAGAAACTGGTGATAACCAGGCCATCGTAGGAGCGGCCGTTAGCGTGATTGAAATTGTCTACGTGTAAAAATGCGGGGTTAAAATTCAGCGGCAGTACGCCGGCTTTGTAGACATTGGGACAAAAGTCATTGGCCTGACTTTTTGTCGGCAGCAGCACCACCGCGGTACCAAGCATTAGCAGCACCAGCCGGGCGAGGCCCCGGATGAGTTGAGGTCTCGCAACAGAAGCGACTCGAAGCATTGATTGTCCCCCTAGGGCATGATTTCAGAGTGAGATGCTCTATAGCAGCAGCCACGCTTTCCGCTTGATCGACTGCATTTTTTACGTTTTGGTATTATTAATAACGCAGTCAGAGACCTCAAGAACATTGTCACGAGGAGCACATTTAAGTCACCAAGCAGTTTCATGCCGCAATTTGGCGCCAATGCATATTCGCGCCAGCTTACATAAGCTTCTAATATTTAAGGACTTAATAGGAATAAGAGGCAGATCATGCATTGTTAGCACAGCGCAAGTCCGTTAAGATCAGCGTATACCCGCACAAATAATTAGAACGCGATTACTCTATGGGTTCAGCCACCGTCAGACAGCCTGATTCATCGCAGGTAACAGATGCGAATGCATTTAAGCGCCCGGCACCCGTGCGGCGGCCCCCTCGCCCACTAGACTACCTGCTATATTTTTTTGGTATCCCTGTTGGCCTGGCAATCGTGTTCTCACTTGTGGGCACGCGTCTGACATACGGCATGCCTTATCTCGATGCCCTTTTTTATATGCTGGTGCACATGTTTATAGCCTGGTGGTCGGTGAACCTGGGCGCCACAATAATCAAATTGAGTTTTCGCAGCTGGAGACCGCCTGTAATTGCAGTTTGTATGCTGGGGCTATTACTCGCACTGATACCCGCAGCGTTTCTGTTTCAAACAGTCGGCGACTTCTACGCTAACCTGTATCCGGTTTTCGCAACGAACCGTGCAGACAACATTGTGCCTAACTGGAATCTTGCTTACCTGCTGCACTTTATTCGCTATTCTTTTCCGGTACTGCCAACATTCCTGGCGGGCGTGTACGGCTACCGTTTCGCTACCGGCGTCGACTGGTATGGTTACAACCGGAGCGAGGGCTATGCCCCAAACGCATCAGCTGAAGAAAATTTGGACTTAAGTTTAAACAGAAAAGCCGCTCTTCAGGCCACAGCACAACTTATAGACGGCACAAAACTACCAGCAAACGCCCGGCTCATTGCGATTAAGGCGGAACAGCACTACATCAAGATATGGTCTGATCAGGGCACCGATCTGGTGCGCTATCGCTTCAGGGATCTGGCCAAAACACTGCACGACTGTGAAGGCAACCAGGTGCATCGTTCCTGGTGGGTTAATCTCAATGACGTGCAGTCTTACCAGCATGAAGGTCGAAAACTTGAACTGACTATCGATACCGACTTAACCGTACCCGTCAGTCTGTCTTATAAGAATTCGGTACTCGCCATTCTAAACAGCAAATAAATGCTGCCATATTTCCGTCTATTTTGGCTTCAGCAATACCCGCTTAGCGGGTTGTCATATGTGAGCACGATCATCCGATTTGATGCAGGGGTATTGCCAATATTCCGCCTGCAATCAAATTGCTGAGTTTCACATCAGGCAAGCAGAATAATTTACAGGCCGGGAACGCGCTCGCCCGACTCAGTCATTTCCGGCTCGCGCACCAGGTCGACCATATCCTGAGATGCCTTATTCGGCGGTGCACAGAAAGGCGTAAGCAGAAGTGTCACGGCAAAATTAAGCATTGCACCAATTGTGCCGATACCCTGGGGGCTAATGCCGCGTTCGAACAAGCCAAAGGTCCATGGCGCCATACCACCATAGACACTCGCAATAATATAGAAGGCTGTAAAACCAAGACCGCTGATCATGCCAGCAATGGCGGGCACTGTGCCGACACGTTTACTGAATATCCCCAGGACAATAACGGGGAAAAAGCTGGCAGCAGCAAGACCGAATGCAAATGCAACAACCTGACTGACAAAGCCCGGCGGATAGACACCAAACAGGCCCGCGATAACTACAGCCAGCCCGATCACGGTGCGTCCCACCAGCAAACGCTGCTTTTCCTCCGCCTGCGGATTGATGATACGGAAGTAAACATCGTGCGCGACACTGGAGGAAATCACCAGCAATAAACCACTGGCAGTAGACAGTGCCGCCGCCAAGCCACCTGCCGCAACCAGCGCAATTATCCAGGAAGCCAGCTCTGCCATTTCCGGTGTGGCCAGCACAATAATATCCCTGTCAGGGCCGGATAATCCTTTAGCGCGCATCAGCACGCGAGCATCACTACCCTTTTCACCCTTCGTATCAAGCCAGCGCTGATGCTGCTGACGAATAGCACCTAATTCAGAAGCACTCAACGAACCGTTGCGAAATATTTCGTTATCGTCACCGGCAGAATAATGCACACGACCATCACCATCGTCGAACCATTGTATGAGCCCGGTTGCTTCCCAGTTTTGAAACCAGTCGGGCAAGGTGGCCTCGGTCCGTTCATTAAGACTCTCTATCATGTAGTAGCGCGCAAATGCAGCTGTTGCGGGCGCAGTGAGATACAGCATAGAAATAAATAATAAGGCCCAGAAAGCACTCCAGCGTGCGGCCCGCACATTCGGTACCGTGTAAAAACGCACAATCACATGCGGCAACCCTGCGGTACCGATCATTAACGCACAGGTAACAAAAAATACGTTGGCCTTGTCCCAGCTTCCAACGAAGGCATCGGTATAACGCGAAAAGCCAAGATCAGCCTGAATCAAATTCAGCTTATCCAGAAAATAAATAAGTTCTCCCCCACCCGCGTCAGGCAACAGCGTACTGCCCAGAGCGATCTGGGGAACCGCAATCCCGGTCAATTTGATACTGATTGCGATTGCAGGGATAAGAAATGCCGTAATCAGTACCCAGTACTGCGCGACCTGGGTCCAGGTAATACCTTTCATGCCACCCAGTGTCGCGTAGATAAAGACTATCGCCATGCCGATCATTACACCGACCGTAATATCGACTTCCAGAAAGCGACTGAACACAATGCCGACACCGCGCATCTGCCCGGCAACATAGGTAAAACTGATAAATACTGCACAGACGACCGCAACAAGTCGCGCGAAGTTCGAGTCAAACCGGTCACCTACAAAATCAGGCACCGTGTAGTGACCAAACTTGCGCAGATAAGGTGCTATCAATAAGGCCAGCAATACATAACCACCAGTCCAGCCCATCAGGTAAATGCCACCGGCATAGCCCAACATAGAAATAATGCCGGCCATCGAAATAAATGAAGCCGCGCTCATCCAGTCCGATGCGATGGCCATACCATTCGCTACCGCCGGCACACTACGACCGGCCACAAAAAAGCCCTGCGTATCTTTTACGCGAGTTAACCAGGCGATAGTAAGATAGAGCACGAAAGTCGAGCCGATAAAAATAAATGTCCAGCTTTGCGTCGTCATTGGCAGTTCAGCTAGCTGCGCCAGATGACTGATCAGGGCGGGTCGCAAGTCGCTCCAGCTCTTCATGATGCCGACGATCGAGCCGGTTCATCGCAAGACAATAAGCCAGGATACAGAAAACAAACACCACAATTGCACCCTGCTGCGCAAACCAGAAACCCAGCGGGAACCCCGTAAACGGCAGCCGGAACTGATTTAGCCAATCAGCCAGCAAAATACCGCAACCAAATGACACCGCTGCCCAGACCAGCAGCAGGCAGAACATGATCTGTACATTCGTGCGCCAGTAACGGTCAAGTGCAGCGTGGACCGCTGGATTGTGTAAGTCAGGGTCTGTACTCATAAGACAGTATGATAGGGTTAACGGGTGCCTGACACCACAACCGCCCTAAGGCTCAATTACCTGCCGGAGAGTCACTAATGTACGCCACCAACCCGCCCGTCCGTCATCATGCCCGTTTAGCTCACCTGGTACTGCTGACCACCACCCTTCTGCCCGTTGGGATTGCATTCGGGGGTGCCCACAGCGGCACAACCGGCACGCTGTCCGATACGGACCGCGACAAACTCAGCACCTTCTTCGATACCTTCGTCGCAAATATGGATACAAAATATTTTGGCCAGGTGGAAGCCATGAATGGTGGCATCGAGTATGAAGACCGCACTGCCACAAATGAATACTCCGATTATGAGCTACGCGTAGCGCGCGGTGATGTGATGGAGAAAGCCGGCCGCATGTTGTCCGATGGCAAGAAAATAAGTCCCGGACGCGGTGATGGTGTACTGACCTGGGGCCGATTCTATTCACTCGACATGCACCCGAAGACCCCACTTGTCGGCATGCTGCATGCGACCATTGTTTTGCAAATGTTCGAAGACGGTTCAGTTGCGACAGGGGGCTGGCTGGGTGTAATGCCAGGAGCGAAAATAGAAGAGGACCTGGCCCTGCTTAAAAAAATTACTGATGATTACTTTGCGGAAAGAAACAAAGACCCGGCTCTGTACCGCCGCCTGATATGCAAGGGCACACATGACGTAGTGCCTGAATTTCGGCGCCTGCCTGCGTGCTCGGGTGTCAGTTTCTATGGGCCACCCGTATATCGTGACGACCCGGAAGCCAGCATTCGTTTTATCGCAGGGCTATTCGATGAATTCGTGGGCACTTATATGGATATCACTAATGAACGCGCGGACGACCCAGTCACCGCAGCAGACTTACTCGCACAAGATAAGATGCGCAAGCGCTGGCTGATTGACCAGCTTTTTTCTGATCCCTATGCGAGCAAGATTGTCCCCTTTGATGTCTGGAGTTTTGCCAATGTTCCGCCGGTGATCAAATTCTAAGGCTCATATCAGGTGACCATTATGCATACGAACCTTTAATCAGCATATAGCCCGGCTGACAAGCAAGCTCCTAGTCGAAGCTTTCTAACTAAACCCTGTGTGCCTGCCACGCAGGGCTGTCAGCCATCAGCCTGTTTTATATTTGGCAAAACTTCCTCAGCAAACAGCCGCGTTTGTTGAATCATGCCGGCCTGGCGCTCGCCATGCGGATGAGCAACCGGTGAACCACCCAGCAAGTACACATGGTCGAGACCAAGATCGATAATAGTCTGCAGCCGTGACTGACACTTTTCTGGTGATCCACAGATAGAAAACCAGTCGACAAACTCATCGCTGACTTCTGTCGCATGCTTTGCCTCTTCCTGGGCATGCTTGTCCATGTCGTACTGCTTTTGCATGTGTATTGCGAGATCTTTGAGTTGCGGTGGCAGATGATCAACCGGTGCGTTCTTCATCCCCGAAAAATGCGCCACCATGCCGGCGATCATACGACCGATATTGATAGCGCGTTGCTCATCTTTATCACACACGAGATTAACGAAAGCGCCCATGCTCAGGCTGGCCCGGTCGCGACCAATACTCTCCAGGTGTTGGGTCGCCGTATTAACCGCCCATGCTATACGCTCCGGCGCACTACCCACTGCAAAGCTGATACGGTCACCCATCTCGACAGCCATCTGGATAGTCTTCGGCCCGGTGCAGGCAATATCTATAGGCACGGGCGGGACGTCTTCGCCTTTCAACCACCGGAGCGCGGACTCTTTCTCACCACGCTGAATAGTCTCGCCTGCCATATAGGCACGCAAACGCTCTATATAAGTACGCAGCTGTTTAGTAGTCGCATTTTTCAGACCTATATGTGCGGCAGACGAATCACCCCGGCCAATCACGCTAATGGCCCGCCCGCCTGATTCCTGTTGCAAGGTCATCAGCGCAGTCGCGGTCACGGCTACATCACGGGTTATTGGATTAGTCACACCGGTACCCAAACGCAGCTGCGTTGTGTGGGCAGATGCCAGTGTAAGCTGGCCGTAGGGATCTGGCGCCAGGTTCTGCGTGTCGGGACACAACAGGTAGTCAAATCCCATGGCTTCAATATCGCCAGCCAGCCGCGCCGTATACCCCGGCGATGCCTCCATCACGACACCTAATTCAATGCATCTGCCTGCTGTCATATCTATAGCCTTTTGATCATTTTCGGGTCAAGAAAAGGGCTTTGTAAGCCAGTTTGCCAACGGTAGCATTGGTCACAGAGGATTCGTTCGCGCAGCGGTTGTTATTGCCAGACTTACCACAGCTTTTCTCCCCGCACAGAGTCGGGTGTCATCACCCGAAAACCGTTAAGCGGCCGAATACCACCGGCAACAGACATGCCTGTTGATTATCCCTAACCACTGACACACCAGGTATTTGCATTATTAAGCGGGTATTGCCCACTGCTGTCCCACTTAATACAGGTTGCCCAGGCTGAAATGCAAAGCTTAGCGCGCAGCGCACAGACCGTAGCCGAGCCGACATGGATTGCAACGTCTTTCTGAGACCCGCCGTAAACACATCTACCCCAAGGGCACTTCCTTCGGGGCGCATGTGGGCTTGGGGCCCGCGTCCCTGCGGGCCACAGTCTCAGAAAGACGTTGCAATCCATGTCGGCTGGACAGCTTGTACGATCTAAGTGGGACAGCAGTGGGTAATAGCCGAAAGATTTCTACGATTCGAAGTGTGCTACCGAATATACTGGGGCACATCAGCCAACAGCAAATAACCGCTAACCAGACGAGTTCTCTATGCGTATAGACATCATCATCGAGTCTGATAAATCAGCAGCAGACTTCACCCGGCTCGGCAAGCTGGCCGAAGACTATGGTCTGGGTGGTATCTGGGTAGCTAATAATGCCAACGGTCGCGACCCCTTTGTAAATTTCACACCCTTTGCCCTGCAGTCTGACCAGATAGCGATGGGACCTATTGCCGTTAGCCCTTTTGAACTGCACCCGCTAAAAATGGCACTGTCTCTTTTAAGTCTGAATGAAATTGCCCAGGGCCGTGCCCAGATCGTGGTAGGCGGTGGCGGTGGTGTTGCCGAAAATATAGGGCAACGACCCAAAAAGGTCATTCAACCGATGCGTGAATGTATCGAGATATTAAATATGGCCGCACGGGGGGAAGCCGGTGGCTACGCCGGGGAAATCTTTCCGGTCAGCTGGCTCGATACTCGCTGGGTAACCCAGCCACCGCCGATGATTTACGCCGGCGCGAATGGCCCGAAGCTGCTCAGATCAGCAGCTGAATACGCGGCAGGCATCATGGCCAGCGACTTTACACCCGAAAGAATTAAATGGTTACGCGACATTATCGACCCGGTGCTGACAGAGCGTGGCGTAGAAACGGCAACCTATCCGGTTAACAACTTCTGGGCCTGGCATGTAAAGGAAGACCCGGCCGAGGCAATCCGTGAGGCACGCATCTGGCTATGCGTGCGGGGCACAATTTACCCCGATTACATACGTGATGTCGTTGACGAAGATGAAGCACAGATAGTCACCGACCATATCAGCAATTTTGCCAAGGCCTACTACAACAAGAGTCCGGATATCGAAGGTGTTCCCGACGAGATTCTCAATAAAATTGTTGCGCGCGGCACTTCGGCCTCATCTCTCGATAATATCGGCACAGAGATCGAACGCTTCAAAGAATTCGAATGCAACGGTCTGAATGAAATTGCACTGAAGGTTTACGGCGAGCCTGAGCTGGCCATTCAAACTATAGGTGAACACATCGTGCCGGCACTTGGTTAAAATCCGGCATCGACCAGCCACAACAGTTAGCGGATAGCCGATTGGATTTAACAGGTTTTTATCGGCAGGATGTGGTAACGCAAGCACTTCCGCCAGTATAGTCTGGCCGCT
>PVMK01172547.1_pt1 | contig 20423 bp, 26 predicted proteins | sample 1853481 | NCBI WGS metagenome assembly PVMK01 (sample SAMN08533507, study PRJNA380276) | Marine sediment metagenome, whole genome shotgun sequencing project. | reverse complement strand
ATACAGGACCTGGACCGCAAAGCGCAGGCCAGGGTAAGCGGCCGGGGCGTCTCCAGCGGCTACCTGTTTATGTCGCCAGGCGCCGGTCGCCCGCAGACGCCCGTGGTCAATCAGTTCTTTAACTTCGAAAACTTCGAGGTCAACAACTACGAGACCAACAACTACATCGACAAGATGATTCAGCAGACGGTATACCAGAACCAGCTGAATGTGGTTAACGTACAGGCCGGTGACGCCCAGATCAGCGTCACCGTCAACCAGGCCCTGGCCGGCAGCAACGCATTGGGTTAAAGAGAGGAAAGCGCCTCAGGCCTTGGCGGCGCTGCCGGCCCCGGCCTTGGCGCGGAAATCCCTTGAACTGATACCGTGCTTTTTCAACAGGGTCTGCAGGTGAGAGCGATTCATGTCGATGCGCCGCGCCAGTTCTGCCACCTTGCCTCCGGTTTCCTGTAGCCCGATCTCTAGGAATTCCCGTTCCGCCTGATCGCTGGCGGCCTTCTTGAGCTCGGACAGGGAACCGCTGGCGACCTCAGTTGTGGCAATAGCGCCGCTAGTGGCCGGCGCAGCCGGCCCGGCCCGCAGGTGGTCGGGCAAATGCTCCAGATCAGCGGTGTCCCCCGCCAGACAGGAAAGTCGGTAGATGATGTTTCTCAGTTCGCGAATATTCCCCGGATAGTCATAGCGCTCGAGAAAACGCAGCAAGCTGGCGCTCATCTTTATCGGTGCGCGGTTCAGGCTCTCCGCCGCCTCATCGCAAAAGAACTCATTCAGCAACTGAATTTCATCGCGCCGCTCGCGCAGCGGCGGCAGGGTCACATGAATCACGCTGAGACGATAGAACAAATCCTCCCGAAACGTCCCCTCCTCGCTCAGCTGGCGCAAATTCTTGTTGGTGGCGGCAACGACCCGGGTATCCACTTCTATCAACTCATCGGAACCCACCCGCTGGATCTCGTTGGACTGCAGCACCCGCAGCAGCTTCACCTGGCTGTGCAGGGGCAACTCACCCAGCTCATCGAGAAAGATAGTACCGCCTTCGGCGCTCTCAAACTTCCCCTTGCGGTCGCTAATGGCTCCGGTAAAAGAGCCCTTCTTGTGCCCGAATAACTCGGACTCGAGCAGGCTGTCGGGTATGGCGCCACAGTTGACGGTGATATAGGGGCCGTCGGAGCGCCTGCCGTTGGCGTGAATCACCTTGGCCATCAACTCCTTGCCGGTGCCGCTCTCGCCATCGATCAGCACCGGCAGGTCCGTCGGCGCCACCTTCTGTGCCACCTCCAGCGACTCCAGCAATTTTGGGTTCTCGCCGAACACACCCTCGAACACGAAGCTGCGATCCACCAGGGCCTGGCGCCGCTCGGCAGCGGAGGCATTTTTCGGTGTGCGCTTGCTCGAGGCCTGGACGAAGCGTTCCTTGTGCGACAGCTGCATCACCTCGTCGCGCAGGCTGTTGCACTGATTGAGCAGCTTCTGGATTTCCGGCCGCTCCAGTTTGGCGGCCCAGCGCAGCGTGGAGCTGAGAATTTCCACCTTCTCCAGCACCCCCGCATAGGAAATTGAGGAGGATTTGGATTTAACGTTGTAGAGTTTCATGCGACACCCGACATCTGTTTTTGCATCAGTTGATAGTACATGCCCTGCCGCTCGACCAGTTCCTGATGACTGCCCTGCTCGACGATAGAACCCTGGTACAGGACCAGAATCTTATCGGCCTGCATGATGGTACTGAGCCGGTGCGCAATAACCACCGCCGTCCTGCCCTGCAAAATAGCCTGCATGTTCTCCAGAATATTGCTCTCGGACTGGCTATCCAGTGCCGAGGTCGCCTCATCAAAAATCAACAGGCGCGGATCGTGGTACAGCGCACGGGCAATGCACACACGCTGCACCTGGCCACCGGACAAGCCCATGCCCCGCTCACCGACAATCTGCTCATAGCCCAGCGGCATCGCATTGATGAAATCGTGGGCATCGGCCATCTTGGCCACCTCGACGATACGCAGGCGATCCGGGTTCTCCTGGCCCGCCGCGATATTCTCCGCGATGGTGCCGGAGAACAGCAGGTTGGACTGCATCACATAACCTACCTGGGCCCGATAGTATTCCTTGTCTATCTGGGTCAGGTCATAACCGTCCACTGAGATTTTGCCGTCTGTCGGCAGGTAGAATCCCACCAGTAATTTGGCCAGCGTGGTCTTGCCCGATCCGCTCTGGCCGACGATCGCCACCAGCTCACCCGGATTGATCTCAAAGCTGATATCCTCCAGCACATAGGGGGTCTCGTTGCCGCCGTAGCGAAAGTAAACAGCATCCAGCTCGATATGCCCGTGCAAGTCCGGCAACATCACCCGCGAGGCCAGATCCTCCGGTTTCTGCTCCGGCTCCATATCCAATACGTCGCCCAGGCGCTCCATCGCCACCCCCGCAGCGTGCACCTGGTTCCACAGCTGTACCAGCCCCATCAGCGGTGCCAGCACACTGCCCATCAGGGCGTTAAACGCCATCAGCTGACCTATGGTCAGTTCCTGCGCCAGCACCAGGTTGGCACCCACCCAGAGAATGACGATAGTGGTGGCAGAATTAAGTACCTGGCTGGCCAGGCCGACAAAGATGCTAAAGCGCTGCGCCTTGTACTGAACGCCCAGGGATTTCGCGTACTTGCGCTCCCACTGCAAGCGCATGGCGCGCTCGATGCCCATTCCCTTGATGGTCTCCACACCGCTCAGCGTCTCCATCAGGGTGGCCTCGGCATCGGTGGAAGCGGTAAAGGCTTCCCGCGAATAGTACTTGAGGCGCGGCGTGACCGCCACAGTCAGGCCCATAATCGGCAGGACAAAGGCGATCAGCAACAGGGTCAGCTTGACGTTGTAGAGAAACAGGATGGTGAAATAGATAAACACCATCAGCAAATTGAGGATAGTGGTGATAGTGGACTCGGTCAAAAATGCGCGAATGGTCAGGTTTTCCTGGAACCGCGCGAAAATATCCCCTGTCTTGCGCTTGGCAAAGAAGGGCATGGGTAGCGACATCGTATGCTTGAAGAAATGCGACATCATCATAAAATCCATATTGCGGATCATGAAAGTCGACAGAAACGCGCGCAACATCGAGGTGATTTGCGTAAAGACATTGGTCACCACCAAACCCACTATCAGCAGGTTCAACAGGGGCACGTTATGGTGGACGATCACCCGGTCGAGAATATTCTGAATGATAATCGGGGGCACCACGCCCAGCATCTGGATCACAAATGTGGCCAGGAACAAGTAGGCCAGGATTTTTTTGTAGGGCTTGAGATAACCGACGAAACGCACCCAGGGCGAACGGGCAGCCGCCAGCTGCACCATATCCGCGCCAGGGTTGAACAGCAGGCAGGTGCCGCCCCAACCGCGCTCAAAATCTTCGCGGGTCATTTTGCGGAATCCCGGCCCCGGGTCGGCTACCCATACATGGGTTTTCGAGACCCCGTAGACAATGATGTAGTGATAACCCTCCCAGTGAGCGATCAGCGGCAGCTCAAAGCCGAGCAGGGAATCATAGGTGCACTGTACGCCGCGGGCGGTAAATCCCAGCGACTCACCCACCCGCGCCAGACTGTCGAGCGTGGCCCCCTGCAGGGTGACATTGGCCATCTCGCGTAATTTGCCCAGTGTAATGGGGATGCCATAATGCTTGCAGATCATGGCCAGGCAAGCGGCGCCGCAATCCATCTCCTCTGCCTGTTCGATCAGGGGGAAGCGCTTGATCACGCGCTCGCCGAAGCCCGGGCTGGACTTCAGATCCAGCAACACGGGCCGCCGGCGGCGGGCCGCGAGTTTCTTCTGGCGCTCCAGTTCCCTCTCGGTGAAATGGATGCGTTCTTCCAGCACGTCCTTCAGTTTCGGATTGCGCTCCAGAATCAAATAGACGGTCTGTTCGGGAATGACCAGGAGTACGGTATCGGTGACAGCGACCACTGAGGCCGGCTGTTCCTGCCGCATCAGGCAGGCTTTCTCGCCGAATACCTCACCCTGCTGCAGCGTGGCAATGGGGTAATCGACCCCCTCCTCGTTGCGTACCACCTTGACTTCGCCCTGACGCACCACGTACAAACGGTGATCCTGGCTGCTGCCCTGCGCCAGAACCGTCTGGCCGGCGGCCACCCGCTTGACACCCACGCTCTTGATTATCCGTTCAATGTCGTCCTTTCCAGCCTTGTCACGCAGGTCGAACAGGCGGGAGACAACGCCTCCGGCGGAGCTGATAGCGACGTAGCTGGTGATAAAACCGGTGGCGTTATCGTTGCCTTCCAGCAGTGACGCGAAGGCGCTGCGGGGAATGTACAGCAACTCGGTCTTACCCGATGAGCGCACCGAGAACTCGTGGCGGTATTCACGCAGCGTCGCAAGCTCGGCGAACACCTCGCCAACCTTGCGCACCCCCATGCTGATTTCCTTGCCGCTCTCCTCCGTGAAAATTCTTACCGCGCCGGCCTTGATAACATACAGTCCATCGTCCCTGTCGCCGGCATTGCACACCGCCTCACCAAATTTGAAGAAACGGGACTCGGATGCGTCCGCCAATTGCGCCAGCTCTGCAGCATTGAACGCTGAAAGTATTTCGACGGTACCGAAAAAGTCGACCAGTGATTCCTCGCTCACTGGTACAACTCCCACAGCACCGCGCCAACACGACCTGCGGCGTCTGTGACAGCGCCGTCAATGACAAATCGCTGGTAGCGGGAAATCGGTAAAGTCATCAGAGCATCTCGATACTGTGCTCTTTCGATCTGGCCAGCAGCCAATCATCCCGTAGCAAGCGCGTGACTTCCGCCCGGGATTCATCATCCAGCTTCGCCGGGCTCTTCTGGTCAACGCGAAAAATCTCGAAACGGGAGCCATCGGCTGCTGGAAACGGCCCCAGCAGATCACCGGCCTCGGCATTGAACACCTTCGCCTCGACCTCGCCCTGCAGCGAACCGCGCAGCACCTTGCCAATGCGCCCGCCCTGCGGCCCGGTTTCGGCCACGGAATGCTCGGCGGCCATCGCCTCAAAGCTGCCGGGATCGTCTGCGAGGTAGGAAAGCATCTCCCTGGCGCCACCCTCGGAATCCATGACAATATGGCTGACTTCGATGCTGTCGAACCTGGGGGAGTTCAGCTGGAAGTACTCGTTTATCGCCGCCTCAGTGGCCACCTGCGCCATCACCTTCTCGTGATAGAGCATGTCCATCAGAAAGGACTCGAAATCATCAAGTGACACGCCCAGACCGTCAAAATAGTCGTTGGTTTCGCGGGCGCGATGCAGGCCGTGTACACGGCGGAACTGGTCGGCTTTCTCCTGCACCTCTTCGTCGGTGAGGGTGATGCCGCTTTTCTTCGCGGCGCGGACCGCGAGTTTGTCCCTGAGGATATCCTCCATCAGGTTTTCGAAGCGGCCATCCAGTTTGAGTAGTTTGATAAAATCTTCGGTGCTGAACACCTCGTCGTCGATTTTTACTAAGCCTGACATATGACTTTCTCCGTTAGCGCGATTGCATTCAAGTGTGGGAGCCCGCTACCCGATGAAGCAGGCTCCCAGGATTTGGGTTGGTGTCAATTGACGCATCAACCCTTCAATCTCCTGAATGGATCCAGGGCCAGATCGATTATTCTCCTTCTGCGCACTACCACCTCGGCGGTCGCGCGCATCCCGTAGCGCAGCGGAATGCGCTCATTATCTACTTCGAAATAATCCCGCTCCAGGGCCACCCGGCCTTTATATACAGGTTGTTGGATGTTATCGGATAGCCGGGTTGATGGCGAGATGTATTCCAGCGTGCCCGAGATGAAACCGTAACGCTGGTAAGAGAAGGCATTGAACTTCATTTTCACCGCCAGACCCACTCGCAAAAAAGCCCGGTCGCCCTCGGCAATCTCGATCTCCAGTACCGGCCGGGCATCCTCCGCCGCAATACCACCCAGCGGTGTATTGGCCTGTACCTTGTCGCCGGGTTGGGTGAACTTTATGTCGGTGATAACGCCGGTGACCGGCGCCAGAATGCGCAGGAAATTATCCTCATCGATATTCTCGAACTTGACCCGCGAGGCGGCCGCCGCCTCCAGCTGCGCACTGCGCAACTCGACCCACACCTTGTTCTCCTCGTACTGCATGCTATCCAGCAGGCTGTCTCTTTCGATCTGCAACTCGGTCAGCTGTTGGCCACTGCCCTCCAGGTCGGCCTTGGCCTGGGCGTACTCGCTGCTCAACTGAAAATCCAGCTCACCCACGCGGGCCTCGGCGAGATTGAAATTGGCCTCGGCAACCACCAGTTCGCTGCGCTTGTCCTCAACCTGGTTTTTCGAAACACCACCACCACCTTCCATGTTGAACAATCGCTGGTACTTGGCCAACTCGCGCCGGGCGACGTCCAGGGTCCGCCGTGCTTTCTCCAGGTTGCCACGCCCCTCCTCCAGCTTGGCCTTTTGCGACTGCCCGAGCTTGGCCATACCCTCCGCCACGCGCTTTTCGTGCTGGCTGCGGGCGATATCTATCTGGCGCTCCAGCGCCTCGACCTGGCGTTGCATCAATTGCTTGCGCGCCGGGAAGCGCTCGTTTTCACGCCGGGCGTTGGAGAGTTTCAGATCCGCCTCCAGCGAGTTGGTGGCCACCTGTATCGCCCCCCGGGCATTCAGCCTGGCCAGCACGTCACCCTTCGCCACGGGTTGCCCCTCGGCGATAAAAATATCCACCAGCTCCCCCTCAATCGGCGCGTAGAAGCGCCTCACTTCCGAATCAGGCGTTAAATAGCCAGGGGCGCTCACAATCACATCGGCGCGACCAAAGAAAGACCACAGCAGCACAGCCAGCAAAAACGCGATAATCGTCAGGATAATGGCGAAAATCATCCTCGACGGTTCTGCCGACAGAATGGCTATCCCCTCCGTGCTGTGGTCTTCCAGCGCTTCGCTGAGTCGCTGCAAGCGGTCATCTCGATCACTCATGATGGTCCGTACCTCCGGGTCAATTAAACCGGGCCTGCGCATCCTCTGGCACCGCAGCCAGCATACCTAATTTAGTATCCAGCACCTCGGGGCTCAATACCATACTCAACTGTTGCAGCGAACGGCGCTGCAGGTTCATTTCAGCCCCAATCTGCTGATAGAGTTCAGCGTGTTGCTCGGAGTACTGCACACGTAGCAGTTCATACACCTGCCTGGCATAGTTCGCGTTGCTGTGCGCCCCTGACAACAATCCGGCCTGTTCGCCGAAGCGCGGTGACACTTGCTCCTCCAGACGCAGCAGACCGCGGATTCCGCCGCCGTTGCGATAGCGACTCCAACTTTCCAGGGCCCGGCCCCAGGCGCTGTCCGCCCGCTCGCGGGCCGCCACACTGTGACGCTGGAACTCCTGTTCCAGGGCGCGGGTGAAATGGCCGTCCTCAACCGGGTCCAGGGCGGTATAAAAATTCACCAGGCGCTCGCCGTAATCCGGGTCGCCACGAAACTGCTGTAGCGTGGTGTATTCCGCAATGATCCGGCGTTTGGATTCCAGCTTTTGTGCAGCCAGCTCGCCGCCGCGCTGATCAGCCACCTCCGCCAGCAATTCCAGGGCTCTGGCGAGCTCACCGGCACGCCAGGCCTCCGACGCCTCGCTGAACAGACGCGCCACTGCCTCGGTGGGCAACAGCGTCGCCTGCAGGCTTGCAGCTTTAGCCACAAAAGGCGGGGTTGAAAACTCGCTGTTCTCGATAAGCACAGCAGCGCGCAGCCGGTCGCCCTGGTCCAACGCAGCCTGCACCACAAGATAGTTTTGCAGATCGGTCTGCAGGCGTTCCAGCCCGCCCAGCCTGGGGTACTGGCGGGCAAAGCGCTCTATCTCCGCAACGAGATCCGCCGGCTGGTCCAGCGCCAACTTCTGCCCAACGATTGTGTCGAGTTTTTCGATCGCGGTGAGGTAGACCGATTTTTCATAGCGCAGTGAGCGCAACTGGCTGAAAGCCAGGGCATGCGCCTCCTTGAACTCAGGGACATAGTTCAACAGCAGCCCCATCCTGCTGCGGTATTCCTCGGGATCGCGAATCCACCAGGTGAGCAGCGCCTCGATCGTTTCTTCCTGCTCGTACATCCGCACCGGCGCCTCCGGCCCGCCGCGCACGGCAATAAACTGCTGCAGCTCGGTGACCCAGCCCAGCATATCGAGCAGTTCGTCCGCCGTGGGGTTGTTGCTGGCCAGGGGCCTGACTCCCACAAGCAGTGACTGCGCGCCGACGTAATCGCCCCGCTCCACCAGTTCCAGCCAACGGTCGAGCACGTGTTTGGTCAGCGCTTCAGTGGCCAGTTCCGCGATGGCTTCCTGCCCGGGATTCGCCCCAAGCTGGGCACTGGCCAGTTCCGCTGCCTCCCTGTAACGCTCCTGTGCCAGCAGGTTCTCCACGTCGCGACGATTTTTCCCAGAGTAATTTATGCCCAGGGCTACAGCACCCACCAGCGTAAGTACGGCCAGCGTGATCCAGCCCGCTCGTGAACTGCGGCGCCGCTCCTCACCACGAAAGGCGGCGCTCAGTTCACCGCTGAACGTCCTGAACTTGCGCAACAGACCCGGGCGCTTCGGGCCTTTGCCTGCGGATTCGCTGTTTTCGACCGCGTCGCTTACCTCCACCTCCGGATCCGTAACGGCTTCCTCTTCCTCCATTTCGACGCAGAAAATATCCAGGAAGGAGTCGGCCGAGGTAACAAAGGTAGTGTGGCATTCGTCATCTGCCACCCCATTGACCGGGGCTTCGCCAATGCCGTTCGCTCCCGATTCAGGACTGCCCTGCGGACTGGCCTGCAGCTGCACGCGGTAGGAAAAATAGCCACCTCCAAATTGCAGCACATCACCATCGGCAAGCGGGTGGGCGTGTTCGTCCAGTCTTTCTCCGTTCAGGCAGGTACCGTTGGTGCTGGCCAGGTCCTCGATAAAAAGGCGACCACCCCGGGAAAAAATATGGGCATGACGTCGCGACAGGTAACCACCGCGGTCAACACCGCCACCCCCTGACCCCGAGAACGCCGGGTCCGACTTGCCGATCAAGTAGGGAAAGCGGGTAATGGCGAGGGCTTCCAGCGGCGAACCGTCTTCCGCCGGAAGCAGGGTCAGGCCGGGGCTACTGGCATCACCGGCTTGTGTATCGCCGATCTCGGCGCGAATCTCAACCTCGTAGTCCAGATGGCCGGCAAAGGACAAGCGATCACCCGCCAGCAACCGGAACGGCTTGAACTCCACCGGTTTGCCATTCAGCCGCGTGCCGTTGCGGCTGCCAAGATCAGCGACGTAAATACCCTGGTCTTCCCTGAAAATGCGGGCGTGCCGCCTCGATAGATGGGCCACAACGTTCTGGTCGTAGGAGGCAAAAGGGTCCTCGCCTCGCCCGATGGGAAAAAGCTGCTCCGCTATAACGACATCACCCAGCTCCGGGTGCGATAGAGGTTTTAGTATGACCTGCATTTACCTTTGCGCCGACGTCTGGTCCGTGGGATTGACAACCTCATCCGGCCAACCACCGCCGAGGACTTTATACAGTTCGACCGTGTCACTCAGAATCAACTGCTGGTTCAGCAGCAGCTGCTGCTCGGCAGCCAGCACCGAGCGCTCGGACTCAAGCACTACCAGTTGCGACACCATACCCTCCTTTAATTGCGCCTCGACCTGTCGCGCGATAATACGCAACTTCTCCCGCTGCCCCATGATCTGCTGCCTCTGTTCGTTGCGACTGGCCAGGTTGACCAGTGCATTCTCGACCTCTTCAAATGCCCGAATCACTGTCGCACGGTACTCCTGCTCCGCCACCCTGGTAGAGGCCTCACTGACTTTGAGGCGAGCGTTCACCGCCGGATCAAAGATCGGAATACTTACCATCTGCGACAAACCAAATGTCCAGGCGCTCAGCAGACTGCCGAGATCGGGGCTGGTAGTACCGCCACCCGCAGTCAGGTTTATAGACGGCAATTTGGCCAAACGCGCCTGCCCCACCAGTTCGTGGGCTTGCAGCACACGATACTCCGCCGCAATAATGTCTGGCCTGCGCGACAACAAGCTCGAAGGGAGCCCGGCCGGCACCACAATCAAACTCACCGTATCACTGAGATGCCCCGGCGGAACCTGCAAATCGCCCGCAGGGGTGCCAATCAGCGTTGCCACAGCATTCTCCGAGAGAGCGCGCAAGCGCTGCAACTCCAACAGGTCTGTCTCTAATCCATCGACCTCCGCCTGCTGCTTCAGTACCTGTGTTTTGGGGACAATGCCCTCGGCATGCATCGAACTGTAAATCATTGCCATGCGCTCATTACGCTGCAACGCGAGCTGTTGGCGATCGATCTGCTCGTCGAACTGGCGGAGCCGGAAATAGGTGCCCGATAGATCGGCAGCCAGCGTCAGATAACCGGCCCGCCAGTCTGCCTCAGAGGCTTTGAAGTCGGCTTCCTGTGCCTGCACGCCCTTTTTCGCCTTGCCCCAGATGTCAATTTCCCAGCCCACCGCCGTTGCCTGGCTGTAAACCTCATTGAACGGGCCGCCCTTGCTGCCCCGCACTCGCGCTCCCAGGGATGCGTCAACCGTCGGCAACCGCGCGGCGTTGGCCTGACCGATGGCAGCTTCGGCCACACCGGTGCGTGCGGCCAGGACCTGCAGGTCGTAATTACTGCTGATTGCCTGCGCCATCAGCTTATCCAGGTAAGTATCGTTAAAGTTCCGCCACCAATCGGGGCGGATGGTCTCGGCGGCAGACACGTCGGCAGTGTCAGTCTCACTCCAAGTCGCCTTTTGCGGGACGTCGGGGCGCTCGTAATCCGGCCCTGCCAGGTTGCCGCAGGCAGCCACCATCACCAGCAACAACGTCGCGGCCGCTCGCCACAACACCGCCGCTGTCCGTGATACCTGCAGAGCCGTGAACCCACCATGCCCATCCACGCCTGCCCTGTTTACTTGCAATAACATCGCCCTACCTTATTGATTGCTTCTCGTGCGGACTGTAAAACAGGGGCCAGACGACGAAGCATACGCAGCCCATCTTTTAACAAAGGATGCCTGTAATCACTATAGTCTAGTCAACAACATCGCGCGAAAAAAAGGGGCCCCGAGGGGCCCCAAAAAAAACGCCTCTGTCAGGAGAGGCGCTGGCCCTAGGAGACCGAGGTATTGCCGATACCGTAGACCGACATATAGTTGTTTTGCACCTGGTCCTGGGTGACCGGCGCGTAAGTAATGCCGTTGCCACCGACAATCGCCTGGTTGTTGGTTACTGCGCCGACATTGCCCTTGCGCCAGGCTCAGACCGAAGATCTGGTTCACATCAGCAACTTTGTTGGTAGTGGAAGTTGAAAAGTCGATCAGAGCGGAAAGGCTCTCCAGTCCGGAAGTCCCGCCGATCACCTCGGCCATCTCGCCGCGCGCCAGTTCCTTGCTTACTGTAAGGTCATTAATCTTTAACATGGTAATGTACTCCGTTTGTAGTGTTGGGTTCAGGGCGCCGGCCCTATGGGGCAGCGCCGCCCTGGTGGTAAAACGATGTCGACTTAGCTAACAGACACGTTGCCGATATCAGAGACGTGCATATCGTTGTACTGGTCCTGGTACTGATGAGACCGGAGCGAGCGCTAAGGCCGTTGCCGCCTGCGATGGCCCTGGTTGTTGGTAACAGTCCGTGGTTGGCCTGGGCAAAAGCAAAGCCGAAGACCCTGCGTTACATCAGCCACTTTGTTGGTCATGCCGGTGGAGAAGTCGATTATTGACAAGAAGGGGCTGGTACCGCCGCGTACGCCGGCCATGTCCTTGCTTTCCAGTTCCTTGCTTGCTGTCAGGTCAGTGATCTTTAACATGGGTAATTCCTCTCAATGAGTTCAGGTTGTGGGTAATTTCGTGTGCGCGTTGTGCGTTCACATACAGACTAATGCAGGTGGCGTGCCAACTTTTAATATATGGGGAAATAAATTTTTAACTCATTGTTTTTAAAGCATATTTATTTATTTTATGGCGAAACAGAAGTTCGCGCCAGTAGGGTCGCCAGCCATAAGTGATCGGCATATACCAACACAATTCCGCGCTAGTTTGCCCGCGGGCAACACTACCGTTATTGCCGCCATGCCTGGGCGAAAATGGCGGGTGGAGCAGGCACTCGATATATCCATTGTTACAACTGATTTCACGGACATGAGATGACAGCCATTACACGCTGCAGCGGGTGCCGCATGCGCTGTTTGAGGGAGTGGATCCATAGAGGGTGTCACGGGCACGGGGTCGTGGAGTCCGGCTCCCCGAAAGGGTGAATCAATATTCGAATTGATAGAACTGAAAAAAGAGGCGCGAGGCCTCTTCTACTGATGAATGTCGATCGTCCACATTACCGGTCAATTCGACAATGTGGACGCAATCGAGTCGGGATTAGCTGACCGAGACGTTACCGATCCTGCTGACATCCATGTAGTTACCCTGGCTCTGCTCCTGGTGCACCGGCGCATAGATGATCCCATTGCCACCCAGGATAGCCTGGTTGTTGGTGACGGCGCCCGCGTTGCCCTGGGCGAATTCGAAAGCGAACAGCTGTTGCACATCGGCTACCTTATTATCGAAACTGGTAGAAAAGTCGATTGCGGCAAAGGGGTCGAGCCCTCCGCGAATACCAGCCATTTCCGGCGCGTTCATTTCCTTGCTTACGGTCAGGTCTTTGATTTTCAACATGATTAAATTCCTCTGGTGATAAAAAGTCGTTACATTGCAAAAAGTAGGGGCGATTAGCCGACAAAAGCGTTGCCGATGTCCGAGATAGACATGGAGTTAGCCTGCGTCTGCGTCTGCGTGACCGGGGCGTATACGATGCCATTGCCGCCGTAAATCGTCTGGTTGTTAGTCACCGTGCCGCTGTTTGACTGGACAAAGGATAAACCGTACTGTTGGTTGACATCAGCCACTTTGTTGATCATCGATGTGGAGAAGTCGAGCAGCGCGGAAAAGCGCTCCATATCTGTGGTACCACCGGCAACAACGGCCATTTCCCTGCGATCCAGTTCCTTGCTTGTAGAGAGATCAGTTATCTTCAACATTGTGTTTTCCTCATTGTGTAGCCGATTGGGTTTGGAGTTCCTGAACGTCTTTACGCTCATGACAGGTATAAAGCAGATACCGTGCCAACAACAGATAAAACTAATATATAAATTTTAACTTACTGATTTATATACTATTATTAATTCGAGCAACCTGAAGATAAAAGTGTCGTGTGATTGAAAACATAAACGGATGATCGACTATATCCAACACTTTCCCCACAGAGTTGGAGTTTGAGCAACAGAACGACCGGGTCGCGTCTTACCGGGGACATCCAGAGTGCGCAATTGGACTATGGGCTCCGGGTGCTCACCAGCCGGGGCAGGCATTCTTCGGCCCAGGCTCTCAGCGGCTCGATTGCACCGTCATAGCCAAGCTGCGCCGCCTCGTCTCGGGCATCAAACTGCAACATACCCACGCCTTCGACATTGATATTGAGATACACATCGGCCAGGTTCTGCTCCAGTATCTGTTGCCGCTTCAGCTCAGATCCGGCTACTGTCGCCTGCAGTATAGTGCTGGCCATGCCGGGCACAGCAGAGGCCTCGCGCCAGGGCAGCAGCTTATTCGCCAGTACCCGCCACCCCGACAGGCCCGCGCCATAGTCTGAGCGGGCCGTCGGTCCCATCGGCGGAGTCACGTCAACGGCAATTACCGTCCCGAACGGGTTCATCTCGCGCATGACATCGACGGGCAGGTTATTCAGCACGGCGCCGTCCACCAGCAATGCGCCATCAACCGGCACAGGCGGTAAGACACCGGGAATGGACACACTGCTGCGTATTGCCCGCCAGGACTCGCCGCGACGATGTACCACCAGCTGCCCCGTGGTGAGATTGGTCGATACGCAAAAAAATGGCAGCCAGTAATCCTCGATATCCCAGCTGCCGGTCTGCTGCTTTATCGACGCAGTTATACGCTCTCCCGCGATGAGGGAGACCAGCGGCAGGGTGAAATCGATAATATTGCGGTACGCCTTTCCGGCACGCGCGTTGACTTCCCCGACGCCAGAGCCCTGTGCAACAAAGCCGGCTATGGGGGCCCCCATGCTGGTACCGCCGACCATATCAACCGGGATATCGAGTTCCTCCAGGGCCCGCAACACCCCGATGTGAGCGAAGCCACGTGCACCGCCACCGCCGAGCACCAGGCTCACCGCGTTGCCGGTGAGGATTCGCGCCAGTCGCGCCAGGTCAGCCTGCTGGCCGCGCCTGACGTGAAAGATCGAGGCCATCGTCGGCGTGACGCAACCAGCGGAGGTATCCCTGGGTCGATCCAGCCGCCGGGTGCAGCAACACCAGGCTCCAGCGCTGTCGCGCTCCCGACAGACGCGCGGCAACCTCATGCAGGCGCGGCTCGCTCGCGGCATCTGCGACTACCACCACCTCATCGGTCTGGCGCACACAGCGAGCGCTCCACGTGCTCCAGTCGGCATCGCCCTGGTAAACCAGGTAGCGCCACGCCTCTTCCTGATCATACAACCACTGGGTGAGACGCAAACCCGCCGCCTCATGCTCGTCGGCCTGGCTATGGCCGAAGAACCCAGTTCGCGCTCAACCATCTGGCTGGTCAGGTGCAGCGTTGATCCATACCCGCGCAACCGGTCTTCCAGGCCATCCGCGAACTCCGCCAGTTCGACATCGGGCTGGCGGGAATCAGGCTGATGCAGCGAATAGGCATGCGTGACGGGTCGCGCTCTACCGGGCTGTGAGCCAGGCGATCCCCGAGAATCCTGGACATATTGTGTATGGCGCGGGTATTGCGCTGCAGCATCAGCTCGAAACTGTGCTCGGGCAGGTGCACCAGTTCACTGTCCCGCGCGGCGAACACGGTGTGGCCTGCGGTTGACCGGTCAGCAGGCCACCTCACCAACGGTCTCGCCGGAGACCACTGTGCCGTAAGCGGCTTCCCGCCCGTCGCTGCGCGGTGGCCATCTGCAGGCGACCGGTCATCAGGATATAGACGCCATCACACTGAGCACCCTGCTCGAACAGGGTCTGTCCGCTCTTCAGGGTCAGCCACTCGATGTCCTTTTCCAGATCTCTGAGGACGTAAGGCATCATGGACCCAAACGGGCCAAACAGACGATCCAGATGGCCGGACAGCTGCATTGTTCGCATGCGCAGCAGGCCAATTTCCTCCAGCTTGCGCCACAGCCCCGGGTTTTCGACGAGCAGGCGTCAAAAGACGATCTCGAAATGGCGGCAAAGCGAGCTGTCAGCAGACGCAGCGTATGTCGCACTGGTTGTCATCGCCGGTAAAAAAAGCCAGCATTCCCGCCAGTTCACCCGGCCCGCGCTCCTCGACGAAGCCAGGCTTACCGGCCTCCGGCTGCCGCTCAATGGAGACGCTGCCCGCCAACACCAGAGAGATGCGATCGCCCGGACCGCCCGCGCGCAGAAGGAGTTCCCCCGCGCGACGCTTCTGTTGCTCCCCCCACTGTAGCAGTGCGGCCTGATCAGACTCGAGCAACGCAAGACCTTCCGTCAAAATGACACCCCACCACTATTCTCGCAGCCGACGAGTAGTACCCAAGCGTTGCCAGCATGGTACCATCATGCTCAAGCACCCGTACAATCTCCACGGAGGGACGCATGCCGCGACTGGACTTCTACGTTAATTACGAATTGCAGGCGTCGATCAAGCTGGAAGGGAGTGACGTGGTCCTGGGTCGTGCCCCCGATTGTGCAGTCCAGATCCCGGATCCGAAAGTGTCGCGCCGACACGCGGTGATCTACACCGAAAATGGCAATCATGCCATAGAAAACTTCGGCGCGAATGGCACCAGGGTAAACGGACGCGCCATCGACACACGCCATCCGCTGCAGTCCGGCGACGCGATTTTTATCTCGAGCTATATTCTGGTTTACCAACCCGACGACGTACCGGCGGAGCAACTGGACGCGACGGTAATTACACCTGGCTAACGCATCCGGGCTACCCCTTGTTTTGGCATCAAATACCCCCGCGATTGCCTGTAGTCCCGCCCAGGGGCCGTGGTCTAACCCAGAACCAACAGGCCAGCACCAGCACTCCGAACAAGGTATAAGATACGACAAAAGCCCATGGCGGTGCCTGATAATACAAAATACGACCCAGCCAATAACCTATAAAGGTACCCGAATAAGTTGCGCCTTCAGCCTGGGATCGAAGAGCCATTTCCCAGATGGTCAGGGGACAAATGGCCCCAAACCAGGACTGAACAACGACGATACCTATGGCGACAACATGCGCCACCCGAAACCAGGGGTTTCTAACCCAGGACCAGCCACGAAGCCCACCGGCAGCTATCAGGGCCAGGCCCAAAACCACAAAACCGACAAACAGCACATGCAGCAACAGAATTACATCAGCCGCAACCGGCAGTAAAAAATCGGGCTTAATGACTTCGCTGCGCATATCACCGGGCATTCAGGTGACTGGCAGCGGCACACCGTTTTTGGCCAGCAGTTGGTGTGTGGCGTTACCTGGCAAACTGAGTCGGCTTTTCAATTTCATAGATAGCCTCGCCAATATTCTCCAGCCTGCTCTGTAAAATAGCTTGCGCGTCGTACAAGCCGCGATTGTAGAAGTACGGGCCAATTTCATCTGCAAAGAAGTCCAGCAAAAACCCCGCGTCAAACTGGCCGATTTCCAGGTCCAGTTCTTCGTGAACATAGAGCTGGATTTTACGGCCGATGACTTCTCTTTCTTCTCTGCTAAATTCAATTTGGGACATTGGAAGGCGCCTTATAAAATGCCGGTGTCTTTATCGTTCAGGCTTTTGGTGTTTTTTTCCTGCCAGTATTCCTTAATGCCGGGCTCCCCGTGGTTATCTGACCACCTGGTCAGTGTTGGCCTCTCACCTTTGAGCTCATAATATGGCACGGCGTAACCGCATGAGGTCTGTACCAATTCGAGTTCCAGTTCGAATATCTGCCGGGCGCCCACATACTCGGGAAACAGCGTCGCCAGTTCGCGCCACCTCTCATCACGTGGGTGAGTCGCTGTTGCCTGGCCGTACAATCGTAAAATCAGCGGCTGCTTGTCGAAAGAACAGAACATCACAGTCATTCGCCCATTTTCCAGCACGTGTGCCGCTGTTTCATTGCCGCTGCCAGTCAAATTCAGCCAGGCCACCTTGGAATCATTAATGATTCTAAGGCTGTCCATGCCCTTGGGAGAAACACTGACAAAGCCTTCCGCTCCCGCCGTACCGATAAAATAGAGATGCTGCCCCTTTATAAACTCAATATGCTTGTCGGTAAGTGCTTCAAATAATTCAGCCATAGCTCATCTCCTATAAATTTCTTACGGATTACTTCCCTGCGCCAATATACCCTTTACTGGCTTGATCCCTGTGGAGGGGCAGAGCGCGGACTAACTGTCCATGTCCTCATACATCTCCTGGCAAAAGCGTGGCGAACAGATCGCCAGAAAAACAAGATCATCGGATCCTGTATTAGCGATTCGCTGCCTGACCTCCGGCGGAATGATGACCACATCGCCCACACCGACTTCCTGTGCCGGCAGGCTATCGATTTCTACAAGGCCTGCTCCCTCGATAATCACATACCTCTCAGAGGTGCCACGCAGGCGGTGCCACCGGGTTGTTGTTCCCGGCGCAACCCGTGCCCGGGCAATCGATATTCCGGGATCATCGGCAGAATTGGACAACTCCGTAATAAAGCAACCTTCTGCGAAATAGTATTCACTCCCGGCATCAAATTGCCTGATACTAGCTTTCATAATGTACTGCCAGCCACACGGTCTCCACCTCGGGATCCGTCCATTCGACCCGGTGCTTTTCATACGCCTGTATATTGACGTAATCGCCCTCTTCTAAGGTAATGGGCGGCTTACCTTCAAACGCTATAACAGCCTTGCCCCTCAACACTATAACCCACTCATCCTGATCCTGATCATACCAACCGAATTCGGGTGAGGCATGCCCCCGGGATATGATACGCTCTATTTTTACAGCCTTGGCCTCGACCAGCGAATCAAATACCTCGCTGTGCAAAACTGCCGGGATCTTCTCAAATATATTATTCACTCTGATACAACACTCACATTACCCGATACGCCAACCTGTGACATTTGATACGCCCGGGTCATAGTGCGAGAGCCTCTGACACACACTCCCGCAGCGATGGCAGCAACTCAGACTCGAACCAGGGGTTGCGGCGCAGCCAAAGGTTATTTCTCGGGCTGGGGTGTGGCAACGGAATCATTTGTGGCCAATAACTGCGCCACGACTTCACCAGATCGGTCACGGTAGCACCCGCCTCGCCGAATTGATAAGCCTGCGCGTACCGCCCAATCACCAATGTGACCTCCAGGTGATGCAACTCGCCAAGAAGCTGCTTGCGCCAGGCCGGTGCACACTCAGGTCGGGGCGGCAGGTCTCCCGACTTCCCGGTACCCGGGTAACAGAAACCCATAGGCAGGATCGCGATTTTCTCCGGGTCGTAGAACACTTCGCGTGTCACACCCATCCACTCCCGCAAGCGATTGCCGCTGGCATCATCGAATGGCACACCCGACTCGTGCACCTTTTTGCCAGGCGCTTGCCCTGCAATCAGAATCCTTGCTTTAGGATGCAACTGAAGGACGGGTCTGACACCCAGCGGTAAATGCGCCTCGCATATTTTGCAGGCTCGAACTTCAGTTAGTAAGGTCGAATATGATGCCATGGCCAACCACCCCCCCAAGCGGGAAAAATTCGAGTGGCAAAGAAATTCATCCGTATAGCGTGCTTAGTATTATTTTTCAATGTAACCACATTCCCTGCATTTGTACGTATTCTTTACCGGGAACAGCGGAAAATCCAACCCCAGAAAAACAAGGAATGCCCAACGCCGGCCTATCTGGTAGGGCTCAGTTTCAAAACTACCACATAGCTTGCATTCAACTGAGTCAACTCCCTGTAACTCCTCCAACTCTTCACTATGGTCTTTGGCCAAAATGTCGGCCGCTTTCCGGGCAAACTGCGGAGGGACTTGCAACCGAACGCCACCCAACGCATTGGAGTATAACCATTGCATATTGATCGTTTGTTCGTCGGCAACAAAAGCGGGTATTCCCTCAGAATCCAGTTTGGCCCTGGCGATCTGAGCCTCATAGGGAAACGAATATGTAGCTATTGTCTTTAACATCGCGGCCAGAGAACACAGTGCTTAGAACTGGGGTATGGCCTGTTATACCTCAATGTCGCTTGCCTCTAGCTCCATAATTGATCTCCAGCGTATGTCCATTTCCGGAAGCCACTTTTGGAGCAATGGCGATGAGGCCCGGGCAGAAGCAACCCCTTTTCGCAGTGTCAAATACTGATGCATGAAAGCGGCTACGCGGGCGTTTACAGCGCAGTGAACGAAAACGTTTTCGTTTCCCAAAGCGTCCATGATGCCGAAGAACTTCCTGACATGGTTGACGGTAGGCGCATCGAACGGTACGGGCATGTGTATGTAGGTCATGCCCAGTGAAGTGACTATATTGCCTTCCTCCGGAATCGCATTGTCGGAGTCGTGCATGGCAAGGTTTACGACCGTAGAATAGCCCGCTTTCGCTATACCCGAAAACTGATCGGCTGCTGGTTGTCCAGCAGTTCCAATATTTTCTGCGATTTGATAAAAATTGATCAATTTTTCCATGCACATTACTTCGCTGATGTTATCGGGTATTGTCGTACACACAGGTATAGTGCTCCACTTCCGGAAATGGTTCATAAAATTTATGCAGTAATCTGCGCCATTCCTGATACCGATCCGATTTCCTGAACCCAACTGTATGATCTTCAAGATTAGCCCAGTTCACGAGAAGCAAATATCGGTCAGGTTTTTCGATGCACTTTTGCAGTTGATGCGAAAGGTAGCCAGGCATACCTGCAATGATTCGTTGCGCCTCATCAAAAGCCATCTCGAATTCACCACCCTGACCGGGTTTCACATCCAGAGCCGCAACTTCCAATATCATAACACTCTCCCATATCCAATAGCGCCACCCTCGATCTTCATTGACCAGCCACTGAACCGTTAGGTTGCTGCACGAAGTTCTACCATAGCTGATGAAATGACTCGAATCGAAGAACGCAATAACAACCATGCAAGGCCTAGTGCGACCACAATATCGGGCCAGCCGGAACCGGTGAACCAGACCGCTCCAGCCGCCAAAAAAACCGAAAGGTTTGACACGATATCGTTTCGCGAGCACTCCCACACCGAACTCATATTTACATCTTCATGGCGATGCCGCCAAAGCAAGTAAAGACAGAGCGAGTTTGCGGCAAGCCCGAGAATACTGAAAACCCCCATGATCTCAAAATCAGGAACGCTTGGAACAAAAGCCTTGGAGGTAATTTGTGCAAGCACAACACAAGCTGCTATGAAAATTAAGCCCCCCTTGAA
>PVMK01129263.1_pt1 | contig 20423 bp, 15 predicted proteins | sample 1853481 | NCBI WGS metagenome assembly PVMK01 (sample SAMN08533507, study PRJNA380276) | Marine sediment metagenome, whole genome shotgun sequencing project. | reverse complement strand
TCCCGAGGTCCTGTTTAATGGGGTCCACCAGCAGTGTAATGATGAGGCGATCGATAAAAGAAAAAATAAACGCGACCACCAGGATTGCAATCGCATACCAAGCCTTTTTTGGACTCGGCCAAGGTTGATTGTTGGTTTCGCTCGGCCCCATACTCTGCCCCCCCAGGCACTCCGTCTGTAAGATCCTAGTGCAAACGCGGATTAGACCACAGTGATCCCGTTATTGGACATCCGCGACCAGGCTGACCGGCGAGCGCACAGTGCCTATTCGGCGATGCTTTGCAAGCGCTGTGCAAGCGCGGCGAGATCTGCATCCGCCATCCACGCGAACCCGGGCATGACCAGCCCGGTAACCGTTGCCGGATCAGTCGACATCCGCCCGACCTTGAGAAATTCGATCAGCTCTCGCTGACTCGATAACGCCACGAAGCCGGAATCGACCAGGCTGACACCGAGGCCTTCGACACCACGTGCATCGACGCCATGGCAAGCGATACATTGCGCGTTGAATAGTTGCTGCCCGCCGGTAGCGGATGCGACCGCCGGGACTGCGTAAGCGACCACCGATACCGCGGCCGCCCCGAAAGCTCCAATCGCAAGAGCAGGTGTGACGACGCAGGTCCATCATCAGCCCGGGTGTCGAATTAACTGTAATAACTCAGACTCAATTTTACACGCCCTGTAAAGCAAGTAACGCTTGGATTCGCCGATGCCAAACCGTCGTGATCTGTCCAGGCCTTGTCTGCGGCATACGTGGCAAACGGTCTCAGTCAGTGGAATTATCGGATTTTCCAGGTATGTGCCAGAGCTCGCGGCCAGCCTCCAACAGTGGATTGGCGAAGTCCGTTTTTCAAGTGATCGAGCACTGTCTCTCCGATGAAGCCTGAGTTTTGACAAATTAACGTATCAACTGCCAGCAGCGGCTACACCCCCACCGCGAGTGTTATTTTGCCAAGATAGAGGCTTTCATCGCCGAGATCGAACTCCATCGATGTGCTACCCGATGAACCCGAACTCACCTCCAATTCATATTGACCGCTGTTCTTCTCGAGCTTGTCGATCTTGAATTCGCCAAAAGTATCCGTCGTCGCCCGCGCTATCTCGCTGCCATTCTGTTTCAGAATAACTTCAGCGCCTTCGGCGCACTCTTCGACGCCCTCCACGTTCGCCACCACGGATCCGCCAACAAAACACTGTGCCATCAAATGCAGGTTCTTGTAATACACCCGGGGTTTTGTCCCGAGTTCCGGCTGTAAGACTTCCAACCCTTCTTGCTCTTTTGTCCGCTGCATTTCCTGATCTTCGACCTTGACGGACCTGAACACGCTGGTCGGACAACTTTGCTCTGCCCGGGTTTGCGTCCAGCCATCATCCAGCAGATGCGCATCGAAAATCCACGCCTGGGGAATCTGCTTTTCGTCGTTCCAGTAAACCGCACCATACGGGCAGGCATCCACAATCGCTTTCTGCCCTTTGGATTTCTCCGGATCGATTATGACGATGCCGTCGGCGCGCTTGCTGATAGCTCCGTCTCTTGCAGCTTTCATACATGGCGCATCGTCGCAGTGATTGCACATCACGGGCATGAAGTTCGCCTCGACAATGGGGTAGCTGCCGCGCTCCTTTCTCTGAATGTCGATCCAGCTATGCCCGTGCTCGGGTTGCGACGCTGCGTAACCCGAGAAGTCGTTACCGATATGCTCATCCTTGGTCGCCAGAAAACAGTTACGGCAGTTATCGCAACGAGAGATATCGACAATCATGTTCCATTTCCTGGTCATCACACTGCCTCCGCCCGTTTCCAGGTATCAACGCCGGTCCATTTCTCCATCTGAATCAACGATGTATTCGCCCTGATGCTATGGGTCTTTTTCGTAATCGATTTACTGGGATTCAGCATATTGACGCAGCCTCCCAGGTCGGTCGAGTTGCCCGGCTCGCCGGCCGGCCGGTATTCCGCGGATGAGGTAGATACACTGACGACCCCCGGCCGCAGTCGATCCGTTACCTGCGCTGCACAGACAATCGAGCCCCGGTTATTCCACAGGCGTATCAGGTCATCGTCCTCAATCCCTCTCTCCTCGGCGTCCTGCCGGTTAATCCTGGCCACGAGGTAATAATGGCCATCGACCAGAACGCGATGCTCCCTGATGTCTCTGAGGGTACTGCCCGCATCGTCACCCATGACATGGAACGGGTATCGCGAGTGCGGCGTCAGTAACTGCAACGGATATTCCGCTAGTTCCTTATCCCTGTTTGGATCCTCGTAGTCGGGCATATACTTATTCAACGGCGGCCGCCCCGGGTCATCGATTCGGGTCAGTGTCTCGGGAATAAACTCGAATTTCCCCGAAGGCGTTTGCAGTCCTTCTCCAAAATTTCCCACGTAATCCGACGGTAGCGGATACGGCTCAGGTACATCTTTTTTCCGACCCTCGTAGAACCACCGGTGTGCAGTGGGCGCCCGCGCCGATTCCGGATCCGGTGGTACGACAAAGTAACCCTTCTTCAGGAATTTTCGCCAGGAAATATGCTTGGCCATATCAGACGAATCGAACACGCGCTTGCACCAGTCGAGTTCCGTGTTGCCGCCTTCCGAATAAATCGCCCCCATACCGAGGCGTTCCGACAGGGCCAGAAAGATATCGTAATCGGATTTGGACTCACCGAGCGGCTCGATGCATTTATGCTGCATCGATATCACGCGGTGATTGCACATCGCGAACATGTGATGTACGTAACCGGCACCGACGTTCAACCACTCGCCGATATCCCAGCGTTCGAAAACTGAACACGCGGGCAAGATAACATCTGAGAACCGGGTCTCTCCCTCGTTCCAGACCGACTGGTTGACGACGAAAGGCAAATTCTCCGATTGGTACATTTTCACCCAGCGATTCGAGTTGACCATCGTGCCGAATGATGCGCTGCCGTACTTGTACAGCATTTCGACCGGCACGTGCCCGGGTGACGGATAGCTGAACGGGAAGAATTGACCCTGCACTGAAGCGACATCGGTCAGGTAGCCCATCGCTTTCCCCTCCATGATCGCCTCAGGCAGATATATCCGGGGAATAGCCTGTCTGACCGAACTCATGGTCACGATGTGCGGCATGCGCTGATAATTATTAGCCGCGTTGGCGCTGTACTGGAGATCTCCAGACATGCTGCCCTCGGCGTATCCGGGGAAATAGAAAGAATAGTCCAGCGGGGTTCCGAACTGCAGGTTACCGAAGTTAACTCCCGGCCGCCCAAATCCCTGCATCGCGCCGAGGATGGTCATCATCCGGGCCCATTGAATTCCCATCACCCCGCGATTTGCCCCCCCCAAACCGCAGCCCCATCCGCCAGAGCCGAGATAGGTCTTCTTGCGCCCCCATTCCCTGGCCAGCGCCCTGACCTCACGCGCGGGCACGCCGGTTTCCGCTTCCTGCCACTCGGGTGTCTTCGCCGTGCCGTCCGTCTGCCCGAGGATATACGCTTTCCATTCGTCGAATCCCGTGGTTCTTTTTGCCACGAACTCCTTATCGTAGAGATCCTCGGTGATCCAGACATGGCAGAGTGCCTGGGCGAATGCCGGATCGGTGCCCGGCTTGGGCGCTATCCACTTGCCGCCCAAATGGGCCGCCGTGTGATTCATATATGGGTCGATATGAACCATCTTGATGCCCAGTTCCTTGGCCCAGGCGCGCCGTTCGGTCCCGTCATACGTATAGGTTGCGTCGGGATCGCTGGACCAGAAAACGATCATCTCCGCTTCTTTAAGGCAGTCTTCGACCGTGCCATAGGGCTCACCTGCCCCGAGACGCAGACTATTACCCCAGTGGTGCATCGCGCCCCAGAACCACCCTTCCCAACTGTCGGGGTTATGAACCAACTTGGTCACACCGATCAGGTTCCAGAACCGGTTGAACGCGCTCAGGTAGTGACCGAGGTTACCCCACTGGTGGTGCGAACCAGTGGCAACCGCTATTGCCCCGGGGCCCACAGCCTTGCAACGTTTTATTTCCTTGGTAACTATGCTGAGTGCTTCGTCCCAACTGATCCGTTCGAATTCCGAAGTCCCGCGATTTTGAATATTGCGATCACCGTCAGGATCGAAATCGACCCGCTTCATGGGATACAGAATACGGTCTTTCGAATACGCCATGGACTTCTGGCACATACCGTGGGAGGACAAAGTCGTGCGGCGAGGCGGCGTAAAAGTTTTACCCCTGGCTTTAATCGACCATGAAGACGCGTCGTCATCGTCGAACTCTATGGGTGTGATTCTGATGATCTTGCCATCCTTGACATAGACGAAGATCGGCCCGCCGTTGGTGCCGTTGGTGTAGCGCTTGACACCATTGCCCATGTCGGTCCCGCTCTTCCAAGTCAATGGTTCCATGCCGGCCAGCATGGACATGAACCAGACGGCCAATTCATCCGATCCTTCCATGCCGATTTTGAAATTCTTCGCGGCATCGATGCGCTCCAATTGGTCGAAAGGAGGCGTCAGGAAACTTTCCGCGATCGCCTTGTTCTTAAAGATGATGGATATATCCGGGTTCTCGTGGATACCCTTCTTCGAGCTGATCTTGCCGTTCTCGAGCTTAATCCAGCGGCCTTCCGGTTTGTCTTTCAATCTGAACTGCGCGGTAAGATTTTTTTCCTTCAGGCGTTCCGCGTACTCGGGGAAAACGAGTGCAGCCGCCCTCATCGATTGCGGTATGCCCCAAAGTATGATCGATAATTTCATCTAACCCTCCTTACTATAGGCGTGCAAGTTGCCGCTTTTGGCACGGGGTGCCCGGCGATTGGCGCAACCGGGTTACCCATCCGTTATGTCCTCCGTGGAGATCGTGCTGTTCTGCCACGCATAATCATTGCTCAGAAACTCATTTAGTGTTTGCATCACGCGGCTGTAAAACGATCCCGGTGAATTAGACTCAACACTCGTCGCGAATTTTGGTACCCACTTAAGCAAGTGTCGCTGCAAAAAATCGGCCTGTGCAAGTTGATACGAAAGCGCGTCCGTCTCCGCTGAAGCTTCACCGAAGCAAAGGAAATGCATGAACTCCAGTTGCACAGACAAATGATCTGGTGCCCAGGCAAATTTCTCGTCGAGCGAATAATTGAAATAATTATAAAAGCGCACAAGCTGCTCACGGGTACCGCCATGCTGACCGGTTTGCAAGTCTTCGCGAATAGGCACGGGAGGTCCGTCGCTGCCAACCTCGAATAATCCGCTGTATTCTCGCTTGAGTTCGTCCAGATCGCGTTCTATGAATGTGGATATAAGTTCTTCCAGATCATGAGCGTATTCCAGCTGCGATACGACGCCGACTTTTTCCTGCAAAGCCGGGTGAGGATCGATCTCGTGTGGTGACGCCGTCAATTCAGATAAAGCCGCAAAACATGCGCAACGTAACGGCGCCGTCCGTCCGACATCCCGGCCCGACACGCTACGGGAAACTGTCGCTTGCTCTGCCACTTGATTATGCTGCTCTGTCATGCGATAGGCCAATCAGCCTACACGGGGGGCGATTCAAGGGTAATGACAATTATCACCCATTGGACAACGAATGTGTCCTGCTGATTGGTGCTCGGTCAGCTAGAATCACCGCATAATGATCCACTATACGGAAGCACTGGACATCATCGCCCAGGCGGTCAAACCGTTGGCAGCCAGCGATTGTCCGCTTGATCAGCTCGACAACCAGGCGACAGCGGAAGACGTCATCAGCAAGATCGATGTGCCCGGTTTTGCGAACTCGGCAATGGACGGTTTTGCCGTGCGGTCGGCAGATACCAGCACTGCCAGCGACAGCGATCCCGTCCGGCTGCCGGTTCACGGCGTGATGGCCGCCGGCGACAGGCCGGGACAAGAACTCGGAGCCGGGACAGCCGTTGAGATCATGACCGGCGCACCAATCCCGACTGGCGCTGATGCTGTCATACCTGTCGAACAGGTCGAAACAAAACCTGCCGATCAGGACACCATACCCCAGATCATCATCGGGCAACCGGTTGCGGCGGGCCATAATATACGACTCCCGGGCGAGGATTTCAGACGAGGCGATACACTGCTGCGTAAAGGACGGTTAATCAGCCCCCACGGCATCATGGGTATCGCGGCAACCGGCATCGACCGGGTCAGGGCTCGCCCGGCGCCACGAATCGCAGTGCTTACTACGGGCAGTGAATTAACCGCCAGCGGAGTGCCGAATCGCGCGGGCATCATCCGTGACGCTAATGGGCCTTATCTGCGAGCCTGTGTTCAGCGCCTGGGTGCAACGCTGACTCGACACGAAAGTATTTCTGATTCTCCCGAAGAACTGGAAAAAACAATGGGGGATACGCAAGACAAAGCCGATATTGTTCTGACCACCGGCGGGGTCTCCGCAGGCCGGTTCGACAGCGTGCCGGATGCGGTTGTCCGCCTGGGTGGAGAAGTGTTATTCCACAAGGTCGCAATTCGCCCCGGCAAACCACTGTTGTTCGCACGGCTTGCTGACGGAAACCTGCTGTTCGGTTTGCCCGGAAATCCGATCGCTGTTGCCGCTTGCCTGCGTTTTTTTGTTATGCCCGCACTGCACTTGCTCCAGGATTTACCAGCCGAACGCTTTCATGCGGCACGCGCTATGGAAAATATCAGGAAAAAACCGGGGATGCGGTTTTTCGGCAAGGCGCAGGTTGAGGTCAACGACGATGGACAGCTGCAGACACGGCTGTTACCCGGACAGGAGTCCTTCAAAATCAATCCGCTGGTAAAGTCGAATGGCTGGGCGATCATTCCTGAAGATGTGGAGACCGTCGCAGCAGGGGACCTGATCGAAGTCGCGCCGCTCTACCCGACGGAATTCCTGCAGTAAGGAAAGAATGGGGTCGACAATCGCGGCTGGAAGCCCCCCGCGTTACAATTGGCAGGGTCGTGGGCGGCTTCCAGCCGCGATTGATAAATCAGGGACAGCGACCTTATTTTTATTTCAAACCGACCTGTTGCTCAATAAAGTCAGCGATGCCGGCAATGTCTGCACGATCGAATTGCGGAACAGTCAATTCGAGTAAGGGCTCATCACATACAACGGCACAGATTTCAGAATTTGACTCCGCCAGCAGAGGTTCTTTCTGACCCGCAAGACGCACCTCCAGCCGCGGATGGTCGCCGTGCTTGTAACCCTCGACCAATACCAGGTCCACGTCACCGATGTGCTGCAATAAATCCGCAAGCACGGGCTCAGGTTCGTCCACCAGCTCTTTAATATGCGCCCAGCGTCGCGCTGATGCGACGATGACCTCTTCTGCACCGGCCTCACGGTGCCGATAGCTGTCTTTGCCGGGGTGATCGATATCAAATTCATGGTGGGCATGCTTGACCGTGGCCAGCCGAAAACCACGGCCGGTCAACTCGCGTAGCAAGCCGACAACCAATGTAGTTTTTCCGGCGTTCTTAAATCCGGCTATGCCGAAGATTCGCATAAAGATTTGGGGACAGTGACTAATTAAGGTGACAGTGACCGTAATTCACTGCGGGCGCTGGGTTTCGTTGAGTATTTCGTTGAATTACGGTCACTGTCACCTTAATTTAGTCATTGTCCCCGATTTATCGTTTAGTCAGGTTTTTACAACCCATACGCTGCACCAACCTGCGTTATTCACCAGCTTACCGGGGAAGATGCCGCAAGGCCGCCATTCATCACCTTCGTCGCCTTGTATCTGAGCGCAATTCGAGCAGTCCTGACCGGCTTCAAATCGAGCCGCCAGGGGATTCGACGTATCCACGTCAGCGGCATCGTGAACATAGACCAAGGCCTTGGCGACCGGGTCCGATATATCGAGCTTGACCGTATCCTGCGCCTGACTCTCGCGGTTTAATAAAACGGCTCCGGCTGGCAACACAACGGCCAGTGACTGAAGAAATTTTCTGCGACTTACATTTTCATCATGCATCGTTCATTCTCACTTTGTTTAAACTACGCCAACTGCTCGGAACTATGCGCATCGACCGTCCTGACTTCTCGTCCGCTTAAGTTTTACGACAAATCCGACACGCAACGCCAACCGCCGCGGATATTATCACGTTGATCCCCCTGGCTCGATACGGGTAATTACATATCAATCATCGATAGCGAGCGGCGGCGGCCGTTCGCTGGCAGCTATCCACTGCGCAACCTGGTGAAGCTTGCTTGAGTCGGAATTCAGCCGTAGCCCGTCTTGCAGGTCGCGCTTTGCCGCGTCGATTTCACCCTGACCGAGATATGCCAGCGCGCGGTTGTTGTAAGCGTGCCAGTTTTGTTTATCGATCCTGAGCGACTGACTACAGCTGTCGATCGCCTCCGCATACTGTTTCGCCGCGACGTAGCCGGCACAGAGATTGCTAAGACCGCTGGCACGATTTCGCGGTGACGATTCGACCTTGAGCCCGGCGATGGTCAGCCGGATACCTTCCTCAAAATCTCCCATCTGCATCGCTCTGGCGCCATCCGACAAGTCTTCATTGACGCCGATTACAGTCGTACTTTCCGGATCAGCGGCATTGGCAGTTACCGAAAACGCCAACAGACAGACCAGGAATCCACGTATTAACATCGCACCGACCTAGTCCGGGCTAGCCGAATGTCGCACGGGACCGCCCGATTCTCTTACGCAACATTCTGCCCAAAGGCCCGATTGTACCCTGATGCCCTGTCATCCGGCCTTCAGCACAGGTGCGCCACAGGCGATTCAGAGCAAATCATTTGGCCAGGTGTTACAAAAAGTTACATCCCGCAGAACACGTCCCAATAAACTACAACTTTTTGATTACAAACGATTTTTACTAATAAGCCTGTCCAAGCGATGGTCCCGGGCCAGGGCGTCCCGGCTTCGTCCGGTAGCAATCTGTGGTGCATTGCCGATAAAGTATCGGTCCGATATATGTCATCAGAGCATATATATCGGACCGATCAATCTAATAGTGAAAATTAACCCCATGGACGTCAAAACACTTTGCCTCGGGCTACTGACAATTAATGAGGCCTGCGGTTATGACTTAAAGAAGGAGTTTGAAGCTATCTTCAAACACTTCTATTCGGCCGGCTACGGCTCGATCTATCCTGCCCTGGCGGATCTCGCTGAAAATGGCCTGGTAAGCTGCCGGGAAATTTCACAGGACGGCAAGCCGGATCGCAAAACCTACAGTATTACCGAAACCGGACGAAAGGCGTTCGACGACGCCCTGCGAAACACGAACCCGCAACACAAAATGCGTTCCGAGTTTTTGGCGATGCTTTATTTCGCTGATCACATGGAAGCAGACCATCTGCGCACCCTGATGGACGACCGTGTCAAGGAATTACGTGAGGCGGTTCTGCACATTGACCGAATCGAAAAAGAATGGGGACCCGATACAACGGTGGGCGCGCAATTTGTGGCCGGCTTTGGTTCAGCTATCGCCAAGGCGGCGGCTGATTACATCGAGTCGAATCGTGAAATGTTATTCAGCAACGAAGTCGAGTCACCTGAACACTGCAACGTCACTGCAGACGAAGAAACAAAAACTGTCGAGACGCGACTATGAATTTACGTAAACAAATTAACGAACGCCCATGGATCCTCGCAATCGGGGTTGCGCTGGCGGTCCTCCTGTGGATGTTATCGGGATCGTTTGGCCCGAAGTCGATCGAGACCAGCAAGACCATCGCCAGCGGAACTGGCCAGGCAGGAGCGCTGATGCGCGTGCAGGTGCGCAACCAGGTCGCCGAGCCGGTGGTTCGATATATCAGCGTCTATGGTCAAACACAACCACTGCGCACCGTCGAACTCAACTCGGAAACGGAGGGCAGGGTCGAATCTATCGGTGCGGAAAGGGGCCACCGGCTGAATAAGGGTGACATCATTCTGCGGCTGGATATGCGCGACCGAAATGCCCAGCTCGAGCAAACCCGGGCCAGCGTTAACCAGCACCGGACCGCCTATCGCGCACAGCTGGAATTGCAGTCGCAAAGCTACGTGTCGGAAACTCAGATAGCGGAAACCCTGGCGAAGCTGGAGACGGCAAAAGCCGACCTGACACGCGCGAAGCTTGATCTGGAATACATGGTTATTCGTGCTCCGTTCGATGGCGTTCTTCAGGAACGGGATGTGGAAATCGGTGACTTTGTGCGCGCCGGTGACCCGGTCGCCACATTTGTCGACAACACGAGCATTATTGTCAGCGGCACGATCTCGGAACAGGATGCGGGCTTCATCAAGGTTAACGACATCGGCCACGCAACCCTTGCGACCGGGCAGAAAATCAACGGGCATATCAGGTATATCTCGCCGGTTGCCGACCAGTCCACACGCACTTTTATGGTGGAACTGGAGGTGCCAAATGAGGCGGGTGATTTGCCCGCCGGCGTGACGGCCGAGATGCAACTTCCCGGCGGCAGCACAATGGCACAGAAAATATCACCGTCGCTGCTGACACTGGATGCCGGTGGCGTAGTCGGCGTCAAAGTCCTCGATGAACTGAATCGCGTCGTGTTTTATCCGGTAGATCTGGCCGTATCGAAACCCGATGGTGTTTGGGTTACCGGCCTGCCCGAGACGGCAAGAATAATTACCGTTGGTCAAGGCTATGCCGCGGTCGACCAGGAAGTCGAACCCGTATTCGAAAAAGCCGACACGGCGCTGGCGAAACGCACATCGGGCGTGGAGCAAATGCAGTGATTTCGATTATTGATACCGCCATCGACAGAACACGCACCGTTATGGTGGTGTTCTTGATGATCGTAATCGCAGGTATCGTGTCTTACCAGAGCATGCCGAAGGAAGCCGAGCCCGACATCGCATTTCCATACGTAAACGTCGCGATGCGACTCGAGGGGGTTTCCCCGGAAGATGCCGAACGATTGCTGGTTCGTCCGATGGAGCAGGAATTGCGAACCCTGGCCGGCGTTAAAGAAATGGTCGCTTCAGCCAGTGAAGGCCGCGCCACCATCAACCTGGAATACCATCCCGAAATCGACATCGACGATGCGATCCAGGACGTGCGTGCACGCGTTGATATCGCCAAGGCCAAATTACCCGCAGACGCCGAGGAACCGCGTGTCACCGAGATTAAATTCTCACGCTTTGATCCGATGGTGGTGCTGACCCTCGGTGGTCAGGTACCGGAACGCACTTTGTACACCGTCGGGGCTGAGTTAAAAGACCGGGTTGAAGGGCTTTCCGGCGTCCTCGAAGTCAACCTGGTCGGCACGCGCGAAGAGTTACTGGAAGTCACCATCAACCCGCTGGCGATGGAAAGCTACGGCTTATCCCCGGCAGACGTGCTGAATTTCGTTGGGCGCAATAATCGCCTGGTCGCGGCGGGTGCACTACAGGCTGAACAGGGTCGATTCGCGATCAAGGTACCCGGCATTATTGAATCGCCGGACGACGTGCTGAACCTGCCGATCAAGGCGGATCAGGGACGCGTAGTGCGCTTCCGCGATATTGCAACGGTGCGGCGAACCTACAAGGATCCGGAAAGCTATGCGCGCCTGAACGGTGAGCGCTCGGTTGCCCTTGAAGTCGTGCAACGTACCGGCTCCAACATACTCACCACCACCGATGAAGTTAAACGCGTTGTTGCCGAGACGGTTGAGATGTGGCCGCCCGGCATTACGCTGACCTATACACGTGACAAGTCATATTACGTGAAAAAGAATATTTCCAGCCTGGTGAATAATGTCACGACAGCCATTGTTCTCGTGTTCATTGTGCTCATCAGCATTCTCGGTATGCAGAATTCTCTGCTGGTGGGTATCGCCATTCCAGGTTCATTCTGCGCGGCCTTTTTCTTTCTGAATATCACCGGCTTCTCGATCAACATGGTGGTTCTGTTTGGCGCCATCATGTCTGTTGGTATGTTGGTTGACGGGGCTATCGTTGTCACCGAACTCGCCGACCGGAAAATGGCTGAAGGTCTGCATCGCCGCGTGGCTTATCCGGCCGCCGCCAAACGCATGGCCATGCCGATCATCGCATCGACCGCGACAACGCTGGCCGCGTTCCTGCCGCTGGTGTTCTGGCCAGGTCTGATCGGCAAATTCATGATTTTTCTACCCTTGACCATGATTTACACGCTGTCGGCCTCGTTGCTGATGGCGCTGATCTTCGTGCCAACCATGGGCACCCTGATCGGCAAACCGGGACATTTCAACGAACGCATTCGACACGATCTGCTGGCCGCGGAAACCGGCGACCTTACATCGATCGGCGGCTGGACCGGCCGCTACATCAAGGTGATGCAGGCTGCAGTGAAAAGGCCCTGGGTTGTGTTTGCCGGCATAACAGTCCTGCTGATCGGCATCTACGTGACCTATATCGGCCTTGGCAGGGGCATAACCATGTGGCCGGAAGTGGAGCCAAATCAGGGCAGCGTCGATATCCGGGCACTGGGCGACTTGTCCGTCAATGAAAAAGATCGGCTGGTGCGACTCGTCGAGGAGCGCGTCTACGGCATCGATGGGGTCGATAACCTCTATGTGCGTACCGGCAAAGCTAACCAGGGGGCGGCCCCGGATCAGATTGGTTCGATTCGTCTGAACTTTGCAGACTGGCGCACGCGACGGCCCGCCCGAGAAATCGTCGCAGAGATTCAGGCCAGAACCGCCGACATCCCCGGATTGGTTATCGAAACGCGACTCCCGGAAGAAGGTCCCGGTCAGGGCAAACCCATTAATATTGAAGCCTCGAGCTTATCGCTGGAGACACTCAAGGACGCGGTTAACAAGATCCGGGCTGAAATCGAGCAGTACCCGGGCGTCATCAACGCTGAAGACACACGACCGATCCCCGGTATCGAATGGCGATTGCAGGTCGATCGGGCCGAGGCGGCGAAATTCGGCGCGGACGTCACCCTGGTAGGCAGCATCATTCAGTTGGTCACCAACGGCATCAAGCTCGGTGAGTATCGTCCCGACGATGCAGATGAGGAGATCGATATCCGCGTGCGCTTTCCGGCCGATAGTCGCAGCCTCGACCAGCTCGGCAAGTTGAGAATACCGACGCAACGCGGGAATGTGCCGATCAGCAATTTTGTGACGCGTGAGCCCGCCCAGGCCACCCGCACAATAATGCGTACGGATATGCGCCGCACCATGCTCGTTCAGGCGGACCTCGAGCCGGGCACACAGATCGATACAGTGGTCGAACGCCTGAAAACGGAGTTGCCGAATCTCGACATCGATCCAGGTGTCAGCCTGCGGTTCAAAGGCGGCGCTCAGGATCAGGAAGAAACCATGGCATTTCTTCTCAAGGCCGCCGGGATCGCAATGGGCATGATGGCGATCATCCTGATCACGCAGTTCAATAGTCTCTTTCAGGCGCTGCTTATTCTGACTGCCGTCATATTTTCAACCGGCGGCGTTCTACTCGGCCTGATGGTTGCCGGACAGGCATTCAGCCTGGTCAATTGCGGCATTGGCGCCATCGCGCTGGCCGGTATTGTGGTCAACAACAACATTGTGTTGATTGACACCTACAACAAGATTCATGAAACCGGGATGCGGGCGCACGAAGCGATTGTAAGAACCTGTGCGCAACGTTTGCGACCGGTCATGCTGACCACCGTAACGACCGTATTGGGCCTGGCGCCGATGGCCCTGGCCTGGAATGTGGATCTGGTCAATCGGGACTTCTACATCGGTGGACCGGGCACGCAATGGTGGCGGCAAATGGCCTCCGTGATCGCGGGTGGCCTGATTTTCGCGACTATTCTGACGCTGGTTTTGACGCCGAGCCTGCTGATGATCCAGGCGAATGTGTCGCGTCGATACCGGCACCGCAGGGCTGCGCGGAAAGAGCAGCAGGCGGCGGCGACTCGGCAAGCTGCAGCATCCCGCTAAGAAAAATCGCTTGCAGTCCGTTTAGACAATGGTGTCAGGCGCACCGCTGTGCCACATAACACCGGCTGTCCAGGCTGAAACGCAGACGTTACCGATGCTGTGTACAAACTGTAGCCGGGCCGACATGGATTGCGACCGCTTTCTGAGACTCGCCGTGAATACGTCCCCGTAGGAGCGGCATCTTGCCGCGATCGGTGATCCGTACCGCGCCAATCGCGGCAAGATGCCGCTCCTACGGGCCGTTCTCCTACGGGCCGTTCTCGCCCTTTCGCAATTATGTGGGGCAGGCCGATTTATTCTTGCAACGGGTATGATGCCGGCATGTCCGTTATCCCGGCGTTTCTGCAAGAGTTCTTTTTGGCGAACCAGGATTTATTGTGGCTATTCACGCTGTTTGCGGATTTAGGCATGACGGTGGTCCTGTACCACCTGTTCGGCAAACAGGGTCTGCTGGCGAGCATCGTACTCGCAATTTTGTTATCGAATCTTCAGGGTCCGAAGCTAACCATTATCCTTGGCATGCAAACCAGCCTCGGAGTCATTTTCTATTCAAGCATTTTTTTCGCGACTGATTTGCTGAGCGAAAAGTATGGCCGGGCCGAGGCCAACCGGGCAGTTATAATCGGTTTTGCCGTCAGCGTCATTATCGTTTTAATGCTGAGCCTGGCGTTGCTGTTTCAGCCTTCCACACAGCCGGAAGTGGCGGAATTTTCTGCCGACATACATGCGGCATTCCAATCGATATTGGATTTCACGCCACGTTTCGTATTTGGCTCATTGTTCGCCTATCTCATCAGCCAGAGTTTTGACGTCTGGTTTTTTCACGAGATTAAAAAACGCACGCATGGCCACCATTTATGGCTGCGTAACAACCTGTCAACCATGGTCTCGCAAATTATCGATACACTGCTTTACGCCTTCATCGTCTGGTGGGGCGTCGTTGACTTGCAGACCGCGATGCAACTGGGTCTGGTAAAGTACGGCTTTAAACTGGCTATAGCGGTATTCGATACACCGTTCATTTACTGGGCCCGGAGTTGGTCGCATCACGATGACTCTGCCAGGGATAAATTGTGAAAACTCAGATCTCATCGGACAGACAATGTCCGATCGCGCGAAAACGGACTTCGCAAATCCACTGTTGGAGGCAGGTCGCCAGAGACTCTTTCCGCGGGAATAAAGCGGACCGCAGGGAGCCATCCCAAGGAAAGAGTCTCTGGCAACCTGCCGCGAGCTCTGGTACATACCTGGAAAATCCAATAGTTCGACCGCTTGAAACCATGTGCCAGGCATTCGGCCTTGTCCGCGGCATACGTTTCGCTGGGATGGCTCCCTGCGGTCCGCTTTATTCCCTGCGAAACGTATGCCGCGGACAAGGCCTGGACTGGTCACGACCGTTTGGACTCGACGAACCCAAGCGTTACTCGCCTTACAAGGCCTGTAAAATTTAGTCTGAATTATTACAGATAAATAGCTCACAGAAAGGACTGCTATGTCACCCGTCATCACCTTAACAACCGATTTTGGCCATAAAGGACCCTTTGTGGCCGTTATGAAAGGCGTCATTCTCAAGCGAACGCCGGATGCCAAAATTCTCGACCTGACTCATGAGATCCTGGCCCACTGGCCGGCCGAAGCCGGATTCTGGCTGTCCCGCGCATACCCGTACTTCCCGACCGGCACCGTGCATGTCGCCGTTGTGGATCCCGGTGTCGGAACGGAACGCGATATTATCGCGGCGGCGTTTGATGGCCATATCTTTCTGGCGCCGGACAATGGACTGTTGCCGCTGGTATTCGAAGCAGACACGTCGGTTCGCATTTACCGGATGTCGGCAGATTGGCATCGCGAGCAGGACTGGCCGCAGCCGAGCAACACGTTTCACGGCCGCGACATCATCGCGCCGATGGCCGCGGAAATTGCCGCGGGACGCCTCAAGCCCGAAGAAATCGGGCCACGGGTTGACGATATCGTACCGTCTCTTCTGGACACTCCGCTGGTGCGGAATAATGAGGTTCGCGGCAGCGTTGTGACCATAGACCATTTCGGCAATCTGATCACCAATATAGATGAAAAACTGCTAGCAGGTTTTAAGAACAGCCGCGTACGCATTGCGGGCATGCGTCTGACGCTGGAACAAACTTACGGCAACACACAACCAGGCGAATTTCTCGCGCTTATCAATTCATTCGGCGTTGTCGAGGTCGCGCGTGCAGAAGGCAACGCGGCCGACGCTCTTGGGCTCGGTCGCGGCGCCCCGGTGGTGATCTCGGATACAACTACCGGTTGATTTGAGCCATTTCGGCCTTTTCGATTTTTGCCCAGGAATCGCGCAAGGTCACAATCCGGTTGAATACGGGTTTCCCCGGCTTCGAATCGACTCGATCGGCCACAAAGTAACCGAGACGCTCGAACTGAAAAAAGTCACCCGGCGCACTATCGCCTAATGCCGGTTCAAGGCGACAATGCTCGGCAATGGTCAGCGAGCCAGGATTCAGGAATTCGTGAAAATCTCTGCCATCAGGATTGCCGCCTGGATTCGCAACAGTGAACAGCCTGTCGAACAACCTGACCTCGACCTTTTTGGATTCCGCGCATGATACCCAGTGAATCGTACCCTTCACTTTACGCTGAGCTGCCGCCTGCCCGCTCCTGGTATCGGGATCATAGCTGCAGTGAACCTCGATGATTTCGCCGTCCGCATCCTTGATCACCGCGACACATTTCACGATGTACGCATAACGCAACCTGACTTCACCGTCGGGCCGCAAGCGAAAAAATTTGCGCGGCGGATCTTCCATGAAATCATCCCGCTCGATATATATTTCGCGACCAAAAGGGATTTCTCTCGATCCAAGTTCCGGACGATTTGGATGGTTCGCGGCCGGCAGCTGTTCGGTCTGCCCTTCGGGATAATTCAGAATAACGACCTTAAGCGGGTTAAGCACAGCCATCGCGCGCGGGGCATGCTCATTCAAATCTTCACGTACTGAGTTTTCCAGCACGCTCATTTCTATGAGATTGTCTTTTTTGGTAATGCCGATTTTCTTGCAAAACGTTCGCAATGCTTCGGCGGTATAGCCGCGACGGCGCATCCCGGCGATTGTCGGCATGCGCGGATCATCCCATCCACTCACGCGGCCTTCCGCAACAAGATCCGCGAGCTTGCGTTTGCTGGTGATGCCAAACGCAATATTCAGCCGCGAAAACTCAATCTGACGAGGTCGCGAAGGCAATGTCAGATGATCGAGAATCCATTCGTATAAAGGCCGATGGTCCTCGAACTCCAGCGTGCACAGCGAATGCGTAATATTCTCGAGCGCATCGGATATCGTATGCGCGAAGTCATACATCGGGTAAATGCACCAGTCATCGCCGGTCCGCTGATGGGTGGCCCGCCGAATTCGATACAGGGTCGGATCGCGCAAATTCATATTTGGTGAGGCCATATCGATTCTGGCGCGCAGAACGTAAGCGCCGTCTTCGAACTCGCCGGCTCGCATACGCTGAAACAGGTCGAGATTTTCGTCGACGCAGCGGTCCCGGTCGGGACTGTTCCTGCCCGGCTCGGTCAGCGTGCCACGATACGCCCGCGTTTCTTCCGCGCTGAGGCTATCGACATAAGCATTACCCTCCTTAATGAGTTGAACGGCACAGTCAAAGAAGTCTGAAAAATAATCCGAAGCATGAGTCAGGCGATCTTCCCAATCGAATCCAAGCCAGTGCACGTTATCGATGATCGCATCGACAAAATCCTGCTCTTCTTTCAAAGGGTTTGTATCGTCGAAACGCAGGAAGCACTTGCCATCGTTCTCAGCCGCGACGCCAAAATTCAGACAAATCGATTTCACATGCCCGACATGCAGAAAACCATTGGGTTCCGGGGGGAATCGCGTCGTTACGCGTCCGTCATGTTTCCCGCTGGCGATATCTGCGGCAATAATCTGGCGAATGAAATCCTTGCCGGGGCTGTCAGGTGCATCTGTCATGCGTCAATTCTCAGTAAACGTATCCGCCCTGTCAAAACGTATCGGCGCCCTGTTCCGCCACGGACAGACGGTACAGCGCCACCAGAACCACGGCCGGAAGCATCAGCGCGGCGCCCAGAGCAAACGGGGCAGCCATGCTTATTTTCGAGTACAGCAGTCCGGACCAGAGTGGGCCGAAAAAACGTCCCCAGGCACTGGCGGCCTGGTACTGGCCCATTACCGCACCACGCTCGTTGGCCGAACAGGCCTTCGACACGATGCTGGAGACGATCGGATTGAACAGCCCGACACCAATACCGAACGGCAGCAAGGCAATCCACACCTGCCAGCTGGCCGTCAGCATTGCCAGTGCCACGAGTCCGAGCGCAAAAAATATTCCAGAGGCAATTGCGACCGACCGCTCGCCGAAACGGCGGGTCAGCGGGCCGACCATCCCGGCCTGCATGACGACAACAATGGTACCGAGGTAAAAGAATATTCCGCCGATGTAACGCGGCCCCATACCGTATAGATCATTCGCCCAAAGCGGAAAAATTGATTCCATTTGCGACATCGCGGTGTAAAAGATCAGCGCAGCAATATACAGCTGCATCAGCCCCCGCCGATTGACCGCCGCCAGACTGATGTTCGCTGGCGCACCCACAGTCGCCGCACGTGACCAGGTAAATGGTTTCCGGTCTGCACGAGCCAGGCTTTCCGGAAGAAAAATAATGGCGCCCAGCGTGGCGACGACGCTAAGCGCCGCCGCAGCCAATGCCGGCAGCACGTAATTTGCAGTCTCTACTTCCGCACCGGCCATCAGTCCGCCGATAGCCGGACCGAAAACGAAACCGAGACCCATGGCGGCACCAATCTTGCCGAGGCTGGCCGCGCGATCTTCCTCCGTGGTGATATCGGTGACATATGCAAACGCCGTCGAGATATTGCCGGCCATCAGTCCGCCGAGAACCCGGCTGAACAGGACGAGCCAGAGTTCGTCAGAATAGGCCAGGAGCACATAGGCTATGGCCGAACCGAGCATTGTCAGGATCAGCACGAGCCGGCGTCCATATGCATCACTGATGCGTCCCCAGATTGGCGTGGCGAGCGCCTGGGCCAGCGTATACGCGGACATCGTCCAGGTGATGACCTCGGGCGCAGCGCCGAAACGTTCGGCGTAGAACGGGAACAGCGGCAGAATAATGCCGAAGCCCACCATGCCGACGAAGACGATTAAAAACAGAATTATCACAGACGAGCAGCTCCTGACGTCGAAATCCAGGCCTTTTGTTGTTTTTCTACCACACAATAACCTGGATACAAGAGGATTTCTCTACACCATGCATGGCGATAATTGTCCACCATGCGGGCAACCGGCCGATTCCGGGCCTGACGGATTGTTGCACCGGTGATACAGATTGACGGATGGCGTCTGGTTCTTTAACTTTCGTATTTGACATATTTCGAATCGGCAGCGTCCGGGCTTACGCAGGGCCCAATGTTGCTTTCCAGAGGATGGAAGCCAGGCAAATCAGCAGGTTCAACAATGATCCGACCGATATCGCCCAACACCCAAGGAGATGATCTCAATGCGCTCAACCTATAAACAATTCTCGTCGCTTCATCGCGTGATTGCCACCATTCTGGCGGTCGCAGTGTCTTTGCCAGTATTGGCACCCGTGACGGCGTCGGCCGCACGCGAGGAAATGATCGTCACGACTGCCCGCGGTCGCGAGGAGGCCGTGCAGGACGTACCCGCAGCGGTCGCGGTCATCAGCCAGAATGAAATCGAGGCTCTCGGCATTCAACGCGTTGAAGACATCGTCAACCAGATTCCGGGCGTGTCGATCGTCAATTCCGCCGAAGTGGCCGATACCCAGGTCAACATCCGCGGCATCAATGGGGCTCGCGATGCGGAAATCAATTATGCATTGATCATCGATGGAATCCTGATGAACAACCCCGCGGCGCTGAACCGCGAGTACACGAACCTGCAACAGATCGAAATACTGAAAGGCCCGCAGGGCGCTTTATACGGTCGCAATGCCGCCGCCGGTGCGATCATCATTACGACACAAAAACCCGGCGAGGAATTCGGACTTGGTGTTAAGGGTAGCGTCGCCGAAGATTCCAGTTACTATCTGACCGGCCATCTCGGTGGACCGATCGGAGATTCGCTCGGCTGGAGCCTGAATGCCGACTACCGAACCACCGATGGGTTTCGGGAAGACGTATTCAATGGACGGATGACACGATCGATCAGTTCGAAAACTGGAACGTCGGTGGCCGGCTAATCTGGGACGCGTCCGATAACCTGAGCTTCGATACAAAGTTTCGCTATGGTGAGGTTGATGCGGCATCGATCACGTTCAACTCGATATTCCATATACCGGACTTTCCGACAGTCATCGAATTCTTTGGGGTACCGGCCGAGCACGCGGCCGGCGGTAATGAAGATGTCAACGACCACGTTTTCCAGTTCAACCCGAACATAGATTCATTCAACAGTCAGGAGGCAACCGAGTTTTCTGTCAAAATGGATTGGGACCTCGGCTGGGCAGATTTGACCGGATGGGGTCTGTATAGCGATGTCGAAAATAATCTCGGCTCCGACGGC
>PVMK01167122.1_pt1 | contig 20427 bp, 15 predicted proteins | sample 1853481 | NCBI WGS metagenome assembly PVMK01 (sample SAMN08533507, study PRJNA380276) | Marine sediment metagenome, whole genome shotgun sequencing project. | reverse complement strand
TCCCTGGATCCATCGGTGGCCGGGCAGCTTCGGCAGGTCAGCACGGCCACTCTCACCATGGTCTTGCTCAAGCGCGGCGTGCGCAGCAGCTGGTTGCGGGGTGTCAAGCCCCTGAAATCCATGGCGGGCCGCGTCGTCGGGCCCGCCTTCACCATTCGCTTCGTGCCCGGACGCGAAGATCTTTCGCAACCCGACAGCTACGCGCGATCGCCCTCGTTTCGCGACGCCATCGAAGCGGCGCCGGCGGGCTCCGTGGTCGTCATCGACGGACGCGGCAATGCCTCAGGCGCGACCCTGGGAGACATCCTGGTGGCGCGCCTCGGCCACAGGGGTGTGGTGGCGGCGCTCACCGATGCGCTGGTACGCGATGGCGACGAAGTCGCCAAGCTCGCGTTGCCGGTCTTGAGCGCCGGCGTCGCGCCACCGCCGAGCATCGTCGGGCTGGCCTTCGCGGGCTACGACGAGATCATCGGTTGCGGCGGCGTGGCGGTCTGCCCGGGAGATGTCATGGTCTGTGACAACGACGGCGCCATCGTGATTCCAGCGGCCATGGCGGCGGAGGTTGCGCAGGCCGGCGTCGAGCAGGAGCGCTTCGAGCGTTTCGTGCAGCAGCGCGTCGCAGAGGGCGCCAGCGTCGTGGGTCTCTATCCCCCCGACCAAGGCACGCTGGCGGACTATCAGAGATGGCGTGATGCCGGAGAACCGTAGGTTGGGCTGAGCGAGTTTTTTAAGGTGCCAGTTTTTTAAGGTGCCGGGGCCGATATGTTTGATACAAACATATCGGCCCCGGCACCTTAAAAAAGGGAAAATAGATCTGTCCCCATTTTCCTCTTCAACTCGGAAACCAATGGCGCTGGAGAAAAAGCTCGAGCACCAGCTTGCTGCCGAAGTAGGCCAGGGCCAGGATCGTGAATCCGCCCAGGCTGAGGCGCACTGCCGTGCGTCCTCGCCAACCGTAGTGCCAGCGTCCCCATAACAACACCGCGAACACCAGCCACGCCATGACCGACAGCACGGTCTTGTGGGCCAGGTGCTGGGCCAGCATGTCGGCGACGAAGGCGACGCCGGTGGCCAGGCTCAGGGTGAGCAGGAAGAAGCCCAGGGCGATGAGCTGGAACAGGAGCTCTTCCTGGATCTTCAAAGGCGGCAGGATGTGCACCAGGCCGCCGGGCCGCTTGAGGTTCAGACGGTGTTCCTGGTAGGCGAGCAGCACCGACCGGCAGAATCAACAATGCCGCCAGGGGCAGCACCAGCAGGCCGAGATTGTCCAGGGGGCGGCGCAGGGCGCCGATGATGAGCAGCAGCGCTGCCACCCAGGCCACCAGCGAGGCGACGTCGAAAAAACCGAGACTCAGGCCATGGTCGCTGACCACCCCGAGATAGAGCAACAGGCCGTGCAGGGCCACCGCCAGGAATGCGATGGCCGGCAGTTTCGGGGTAACGCCCGCCGGGGTCCCCTGCCAGGTGGAAAGTCGCCGACCCAGCACCACCGTGGCGGCCACGTAGAGCGCCACGCTCATGAGCGCCAGTGCCAGGGTCCAGGAATGCATGCCGGCATGATGCCAACATTCGCCAGGCGCGCAAAGGACAGTTGCCGTCACAAAGGGTCGCCGGGTTGTTAGAATCCGCTATTGCTCCGAATCCCCCATGGAGGCATGCACACCGTGTTCGAGACCCTGACCGATAGACTGTCGACCACCATCGCGCAGCTGCGTGGCCGCGGCCGGCTCACCGAGGCCAACATCAAGGACTCACTGAGAGAGGTGCGCATGGCACTTCTGGAAGCCGACGTGGCGCTGCCGGTGGTGCGCGAATTCGTCGACAGGGTGCGCGAGCGCGCCGTAGGTCAGGACGTTCTCAAGAGCTTGTCGCCGGGCCAGGAAGTCATCCGCATCGTGCGCGACGAGCTCACGAAACTCATGGGAGAGACCAACGCGGCGTTGGATTTACGGGTGGCGCCGCCGGCGGTGCTGCTGGTGGCGGGGCTCCAGGGCGCGGGCAAGACCACCACCGTGGCCAAGCTGGCACGCTGGTTGATGAAAAACGGCAGCAAGGCGGTGATGGTGGCGAGCTGCGACGTGCACCGGCCGGCCGCCATCAAGCAGCTGGAAACCCTGGCGGCGGAGGTGGGTGCGGTTTTCTTTCCCTCGGATCCGTCCCAGGACCCGGTGGCTATCGTGAAAGCCGCAATCGCCCATGCTCAGCAGCAGTTCTACGATGTGGTCATTCTCGACACCGCCGGGCGCCTGCACGTGGACCAGGCGATGATGGCCGAGGTGCGCCGGGTGCATACGGCCGCATCCCCGGTGGAGACGCTGTTCGTGGTGGACGCCATGAGCGGCCAGGATGCCGCGGTGGTGGCGAAGGCCTTCGACCAGGCGCTGCCCCTGACCGGAGTGATTCTCACCAAGGCCGACGGAGACGCCCGCGGCGGTGCCGCCCTGTCGGTACGCCAGGTGACCGGCAAGCCGCTCAAGTTCATCGGCGTCGGCGAGAAAACCGATGCCCTGCAGGCTTTCCACCCGGAGCGCATGGCCTCGCGCATCCTCGGCATGGGCGATGTCCTGAGCCTCATCGAGGACGCCGAGCAGAAGGTCGACAGGGACAAGGCCGAAAAGCTCGTCGAAAAGCTCAACAAGGGCAAGGGCTTCGATCTGGAGGACTTCGCCGAGCAACTGCAGCAGATGCGCGAGATGGGCGGCATGGCGGCGATGGTCGATAAGCTCCCCGGAGGAGCGGCGCTGCCAACCGGGGTCAAGGCGCAGATGGGCGATCAGGAGCTCAAGCGCATGCACGCCATCGTCGGCTCCATGACCCGTCAGGAGCGCCTCCACCCTGCCATCATCAAGGGCTCCAGAAAGCGGCGTATCGCCAGGGGCTCCGGGAATCAGGTGCAGGACGTGAACCGGCTGCTGAAGCAGTTCGCCCAGATGCAGAAGATGATGAAGAGGATGAAAAAGAAGGGCGGGCTCAGGGGTCTCATGCAGGCCATGAAGGGTGGCGGGCCGCCGGGCATTCCGGGTTGAGCGGAAGCGGAACGAATTTACATTACCCCCCCGGAATGCGTAAAATAGCGCGTTTGTACCGGCCCGAATGGGTCATCGGCATGACAATGCCGGTCAGAGGACAGCCGAGAAGCCATGGTTAGCATTCGCCTTTCCCGCACGGGCGCCAAGAAGCGTCCCTTCTACCATTTGGTCGTCACCGACAGCCGCGCCAGCCGCGACGGGCGGTTCATCGAGCGGGTCGGGTTCTACAACCCGATTGCCACCGAGCAGCAGGAGAAGCTGCGCATCGACAGGGACCGGATCGCCTATTGGACCTCCCAGGGCGCCAAGGCCAGCAGTGCCGTCACCAAGCTCCTGAATCAGGATCGGGCCGCGGCGGGAGCCTAGGTCGCCGGACCGGGCGCAGGGTGTTGGGGCGCCGGGTATGCCGGAGCGCGTGACCATGGGACAGGTGAGCGGCGTTTACGGCGTACGCGGGTGGTTGAGGGTACGCTCGGACTGCGAACCCCTGGAGCAATTGCTCACATACTCGCCCTGGCAACTGAAAACCGAGGCGGGTTGGTGCAGTCACGTGGTGGCGGAGGGCAGAGCCCACGGCCCGGGCCTGGTGGCCAAGCTGGCGAGCGTCGACGATCGTGATCAGGCGCGGCAACTGGTGGGGGCCGACATCGCCGTGGATCGGGATCAGCTGCCGGCGCTGGCCGAGGGCGAGTACTATTGGAACGATTTGATTGGTTTCCAGGTGGTTACCCGGGACGGCGAGGAGCTGGGACGGGTAACCGGATTGATGCAGACCGGCGCCAATGATGTGCTGGTGGTAGGCGGCGAGCGCGAGCGGTTGATTCCGTTTATCCGCGAGCAAGTGGTAGTGGCGGTGGACGCGCCGGCCCGGCGTATCGAGGTGGACTGGGAAGTGGATTTCTGAGCCGCCCGGCCATTGCCGCGAGGAGTTTGCATGCAGGTGGCGGTGGTGACGCTGTTTCCGCAGATGTTCGAAGCAGTCGAGCGTTGGGGAATCACGTCCAGGGCGTTGCAGCGCGGCATTCTTGCGTTGCAGTGCATCAACCCCAGGGACCACGCCCTCGACCGTCACCGCAGCGTGGACGATCGGCCCTACGGCGGCGGCCCGGGAATGGTGATGATGGTGCAGCCGTTGCGCGACGCCATCGTCGCTGCGCGCACGCGACTGGGCGAAGGGGCGCACACGGTGTACCTGTCGCCCCAGGGCCGGCGGGTGGACCAGGCGGCGATTGCCCGGCTTGTCAGCCGGCAACGGGTGATTTTCGTTTGTGGGCGCTACCAGGGCGTCGACGAACGGCTGCTGGAGCGCGAAGTGGACGAAGAGCTGTCGGTGGGCGATTTCGTGCTCTCCGGCGGCGAGGTTGCGGCGATGCTGCTGGTGGAGGCGATGACGCGCCTGTTGCCCGGTGCGCTTGGAAACGAGGAATCGGCCGGTTGCGATTCCTTCGCCAACGGATTGCTGGACTGTCCGCATTACACGCGGCCGGAAGTGAGCGATGGGTTGGCGGTGCCGCCGGTGTTGCTGAGCGGCAATCATGACGCCATTCGTCGCTGGCGTTTGAAGCACGCGCTGGGCCGCACCTGGCAGCGGCGCCCGGACTTGCTGCGCAACAAGCAGCTCGACCAGGAACAAAGAGCGCTACTCGCCGAATTCGTCAGCGAGCAGCAGGAAACAGTGGATTGAGACCGGCTGGTGTCCGGTTCCAAGGGGTAAGCAATCATGAGTAACATCATCAGTCAGATCGAAGCCGAGCAGATGAGCCGCGAGGTTCCGAAATTCGGCGCCGGCGATACGGTGGTGGTCAAGGTCAAGGTCAAGGAGGGCACCCGTGAGCGGCTGCAGGCTTTCGAGGGCGTGGTCATCGCCAAACGCAATCGCGGGCTCAATTCCTCGTTCACCGTGCGTAAGATTTCCCACGGCGAAGGCGTCGAGCGCGTGTTTCAGACCTACAGCCAGCAGATCCACGACATCCAGGTCAAACGCCGGGGCGATGTTCGCCGCGCCAAGCTCTACTATCTCCGCGGCCTGCGCGGCAACGCGGCGCGCATCAAAGAGAAGCTCTAGGGGCGAAAAAAAGCGGGGAAAAATGGGGACGGGAAATTGGGGACAGATCTATTTTCCGCCGGCATGGTGCTCGAGTAATCTCCATGGCTTGGGAAAATAGATCTGTCCCCATTTTCCGTGCCCCCATTTTCCCCCGCTTTTTTTCCGTCACGCTGTTGTTGCTTACCATGGGTTCGCTGGTCGCCGGCGCGGCGGCCGAGACCACGTTGGCAGATATCGACGGTCTGCGCGCTGCCGGCGCTCAAGGCCTGGCGTTGCGGCTCATCGACGGGGAGCAACCAGCATTCGCCGTCAGTCCGGTGGCCTGGCAGCGCTGGGAGCAGCGCCGGCTGGAAATTCTGGAATCCCGCCAGGACTGGTGGGCTGTCATCCAGCGCACAGGCAAATACCCATCGACCCTACCCGACGATTTCCGCATCCTGGCCCGGGAGTCGGCCCTGCGCGCGCATCTCGCCCGGGGCGACGCAGAAGCGGCCACGGCACTTCTCGCCAATCTCATCTGGGGCACGGCCCAGGACACCGCCAGGGTCGACGAGTGGAGCGAGCGACTGAGCCGCTGGCGCGGCCTGCTGGCGGAAAGCTATTCACTGGCCGGGCAACTGCCGGACGCCGGCACCGCCGTGCTGCGATACCGACTGGATTACGGTGACGAGCCCTCGGGGTGGCGGCTTACTCACGCCAAGGCATTGCTGCGAGAAGGCTACGATTCCCAGGCGCGCCAGCTTCTGATCGGTCTGGAAAGCACCGAGGTGGCCTATATGAAGCTGTTGCTGCGGGCCCGCAACGGGAGTGTGGATCCCGTGGAGCTGCTCTCTGAGATGGGCCCCTTTCTCGGTGAAGGCCGGCTGGTGGAGGCGGAGCGCGCGCAAGTTTGGGCGTCGCTGGCGAGCGCCGCTGCGCGCTACCGGGATCATGAAGTGCGTGTTACGGCCATGGAGCAGGCCGTGGCTCTGAGCGCACCGGTTGCGGCCGTGGATGAATTCGTTCAGGTGGACGCCGACGCCTTGTGGGATGCTTACGCCGCCTATGGGGCGGCACTCGCCAATGACGCCCGCCTGCTGGTGGGTCGCTTCGACGACTGGTTGGCGCTGGCAGAACAGCACGGGGATGCAGGGGAACCGAAGGCCCGCGCCTTGTATGCCTACCTGGCGACCCAGGGGAGGGACCCCGGGGTGGCGAATAAGGCGCAAAATGGATTGGTGTCGACGCTCACCCGGGAACGCCGAGGTCTGGCCATTCTCGGCGGCTTGTATCTGAAATCAAGCCGCTACGCGGAGATTTCCTCCATTCCCGCGGCAATACGCGCGCCGCTCATCGCCTATGCTGTTGGCGAATCCCGTTTCGATGTATCCCGGCAGCTGCTGGCGGGGTTGGATGCGGACGCTCGCAGCGCACTGTCGCCCCAGTGGCGTGGGCCGGTGGCGGTGGCCTTGATCGTTGATGGCAGGGTCGATGAAGCGCTGGCGTTGTTTGGCGCGGAGTTCGATGCCGACGGCACTCAGGACCTGATGGCGGTGGATGGCGCCGTGGAGGTCGCGCTGGCCCTGCAGGTGGCCGGTGAACACGAGCACGCCGCCGTGCTGCTGTCACGGTTACCGGCCATGGCGCCCCGGGCGCAGCAACGCCGGGAGTTGCAGTTGCTGGCGGCCGAGGCAGAGGGCCAGGCGGGTCACCATGAGCGCGCGGCACGCCTGTATCTCGAATCCGCAAGCGCACCCGACGGCGGGTCCGCCGACGCCTGGTCGTATTCGGCGAGCCTGCAGGCGGCCCGCGCACTCGCCAGGGCCGGCCTGGTGGAAGACGCCGTGGCGGTGTTGCGCAGTGCCCTGGCGAACAGTCCGCGAGCGGACCAGCGCGTCCTGGTGGAGCATGTCTTACGCCGTTTTTGAAAGCCATGGGGGAGGCAATAACGTGACCAGCGTTAGCGACTACGCGGCAGTGGCGCCGGCGCCGGTGGGGCTCATCGGCATACGCATGAGCGGTGGGAGTCTGCGCGGCATCGATTTCGCACCACAGTGCAAAGCTGTAGCCGCTGCTCCCAATGGCGCGGTACGCGAGGTGCTGGATCAATTGTTTCACTATTTCGAAGACCCGGCGTGGCAATTCGATCTTCCTCTGGCGATGCAGGGAACGCCGTTTCAGCGCCGCGTGTGGCAGGCGCTGCGGCGTATTCCCCCGGGCACCACGCGCAGCTACGGAGAGATCGCCAGGGAGATCCGCAGCTCTGCACGGGCAGTGGGTGGTGCCTGCCGGCGCAACCCCATTCCCATCGTCGTGCCTTGTCATCGCGTCATCGCCGCCGGCGGCGGTGCCGGTGGATTCATGGGCCAGCGCGACGGCAGCGCCCTGGCCATCAAGATCTGGCTGCTGGATCACGAGCGCCGTCGCTCATGAGTGGCGGGCCGTCGCGGGATTGCAACGGGGACGGCAGTGGCGATGGCGATCTGGTGGAGGCCTATATCGACGCCCTGTGGATGGAGCGCGGCCTGGCGGAAAATACTCTGGCTGCCTATCGTTCGGACTTGCGCGGCTTTGCGTCCTGGTTGGGGAAGCGGCATCGCGACCTTCTCACGGCGACGCGTGCCGATGTGCTCGAGTATCTCGCCGTGCTGGCGGTGGCGCCGCCCCGCAGCGTCGCCCGGCGACTCTCCAGCCTGCGGCGTTTCTACCAGTACCAGATGCGCCATGCGCGCATGGCCGAAGACCCCTGTGCCCGCGTCGAGGCGCCGCGCATCGGCCGCGGCCTGCCCGTTACCTTGAGCGAAACAGAAGTGGAGGCATTGCTGGAGGCGCCGGATCCGGGCACCCGTGAGGGCTTGCGTGACCGGGCCATGCTGGAATTACTCTACGCCACAGGCCTGCGCGTATCGGAACTCGTCAACTTGACCCTGGGCCAGATCAATCACCAGCAAGGCGTGGTGCGGGTCATGGGCAAGGGAGCCAAGGAACGGCTGGTGCCCCTGGGCGAATCGGCGCTGGATTGGGTCGAACGCTATCTCCGCGAGGGACGCCCGCGGCTGTTGGCTGCCGGCCGGGGCGATGCCCTGTTTCCCGGTCCCCGGGGTGGTGCCATCAGCCGTCAGGCCTTCTGGTACGCCGTCAAGCGCTACGCGGCCAAAGCCCACATCTCCAAGCCCATCTCACCCCACACACTGAGGCACGCGTTCGCGACGCACCTGCTCAATCACGGCGCCGATCTGCGTGTCGTGCAGTTGTTGCTGGGACACAGCGACATCTCCACGACTCAGATCTACACCCACGTAGCAAGGGAACGATTGAAGCAATTGCACGCCATTCATCATCCACGCGGTTAGGAAAATGGGGACAGATCTATTTTCCTAACCCGCATCTTCGTCCTGCACGACGGCGAAGACTTCGGCGGCGGTGGTGAGCCCGGCGGCAACTTTCTGGGCACCGCTGATGCGAAGTGACAGCATGCCGCCTGCCAGCGCCGTGTTGCGCATCTGTCGGCTGTCGGTATCGGCGGCGATGTGTTGTCGTAATTTATCCGTGATGCGCATGATCTCGTAGATACCGATACGTCCGAGATAGCCGGTGTGGCGGCACTCGTCGCAGCCGACGGGCACAAACACCTTGGCCGGCCGGCGCGGTCGCTTGGGCGCAACCAGGGATCGCCACTCATCTTCTGAAATCTCCACGGGCTTCTTGCAGTGCCGGCAAAGCGTGCGCACCAGGCGTTGCGCGACCACACCGATCAGCGATACTTTGAGCAGATAGGGCGGCACGCCAAGCTCCAGAAAGCGTGTCACGGTGGAGGGAGCGTCGTTGGTGTGCACCGTCGACAGCACCAGATGGCCGGTGAGGGCTGCTTGCACGGCGGTGTTTGCCGTCTCCTCGTCGCGGATCTCTCCAACCATGATGATGTCGGGATCCTGCCTGAGCAGCGTACGCACACCGGTAGCGAAATCGAGACCGATTTGATGCTGCACGTACATTTGATTGAGGTCCGGGTCTACCAGCTCGATGGGATCCTCGATGGTGCAAATGTTGACCTCGGGCTTGGAAAGGCGTTTCAAGGCCGAATAGAGCGTGGTGGTCTTGCCCGAACCCGTGGGGCCCGTGACCAAGACCATGCCGTAGGGTTGCTCGACCATACTTTGCCACTGTTGCACTTCTTTGGGCGAGAAGCCCAGATCCGGTAACGATCGCACCAGCACTTCCGGGTCGAAAATGCGCATTACGAGTTTTTCGCCGAATGTTGTCGGCATGGTGGACAGCCGCAGCTCCACTTCCTTCTGATCCAGTGTGCGGGTCTTGATGCGCCCGTCCTGAGGCCGTCGCTTCTCGATGATGTCCAGCCGGCCCAGCGCCTTGAGACGGCTGACCGCCGCACTCAGCACCGGCGTCGGGATCTGGTGCACCAGATGCAACACGCCATCGATGCGGAAGCGGACATTACCGGTATCCCGGCGTGGTTCCAGGTGGATGTCGCTGGCGCGCTGTTCGAACGCGTATTGCAGCAACCAGTCGACGATACGCACGACGTGCTGATCGTTGGCGTCGAGTTCACCGGTCTTTCCGAGCTCCATCAACTGCTCGAGATTGCCGGCGCCGCCGATTGGCGACGAACCACTGTCTTTGCTGGCCCCGGCGATAGAGCGGCTGACGGCGTAGAACTCGGCCAGGTAGCGCTCCAGGTCCAGAGGGTTGGCGATGACGCGCTCGAAGCGCAGCCCGAGCATTCCCGAAAGCTCGCGCTCCCATTCGCGTACATAGGGTTCGGCGGTGGCGATGGTTACCCGGTCGCCGGAGACCGCCACGGGCAGGATATTGAATCGTCTCGCGTAGGCTTGCTTGATGACCCCGGTAACGGCGCCCACGTCGATCTTCAGCGGGTCGATGCGCAGGTACGGCAGGTGCGCTTTGTCGCTGAGCCATCGGGTCAGGCGCTCCAGAGTAAGGGGCGTGCGGGGTGGTTTGGCGCTCTGCCAGCTTTGAGCCGCCACCCGAACCAGTGGATGCTCCGATGGATCTCTGTGGCGGTGGGCGCCGGTATTCAGCTCTTGCGCTTGCGCTTCGCTGATCAAGCCGTCGCGGGCGAGCTCCGCGAGCACGAAGGCAAGGGTGAGCTTCCATTCACCGCCTGGTACTTGTGGACTGGTATTTGCCATCGACTATCCGCGACCATTACCCCGGATGGACTATACGTAGAGGCTCAGGGACCGGCAAGACGGGACCCCGTCACAAATTCCGACCGCCCATGGAACTCGCAGGTGACGCCGGAGGTCTCAGCGCCTATGCTGCGGTTGAAACCGAAGAGAGTAGATACAATGCCCAGAAGTGGTGCGCTGGTGATAGCAGTAATGGCGGTCGTGTGCATATTGTGGCGACCGGCCCATGCGGCGGATCCACCGGCCAGGGTAGTTGCCGCCCTCGAAAAGATCGTGCCCGGGATTGCACCGGACAAAATTCAGATGTCGGTTTTGCCGGGCCTCTACGAGGTGTCATACGGCCCCTCAGTCGTTTATATATCCGCCGACGGTCGTTATCTGATTCAAGGCGACCTGGTGGAGCTGGACTCGGGCAAGAACCATACACGTGATCGCAGGCGGGAGCATCGCCGGGAACGCATGGCGACGGTCGAAGAGAATGACATGGTCGTGTTCGGTCCCGACAATGCCAAGCACACCGTGGACGTATTTACCGATATCGATTGTCCGTACTGCGTGCGGATGCACAATCAGATGACAGAGTACAATCGCCTTGGTATACGAATTCGCTACCTGGCTTTCCCTCGTGCCGGCGTATCTTCCAGTTCTTTTGACAAATGGGTGTCGGTGTGGTGCTCGGCCGACAAGCAAATCGCCATGAGCAAAGCCAAAAACGGTAGCCGCATTCCCCAGAAGAAGTGCGATAGTCCGGTTGAAAAGCAGTTTGCGCTGGGCCGCGCGGTGGGTGTGCGCGGCACGCCCAGCTTGATACTCGAAAATGGTCAGCTCGTTCCCGGTTATGTTCCGCCGCCGGAGCTTCTGGAAATTCTCGAGAGAAACACAACCGGCTGATCGCTTACTCTCGTCCTCGTCCAATGCGCGTCATCTACATCCTGCTGACGTTGATCATCATTTGCACATGGTTCGGCGTCGAGCTGCGCAAAAGCCACAGGGATTTCTCTCACTTGCTACTCGGGATCGCGGGGTTGTTGAGTATTCTTGCGGTGGTGGCGTTCTTCGGAATTCACTGATGGCTGCTTCATTACCGTGAGCGTACGAATAGACAGGCTCGACCATCTGGTGCTGACGGTGGCGAGCATCGACGAGGCTTGCGACTTCTACGCGCGGGTGCTCGGAATGCAGGTGTCACGTTTCGGCGAAGGGCGCACGGCGCTCAAATTCGGCCGCCAGAAAATCAACCTCCACGAAGTGGGCAAGGAGTTCGAGCCCCGCGCCGCCCGCGCCACCGCCGGGTCCGGCGATCTATGCCTGGTGAGCGCCGCGCCCCTGGATGACGTCATTCAGCATTTGAATGAATGCCGAGTGACGATTATCGAGGGGCCGGTAGCCAAGACCGGCGCCACCGGGCCGATCCGCTCCGTCTATTTTCGCGACCCGGATGGAAATTTGATCGAAGTGTCGGAATACATCGAAACCTAATCGGCCAGTTGCTTCATATTCTTGGTCACCAGCGCCACGAAATCCGAGGCGAGAATGGGCTTGCTCAGCAGATAGCCCTGGTACTCGTCACAGTCCCTGTCGCGTAGAAAATCGAGCTGCTCCTGCCTCTCGATGCCTTCGGCGACGACGCCCATGCCCAGACCGTGGGCCATGGTGATTATGGCGCCGACGATGGCCGCATCGTCGGAATTCTCCGGAATGTCGTTCAGGAAGGAGCGGTCGATCTTCAGCTCGTCCAACGGGTAACGTCTCAAGTTGCTGAACGACGAGAAACCGGTCCCGAAATCATCGATGGATATCTTCACGCCCATATTCTTGATGGTTTTCAGGGTGCGGGCGATCTCCTCGGGATTCTCCATGAGCATGCTCTCGGTGAGTTCCAGACCCAGATATTTTCCCTCCAGACCGGTGGTTTCGAGGGCGTTTCGCACTGTGAGCATCAATCTGTCGCTCTTGTGAAACTGCCGGCTGGAAACGTTCACCGACACGCGTACCGGATCGATGTGGGACTGCCAACGCTTCGTCAGTGTGCAGACCGCATAAATCGCCCATTCGCCAAAGGGAACGATCAGGTCCATCTCTTCCGCCATGGGAATGAACTCGTCGGGCGGCACCACGCCGAGCTTCGGATGCTTCCAACGCAACAGGGCTTCGGCGCCGATTATGCGCCCGGTCCTGACTTCTGTTTTCGGCTGGAAGACCAGGAACAGCTCGCGATTGGTCAACGCCTTGCGCAGATGATTTTCCGTCGTCAGGCGCTCCACAGAGCGCGTATTCAAATCCTTGGCGTAGTATTGGTAAGTATTGCGCCCGCGCTCCTTGGCATGGGAGACGGCGACCGCGGCATGCTTTAGCAAGGTGTCCACGCTGTCGCCGTCGGTGGGGCACACGGCGACGCCGATGCTGGCAGTGATGAACAGCTCTCTCGCGTTGACACGGAACGGTTCCGCCATCGCTTTGAGAATGCGGCGAGCCACCAGCGTGGTGTTTTCCAGTCGTTCGACATTGGGTATGAACAGCGTGAACTCGTCGCCGCCGAAGCGGGAAAGCTCCGCTTCCTCCTCCTCGTTGCCCGGCCGGCCCACCAAATCACTGTGGCGGACGCATTCTACGAGCCGCGCCGACACGGCCTTCAACAGGGTGTCACCGAAGTTCTGCCCCAGGGTGTCATTGATCTGCTTGAATCGATCCAGATCGATGTGCAGGACCGCGCAATCCTTGGCGTCGTGCTTCGCTCGTACCAGGGCGTCGTTGAGCCGCTTGGTAAACAGCCGTCGATTGGGCAGTCCGGTGAGGCCGTCGTAGTAAAGTAAACGGTCCTGATAGGCCTTAGCCGCCAGCGTATTGCGCAGCCGCAGTGCCAGCTCACTGGGGTCGACGGGCTTGGCGAGAAAGTCCGTGGCGCCCAGCTCCAACGCCTGGAGCTTGGTCTCCGGGTCCGTCGCCGATGTCAGAATGATGGCGGGAATGTGCATCAAGGCTTCCTTTGAGCGCATTTGCGCGAGGATTTCGAGGCCGGTAATTTCCGGCATCATCACGTCCAGAAGTACGACGTCGGGTTTCTTGAGCACCACCATGTTGAGCGCTTTCTTAGGCTCCGTGGTAGTAATGAAATTGCCGTAACCCGCATCCTCCAGGAACATTTGCAGGGTTTCGAGGATGATCGGCTCATCGTCCACCATCATGATGGTCGATTGGGCGCACGCGACATCCAGGTTGGCGGTTTCGTTTGCCGCGTCACTGCGTTGCTCGACCATCGCCGGCGCGCTGACCGGTACGGGCTTGCGTGCTAGATTTTCCTGCTTTGACATGGACCTCGGTTCCTCGTGCGTGTGTGCGTGCGCGCAGCTCTCAGGCGCTGGCGGCTACTTGCGAATCGTCCGGTACGACCAGTCGTCTGGAAATTCCGCGTAAGACCGCCAGCGCCTCGGCCAGGCCGTCTTCGCTGTTTGCTTTGGCGAGCTCCTCGAGGGTTTTCGCCGGCTCGGTGAATGCGTCGTATCCCACGGTGCCGCCTGATCCCTTGAGCCAATGGGCGAGGGCGGCGATCTCGGTGAAGTCGCGTGCCTCCCAGGCGCTGTCCATTTCGTCGAGTTTCTCATCCAGGCGGCGGGCGAACTTCGTAATGGTGGCGCGAATGCGCGGTCCGCCACTGGCGAGACGCGACTCCACAGGCGGGCCATCGCCCGCACCGGTGGCGGCGGGTTTTTGTGGCGCGCTACCGCCGGGAACCTGCAGCCTCCGGGACAGCTCGCGCAGCTCCTGGATCGTTACCGCGACCCCGTCCTCGCTGGCGGCCTTGGCGAGCGTCTCCAGATTTTTGGACGGTTCGGTGAAGTCATCGAAACCCACCGTGCCGCCGGAGCCTTTCAGCCAGTGGGCGAGGGCCGCCAGTCCGTCGAAGTCACGCTGCTGCCAGCAGGCGTCCATCTCGTCGAGCTTGTCGTCCAGGCGGATGATGAACTTGGCGATGGTGGATTGGATGCGCGGGCCGCCGCTTGCCAGGCGGGACACGATGGCTGGACCCGTCGCCCCATCGATGTCGCTGACAGCACCCGCGTCGTCGTCCCAGTTGTCCGTGGCGGCGACCTCGCTGTCCTTGATTTCCTTTCGATCGCCGCCCAGCAGTTTCCCCAGGGTGTCCAGGAGCAGATCGATGTCCACCGGCTTGGTGAGATAGCCGGTGCAGCCGGCAGCCAGGCACTTCTCTTCGAAACCCTTCATGGCGTTGGCCGTGAGGGCAAAGATGGGCGTGTCCACGCCGGCCTGGCGCAGGGCCGTGGTGGCCTGGTAGCCGTCCAGGACCGGCATCTGGATGTCCATGAGGATGACGTCGTAGTTGCCCTCGCGGCCCTTGTCGAGGCCGACCTGGCCGTTCTCGGCGCCCTCCACCGTAAGCCCCGCTTCTTCCAGCACCAGGGTCACCAGCTCGCGGTTCTCCTCGCCGTCGTCCACCACCAGCACCCGCCCGGCGTTGAACTGCCAGGCCACGTGGCTCGACGTGGTGGCCTCCTCGCTGGCGGCCAGAGCCTCCTCGGGCTGCAGAAAATTGACCTCGGTCAGAGGTCCCGGATCGATGCTTGCGTGAAACACGCTGCCCTTGCCGAGCTTACTGGTGGCGACGATGTCGCCGCCCATCAGGCGGGCGAAATCCCGGCTGATGGCGAGCCCCAGGCCGGTGCCGCCGAACTTGCGTGTGGTTGAACTGTCCGCCTGGGTGAACGGATCGAATATCGCTTCCACCTTGTCCGCGGCGATACCGATGCCGTTGTCCACCACATCGATGGCGAAGCGAGGCTCGTCGCCGGTCTTACTCATGTGCAGGATAACCTTGACGCCGCCTTCGTCGGTGAACTTGACGGCGTTGGAGATCAGATTGGTGATGATCTGCCGCAGGCGTGTGGGATCGCCGAGCACTTTCTCGGGGATCGGCCCGTTGACTTCCATCCTCAGGAAAATGCTTTTCTCGTCCGCCTTGACCATCAGCGTCTTGATGACTTCGCCGGTGAGCACGTGAGGGGAGAGCTCCAGGCGTTCGATCTCCATGCGCCCGGCCTCGACCTTGGAGAGATCGAGAACGTCGTTGATGAGCTGTAGCAGGTGCTTGCCGCTCGAGTGAATGGTGTCAAGGTGCTTGCGGCGCTCCTCCATGGTCTTGGCATAGCCGCGCCGCAGAACATCGGCAAAGCCGAGGATGGCGTTCATGGGTGTGCGGATCTCGTGGCTCATGTTGGCCAGGAAGTCACTCTTCGACTGGTTTGCGGCTTCGGCGGCTTCTCTCGCTTCCTGGAGCTCGCTGACGTCGTCGAGGCTCACCAGCGCACCGCCGGGCTTGTCGCCGCTGCCAAGCACCGGCGAGGAGTTGACCTTGAAGATGCGCAGGCGCGATTCACTGTCGTAAAGGTGAATGATGTCGTCGCGTTGTGTCGTTCCTTCTGTCAGTGCCCTGGTCCACGGATAGTCTGCAGGGTCGAGGGGTTCGCCCTCGGGCCCCAGCCATTCGAACTCGCTCGCGTGTCCCGTGGCGAGATCGTCGGTGGTGCGTCCGACGATGGAGGCAAAAGCCTGGTTGGCGAGCACGATGTTCTCTTTCAGATCGAGCACCATGAGGCCCTCGGCTAGGGTGTCCAGTGCCGCGCGCACGTGGGGCGGCACGGCTTGCGAGGGGTCCAGGTGCTTGAGCATTCTGCGCAAGTAAAGCCAGAACAGGATGAAGGACGTCAGCGCCATGAACGCGACGAGCTTGAGCAGGGGATGGTCCACGATGGCCAGCCAACCCTGCGCGGTCAAGGGCGTGAAGCGCAGCTCCATCTGTCCCCACTTTTTCTTGCCCGAGAAGATGGGTACCTTCAGATGGGTATCCGTCGAGTAATCTCCGCTGTCGGCGTCCCACTGGTGCTCCCCGATGGTGACGATGGCTTTGCCGCTGTTGTGGCGTACCGCCGCGGAAACGATGTCGTCGTTGCGTTTCACCACCAGGCCGAGGATGAGCTTCAGGATCTTGTATTCGTTTTTGATGATGAAGGCAGAGGCGTTGATGGCGATAGTTTCGGAAAGGGTCGCGCGACTCTCCCGAATGGCAGCGATGCGATCAGGTACCAGCTGAAGGGATACGGCGGCCAGCAGCAGGGTGACCACCAGAAAGGCGAGCCCAATTGCGATGTGCGTCTTCGCATTCAGCTTCGGCATCAACTTCAGTTTGGGAAACTTGAACTTCGGCATCGTTTCGTTTGTCCGTGTCAGAAGGACCAGTGGGCTTTACACAGCCGTGTTCTGTCAGTATCTGCGCCGTAACAGGGGAGGGATCTGTTGTGGTCGCAATCCGTGCTACGCGGTTGCACCGTCGCCGAGGGGATCGTCCGGTTCGACGCCGTCGGGAGTCGCCGCAGCGTCTTCCCCAGCTGGCTTCGCTTCCTTGTTGGCGCCGCCCTTCCTGACCAGAGCGTCGAGTGACTCATCGTCCGCGTTGTCTTCGTCGTCGTCGCGGAAGGCCGCGAGAACCGGAAGAGGATCGATGGCGCGCCAGGCTGGCATGGACGAGAGCAGGCTCGCGAGCAGCATACCGCCGCGGGCGAGCCAGACGACGTAGCCCACCGACAGGCCGGTGGTGACGACGGCACTCGAGCCGACCACCGTCGCCTCGATCTGGGCAAGCTCGCTGAGTTCATCTTGGGCCTTGTCCAGCTCTTCCTGGAAACCTTCCACTTCGTTGACCATGGCCGCGACCGCGATCTCGACCTCGGTGACCGGAGCCTCATCGGCCTGGGCGGCCGCCGCAGCCAGGCTGTTCAACTGAGTACGGCTGACGCCGATCGACTCGGTGCCCAGCGAGCCCCCCGACCGCAGCGTGGTCGTGGTGGGCTTCTCCACCGGCTCATCGGGCTTTTCCGCCTTCGGCTCGTCCGACGGTGACGTGTCATCGTCGTCGGCCGCCGACACCGGCTCGGGCGTGCCCGGCCCCGGACCGCCGGAACCACCGCCACCACCGCCGCCGGTGCCGCCTATCGTGCCTCCACCCCCGACAACTGGATCCGGATCGGGCGTCGGGTCCGGGTCCGGTGTCGGATCCGGGGTCGGGTCCGGCGGTGGCGGAGGCGGTGGCGGCGGAGGCGGTGGCGGTGGTGGCGGCACGGCCTCGACTAGGTCATTAAGTTGTATCGTCACGTTGGCCGTGTCGCTGAAGGCCGGCACGCCGGAATCTGTCACCCGAACCACCAGAGTGATACTGGGGTTGGTCTCGAAGTCCAGCGCCGCCGGATTCGCCACCAGCACCTGCCCGGTAGCGGCATTGAGGCTGAAGGCGCCGCCGATATTGCCGCCGATAATCGAGTAATTAAGCGTGTCGCCCACATCCGGATCCGAGGCGGTCAGTGTACCTGCCAGGGTTCCCGCGGGGCTGTTCTCGTCGATGGAGAGAATCTGATCGTTGATCACCGGTGAATTGTTCACGGTCACGACAATGCTGAAGACCTGGCCGCCGATGACATTGCCCTGGCCGTCGTCCACGGAGAAAACGAACCTATCCGAGGCGGTGGGCGTGCCGTTATGGACGTATACCAAGAGTCCGGCATCAATATCGGCCTGGGTGAAGCTGTTGATGGCCGTGCCGGATGCGGTGGTGAGCTCGAGCTGTCCGGTGCCAGGCAGTGTCGTGACGGTGTAGGTGACACTGGCGGGATTCTCGGTGTCGTCATACCTGAGCTCGGTGTTGAATATCGGGTCGGTGCTGCCTTGAAAGACCAGACCACCGGTGTTGGTGACCGCGAACGGCGGCGTGTCGTCGATGGGATTGACGGTGATGTTGAATACCGTCGTGCCGAGTATGCCGCCGGCGCCGTCCGATAGCGTAAAGCTGAAGCTGTCGGCGGTCTTATCGGACCCATCGTGGACATAGGAGAGCAGACTGCCGTCGATGTCGGCCTGGGTGAAGCTGGCCGTCGGCGCGCCTGCTCGGAGCAACTGACCGAAGGCTGGCGCCGATGTCACGGAATAGGTGAGCGTCTGCACGGGAATATCGGGATCGGTGACGCCGAGCGCGGTGCTGGCGATGCCGGCGGTGGCGCCCTCGTTGAGGGTGAGGCCGCTGTTGTTGACCAGCGTCGGCACATCGTTCACCGGCGTGACGGTGATCGTTGCCGTGGCGAGGTTCGAGGGTGTCACACCGTCGCTGGCCCGATAGGTAAAACTATCGGTGCCGGAGAAGTTGGCAAGGGGCGTGTAGCTGAACGAGCCGTCGGGATCCAGCATGAAAGACGCGGCACTTGATGGTCCGCTGACCAGGATTGCGTTCAGAGGATCACCGTCGGCGTCAAAATCGTTGGCGAGCACGCCTTCGCGGGCGCCGACGACCAGCGCGCTGTCCTCAATGATGACGTAGTCTTGTACGCCGGCCGCGAACAGGTCGCCGATCTGGTCGGCGCTCAATGCGCCGTCGAAAATTGCTACCTCGTCCAGGTCGCCGTGCATGTAGTTGGTGACCGGGGTTACAACATCGGGCCCGCTGTTCATCGAACTCACGCCGAGGGTTATCGGCTCGATATTGCCGCTGCCGCCGGAGGTGGTACCGAGCCCGCCGGCGTAGGTGTTGCTGTCCACCAGCTGGCCGTCCAGATACAGCGCCATGCCCTGGGAACCGAAGCTGAAAGCCACGTGATACCAGCGGCCGGCGCTGACGGCGCCTGGCGAGTTGACGAAGTTCTCGGAGCCGACACTTTGCAGCCGAACTTCTACTCTTCCGTCGTTTTGAACGCTGATATCGAGATGACCGCCATTGAGGAAGGTGGTCGCGTCCTTCGAAAACAGTGTTTGCACACCGCCGATGGCGTCGAGCTTGAACCACATCTGGACGGTGCCGTCGTCGAGCATGTACGCCGGGTCGTGGGCGATTTCGATATAGCCCGGCGCATCCACGTGTATTGCGCCGTCGGTGTCGCCGCTGATGCCCCCGGGCTCGCCGAGGATGATGCCGTTGTTGACGGCGTCGTTGCCGGCAGCGCCGGAATCGGCGAGCGGGCCGGGCACGGTCTCGCCGAGGCGCCAGTAGCTGATGGGCGCGAGCGCCATCACGGTGCTGTTGTAGCTACCCGGATCGTCGGTGGCAAACGGGTTGTCGGGAGTCGGTGTTACCGTAATTGTGATCACGTCGGTGTCGGTCAGCGGCGTACCGCTGCCCGAGTAGCCCTTGTCGTCCGTCTGGATCGTCAGCGTGGAGACACCGTTGAAGTCGGGTGTCGGGACCAGCTCCAGTCCGTTCAGGGCGGCATTTATGTCTGTCGCGGTGCCGGTGAATTCGAGGACGGCATCGCCGCCGGTGCCCGTGCCGATGAGAAAGCTAAGGCCCGCGGTCGTCGCGAGTTTCAATGTGCCGTGGCTCGCGATCAGCTTCACTTCCATGTCGCCGCCGGGCAGATCCGGATCGGCGATGCTTATCCGATCGACGCCGGAGAAGATGATTGAAGTGTCCTCTGCGATGATCTGGTCGCTGGGCACGGTGTTCTCGGGCGGGTCGTTCACTGCGGCGATAGAAAACATGAACAACTGCGGTCCCACGGTATTGCCACCATCATCCGTGACCGTGAACGTAAACGCATCGGAGGGCGCTTCGCTTCCATCGTGAACGTATATCAGCTCGTTGAGGTCGATGTCCTCTTGGGTAAAGGCCAAGACAGGCACTGCCGGAGCGCTGGCAAGCGCAAGAAAGCCGTTCGTCGGAGCGGCCGTCACTGTGTAGTTGAGCTGATCTGCGGAAGTATCGACATCCGTGACAATTAACTCCGCGTCAGTGATCGTGGCGCTGGCCCCTTCGTCCAGATTGAGCGGATTCGGTACCGGAAGCACCGGTGGGTCGTTGCCCGGGTCGACGGTGAGGGTGAGGGTGGAGTCGACGCTCGGGCCCAGGCCGTCGCTGAGGGTGTAGGTCACCACCGGCACCGGGCCGCTGTAGTCGGGCGCCGGGGTGAAGGTGTAGTCGCCGCTGGCCGCGATCGTGATCGTGCCCACGCCGGTGATGGTGGCGAGGGCGCCGGCGGCGAAGGGCTCGTCGAGCAGGTCGCCATCGGTATCGACCGAGAAGCCGGTGACCGAGACCGGGCCGTCGGGGCTCGTAGTGCCGGTGAGCACGTTGCCGGCGTTGGCGCCGCTGTCCTCGTTGACGCTGACTATCTCATCGGCGTCGGTGAACGCGTCGTTGACCGGGTCGACA
>PVMK01138220.1_pt1 | contig 20427 bp, 18 predicted proteins | sample 1853481 | NCBI WGS metagenome assembly PVMK01 (sample SAMN08533507, study PRJNA380276) | Marine sediment metagenome, whole genome shotgun sequencing project. | reverse complement strand
CGTGACAATATTCGGATTGCCGCCTTTTTCAGCGATATGGGTCTTGGCTGCTGCCGCCATAGTCTCGTTAATCAGATCGTGAATACCGAAGGCGGCTTCCTCAACCTGAGTCTCAAGAGGTTTGGCAACTTTTTCTTCGATGGCTTTTTCCGAAGCGGTTTTGTCCAGCGGCATGGTTCCGCCCAGAAAATAATTCGGATCCAGATATCCCAGCACCAGATCGGCATCCGTCACGGTTGGGTTCTGCCCGCCGCGCTTGTAACAGGCAGGGCCGGGATCAGCGCCGGCACTTTCCGGACCGACCTGCAAAAGCCCCATTTTGCTCATGCGGGCAATACTCCCGCCGCCGGCTCCGATTTCCATCAAATCCACCACCGGAACCTGGATGGGCAGCCCGCTGCCTTTCCTGAAGCGCTGAACGCGACCGACTTCAAAGGTGGATACCAGCCCGGCATGGCCTTTTTGGATCAGGCAGGATTTGGCGGTTGTACCACCCATATCGAAACAGAACATATCCTTTATCTGAAACATTTTACCGTAATGCTGCGACGCTATCACTGCTGCGGTCGGACCGGATTCAATGATTCTAACCGGGTATTCGCGGGCGGTTTCAACGGAGGTAATCCCGCCGCTGGAAAGCATGATGAAAAGCTTCCCCTGGAAGCCGAGGGATTCTAATCTTGCAGAAAGTTTGGCCAGATATTTTGCCGTAATCGGCTTGACATAGGCGTTGGTGACGGTGGTACAGGTTCGCTCGTATTCGCGGATCTGGGGTAATACTTCGTAAGAGGTAGACAATGATAAATCAGGCGCATTTTTTTTTACAATCTCTTTGATCTGAATTTCGTGAGTTGGATTCTCATAGGAATTAATCAGGCATACTGCCAGCGATTCGATCCCCGAATCACAAAGTCCGGTAAGCACCTGCTTAACTTCTTCGGGATTTAACTTCAAAATTACACGGCCGTCGGTAGTCATTCGCTCGGTTACTTCTCTGCGGAGCGATCGCGGGACGAGAGGCTCCGGATATTCGGCAAATATGTCATAGGCGTCATATCGGATCTCGCGTCCGAGCTCCAGGACATCCCGGAACCCCCGGGTGGTGATCAGCGCTGTTTTAGCGCCCTTTCGTTCAATGATGGCGTTTATCACCAGGGTCGTGCCGTGGATGATTTCATCAATTTTAGGCATAAACCCCGGAACCCGTTCCAGCAGGCCGCGAATGCCCTCCTCCACCGCGTCGGAAGGGTCCGCCGGTGTCGTCAAACATTTGTTAATCTGAAACTCGCCGGTTTCATCATCGACCAGCACAAAGTCTGTAAAGGTACCGCCGATGTCACAACCCAACCGGTAGGTCGATTTTGGATTGCGGATTGCGGATTGCGGATTATCGCTGTACGATTTTTCTTTTTTCCTTTCGGATTTCTTCTCTTCAACCGACACCTCAAAGCCTCCAAATTTTATCAGATCATAAATTCAATAAATTCCGCATTCCGAAATCCGCAATCCAAAATCTAAAATTAGAAAATGCTCGGTTCCTGCCATTCACCAAAAACATCTCGAAACACACCGGCCATCTCCCCCACGGTTGCATAGGCCCGACAACATTCGACCAGAAGGGGCATCACATTTTTCCGGTCACGCGCACTCTTTTCCAATTCTTTGAGCAGGCGCGTGACTTCCCGGTTATCGCGGGTCCTGCGAAGCTCCTTGAGACTGGCAACCTGTTTGTCGACCCATTGCTCATTGTATTCGTGAAGTTCCACATCGGTTTGCGCTTCGCTGCCTTCCGTATATTTGTTGACGCCCACCTTAATATATTCGCCCTTTTGAATTCCACTTTCATATTCGTACGCCTGCTGGGCAACTTTTCGCTGGATAAAACCGCTGGCAACCGCGTGGACCATCCCTCCGACCTCCTGAATCTGTTTCATTTCATCCAGGATTTTTTCTTCCATCTGTTTGGTCAGAGTCTCAATGAAATACGAGCCCGCCAGAGGATCAACCGTATCGCGCAGGCCGACCTCGTCCATAATGATTTCAAGGGTCCGCAAAGATAACAGCGCCGCTCTCGGCGTCGGAATCGTATAGGCTTCATCAAAGGAGCACAGGGCGGTGGTTTGGGCACCGCTGAGCGCAGCGCCCAGCGCATAAAAGGCTCCCCGCATGATATTGTTTTCCGGCTGATCCTTGGTCAGGCCGCTGCCGCCCCCGCCGAAAAGCCCCCTGAGAAACAGCTTTTTCTTTTCCTGAACGCCATACTCTTCTTTCAGCATCTTTGCCCACAGCTTGCGGGCGGCCCGGAATTTGGCAATCTGCTCCCACAGATTGCCAAAAACATTCAGGTTAAAAGAAAACCGCCCGACAAAATCTTCAACCGCCATCCCCCTGGCCTTGACATTGTCGATGTAAGCTTTGGCGATTTCAAAGGCGCAGGCCACTTCCTGCGCCGGGGTGGCTCCGGATTCGCGGATATGATATCCGCAGATACTGACCGGATTGCAGCGCGGCAGCTCCCTGACCGAATATTCGATGCTGTCCCCCACAAGACGCACGGCGTGATCGACCGGAAATATCCAGGCGCCGCGGCCGATCATTTCTTTAAGAATATCATTTTGGGGGGTAGCACTGATTTTTTCTTTCGGGTAGCCGGATTTTTCTGCTGTGACTTGATACATGGCCAGCATAACTGCGGCGACCGCGTTGATGGTCAGCCCTGATCCGATGCGATCCAGCGGTATGCCGTCAAAGGCGATTTCAAAGTCACGCAGCGAATCGATGGCCATCCCTACCCGACCGATCTCGCCCAGGCCCTTGGGATCATCCGAGTCGTATCCCATCTGCGTCGGCAGATCAAAAGCGACATTCAAACCGGTTTGTCCATGTGAAATCATTAGTTTAAAGCGTTCATTGGTCTCCTGCGGCGTACCAAAACCGGTGTACTGCCGTGTGGTCCAGGCCCGTGAACGGTAGCCCTGGGGATGCAGGCTGCGGGTGAAAGGATATTCCCCGGGATCCCCCAGATCATTTCCGTACTCAAAACCGATTTCTTCGAGATCTTTGGGGGTGTAAACCGGTTTTATCTTGATGCCCGACTGGTAGATGACTTCTTTAATCGCATCTTTTTCGTCTTTAATGTATTTTGCGACTCCCATATTCTCTCCTAAAAAAGTGCCTAAAATTAAAAATGCCTAAAATGAACTAAAATGAGCTAAAGTGCCTAAAGTTGTGGTGTCGCTCGCGCAGCGCAGGCGCTTGCGCCGCGTGATGCTCCATCTTTTTTAATAAAATAGACAGAATTCCTCAATTTTAGGCATTTTAGATCATTTTTAACTTTAGCTCATTTGCTTTTGGAGGCATTTTACAATTAAGTGACGATCTCATTAATGCCGCTCACGATTTCATCAAAATGCGTCCCTCCGGGAAAAACACCGGCAATGCCCAGTTCACTTAATCTGGGTATATCCTGTTTGGGGATAACGCCTCCCACGACCACCGGAATTTCCTGAAGTCCTTCATCTTTCATCATTTCTAAAAGCTTCTGACAAATGGGGATGTGAGCGCCGGACATAATGCTTAAGCCGACCACATCCACCGCTTCCTGTACGGCCGTTCTGACAATCTGCTCAACGGTCTGGTGAAGTCCGGTATAAATAACTTCCATACCGGCATCCCTTAAAGCCAGAGCGGTTACCTTGGCCCCGCGATCATGTCCATCCAGACCGGGTTTGCCGATCAGTATTTTTATTTTCTTTGTGGTCATATCGAATTTCCCTCTATTATTCTTTTGTCTGGTTTGGTCGTTGCCTGTCAAATTCCTTTAATACGATTTCCCGGCCCTCTCAAGATATGACTCCCTGACCAGGCGCTCCGCACCTTCAGCATCCCGCTTGCGAATGGATTGCAGCATTTGTATGTGGTCCTGGTTGCTGGTTGCCGCAAATTTTCTCTTCTTTAAGGTTCATCTTTCGGTAAAGCGGTATATCTGGTCGCGCAGGCCATTGATTATACTAATGAGTTTAGAGCTTTTGCTCAGGCTGTACAGCAAATCATGAAATTCCGTATTGATTGCCGGCAGCAAATTCATCCTTTTACGATCCAGTGCATTCTGAAATTCTTCAATTTTCTTTTCCAGTGCCTCGAGTTCTTGCTTTGCTTCATGCTTGACGGCTGCCAGCCGGGCAGCATAACCTTCCAGCACACTGCGAATACCGAAGGTCTCTTCAATATCATTGCGGGTTAGTCCCAGAACGGTAAAGCCACCCCCGGGGTTGCCGCTCGATGAGCCCTTCACGCTCAAGCTTATGAATCGCCTCCCGCACGGGTGTTCGGCTGATTCCCAGGGTTTCGGCAATATGGCTTTCAACCAGCCATTCACCCGAGGAGATTTTCCCCATGACAATCGAATGCTTCAGGCTTTCAAAAACATGCTCTCCTAAAGATTTTCGTTCCTGAAAAGCCTGCAACGGTCCCAACATCTCAAATCATTTAATTCAGCCTTTTTCCTCATAGTCGGTCCCTAAGATTGCTTGAAATTCAAATTAAATAACGCCCTCTTCTTTCAGACGGGACAAGATCATCATCCGAAAATCCCTAATTTCCCGCCATATATTTCGTTGTTTTGCTCTCCGAATCGCGGGTGGGAAATCTAAGTTGTCGGTCGGATTGTTCAAGAAATGATGTCATATTCGGCGGCGGGGCCAGAGTTATTTTTTGGCCGGTAACAGGATCCTGTGAAAACAAAAGTCTTCTTTCCACTAGGGGGTCTTCGATTACTTCGTTTACGGTTTTGATTTTGCTGATTGGGAACGGTAATGGAGGTTAACAATTCAATCAGTTTTTCAGAGGAGTGATTTTTAGTGATTTCGTTGATCGCCTGATTTAAATTCACAACGTCCTGAATCCGGCCCGCATTTGTTTCATACTCCGGCTTATCCAGGGATTTGAAGATATCCAGGGAAACGATTGTCTTCCATTGACGGTCGTTTCCGACTGCAACATAAACAAATCCCATTTTGGGATTGATAAACAGAGACCGGCGCAAAGAATTCATGCGTGTTTCCCTCTGCGGCTGATACTTTTTCCAAAACTCCCGGTCAAGGTGATCGGCACGGTAAGCCATGATACCGATGATTCAAACATGGCCATATTGATGCAACTGCCTTTACCGCTGACCTGGCGTTCGTAAAGGGCTTTCATCAGGAGTCCATAAGCGTGCTCACTGGTGCCCATATCCGGCAGGGGGATGCCCACAACCTGGGGATCGCCTTCGGCTTCACCGGTCAATTCCATTAGACCCGATCGGGCCTGCAATATCGGATCGTAGGCCGCTTCATTGCTGTCTGGGCCAAACCCGGTCACCCCCAGCCAGATGATATCAGGTTTGAGAGACTTTAAGCTGTCGTAATCGATTCCCAGCTTCTGATAATTTTTAGGAAGCTGGTTGGTCGCAAAAATGTCCACTTCGAGCTCTTTAATCAAAGAATGGAAAATTTTCTGTCCCCTCATCCTCTGCCAGATTCAGCGTCAGCGCTTTCTTGCCGGCATTGATACACAAGTAGTATGAATTCATCCGTTTTTCATTGAGAACATTTTCGCCAATTAAGCGATTGGGATCACCGTAAACCGGATGTTCCAGGCGGATGACATTCATTCCATCCTGCGCCAGGCGGTAAGTTAGATAGGGCAACACCGTGGCCTGCTCCAGGGAAAATACGGTAAGGTCTTTGAGAAAATCCATGCTCCTCTCCATTCACATTTTAGTTGGAGGTCAAGAGTTGTGAGGCCGTTTGTTCCAGAGCCGCCGATGCAATAAGATGTGGATTCAACAGGTTTTTGTATACGGTATACAATGTACAAATGTCAAGAAATCTTTTGTAATCAGAAACTTTTTACTATACTTCTGGTCCCTGATTCGAAGTGGTTTGAAGTTGTTTTTAAGGAAAGCAGAGGATGGATTAGTATATATGATAAGGAAATTATTTTGGGAATTGGTTGACAGGCGGGGTTAAAACATCTGAAAAAAGAAACCCGTATTAATCCAGTTCCATTTTCATGCGATTGATCAGCGTTGCAATCATCTCTTCAACGTACGGGCTCTGGTTTTTAAATTCGACCCCGATTCCGCTGCGGGAAACTTGAACAATTTCGCCTTTAACCTTAAGCGCCTTGCCAAAACCAGCTATTGAAAACGACATGATGAGTTCTTCTCCGACAAATAAAGGCCTTTGGGTTTCGATAAACACGCCTTTCTGGCTGATATTTTTAATTTTGTTTGAATAAACGCGGTCATAGGTCGCATAACTGACCGGAATAGAGCATGTTTTTCGGATAAAGGCTCGCCTTTCTTTTATCAGCAGATCTTCAGCATATTGCAAAAGCGCTAATTGCTTTTCCTCCGGCAAATTTAAAATAATCTGAAATAATTTCGGAATAACAACGTTGTATTTTTTTAATGTTTTCTCCGAAACGTTCATGTAAACCTGTTTCTTTTACAGTAAATTTATTTATTAATTTAATAGATTATTTAATTTTCCTTAAACCAGTTGTTTAACATAAAAAGATCTTTTCACTGGGTCCATGTTTTTTCATAAACACGGGGCCAAAAAAAATGCAAAGGAATCCCCCCGCAACATTATGTTTGAAAAAAACTGGTTCTGAAAATTATATCGGATAATTTGCCGGTTTACTTTAGAACCTATCTCAAAAATGCATCTAACGCCCAAGGGCTTTGTTGCAAACCGATTCAAAATACTCGAATACTAGCGTGTATGCTCCGTTTTTGAATCGGTTTGCGTCGCGCCCTTAAGCGTGATCTACTATTTTTGAGATAGGTTCAGTCTTCTTTAAACGGGCATCATTGGAGAGAAAGGTTGGCTAGAATTGATTGGCCTAATAAAATGATTATTTTATATCTTATTTTAAGAAGTTTAAACTAAATTGTTTAAACAGTCACTTTAATAAAAAATCCGATCTATAATTCATAAAAAAAGGAGAAGCCATTTAATTTTACAACCGCTTTAAATGGCCCTCCCCTGAAACGTTCGGTTAAATTTTAAGATAAGCTGTCCTCAGGACGCTTTTTGTGCACTGGCGGCACATTCATTTTTGCCCAGATCCATTATCTCCTGTTCTTCCGCGTCAACTTCCAATAGACCGGCATTGACCTTGCGAATTTCAGCGTAAACCTCCGGCTGAGGGCGCATATTGTTTTTAATAAATCTGATAAACTCCGTTTCGGTTGATATGCTGTAAATATCGGAATTCTTATTTTTTATATTCGCCCAGTGTATCCGAGAATACCCGGAATGGATTGGCTTCACTCCAATCCATATAATGACCGGGTAAAATGACCAGGTCATCTTCCAGTTCCGCAATTTTAGTCTTAAGGGTATGATACAACAATTTTGACCATTCCCTCGGCCTTACCGCCGAGATCAGGACGTCCGATAGATAAAATAAAGACCGTATCGCCGGTAATCAGGTATTTATTATCAATCAGGTATGAAGTGCTACCCGGCGTGTGCCCCGGCATATGCAGGGCTTTAATTTCCGGGCCGCCTTTCGAAAAGGAGTAAACCTGATCATCGACAATCTTCTGGTATTTAAAAGTCGCATCTTTAAAATCGTTTTCATGCCCCAATATCTGCGCACCCCTGTCGGCAGCGATTTGTTTGCTGCCGGAGATATAATCGGCCTGCAGATGGGTTTCGAAAGATTTAATGATCCTGGCGCCGTTATTTTCAGCAAAGGTTTGATAAAAATCTACATTGCGGGACGGATCGAACAAAACCATTTCATCATTGGATATGAGTCCGTAACTGCAAGAGGCTTTTCCCGGACGGATGAACTGAAAGAGTTTATAACCATCATCAGATGCCACCAGCTTTGGCGCCAGCATATTTCCCCAGGTTTTGATTCCGTCCTCCAGGAAGCGAACATCTTTAAAGCCGTGATTGACCAGAATTTCCGCGACATATCTGGCCGAGCCTTCCCTGGCACAGACAATCCGGACTTTTTCAGCCGCAGGCACCTTGGCCACACTCTCTTCCTCATGTTCAACAAATTCCACGTAGGGGACATTGACCATATCAGGAAGAAAGGGGCCTTCGACTTTAAATCGGTCAAACTCCTCATTCACGCGAACGTCCAGTAGCAAAAATTCTTCTCCCGCCTGGGTCACCCATTTAAAAAGATCTTCTGCTTTATAGGATGTTGGCTCCATGTATTCCTCCTTTTTATCGGTTGGGCCCGTTGCCTGCTGAAGGTCCCCGTGAAACGGGATTAGCCCGTATGCCGGTTAAAAAATCAGACATTTTTCCTTTTTTTTAACGGGCTCAGCCGGCTCAACGGGCTAAACCGGCCAACCTAGTATTATTTTTTCATTTGAGAGCCGGGATAAAAAAATATGTTACATTTTCTTTTTCGTGTTTTTTAGTTTTCGTGATTTCGTGATAATTTTTTGTTGGGTTTTCCAAACCGGGTGGTTGTTTGTGATTGAGTGCTTCGCACCCGATCACAAACACAATGATTGGGAACTGACGTTCTCTTGTATTCCCGCCCTAGGGTCGGGAACCCAACTCATCCGCTCTGCGGATAATCATTGTGCGCACCCGGTTCCACCCGCTGTGCGGGTGATCGTTGACTCAAGCCAAAGTTAACTCTACATCCCGACTGCCATCATATACTACTTTCCTTTGAATTTGGGTTTGCGTTTCTCCAAAAAGGCGGCCTGCCCTTCCAGCATATCTTGACTCAACAGGACTGCTCTAAAAATTGCTTGTGCTTCTTTGGATGTAGCAATAAAAGCTTTTTATTCACAGATTACCTCCGGCCGCTAATAAAAGGTTTATTGAAGCCATGCATTTATAGTTGACTGTTGGCCGACAATCAACCAATTTTCAAACACGGATGCTCCAGGGATGAGAGCGTTTTGCAGATCATCCCAAAAATGATTTCTCTTCTTAAAGGAAATAATTGACAGTTTTATATGGTATACAGTATACAGATTGCACGCGAAACCGCTAACAAGCAAAAAAAATCATTATTAATTAAAAGCGTTAATAAATTTTGCTTTTTTGTGCAAACCTCTATTAACGATAACGATTAATATAAGGATAAACGACCATGACGAAACCCAAAACACATCAAAGTGAATTGGAAAGGCTGGCGTCTCTTGAACAACGGGCTGAAATCGGCGGTGGTCAAAAAGCGGTCGACCGGCAGCACGAAAGAGGGAAATTGACAGCCAGAGAACGCCTGGACCTGCTTTTCGATCCGGACAGCTTTGCGGAAGTCAACAAATTAGCCGAAAGTCAGTCCGTGGACTTTGGGATGCAGGAAAAGAAGGTGCCCGGCGATGGTGTGGTGACCGGTTATGGCACAATAGATGGCCGGTTGGTGTTTGCTTATGCACAGGACGTTACGGTTCTCGGCGGATCCGTCGGCACAATCCATGGGCAAAAAATCTGCCGCATCATGGACGAGGCCATAAAAGTCAAAGCGCCCCTGGTGGCTTTAAATGACTCCGGAGGCGGCCGACTCCACGAAGGCTTTTTCGCATCCAAAGGCGTGGCCGGCATGTTTTATCGCAATACGGCTGCTTCGGGTCTCATTCCCCAAATTACCGGCATGATGGGCTCCAGCGCAGGCGTGGCCGTATATTCGGCGGCGTTGACTGATTTTATTGTCATGGTAAAAGGCAAAAGCCACATGGTAATTACCGGGCCGGGGATCATCAAATCAGTAACCGGTGAAGACATTAACATAGAGGAACTCGGTGGAGCCAAGGTCCATAGCGAAATAACCGGAACGGCTCATTTTGTGGCCGACAGTGATGAGGAGTGCCTTGCGCTCATCAAAAAACTGCTCGGTTATCTGCCTTCGAACAATAGCGAACATCCACCGGTCGTGGACACCGGCGATGACCCTGAACGGATTGATAGAAAACTTAAGGAAATCGTCCCCGGATGACTTCAAAAAATCGTATGACATGCACCAGGTCATCGAGCGGGTCGTCGATCAAGGGACATTTTTTGAGGTTTTACGCCGATATGCATTAAATATTATCGTCGGTTTTGCACGCATGGACGGTCATACCGTCGGAATCGTCGCCAATCAGCCACGCATAAAGGCTGGATGTCTGGATGTAGATGCATCCGACAAAGCTGCCCGCTTTATTCGATTTTGCGATGCCTTTAACATCCCCCTTGATCAATTTTGTGGACGTGCCCGGGTATTTCCCCTGGAGTGGCCCAAGAGCACGCCGGCATTATCCGTCACGGTGCCAAAATGCTTTACGCTTATTCAGAAGCAACCGTACCCAAGATCACGCTGGCCTTGCGCAAAGAATACGGTGGTGCTGTTATGGGGATGTGTTGTGTGGGCATGGGGGTTGATCTCATGTTGGCCTGGCCCATCGCCCGGCTGGTTGTACTCGATACAACCGCAGCGGTGAATTTGATATTTCACAAAGAGATTAAAGCATCAGAAAATCCGGAGGAACTCCGGCAACAAAAAATTGATGAATATGATTATAAATATTCGAATCCTTACCATGCCGCATCCAATATGCTGGTAGACAGTGTGATTAAGCCAAAAGAGACGCGTCTGCAGTTAATCAAGGCGTTGAGAATGTTGCGCAACAAGCAGCGACCCGAGATCAATAAGCGACATGGAAACATTCCACTTTGAGACTAATTGAATTTAAAACATTAATATTAAATTTAGACGAAGCAATCAATATTAGCTGGAATAACGGAATGCTGCAATGTTCGCTTGAAATGGATGTTTGCTTTTTCCGAAACCCATTATTCCAATTTTTTATCATTCCAACAATCCACTTTAGAGCTTAGAAAGAATTTGTAAAAAGTTCGATTAGTGAAAAATCCCAACAAGGATATTAGAAGCTGTCTCAAAAATAGCAGATCACGTTCAAGGGCAAGGCGCAAACCGATTCGAAAGCGGAGCATACACGATAGTATTCGAGCATTTCGAATCGGTTTGGAACACAGGCCTTGGGCGTTAGATGCATTTTGGTGATAGCTTATAGAAAGGATTGACCATGGATTACGATCTAACCAAAGAACAACAGTATATTCAGAAAGCAGCCCGCGAATTTGCGATCGGCGAATTTCCGGATGTTGCCCTTGAATTTGACATCAACGAGACGTTTCCGGCAGAAATTCTTAAAAAAGCGCGCCAATTGGATCTAGTCGGACTATTCATCCCCGAAGAATACGGTGGGCCCGGACTCGGTTTTTTCGAGCAGGCCCTTGTGCTCGAAGAGTTCTGGAAAGTGGATCCGGGGATCGCACAGGAGCTTTGTTCCGTATCATTCGGCGCCGAAGAACTGCTGCTCTTCGGTACCGAGGAGCAAAAAAAGAAATACCTTCCCCCGCTTTTTACCGGTAACGCTATTTTAGGCTTTGCCATTACCGAGCCGGATGCCGGCAGCGACACCGCCGCAGCTACCACAACAGCCGTTAAGGATGGTGATGACTACGTCATCAATGGCAGTAAAGTAATGATAGGAAACGGGATGGTGGGAACCCATATGCTGGTGTACTGTCTTACCGATCCGGATGTAAAATCCAAAACCGGCCGGCACAGCATCATTCTTGTCGAGACGGATCGAGATGGCTACAAAGCCGACCCCATGCATGGCAAGATGGGACTCAGAGCTTCAGATACGGCAGCCATTTATTTCAACAACTGCCGGGTCCCCCAGGAAAATCTGATCGGCGCGCAAGGCAACGGCTTTATCCAACTCATGAAATTTTTCGACCATTCCAGGGCATATGTCGCCGCCCATGGCGTTGGGCTCGCTCAAGGCGCATTGGACATGGCGGTGAAACATGTAAAAGATCGGCAGCAATTCGGCCGTCCGATAGGCGCTTTTCAGATCACGCAGTTTAAAATCGCCGAAATGGCAACCAAGGTGGAAACAGCTCGCAATATGGTTTACAAATCCGCCTGGTTGCTTGACAAAGGCAAACCGGATACGAAACTGACGGCCATGGCCAAAATGTACGCCTGCCATGTGGCTGTTGAGGTGGTGGATGAAGCCCTCCAATTGCACGGCGGCTATGGGTATTTTAATGATTATGATATTGAACGATTTTACCGCGCCGCCAAGGTACTGGAGATTTATGAAGGAACGAAGGAGATCGAGAAGATCATTATTTCAAGAGAGGTCCTGGGCAAGCTTTAATACGAAGGCGGAATTTATCCGATTCTTTGCTCGGCCGCTTCTTATTTCAACAAAAAGGTCTGGATCCACTTTTTAAACATCACATCCTGGATTTTATAATCATCGTTTTTAAGCACTATGTCGTCACCGACGAGCTTTTCTAAAGACCGGGTAACTTGTGAAGCGGCGTTTAGGTCAACGGCCTGCAGAGCATTGGCATAAAACATTTCCCTGCCACCGGTGAGAAGGATCAATTTGAGCGTTTTTTTCTGGTTCAAAGTCAAGGAATCCCAGAGATTCAAAAATTCGTTCTGGCTGCTTTGAAGAATTCTTAGTTCTATCTCATCGACTGTGTCTATAGAGAGCTCCGTAACTTTCTCTTCCCATAGATAGAATAAAAATTGCTGCACATACATGGGGTGATTTTCACATCGGGCGACGATCTCCTCGACGAGTTGCGCTTCGATCTTGTTGCCTGCTTTTAAAAAGAGCTTCTGCGCCCAGGGTACATATTGGTCGGTCTGAATTTTAGCCAGCGGGTAACTTTGGGCCAGCTTATAAAATGCACGGTTCTTATTGGTAAAAATTTCAGTGAGAATGTGGCGCTGGCTGCCGCAAAAAAAGTAACTGATATTTTCGTGCTGCTGGATTATCGCTCTAAGCCTTTTTTCAAATCCCTCCTGCTTGTAACCGGCAATTTCCTGAAACTCATCAAATACCACCATGAGTTTGCGTTTTTCTGAAAAACTGCCAAGCAGCCCCAGAACATTGCTCAACATCGCTTCATTGTAGCCGGAATCAAATGAAACCGAAACGCCCGGTGAACCCGTGATCGGGTCGATCGACATTGCTAACTTAACCGATCTAATAGCGCTTCGAACCAGTTTTACAAGTTTTTCAAGTTTGGACTCGATTTGATTCAGGCTGGCCAGGATGGCGGAAACGAAATCCTTTTCGGACAAAGTACCATATAATTCAACGTAAAGCGTATCTATTTTGGGTCGCTGCCGTTCCAGCCGCTTAAAAAGTTTATATATGAGCGAGCTTTTTCCATAACGGCGGTGAGAATATAGGAGCACATTTTGAGACCCTTTTATAAACTTCAGCAACTGCGTCTGCTCGGTTTGCCGGTTACAAAATGCGTCCCCTCTTACAATGCCGGTATAACTAAAAGGGTTTTCCATGCTTATATTAGCTGTCAGTAATTATATGGGAAATTAAAATAAATTTGGTGTTAGTAACAATTTGTTAAATAAATAGTACGCAAAATGTTATTTGTCAATCGATATTGGAGAATTTTAAAAGGGTCCCCTTACGTCTCGGGTTCGTGCGTAAATATACGCTAATTTTTTCAAGTTCGTCGCTCCCCTGCCCCCGCACACCCTTCGGCGGCCAGATTTCTGCGCAGGCTTCGAAAACTGATCGCCGCCATAGACAGATACCTTTAAACATTATTTCCTGTATGCCATGTGTCCCGCCTGTAGCGCTAGCAACGAGGCGTCCAGCAGTTTTTTGCGGCTGCCGAATCTTTTTTTTAAAACCTTTTTAATATCGGTCAATGAACAAAACAAGTTTATCCTGTCTTTAGTTGTTTGGCCGGCTCTGGCCAAAGCAAAACCTAGCACAATCAAATTGGCCGACTTGGGGTTAGAGATTTCCTGAGCGAGTTTATCCGCATCAACCCCGCTTGCTGCCATATTATCGTCGATGTTTAAATCATTGTCGCTGTTGACAACCGCCCAGCCTCCTTTTCTCAGAAAAGAGCCGTGCTGGGCGATATTCTCGTCCTTCAAAACCAGCAACCCGTCGGCCTTAAAGGGTCGGATCAAGGGGCTTGAAAAATCGCCGACCTTAAAATGCGACACCACCGTTCCCCCGCGCTGGGCCATACCGTGGGTTTCTGATGTGAATACCGGCAGTCCCTTATTGATAGCAGCTTCTGCCAGAAGGCCGGTAACAAACAAAACCCCCTGCCCTCCCACGCCGCTGATAAGGATTTGCTGCCGAATCGTCTTGTTCATCGCTCTCTCTCTAGTCGTTATTTATTATTAGAAGCTATCTCAAAAATGCATCTAACGCCCAATGGCTGTGTTGTAAACCGATTCAAAATGCTCGAATACCGCGGCAAGATGCCGCTCCCACGGTTTGCTCCTTGCCCCTTAGTGCTTACTGCTTATTTCCTACTGCCTACTTCTTTTCAACAATCGCCCCTTTCGGACAGACATTGAGACACACGCCGCATGAGGTGCACAGAATCGGATCGATGCTAACGTGTTTATCTTCCTCATCGTCATGATAAATCAAAGCCGGACATTCAAAATGCTTGATACAATATCCACAACCATCGCATTTTTCATTAATGTCTACCGGTATGTAGTCACCGGATCCCCCTTGCCTGGCCCGGTGAATCACGCACGGATATCTTGAGATAACAACCGCCGGACCGTTTTTGCGACTGTACTTAACGGCCTCCTTAAGAAGGGGGATAAACTCGGTGAGCTCATAAGGGTTACCTTCCCGGATGAATTTAACACCGCATCCCTGAACCAGTGACTCGATATCAACGGTTTCAGTGGGCTCGCCGCAGGCCCCATGCCCGGTGGCCGGCGTGGGTTGATTGCCGGTCATGGCGGTCGTTCGATTATCAAGGATCACCAGCACAAAGCCGACCTTCTGTACGACCGCATCGATTAAAGCCGGTACGCCGGCATGGAAAAAGGTTGAATCACCGATGGTGGCCACGATGTCCGGTCGTTTTTCTTCATTTTTATAGGCCTGATAGAATCCGGCGGCCTGACTGATGGCAGCGCCCATACAGAGCACCGTATCGACGGCCCCGAGATTGAGGCCCAGGGTATAACAACCGATATCACTCGTGTAGATCCCTCTAGGAGCGACTTTTTTTATGGCAAAAAAACTGGCGCGATGCGGGCACCCGGGGCACAGCGTCGGGCGCCTGCCCGGAACCGATTTTATGGAAACCACCTCTGCTTTGAGCCCTGCAAAATTACTGACAATTTCCTGAATCTTTTCAGGGCTGAGTTCGCCGACCCGTGGGACCGTGTTGGACAATTTGCCTTTGACGCGATAGCGGTCTGCCAACTGCATCTCAATCACACCCATGGTCTCTTCGATAACCAAAACCTCTTCATAGGTGTCAATAATATGCTCAATAAACTTGCGATGCAGAGGAAAAGGCTGAATGACCTGATAAAATGGGATTTTTGACCAGATTTTCAATTCTTTCAAAATGTCTTTGGTATGGGCGGCCGCCACACCTGAAGCAATAATTGCTTTACCGGATTTGGCTTTGCGATTAAGCTTTTTGGGGGCTGTCGGCCGATATTTCGCAATGGCGGCCAGTTTTTCTTCCAGCTCCCTGTGCAACTGCAGCCGGAATTTGGGGGTCGCCGCCCAACGGGCCGGGTTTTTTTCAAACTTAACCTCGCGTTTGTTTTTCGGAATGGCCCCCAGTGAAATATCCTGCCGGGAGTGACACACCCGGGTGGTTGGGCGCACCATCACAGGCGTTTTAAAAGATTCAGATATTTCATAAGCGACCCCCATCAGATCTTTCGCCTGACGGGGTGAATCCGGGTCCAGCACCGGTATTTTGGCAAACATGGCCATCAGTCGGCTGTCCTGCTCAGTTTGTGAAGAGTGGGGCCCGGGATCATCGGCGCTGATTAAAACAAACCCGCCCTTGATCCCCAGATAAGCGGCACTCATGAGCGAATCCGAAGCCACATTCAAACCAACCTGTTTCATGCTGACGGCAGCACGAAGGCCGGTCTGGCATCCGGCATAAGCGATTTCGAAGGCAACCTTTTCATTAATTGCCCATTGGGTATGCATGCAAAGCGATTCTTCGTTTTGAAAATCCGCCACGGCCGCAAGGATCTCGGAAGCCGGTGTCCCCGGATAAGAGGTCGCAATGGTACATCCACTTTCGATCAAACCGCGCGCAATAGCTTCATTTCCCAGCAGCAATCTTCGTTTGCTTTTGCTCACTGATCTATTTCCTCTTCGGTATCGTCACAATTCACTTCTATAATTATTTTGCAGAAACAAATTAAAAGAAGGAGCTCTGCGAAACCATAACTTTAGGCAATTTAGCTCATTTTAGGCATTTTAGGCACTTTTAACATTAGAGCACCTTTACAACTCAAAAGCGACCACGCTGATCATCAGCGGCAATCCCCGCATTTTTTCCAGCACATCTTCCGGAACCGGTGTGTCGGTCCGCAGAAAGATCATGGTCTTGTCACTGTCTTCTTCCTGGCCCACCCGCATGCGGCTGATGTTGATGTCATGATCGCCCAGAAGGGTTCCAATACTGCCGATCGCACCGGGTTTGTCATGATTATGGATCAATATAAAGCGCTCGACGGGCGCCAATTCGAGGCGGAAATTGTTGATATTCACCACTCGTGGATTTTTCCGCCCGAATATGGTCCCGGCAACCTTGTTCTTGCCTTTATCAGAAATCGCTTTGACGGTAATCAAATTAACATATTCCTCGGACTCGGTAATCTTGGCTTCCGTAACCTTAATCCCGCGTTCCTTTGCGAGGACCTGCGCGTTGACAAAGTTGACATCGTCTTTAATCATGGGTGTCATGAGGCCTTTTAAAACCGCAGTGGTGACCGGCGAAAGATCAAGATCCTCAAAATCACCTGCATATTCGATCAAAATCTCTTTTACCGCCCCCTGTGACAGCTGAGCCAGCAGGCAGCCCATCCGATCGGCAAGGGTTAGATAGGGGTTGAGTTTTTCAAGCAAATCACCGCTGACCGGCGGGACGTTGACTGCATTGATAACCGTTGCATCTTTAAGATAAGCTATGATCTGTTCCGCTACCATAACGGCCACATTGGTTTGGGCTTCCAGAGTCGAAGCACCCAGATGCGGTGTGCAAATCACCCGATCAATTTCAAACAGCGGGCAAACTCCGGGGGGCTCGTTCTCAAACACATCCAGGGCTGCTCCGGCTACCTTGCCTGATTTCAGGGCTTCGTTCAGATCAGCCTCGTCGACAATTCCGCCGCGGGCGCAGTTAATGATCATGACGCCGTCTTTCATTTGATTGAATGCTTTTTTGTTAATGAGCCCTAGGGTGTCCTTTAGTTTAGGTACATGCACCGTGATGTAATCTGCTCTGTGGTATAAATCTTCTACAGATACCGCTTCAAATCCGGCCTTTTCAATCTGTTCATCCGGAATATAGGAATCGTGAACAATCACCTGCATCTTTAAACCGCGGGCACGGTCAGCAACAATGGAGCCGATTTTACCAAGGCCAATGATCCCGAGTACCTTATTATAAATCTCCCGTCCCTGCAGTTTTTTCTTTTCCCATTTTCCGTCTTTCAAAGTCGATGTGCCCCAGGGGATGTTGCGGGTCAGCGCCATCATCATCGCGATCGTATGCTCAGCGGTTGTGATCACATTACCGGTGGGCGTGTTCATGACAACCACACCATGTTTGGTCGCCGCCGGTATATCGACGTTATCGAGGCCGATTCCGGCCCGGCCCACAACCTTCAGGTTTTTAGCGGCCTCAAGGAGATCTGCCGTGACCTTGGTGGCACTTCGGATGACCAGCGCATCATAGTCGCCAATGTTTTTTTTGAGTTCATCGGGCTCAAGACCGGTTTTAACATCAACATCAATCCCAGATTCTTCTTCAAACATTTTGATACCCGCTGCTCCGAGGCTGTCGCTGATCAAAACTTTCATGATATGCCCCCCAAATTCCTGATGCCGTTGCTGTTATTTTATATTGATTTTTTTGTTGATAAGTGAAACCGGTATCTTATCAGAAACGACTTCTATTACTGGCTTGACACAGTTTTGTATACGGTATACAAAAATGTGTCAAGCAAATTATCCGGTGCTTTTTTTCAATTTCTCAACTCGGTTTAACCAAATGTGATTGGAACGGATATAAAAATAGAATAGAAAGGAATAATATCATGGATGCTTCAAAAAACCTCTACCGCACCGCATTAAATCCCCTGCTGATTGAACCCTCCCGGCCGCTGCCGGATGAAATCGCTGTAATCGGTGCCGGCACCATCGGACCCGGATATCGGTTATTATTTGAAAAGCGCCTTGCCCGCAAGCAAACTTTACCTGGTGGATGTCCTCGAAAAGTCCCTCGTGCAAGCCGAACAGCGTATCGTGGGCTATACTGAAAAGGCGGTAGACAAAAAAAAGATGAAGCCCGGAAAAAGCAGCTGCCGTTCGCGAAAATATTGTCTACACCACAGACTACGAACAGATTAAAAATTGCAATCTGATCATCGAGGCTGCCACTGAAGCCATTCCACTTAAGCAAAAAATATTTGAAACCGTTGAAAATATCGTCAGCGAAGATGCCATAATCACCTCCAACACCTCCTCGATTCCGGCTGACAGAATCTTTCTAAAAATGAAAAAGCCGGAACGCACCTCAATTACCCACTTTTTTGCTCCGGCCTGGCGCAGCCTTCCGGTTGAAGTCATCGCCTGGGAAAAGGGAAGTCAGGAAACACTGGATTATCTGTTCTGGTTTTTCGCCAAAACCGGCAAAGCGCCCCATCATTACAGATAACGCCATCTGCTTTGTATTGGACCGTATCTTTGACAACTGGTGCAATGAATCCGCCTATTTATTGGATCGGGCAACCGCCAGTCAGATCGACAAAGTCGCCGAAGAATTCGTCTTTGCCGGACCATTTTTCGTCCTGAACCTGGCCAACGGAAACCCGATTATCATTGAAACCAACAGCCTGCAGATGGAAGAAGGCGCCCATTACCGGCCCGCATCCGTTCTGGCATCGGTGGATCGGTGGCTCACTCACCGCCCGGGCAGCCCGGTGGAAGTCCCGCAAGACATAAAGTCCGCCGTCCGTGACCGCCTGCTGGGCATCCTATTTTCCCAATCTTTTGATATTATTGACCGCGGGATCGGAACCAAAGCAGACCTCAACTTCGGCTGTCAGGTGGCCTTAGGGATTCCGCAAAGGCCCGCTGGATCTTATGCGGAATCTGGGAGAGGATGAAGTCAAGCGGATCATGGACAGGTTTCAGTCTGAAAGACCGGGCTTTCCGATGCCGCAGCAACCCTATTCGGCCTATCAGGATTTTAAACGTTACGTCCTGGCCGATGACATCGACGGGGTTAAAGTGATCACCATCCGTCGTCCCCAGGCCATGAACGCCCTCAATGATGAACTGACGGATGAGATCCTGTCCGTTTTCAAAGAATTCGAAAATGATCCCTCGGTGAAGGGTTTTGTCATCACCGGTTACGGAACTGCCGCCTTTTCGGCTGGAGCGGACATCGGTAAATTCCCGGAAATGTTAGGCGATGCCAATGCTTCGGCCCAATACGCAAGAGATTGCGCCAAGGTTCAGATATTCATGGATCAGATGAACAAACCCAGTGGTGGCTGCTGTCAACGGCTTTGCTCTTGGCGGTGGACTGGAGGTGGCCATCCGCTGTCACAGCATCATCGCCACGAAAAACGCAAGTTTCCAATTCCCCGAAATCAGCCTGGGGCATACTGCCGGGGAATCGGCGGCTGTGTGGTGCCCTACCGCAAATGGCCCCAGGGTGCCGAACTGTTCCATGAGATGATTTGTCTGGGCCGGCCGCTCAAAGTCAATGATGCACGCGATATCGGCATGGTAACCAAAATCGTGGATGATTATTCGGCACTGATTTCTGCGGCTATCGAAGAGGTCAAACGCTTGCAGGGCAAAACAACCCGAATTCCGGAAGGTAGAGTTGAGATTCCTGATATTGACATCCCGCATGAGCCCAAAGCGGGCCATCAGGTACTTAGCAAAGAAGCCGTATCTATCACAATGAAAGTGATCCAGGGGGGCAGTGCATGCGCAAACTTCAATGATGCCCTTGAAATCGGATATAAAGGATTCGGAGAAATTGCCTGTACGGATGCGGCCAAGGAAGGTATTTCAGCCTTCTTGGAAAAGCGCAAGCCGGTTTTCAAAAAATAGATAGCACCTCTAATCCGCTACTGCTTGTTCTCTTGGGTCTTGCTTCGCTTTATGCTTTCCAGCCGCTCTAAAAGGGTTCCGGCTTTTGTGAGATTCTTGTTTACATCTTTGTAATTCGGATCGAGTGCCGCGACAGACTCCCACTCTCGAATGGCATCAGCTAATTTTTGATCCCCAAAATATGCCAGGCCCTTTTCGTAGTGAACTTGCTTGTAAGTGGCCTCACACTT
>PVMK01124492.1_pt1 | contig 20432 bp, 18 predicted proteins | sample 1853481 | NCBI WGS metagenome assembly PVMK01 (sample SAMN08533507, study PRJNA380276) | Marine sediment metagenome, whole genome shotgun sequencing project. | reverse complement strand
CCGGCAAACCACCTGAAATGGGTGGGGTTGATGGTCGTACTGAAGCGACCGGACGTGGGGTGCAGTACGCCATGCAGGAGTTCTTCCGTCATGCCGAGGATGTTGCCGCTGCCAGCCTGACGCCTGGACTGGCCGGCAAGCGTGTGGTTGTTCAGGGCCTTGGCAACGTCGGTTATCATGCCGGCAAGTTCCTTGAAGAAGAAGACGGTTGCCTGATTCTTGGAATCATTGAACGGGATGGCGGCATCTGGGATGAGAAGGGACTGAACGTCGAGAGCGTCTCCGCCTATCTGCAAGAGCATGGTGGCGTCAAAGGGTATCCCGATGCCGAATACCTTGCCGATGGCAACTCTCTGCTCGAAGCCGACTGTGATATTCTGATACCGGCGGCACTCGAGAGTCAAATTCATGCAGACAATGCCGAGAGGATCAAAGCCAACCTTATCGTTGAAGCTGCGAATGGCCCGGTGACGGCCGAAGCTGACGAGATTCTGCGCCAGCGCGGTAAGATTATCATCCCGGACATGTACGCCGATGCCGGTGGAGTGACGGTCTCTTACTTCGAGTGGACCAAGAACCTTGCGCATATGCAGTTTGGTAAGATGAGCCGTCGTTTTATGCAATCCAGAGGGGACTCGGCTATAGATGTACTGGAACAGGTGTTGGGTGACAAGCTCACGGACAAGGCGCGTCAGGAGTTTCAGAAGGACGCCGACGAACTGAACCTGGTGCGCTCCGGCCTGGAGGACACCATGTGCGAAGCTTACCAGGAGATTCGCGAAATCTGGCACTCCCGTGATGACGTGCCTGACCTGCGCACAGCCGCTTATATCCTGGCGATTGGACGTGTGGCACATTACTACACAGAATATGCGCTTTGATGTGCAGTCTCAGGTTTATTTGTAGTATCTTCTGGTGACGATGAGGAGGCAGTGTAACAGTTTTATCTGGGATCCTGCCTCTTTATCTGTTTTATTAAGCTCCGCACGGTTGCCCTGTTGATTTCCATCATGGTAATTTGTTGGTACGGAGTTTTTTCTATGCTGAAGACACAAATTAAATGCCCGCAGTGCAGCAAGGCAACTACCTGGCAAAACAACCCGCATCGTCCGTTCTGCTCGGAGCGTTGTCAGTTGATAGATCTCGGTCAGTGGGCCGATGAGTCATACCGCATTCCAGGCCCATCCCAGGAATCGTTGTCTGATGAGAACATAGTTCAATTAATACTGAAAAAACAAGACACTGAAAGGCTGTAATTCATGTATCACTTGATGATAAAAACTTCTTTTGCCGCGGCTCATAACCTGATCAACTACCAGGGTGACTGCGAAAACTTGCATGGCCACAACTGGCTGGTTGAGGTAACTGTCACGGCGAGGGAATTGGATAAAGCCGGTCTCGGCATCGATTTCAAGATTCTCAAGAAGGAAACCAAAGGGCTTCTAAACGAGTTCGACCATAAGTACCTGAATGATCTCGACCCGTTTAAAAACGCCAGTCCCTCTTCAGAGAATATCAGCTGTTACCTCTTTGAGCGTTTAAGCCGGAGCTTGAATAACGACAACATCACGGTCGAGCGTGTCAATGTCTGGGAGTCGGAGAACGCCTGTGCCAGTTATACCCGCGATTGAGGCTCCTCTAATCGAAATCTTCTCCTCCATGCAGGGGGAAGGGGTGCTGATCGGCTGTCGGCAGGTCTTCGTACGCTTTGCTGAGTGCAATCTGGCTTGCGACTATTGCGATACGCCTTATCAACCGGGGCCGACTTGCCAGATCGAATCAGAGCCTGGTTCCGGTCAATTCACAAGTCATGACAACCCGGTCAATCTCTCTGAAATCACTCGTTTGATCTCGCACTGGCAACACTGCAGCAACAACGTGCATCATTCCGTCGTGCTTACGGGCGGGGAACCGTTGCTCCATGCCGACACCTTGTTGAAATGGTTGCCGGAAGTGATGTCTGTTCTTCCAATTTTTCTCGAGACTAACGGTACACTTCCTGCCGAACTGGAAAAGATACTTCCTCTTGTGGAGTGGATTTCCATGGATATCAAAGGCTCCGCTGTTACCGGAGTATCGACCCCCTGGACAGATCATGCCGATTTTCTGACTCTTGCCGGCGACCGGCTATGTCAGGTAAAACTGGTCGTAGATGCCGGCACGACAGCTTCTGAACTGCTTGAAGCGGCCAGACTGGTGAATAGATATGCGCCGGAGGTTCCCTTTATCCTGCAACCGCGCACGCTAACTCCCGGTCCGGCACTGAGAGGAGGCGCTTTGCTTGAGTTGCAGGCTCTTGCCGCATCTGAACATCGGGATGTACGCGTTATCCCGCAGATTCATCCATGGCTTGGCATCGCATAGCCTGGCGTAGCATAATGGGCCAAGAGTCTCCTGGCTTATCAACTTTTGACAGCTTTGTTCAATTCCTTGAGCAATAGGTCAACATCGACATTATGCACACCGGCACCATGTTCGAGTTCTTCGTAATCGGCAATCTGACATTCGTTGCATTCGAGACCGAAGGAACGAAAAATGCGGATAGTTTCGGGGTGTTTGGTGATGATTTCAGCAATAATCATTTCACGAGTAATCATAAAGTCTCCTTCAGTCTGTTCCTGAATCTGATCCTTTTTTGCCGAATTTCTCAACCATGGCTTTTCTGACCACTGGCGGAACCAGCTTTTCGACCGACCCCTGCAAGCCGGCGACTTCCTTGACGATTGATGAACTGAGGTATCCATAAGGAACCGAGGTCATCATGAAGAGCGTTTCAACTTTGTGATTGAGGTTGTGATTCATCTGGGCGATCTGTAACTCGTATTCGAAATCAGAAACGGCCCGCAAGCCGCGCAAGATAACCCTGGCCTTTCTGGACACCACATAATCGACCAGTAGGCCGTCGAAGGTTTCAACCGAGACGCGGGGGTTGTTGGTCGTTTCTTCGATGTGACGGATGCGCTCCGCAGTGGTGAAAAGGCTGTTTTTCCCGGAGTTGCGGGCAACAGCTATGATGATTTCATCGAAGATTTCGAGGCCCCGTTCGATAATATCCAGGTGTCCGTAGGTGATCGGATCAAAAGAGCCCGGGTAGATGGCTATATGCTTGTTCATATCGGTTCCTTTTCAGGATTGGAATAGAAGTTTATCATAATTGTGCCGTAACGGCGTTGATCAATGCGCTGTAGCCTGCCGACCGCTTCCGGCAGAGATTCGTCGGTTGCAGTTTCCGCACAAAGAACGCCGTTCTCTGTCAACAGGTTCAACCTGTCCAGCTCGACCAGTGCGCGTTCTGTTGAGCCTTGACCGTAGGGTGGATCGAGAAAAATCAGGTCAAAGGCGCAGGCATTAAAGCTATGTAAAGCCTGCCAGGCGTCTTTGGCAATCACTTTTGCCTTGGCGGAGAGTTGGCAGCGCTCGAGGTTCTCGCGGATAATTGCTACCGAAGCCGAAGACTTTTCAACCAGGCAGGCAGAGGTTGCACCCCGACTTAAAGCTTCGATGGCGAGAGCTCCTGACCCGGCAAAAAGGTCCAGGACCTTGAGCCCGGTAAAACTGCCCAGTTTGCTCTGCAGAATGCTGAAGAGCGCCTCGCGAACACGATCCGGAGTCGGTCGGATATCGCGCCCCTTGAATACGGCCAGACGCCTGCCGCGTGCACTCCCTGCAATAACCCGCATGAAATCGCCCCTGTTTAAATTACCTCTGCTTAAATTAACGCTGTGTAAATTACCGCTCTAAAGATCTGCTTATTGCGCGTAACATGCGAGAAAAACTAGCACAATCACCTACTATGGTCAAGCAGGAGAGGGTGTGATCTGACTTGACAGAATCCTTGTGGCATGGCTTAAATATGAACTGAATCAGGGAGGGTACAATGGAACGACAAGATCTGGCAGAATACGCCGCGCAGAGTGCATCCTCGCATGGCCGAAGATATCAGGAGCTTTACAAAGATGATCGGCCTGCCTACGAACGTGATCGCGACAGAATTATTCATTGTGCCGCATTCAGGCGCCTGGAGTACAAAACCCAGGTTTTTGTTAACCATGAAGGCGATTATTACAGGACCCGTCTGACCCATTCCCTGGAAGTTGCCCAGATTGGTCGAGGTATCGCTCGCCGGCTGAAGTTGAACGAAGACCTGGTTGAGGCCCTGGCCCTTTCCCATGATCTTGGCCACACACCTTTCGGGCATACTGGTGAAGAGGTCCTCAACCGCCTGATGTCCTCTTATGGCGGTTTTGAGCACAACCGCCAGTCCCTGCGCATCGTTGAGCATCTTGAGGAACGCTACCCAGATTTTGACGGTTTGAACCTGAGCTGGGAAGTTCGGGAGGGGATTATCAAGCACTCCTCAGATTATGACATCCCGGATGGCTCCGGCCTTGAGGAATACCGTCCAGACCTGCGGGCGTCCATGGAGGCCCAGATTATTGATCTGGCCGATGAGATCGCCTACAACAATCATGACATTGATGATGGTCTCAAGGCCGGCTACCTTAACATGGAGGACTTGATGGGTGTTGATCTCTGGGCTGAAACTTATGCCAGAGTGGTAAAAAAACACCCTTCACTACCGGAAGATCGCCAGATTCTACAGACGATCAGCCACCTGATCGGTTTCCTGATCCTTGACCTGGTCGAGCAGACACGTGCCAATATCGCAGCTGAAGGCATCAATTCTTTAGACGACGTGCGCGGGCTGAAAGCTAACCTGGTGATGTTCAGCAGCGATACGGCGAAGAGAAATCGTGAGCTAAAAGTCTTCCTCTATAAGAATCTGTACAGCCATTACAAGGTTGAACGCATGCGCATTAAGGCGGAACGTTTCCTGACGATGCTTTTCGAAAACTACCTGGAGCATCCGACCTTGCTGCCGACAAGCTATCAGGACAGCTACTCGCAACGGGGGGTAGAGCGGGTCGTCTGCGACTATATCGCCGGCATGACGGACCGTTATGCTCTTGATGAATACAAGCGGCTTTTCGAACCCTACGAAAGGGTTTGAAAAACACTTCTCATGGCAGGGTGATGGTTGGTTCTTCACTTGGGCGATAAAGCAAAAAAGTGCTGCCGAGGATCTGCGCAACGGCGGAACCGGTTGCGGCGGCAAGCTCAGAGGCGACAGTTTTGCGATCGATCAGGCAGCCCTCCTGAATCCTTACCTTTATTAGTTCATGCGCTTCCAGGGCTTCGTCTGTGGTTTTGACAACATCGTCGCTGAGATGCTGCTTGCCAATCATGACGAAGGGACGCAAACCATGGCCCAGGCCGCGCAAAAACCGGTTTTGCTTGCCGGTCAGCTGAATCGCTACGGGAAATTCTGACATATGCTTTCTTCCTCAAGTATGTGGGAGTAGACTGTACGAGCAGACTGTACGAGTAGCGCACTATAACACCCTCGCCTGACCGTGTGGAGACTATCCTGCCCCTGCAACTTGCTATTATCTGTGAAAACACTGTCGGCCGGCCGATTTCAGCCCGTGGCGAGCACGGCTTTGCCTGCCTGGTACAAACAGTTGACGCAACCTGGCTCTTTGACACCGGCACGGGTGGAACTCTTCTGTCTAACCTGGAGGCCCTTGAGTATGATGTACACCAGATCGAAGGTGTTATACTGAGTCATGGCCATTATGACCACTGTGGTGGGCTCCTGCCGTTACTCAAGGAAATCGGCTCACGACCGGTTTATGCCCATCCACAGATTTTCATCGAGCGATTCTGGCAAGGACAACATGAACAGCGCAATATCAGCCTGCCGTACACTCGTAGCGATCTCGAATCTGCCGGTGCCGATTTCAACCTGCTTGACTCATTTAAAGAAGTCACCCCAGGCATCTATTTCAGCGGTGCTATCCCACGCAACTTCCCCCTTGAGGTCGGCGATCCGCACCTTGTTCAGCATTCTCCGGACGGTGAAGGGTGGGTCGCGGACGAATTTCAGGACGATGCAGCTCTTGCCATCGAGACTTCAAAAGGTTTGGTGATCCTGTTGGGTTGTGCGCATGCCGGAATGGTCAACACCGTAGAGCATTTTCGCAGCAAGCTGGACAACCCCCGGATTCATGCGATTATAGGCGGCACACATCTGGGCCCGGCCAGCGACGAACAGTTTGCCGCAACTCTCGACTATCTGGCACGCCTGGATTTTGATCGCCTTGGTGTTTCACATTGTACCGGCCAGCTCCGCTCCGCCCAGTTGCATGCCCGTTTCCCCAACAAGGTTTTCTTTGCCAACGTCGGCACGACAGTCAAGGTTGAATGAGCCTTGTAACGCCTGCCTGGTCAAGCCTCTGGACAGGCATAGTTTCCTGCAGGTCAGTCGACAATTTCTTACTGAGATTATGACCTTCCGATCTTACTATCCTTCCGTATCAATATCCGCCTCGACAACAAAACGTTTGATTTTGCGCGTGGTGGTTTTAGGAAACTCATCATTGCGCAGGGTGAAGCGCTTAACCCGTTTGTAGTCAGCCAGTTGTTTGCCGCGTTCCAGTACCTCCCGACGGATAAGAGCCTCGGTCGCCTGCTCATTGAGCGGCCCCTTGCCGGCTTCAACGGCATAGGCATCAATTGCATCCTGGTCCGTATAGATCATGGCATAGACCTCCTCGGCGGTATCGTCAACCTTGTGTCCATAAACCATGACCTCAGCGATAAACGGGCTATTGGAGAGCTCATTTTCTACTTCTTCCGGATAAACGTTCTTGCCGTTTGCCGTCACAATCAAGTTTTTGAGCCGCCCGCAAATTGACAGGTAACCGTCGTCTTCAACTCTCCCCAGATCGCCGGTATGATACCAACCCTCGGTGATGACTTCGTCAGTGGCCACCTGGTTATTATAGTAGCCAAGCATGATGTTGGGACCCTTGGCCCAGATCTCGCCAACTCCTTCAGTATTTGGTTCGTGAATCTTGACCTCGATTCCCGGCATTGGTCGACCGACCGTGCCAAGTCGATTGACTGCAGGAGTCTCGACTGCGATGACCGGTGACGTCTCGGTAATGCCGTAGCCCTGATAGACATTGAGCCCCAGCTCCATGAGAGTGGCGGCGATAACCGGATCGAGAGCAGCTCCACCGCTGATGAAGACCGGGTTTCCACCAAAGGCTTCCCTGACTTTTTTGGTGACCAGCGGCCGGGTTGGCGCAAAAGCGAAGAGCGCTTTCGACAGTCGCTGGCTCTCTATCTTGCGCGTCATGCGATCGGCGAGCAGTCGGAATACGGCCGGGACACCGAGCAGGAAGTTCGGTTTGACTTCGCCGAGGTTGTCTCCCAGTTTACGCAAGCTCTCGGCAAAAGAGACGGTGCCACCCACCGAAAGAGGCAGAAGGATCCCGGCAACTTGTTCAAAGACATGATTGATCGGTAAAAAGGAGAGGGTGTGCATGCTCGAATCAAGTCCAAAGAGTTCCACTGCACTGCGAACATTGCTGATGATGTTGGCATGGCTCAGCATGGCACCCTTGGAACGTCCGGTCGTTCCCGAGGTGTAGAGGATGAGTGCCGGGTCGAACGACTGAGCTTGCGACAAAGGCGGTGACGACGTCTTTTGAAAATCGTCCAGTGAGACCACATTAAAGAGTGGCAATTCCTCGTCACGGGCACGCAACAGGCGTGAAAAGAAGTTTTTCTTCTCCTCGCCAGGTTCAACTGTTGCCGGTGCCGGCACAACCAGCGAGTGAAAACTTTCAGCCAACCTTTCGAAATTCTGTACGTCGGTGTCATTGATCTGGTAGTGGCGCCTGAGACGATGCCATTCGCTGACCACTGTCGTCAGGGCACTCTCAGCCTGTGGTGAAAGCTGCTCCTTGCTGTTCGGAGCATGATTCAAAAGGACTATTTTTTCGAGGTTCGGCAAGCTCTCGGCGATGTCAAAAATTATTTCAAGAAAAGCCTGCTCGGTAAAGAGTACACGGGCGCCACTGTCGACGAGGATATGACGCAATTCACCATGTTTGAGGTCTTTATCAATCGGCACGGCGATGGCGTCGCTCTTGAGTATACCGAAGTTAACTATCATCCACATTGGAGAAGAGGGGGCCAGCAGGGCAACCCGATCACCAGCTTCCACGCCCCATTCAGTCAGCCCGGCGGCGACCTGGTCCGAGGTCTTCCAGATCGTTTCATAACTATACTCGACCCAGCGGCCGGCGACCTTGTGACGTAGCGCCGTCTTTTGGGCATGTTCGCGACAGCTTTCCTGCAACATTTCTATAATCAAGGACATTGCTCATTCTCCGTGGTTTTTTGAAACTCGTCAGCACAATATGAACTGCTTAAAAAACGTCTGTTATCCCCGAATGATTCTATTGGGGATCCATGCTTTAAGGTCTGGATTCCCGATGACACCCTCGAGAATGACAGCTTTTTAATGGTTCTGAATAGTTACGTTTTTTGACTGTAAGCTACATTTTAGTCAAGCACGTACTATCATAGCAAGAACAAAGCCGACAAAATGCAAGCAAGAACAAAGCCGACAAGATGCCATTCAAGCCAATCAAGAATTGCTTCTTTACAAAACAGCAATATTTCGATATTTTTCATTGTTATTCAAATTACAGCAAGGAATATGTTTAAGCCACTATGAAACAGTCACAGATTCGCAATTTTTCCATCATTGCTCATATCGATCATGGCAAATCTACTCTGGCAGATCGTCTCCTTGAGATTACCGGGGCTCTTTCTGACCGTGAGAAAACCAATCAGTTCCTCGACAAGATGGATCTCGAGCGTGAGCGTGGTATCACCATCAAGGCGCAGGCAGTACGCTTGAGTTATCGAGCAGCTGACGGTGAAGACTATATTCTCAACCTGATCGATACGCCAGGACATGTTGACTTCAGTTACGAAGTCAGTCGCTCTCTGTCGGCCTGTGAAGGTGCTTTGCTGGTGGTCGATGCCTCCCAGGGTGTTGAGGCGCAGACACTGGCCAATGTTTACCTGGCTATTGATGAGAATCTCGAAGTCTTTCCGGTCTTGAATAAGATTGATCTACCCAGTGCCGATGCTGAACGAGTGCGGGATGAAATTGAGGAGATTATCGGTCTCGACGCCAGCGATGCCGTGCTTGCAAGCGCCAAGGAGGGAATCGGTATCGATGAGATTCTCGAGGCCATTATACACAAGGTTCCTGCGCCCCAGGGTGATCCTGATGCTCCCCTGAAAGCGTTGATTTTCGATTCCTGGTACGATTCCTATCAGGGAGTTATTGTTTTGATCCGCGTGATTGACGGTGCGGTGAAGAAAGGCGACCGCATCCGTTTAATGGCGAATCGCAAGGAATATGATGTACTCAAGGTCGGTATCTTTGCCCCCCACACCATGGCTGTAAACGAACTCTCCGCTGGAGAGGTCGGGTTTCTCACCGCCAGTATCAAAGTTGTTCAGGACGCCACGGTCGGCGACACCATTACTCTTGTTCACAATCCCACGGAAAAAGCCCTGCCCGGTTTCAAAGAAGTCAAACCGATGGTCTTCTCAGGGCTCTACCCGATCGACTCTGCTGATTATGACGATTTGCGTGACGCCATGGAGAAGTTGCGTCTCAATGACAGGTCGTTCACATTTGAACCGGAGAACTCGATGGCGCTTGGCTTTGGTTTCCGTTGCGGCTTTCTTGGCTTGCTGCATATGGAAATCATCCAGGAACGCCTGGAGAGGGAGTTCGGTGTCAGCCTGATCACGACTGCACCGACTGTTGTTTATCGGGTGACGACCCTCAAAGGCGAGATGATCAACGTTGATAGTGCCAACAAGCTGCCGGACGTCCAGAATATTGACAAGATCGAGGAACCGTTCATTCTTGCATCGGTCCATGTGCCTACCGAGTTCGTCGGTGCGGTGCTGGCGCTTTGCGAAGAAAAGCGTGGCATCCAGCGTGAAATCAAGTACCTTACGGCCAATCGTGTGATTGTCATCTATGAATTGCCGCTTAATGAAATTGTCCTCGATTTTTACGATCGGCTCAAAAGCCTGTCGCGCGGTTATGCCTCACTCGATTATGATCACCTCGACTATAGAGTCAGTGAACTGGTACGCCTCAACATCCTCATTAACGGCGATCAGGTTGATGCACTTTCCTTGATTGTGCATCGTGAGAAGTCTCAACATCGCGGCCGTGACCTGGTTTCCACGATGAAAAAGTTCATTCCGCGACAGCAATTTGAGGTTGCTATTCAGGCGGCTATCGGCACCAAGGTTATTGCTCGGGAAACAGTTAAAGCTTTACGCAAAGATGTTACGGCAAAGTGCTATGGTGGCGACATAACCCGTAAACGTAAACTGCTTGAAAAGCAGAAGGCAGGCAAGAAGCGTATGAAGCAGGTCGGCAATGTCGAACTCCCCCAGGAAGCCTTTCTCGCCATATTGAAAGTCAAGGAAACCAAATAATGACTTTTTTCCGTAAGAAAGTGATTGAGGGGCAGACGAAAGCGAAGAAATCTCAGCTGCGTGACTGGACCGAAGCGTTGTTCGTTGCGGCGATTCTCGCTCTGATCATCCGTACTTTCGTTGTCCAGGCGTTCAAGATCCCTTCCGGTTCGATGGAGGATACCCTGCTGATCGGTGACCATCTGCTGGTCAACAAGTTCATCTACGGAACTCATTTGCCTTTTGTCGATGACGCGGTCTTATCGATTCGAGACCCTGAACGCGGTGATATCATCGTTTTTGAGTTTCCAGAAGACAAGGACAAGTCATATTTCGACCGTCGTGATTTCATCAAGAGAGTTATCGGCGTGCCTGGAGACAAGATTGAAATTCGCAGTAAGAACGTCTTTATCAACGGCAAGCGTTACCTGACTCCTCAGGCAGTTTACAAGGATGGCACGCTGACTCCTGGCCCTCGCGACAATATGCGGCCGATCATTGTGCCGCCGAACCAGTACTTTGTCATGGGTGACAACCGTGATCGCTCCTACGACAGTCGCTTCTGGAAGTTTGTTGATCGCTCGGCAATCAAGGGTATGGCGTTCATCAAGTACTGGTCGTGGAACAGTGAAAAATTCATGCCCCGCTGGAATCGAATAGGCCGGACGATCGAGTAAGCAAAGTCTTTACGTCTTCATATATTAAACCTTATATCCTGGACAATGCGTGGACTACTTCAGTGACTTGGAACAGGTTATGCGCATCAACTCCTATACCAAGAATAAAGCGGGGGTTGATGCGGTCGGTGAGCTATTTGACGGATGGCTGGCTTCGCTCGGCTATGAAATTATCCGTTATGGGCGTGAACTGATCGGTGAACATCGTCACTACCGCTCAAAATCTAAAGCCGGCAAAAAAGTTCTGTTGTTGGGTCACCTTGATACGGTGTTCCCGCCGATGGCGTTTGACCATTACGAAGAAGACGACGAATGGATATACGGTCCGGGCGCGTGTGATATGAAAGGAGGCAACATTGTTGCCCTCGAATCGCTACGCAACCTGCATCGCGAAGGCATTGAGCTCACCAACACCGATGTGCTGTTTGTCAGCGACGAAGAGACCGGTAGCGATGATTCCAAATATCTCAGCGCGGAGTTGGCAAAGGAGTATGATTACTGTCTTGTCTTTGAAGCCGCCGGGCCGAATATGGAAGTGGTGAGCGGCCGTAAGGGCGTCGGCACCTATACCATCAATATCGAAGGCCGGGCCGAGCATGCGGGCAATCATTATGCCGATGGCATCGATGCCAACCTCGAAGCTTCTTACAAGTTGCAGGCACTGGTAGCACTGACAGACCTTTCGCGGGGGACTACCGTCAATGTTGGTAAAATGGAAGGGGGCCTTGGCGCAAACACGATCTCGCCTAAAGCTCACTTGCTGTTTGAGCTGCGCTACAAGGTTGCCGAAGAGCGTGATCGTGTCCTTGCGGCGATTGACGAAATCGTCGCCAAGAGCTTCATTCCCGGTACCTCGGCGGTGCTCGGTGGCGGCATCCAGCGAGATGTAATGCAAAACTCACCGGCAACGCAGCAGTTTGTCGCTGATATAGAACGCATCAGCGGCCAAAAACTACAGACCGAAGAACGCGGCGGCGTGAGTGATGCAAATATCTTGAGCTCGCACGGTGTTATAACCTTGGATGGTTTCGGTCCTTTCGGCGACGGCGACCACACGGTTCATGAACGTGCCCGGAAAAGCAGTTTTGCCGAGCGCATTGCGCTCACGACAACGCTGCTGAAACATTTTTCCCGACACTATGATTTCAGGGAGTAAGCTATGAGAAGAGCTGGTATCTGGATGTATACCAACGGTGGCGGGGATGTCATTCAGCAGAAGATCGCGGATGGCTTGCGCGAACGTGAAATCGAGCCGATAACGGGTCTGGATATGCGTTTTGCCTACGGCGACAACGAAGGTGTGATCTGCAACGGCATTGATGTGAGCAAGCTGGATGTTTTTTTCTCATACAATGCCGGTGAACAGACGGTAGCGCAGCTGTATATGTACGAGACACTGAGCCATTATCTCCCGACAGTGAATAATTTTAAGTCTTTCATGATGGCTGAAGACAAATTCAGGACCAACATGCTGCTGAGCCGGGCGGGGGTGAATACCTCAGATTTCTTCATTGGACACCGCGAAAAACCCGAGATGATCTATGAAAAGATTGAAGAGTGGGGCAAGATGGTCTTCAAGCCGATAGATGGCTGGGGCGGTGCCGGTATGGCACTTCTTGAGAATCGCGCCTCGCTTGACATGCTGATGCCGTTTCTGAACCAGATCGATATGCGCCATATTTACATTGAACGGTTTATCGAGAATGATTTTACCGACTACCGCATCGATATAGTCGATGGTGAGTTTATCGGTTGTTACGGACGCAAAGCCAGCGATCGTGACTGGCGCACCAACGTCACCTCGGGAGGTAGTGTGATCCTGCGTGAGGCAAACGACGAGCTCGTTGCTCTTGCGACACGTGCGGCGGCAGTCGTCGGTCTTGAGATTGCCGGTGTCGATATTATCTACGATATCGAACGCGAAGAGTACGTCGTCCTGGAAATCAATGGCCTCCCGGCTTTTGCGACACCGGAACAGGAGGCGATGGGCCTTGATTTCAATAACAGGAAAATCGATAAGATCGTAGATTTGATTGATCGGCTTTCTAATAAAAATCAACAAGGAGCGGGGATATGAGTCAGACCAAATTGCCCAAAATAGGCTTGCTGTACCTGGATTATGTACTCTGTTTTTTTAACAGCAGCAACCTTAAGGGCTGGCCGGATAAAATTGAAACGGTTGTCTACCATTGGGGCAACGACAAGGCCCGGTTTATCAAAGAAGTCAAACGCAAAAAAATCGAAGTGCTGATCGGCAATATCCCCGCAACGGCTTATGAGACCTTTGTCGAGATCTCCAGAGAGTTGCCGAATGTGCGTTTTCTACCGTCTCTTGAAACTCAGTTTTCGAACAAGTCCAAAGAGAATGTGACGCTGTTTTGTGATAAATATGACATCGCCACACCGAAAACAGAAATTTTTTACGATAAGAAGGCCGGGTATAAATATCTTGAGACGGCAAAATACCCGAAGATCGTGAAACGCTCCTATGGCCCTTCAAATTACGGCGGTTATTTCGTCCATAAAGTGGATAATAAAAAAGAGGCCAAGGCGCTTTTTGATAAGAAGAAGTATGTGCCGATGTATATTCAGGACGCCATCGATCTTAAAGACAGCGGCGATCTTCGAGTCATGCTGATCGGTCACAAACCGGTTTGTGCTTTTTGGCGCTATTCGGGAAAGGGTGAGTGGATTACCAACACCTCCCAGGGTGGTTCAATGAGCTACGAGAATGTTCCCATGAACGCGCTGGAGCTGGCGGTAAAGACCTCCAAAGCGGCCAAAGCAGAATACTGGGCGTGTGATATCGCCATCGACGCTAAAACCGATCAGCCTTATGTGCTCGAGTGTGCAACAGCCTTCGCGGCTTTTCCATACATTCGCGACTGGATCGGTCAGTACATTATGTGGGACTTAAGTAAAGGGCGTTTCCGTATGCCTCACGTGCCGCTCTACTCGTGGGAGGAGCTGGGCAAGATCGATGCCTTACTGCTTCGCACCATGCGTCATATCCATTTTTCCGCCTATACACCCTCGACTGACGGTGCTTACTGGCTGAAAGATAAAAACGACAAACTCGAGATGGAGATGACTGAAGAGTCGCAGCTTTCAGATGTGCCTGAACCGATTGCCCCGGTCGCCGAGGAAAGTGAACTTCCTGAGGAAGTGAAGGCCGCCGCCAAAGAGAATGAAAAATCTACCCCGATCGTCCCGGTTGAACGTTTTGACTTTGTCTCAGCAACGCTGACACAATTGCTCACACTCTACGGTATGGACGAAGATACTGCGGTGCGTATCAAAGAGCTGATTGATGACAACGAAGTCAGCTCGTTTGAAGATCTGGTCGAATATGATTTTATTCCCAAAGCGAACATCAATCAGTGGCGCAACGCGTTTCTGTAATTGAACAGTAAGGAAACATGTGAGACAGCAGTATAGCTCATACAGTGAGTGTATCGATTTCTTCAATGCCGCGGAAAACAACTATCCGGACCTGTTTCGTATCGAGACCATCGGGACAACGTGGGAAGAGCGCGACATTATCGCTGTCACGATCAGTAAGGGTATGGAAAATGCCGACAGCAAACCGGCACTTTTCTATACAGGAACCATTCATGCCCGTGAGTGGATAGGCATTGAGCTCTCCATTGCGTTTGCACAATACGTCCTTGATCACATTCAGTACGATCCGCACCTGAACCATCTGCTTGAACGCGCTACGCTCTACATGGTACCGTGTGCCAATCCTGACGGTTTTGAGTATTCGCGAACCCACTTCTCGTTCTGGCGAAAAAACCGTCGTCAGAATGCCGATGGGAGTTTCGGTGTCGATCTGAATCGCAACTTTTCCGTCGGTTTTGCCCCCAACAAAAACACCTCTTCCAATGTCTATCCGGGCCCCTCAGCGTTCTCCGAGCCAGAGACACAGGCACTGAAAACTTTTGTCGAAGACCACACCAACATTACCATCGCACTCGACTACCACTCTCAGGGGAATGTCTTTTTCCCGGCTCACAATTTCATCCACGAAGATGTTGTCGGCACAACCGACCTCAATGTGCTCGCGGCAAATATGGCCGAGGAGATACGCCGAGTTTCAGGCCGTGAATACGGCGTTCATATGGGCAAGCCTCCCACAGCACTTATTTCTGGCAGCGGCAGAGAGTTTTATTATTCCCAAGGTGCCCTGGCGTTGGTTGTTGAGGTGGGAACACGCAACATCTCCGACTATCAGGAGGATATGACCGAGCATATCCATGAGCATATCTCCGCTCTAGGCAAAGCCCTTCGCGAGGCACCGAACTATGCCAGAAAAGATGGCTTGCCCCGAGTGGAGAGCTTTATTGCCACCGATGTCGGTGCCAAAGAAGCGACCTTATCCTGGGAGTACCCGCTCACTGAGAACATTTATTTCGAGATATATCGTTCGGACAAAGTTAACGGCTTCTGCCGGGGTTCCAATCGTATCGGCATGACCCGTTCACACAGCTTTACCGATCGTCAAATTGAGCCCAATACCAACTACTACTATTTTGTTCGGGCTGTCATCAAGCGCGGTAAACGTCATGTCAGATCACCCTATGCTCCGGTCGTCGGTATCCGTACGCAGCCTGAACTCAGCATGTTCTCCAAGATACTTTATCCGCGCAAGGAAGATGTTGGCTATGTAGGTGAATTGACGCTTAAAAACAAAGACCATTTTGGCGTCAACTCGCTTTTTGTCGGCATCTCTGAGAGCAAAGGGGTCTGTTACGGCATCACTTCTTTTACCCTGGAGACAGTTCCGGAAAGCGCAATCATCACTGATGCCCGCATCTCGTTTTTTCCGATGAACCGAGTCCTGGTACAGGTGGAACGCTATGGTGAATGGCGCGTGGGAATGATTGACGAACGTACGGTAGAGACGCTCTCCAGCTATGATGATATCAAGCAGGCAAAGCTACTCGGTTACATCGACCAACCATCCGGTTCACATCAGCTCTCCCAGGGGATCTGGCATACTTATGCTTTTGCCGAACAGGAACGCCAACTGTTACAGGAGGCGCTCAAGCGCCGTATAGCCACTTTCAGAATGGAAGGACCGAAATCCCTGCCGATGAATCGTACCTCGCAGTTGATGCAGTGGGATATCGGCTTCGGTCGCTACAGCAGTGGCTTGACCTATCGGCCGAAGCTGGAAATATCCTATACACTTCCAGAAGCACGCCTGGAACTGCAAAGTTCTTCCATGATGACCATTTCACGTGCCGGCCTGGACCAGTCGGTACTCGATGTCGGCTATGATGCAAAAGGTGACCGTCTGTACGGCTGCATTGCTTTTGATACGATCCAGATGCCGGACATGGAAAATACAGTTATCTCCGAAGCCTATCTGGTTCTCCATGCTGATTCGCTGAGTGCTGATGACAATACCCGTTTTCACGTCGAGATGATCAAGCCTCTTGACGATGGAAAGAGTTATGCCGATGTCAAAAACCGTGAGGTAATAGAAAGGATCGGCTACGAGGTCAGTGTGGAGACCCTCAAGACACACCCGCAGCAGCATTTTGTCTTTGATACTTTTGCGATTAACGAGATGGTGCGTCTCAGTGAAGCCGGTGAAAAACTCTCATTCTTCCTCTATGCCACCTCCGAGAAGACTTTCTGTAAATCGCAAAAAGTGCAATGGCTGGATGACAAGGACCAGCGACGCCCCAGCCTGGTCCTAAACTACATCAAAAAACGCAGAAACGGCGTTGACCCGGTCAAAAACCTGCGCTACGTGCTTGAAAAAAACTTGGTCAAGCTGATGTGGGACAACCCGGATGATGCAGACTTTGGAGGCGTCATCGCAGTCAAAAATCCGTTCCACGTGCCGTGTACACCTTACGATGGCCAAAAGCTCTACGGCGGAAAAGACAACTACACTTACGATAATTTCGGCGACAAAGACACGACCAAGTACTATGCCGTTTTCACCTATGACGACGTACCGAACTTCTCCGATGCTGTCAGCCTGAAGTACCCCGCAGAATAGTCCCTTGCAGGCCGGGGCCGATAACAGTGTGCAGGGCGGGGACGGGGTGTAATTCACTGAGAGCAATACCCGCTCCGATCATGGCGGCAGACAGGTTGGGAAAAACACGCTATTCCGGAAGGATCATTTTATGAAAATCGCCATACTAGGACTGGCCCAGACGGGCAAAAAAACCCTTTTCACCTTGCTCACCGGTCGGCCTGTACCCGCGACCCGCAAGCCCGGCGAGGCCATTGAAGGTATTGCCCCGATCCATGACAGTCGGGTGGATGCCCTGCACAAGCTTTATCAACCCGACAAGACCACCTATGCTGAAAATCAGTTCGTCCTTTGCCCAGACATCACTGCCAGCAGCAGCACGTCGCGCCTCTGGATGGACCCGGCCCGGCGCTGTGATCTCCTCTGCGTACTCATCCGGACTTTCGACTCACCGGACATCTTTCATCCGTCCGGTTCGGTAGATCCGGAGCGAGACCGGGCAATGATCGAAACCGAACTGCTGCTTGCCGACATGCAGCTGGTGGAAACGCGCCTGCAACGCATCGCCAAGGAGAAGAAAAGCGGTCAGAACCAAGCTCAGGTCCTGGAGGAAGAAATTCTGCAACGGTTTAACGCCGCCCTGGAGGAGGAAGAATTTCTGAGCACTGTGACTCTTGATCCCCAGGAGGAACAGGTGATCAAAAGCCTCGATCTGGTGACCCGCACGCCGCTGCTTTTTGCCTACAACGTCTCTGAAGACGATCTCGATAAGGATTTCGGCCCCGGCGTGTTCAACGTCTCCTGCGAGATTGAGAGCCAGATCGCTGCTATCGACGACGAGGCGGAACGCATGGAATTCATGGAGGCCATGGGCATCACCCAGCCCAGCCTCGACCGGATCAACGCCGCTCTTTATGACGCTCTGGGCCTCATGAGCTTCTACACCTCCGGCGAGGACGAGTGCCGGGCCTGGACCATCCGCAAGGGTTCCCTCGCGCCGGTGGCCGGCGGCAAGATCCACAGCGACATCGAGCGTGGATTTATTCGGGTCGAAGTCATGAAATACGACGACCTCATGGCCGCTGGTTCTGAACAGGGTGTCAAACAGGCTGGCAAGATGCAGCTGAATGGTAAGGACTACGTCATCGAAGATGGCGACATCTGCCACTTTCTCTTCAATGTTTGAAGTTGAGCGCCTTTGAAGACCGCCAAGCCGTATCTTTTTTGTGAAAATATTTTTATTGCTGGATTTGGATTTAACTAATGGTTAAGGTGTATTAGTTTCTTTTTGTTACCTCATTCCTTAATTGCGTTATACAACCTAACTACCTGTTTGATCTGAGATTTTGAACCTATAAGGTTCTACAATAATAGTGTTGATGCAGCATGGATTTCTAACTCCTGGTTCCGTCGACTATTTTCGGACTCAGGCAAGAACAAGGGAGGTTGTATATGCAAAAACTAATTCGCATCGAACCAGCCAAATGTGTTGGCTGCAAAACCTGCGAGCTGGCCTGTTCCTTCAAAAATGTCGGCGAGTTCGTCCCCAGTCGTTCCCGTATCTACAACGAAGTATTCATCGAAGAAGCCAAGTTCATCACTGTGACCTGTATGCAGTGTGATGAGCCATGGTGCGAGAAGTCCTGCCCGAAGAATGCCATTACTAAAGACATGTCCAGTGGCGTTGTCACTGTCGACGAGGTCAAATGCGTCGGTTGTCGAACCTGTGTCAGCGCCTGCCCATTCGGTATGATCAAGTATGTTGACAGTACCGGTAAGGCGGACAAGTGTGATCTCTGTAAAGGAGACACTCCTGAGTGCGTGGCTTTCTGTCCGACCCAGTGTTTGACACTGGGCGAGGAAGACAAACCGCTGCGGCAGAAGATGCTGCGTTTCGTCAACACGATGAAAGATGGGCAGATGGAGGTCTGATATGAATAAGGGATGGAAGGGTAAATTACTACGCGTTGATCTGTCAGCAGGGACTTGCAAGGTCGAAGCGCTCAACGAAGAATGGGCTAACGACTACATTGGTGGCCGCGGTCTGGGCACAAAATACTTTTCAGAAGAGGTCTCTCCGGAAGTTGAACCAATGAGCCAGGAGAACAAGTTGATCATGGCCACCGGGCCTTTGACCGGCACTTACGGTGCCGCTAATGGCCGTTACATGGTCATAACCAAGTCTCCCCTCACCGGTACCATAGCCTGTTCCAATTCTGGTGGTTATTTCCCCAGTGAGCTCAAGTACGCCGGCTTCGACATGATTATCTTCGAAGGCAAGTCAGCCCACCCGGTCTATTTGCAGATTCACAACGGCAAGGCTGAGCTGGTTGGTGCTGTCCACCTGTGGGGTAAGTCGAGCAACGATACGGAAGATGCAATCTTAAGCGAGTTCCACGGCGATGCCAAGGTCGCCTGCATCGGCCCGGCCGGTGAGATTGGTGTGCATTTCGCCGGTGTCATTAATGACAAGTATCGTGCTGCCGGGCGCAGTGGCGTCGGTATGGTTATGGGCAGCAAAAACCTCAAGGCCGTTGCTGTACGTGGAACCGGCGGCGTTCAGGTTGCGGATCCCAAAGCTTATCGCGAGGCAGCACTTGATGCCTATGCCGTGCTCAAGGAAAACCCGGTCACAGGTGAAGGCCTGCCCGCCCTGGGAACAGCGGTACTGGTCAACGTCATGAATCAAAATGGTGGGCTACCGACTCGCAACGCACAGAGTGGCACCTTTGACGGGGCCGAGGCGATCTCTGGTGAGGCTCTGGTTGCCGGTGAGCTGAGACGCGTCAAGAGCTGCATGGGGTGCATCATCAGTTGCGGCCGGGTGACCAAAATCACTGACCCCAGGTATGTCGGTGCAGGTGAAGGCCCGGAATACGAAACCCTCTGGGCACTCGGCGCAGCTTGCGGCATTTCTGATCTGCCCGCAATCATCAAGGCCAACTATCTTTGCAACGAGTACGGCATGGATCCCATCACCCTTGGTTCGACAATCGGTTGCGCCATGGAACTGTTTGAGAAGGGCCTGATCAGCGAAGAAGAAATCGGTATGACGCTGAATTTCGGCGACGGCGACGCTATGGTCAAGCTGACCGAGATGACCGGCAAGGGCGAAGGCTTCGGCAAGAAGATTGGACTTGGTTCCTATCGGTTGGCTGAGAGCTATGGTGTCCCCGAGCTCTCGATGTCAGTCAAGAAGTTGGAGTTTCCCGCCTATGATCCACGTCATGTGCAAGGCATGGGGCTGGGGTACGCGACCAGCAACCGTGGTGCCTGCCATGTACGAGGTTACATCAACTCGATGGAAACTCTCGGGCTGCCGGAGAAACTTGACCCGACAGCCACAGAAGGCAAGGCTGCTGTGTTGAAAATGTTCCAGGATTTCA
>PVMK01124407.1_pt1 | contig 20432 bp, 17 predicted proteins | sample 1853481 | NCBI WGS metagenome assembly PVMK01 (sample SAMN08533507, study PRJNA380276) | Marine sediment metagenome, whole genome shotgun sequencing project. | reverse complement strand
CTCTATATAGACAATAATCTAAACCTGGGCCATTATGGACTGGGGCAGCTGGACCTCAGCCAATACAATAGATGTGAAGATATCTTCGGGGTGTCTTTTGTATCGGCACTTGTCAGGAGAAGGGCATTCTTAAAAGATAAAGTAGGACCCGTTGATCCGGGCTTTTTCCTTTTCTATGAGGATGTCGATTTTTCATACAGGGCTTCCCTGCACGGCTATAAATTCAGGTCATGCCCGCAGGCAATACTATATCACCGTCACGGTTTTAGTTTCAGGGACGAAGCTTCAGGCTTTCAGACAAAATATTACTGGCAGAAACTAAACCTTTTAAAAACTGCATATAAGAATAGCGAAGATGGAAACCTCAAGAGGATAATTGCAAATGAAATGGGCATCCATAGATCTAATTACAGGGACCCCAATATGAGGGCAATGTCCAAAAAGATAGTAAGGGATTTTAAGAGAAGTATCAGGCACCTGCGGAGGAGCAGGCAGTATATCCAGTTTTCGAGGCAGTTATTTGATTCAGATGTCACAAAATACAGCTGGGGAGAGTCAGTATTTTTTGATATGGCAAGAAATGAACCTGTGTATGCGATATCGAATCTTCTTCAATCCTACAGGAGGCTCTTCTCGCTTGTAGGCAATGAAAAATATGAAGGTTATGTGAATTACCTTACAAACCTTGAAAATACCAAGTTTAAAATAGAATCCAGCTTGTTTAAGGATATACTTCACGGAAAACTTGAATATGAACCGATCTCGGTCCACCAGTTTATTGATGATCTATCATGACAGATAAAAAACTACTAATAGGTCTTGAAGTATCTTCACTTATAAACCACGGCCAGGATATCGGGGCGGGAAGGTACATACTAAATCTCATTAAAAGTCTATTAAGTATTGATAAGGTCAATTTATACATCTTATTCGGTACTTATACAGATACTAAATATCTTGATCTGGCTTTCAACCTGGGAAGGGGACTTTCAGGTAAACGTATTGGCTTCAGGTTTGCAAAAGTCCCTGAGAAGTGCAAAAGGGCCCAGGAGAAATTAAGATTTCCTCCAATTGAGTTTATGGGTTTCAGGGCCGATATACTCCACTGCATGGATTATATAATACCTCCTACTTTTAATAAAAATATCGTACTCACTGTGCATGACCTGGCATTCATGAGGTTTCCGGAATTTAATTTTGAATGGTTCATCAAAAAATACAGCCTTATGGTGGCCAAAAATATTATGAATTCAAAGAAGGTCCTTGCCTCCTCGGAGAGTACAGGAAGGGATATTTTAAAATTCTACGGTACAGATCCGGGGAAAGTAAAAGTGGTCCATCTTGCCGCAAGCCCCGTATTTAAAAAGTTTGGATCCGGTGAGATAGATAAGATGTCAGTCTCAAAGTTCGGGATCAGGGGCCCATATATTTTATCTGTTGGTACTATCGAACCAAGAAAAGATTTTGTAACACTTATCAGGGCATATAATGCGGCCAGGAATAAAAAACCGGGCCATTTTCATAAGCTTGTCATAGCGGGCAGGACAGGATGGAAAAGTGAAGCTACCTATAATGAGCACAAGCTTTCACCATTTAAAGAAGATATAATCTTTACAGGCAGGATAAGCGATCAGGAACTTACACAACTGTACAATCAGGCTGATATATTTGTATATACTTCACTTTTTGAAGGATTCGGCTTTCCACCCCTTGAAGCCATGAGTTGCGGCTTGCCTGTAATATGCTCCGATAGTTCTTCAATAGGAGAAGTGGTAGGTGAAGCCGGGATACTGGTAGACCCCGGAGACATAGGTGGATTTGCAGATAATATTATAAAGGTATTAAGTGATGATAAGCTGATGAAAAGACTTTCAATAGATTCCCTTAAAAGAGCGGAAAAGTTCTCCTGGGAACAGTACAGCCGGAAAAACGCTTGAAGTATATAAAAGTATTATTTAACCGGCAGAGGGGAAAGAAGAAGAGCTATTGTCTTTCTGGTAAGTTCTTCCCATTTTCTGTTTTTAGGCTTCAGGAGACCGTGCATCAACATCCCCTACAGTCACTGAAAACAGTATCTCTGCCCCTTCTTTCGGATCAATTTTCCGGAGAGACCCATTTTCGACTCCTCTTTTTAATATATTTGTAAAAAACAATATGAATTTCTTATAAGAACGGAGGATTATTTTTTTAAGATCGGGGTCGGACATGGATTTAACATATAGTTCAAGAAAGATCGGAAGCTGATTACCCAATTCTAAAAAGAGGGGACTGAAACCATCAGGTATCCCCATCAGGGCCTTTAAGATATCAGGTGTTTCAATACGGGCAATATCGATCTTTTCTGCTACTTTATTGATCCACTGATCAAATATTTCAAGAAAAAGGTCCTGCTTTGGATGAAAAATGATAATAAAATGCTCCTTTGGTAAGATTCGCCCTGCGGCAGATCTCGTCAACATCTGTCTGGTGGTAACCTATTTTTGCAAAGCATTCCGATGCTGATCTTGTAATATTTTCCCTGGTAACCTTGCTTCTAAGTTTCTGTTTCATTCCCCTATGCTCCCTAAAATGAATTTGATATCCTAATTTCAAAAACAGTAAACTGATTGATTTCATAAGCCATCGGACCTATTTTAAGAATTTACCATTTACGGAACGGTCCTTGCAATATATTTCATTATCTCATCGTCTCCGGTGTTTTTCTGATCCGCCAGGTCATAAGCTCATCCTTATCATCAGATAAATAATATACTGCCGGTCCGCTTCCTGCCAGGTGCAGAGGTTTAATATCCAGGCAATCCGCATATTCCTTCCACCGGCTGAATTGTTCGTGCCCATTATTATACACGATTTCAAATGTATTAAACAAATCTCCCCTTGATGCAGCATTTATGATCTTCTCCGCCATTTCCATTACCGGCATTGTAAAATCCTTCTATCTTTTCAAGTAGATGCCCTGTCTGGCTGCCGTCTGAGTAATGTGAGCTGTCTATTAATGAATAAAGAGTCTTTGTCTTATCACTGATAGCCATGGGAATAAGGAGTATTAACACCCATTTTGTGGGCAGGGGTTTAATCGGTATTACCTTTTCTCCCCTTCCTTCTACAAGGCATGTACCGCCATGAATAAAGAAGGCTACATCAGAACCTATCTTTGCCCCAATACCTGTAAGTTCATCATTTGAGAGTCCCAAGCTTCCACAGGCGGTTAAGTCCCTTTAGGGCTGCGGCTGCATCACTTGAACCTCCGCCAAGTCCTGCGGCCGAAGGGATACTTTTCTTTAATTGGATAAGTGCTCCCGCCCTGATATCCTGTTTCCTTCTTTAACAGGTCAGCGGCCCTGTATACCAGGTTTTTTCCCAAGGTAATTAGAATGATCAAGTTCGGAAAGCGAATCCTTGCTGGGGAGTCTCTGGTATTCAGGTACCACATGTATCCATTCATTTTCCCAGAATGTAAGCACATCACACAGATCTACTGTCTGCATAATAGATCTCAGTTCATGATATCCGTCGTCTCTTTTACCCAGGACCTCAAGTGTAAGATTCACTTTTGCAGGTGCAATTTCACATATCATAAGCTTATTATCCTTTCCGCTTCCTCCTCATCGACTTCAGTATCCACACATCCGTCCTTGAGCAGGGGCACTGACATAATAACAGGGACATTATTGCCGGAGCCATTATCTTTTTCATTTCCCTCAAGCTCCTTTACTGCACTTACTCCCTTCTGCCAATTCCTTCATACATGCTACTGCCACTATCCCTTTCGGGTTTTTCTCATTTATGAATTTTAAGGCCATCGATCCGCCCGGAGCTATGCAGATTCCCCTTATAACCTTGTTTCTCAGCAAGGATACGGAGCCGTCCTATTGAGCACCTGTTTGAGCAGTCATCCCTGCACCCGAGACCTGTCCTGGTCATTTTGGCCATACATTTTTCACTGGACCTCAGGCAGTGGGATACTAGAAGAACTCTTTGATCCGGTTTGATCGATTTGAATATTTCCTCATTTTCCTTGCTTTTTTCAAGCAGTTTTAAATCTATGACCATCTTATTTATCACTCCTATACTTTCCCAGAGCCATCAGCGGGAAATAATCTTTATAAAGTTCATATCTTAAGTAAAATGTACCCGGAAAACCTCCCCCGGTATAATAATCCTCGGACCAGCTCCCATCAGAATCCTGGCTCCCGATCAAATAATCAACGGCCCTCTCAGCCGGTATTTTATTTCTCCTGTCTCCCATAATCCCGAGAAGTGCCCATGCAGTCTGGGATGCGGTGCTTCTTCCCAGCGGATAGTATTTATCCTGGTCAAATGATCTGCAGTCTTCCCCCCAGCCCCCATCACTGTTCTGGCAGGAAATCAGCCAGTCCATTGCATCGAGGGCCCTCTTCCTGTATCCATTTGTGGAAAATCCCCTGTTTTCCAGGACCTCAAGAGCCTGCAATACCTTACTGGTGCCATATATAAAAGTAACGCCCCAGCGGCCGTACCAGCTTCCGTCATCACGCTGGTTCTTCATCAGGTACTTGAGCGCCCTCTGGATGGTCTTTTTGTACATGGGATCGAGATATCCCAGCTCCCCCATCACATAAAGCACATGACCGGTAATATCCGGACTCCCGAAATCCAGCGGAGCTATAAAGTCAGCAAAAGGGATCTCCCTCAATATTTTTTTATTATTGTCCCTGTCAAATGCTGCCCAGCTTCCATCCTTGTTTTGCATCTGGAGCACCCACTTCATGGCCCTTTTTATAGCCTCAGCTTTTTCCTCTTTTCTTGCGGACCCTACAAGATCTATCGCAAGACTTACCTTTGCAGAATCATCAATGTCAGGATAGTATTTATTCTCAAATTCAAATGACCAGCATCCGGGCTCGGTCCCTGGATTTTTTACCTTCCAGTCCCCTTCGACCTTTACCTGCTTATCCAGAAGCCAGTCAGCTGCTTTTATGAGTCTTGAGTCCCCGGTATCCATTCCTGATTTTACACAAGCTATTACTGCCCATGCTGTGTCCCATATTGGCGAAGTCGCAGGCTGCAGCACAAAACTATCCTATCTTCCATGATAAAGTCTTCAAGACCGGAAAGACCCTTTTTCATGACCGGATGTGAATTTTCATAATCCAGGTATTTAAGGGCAATAAGTGAAAAGAGCCAGGGGAGCATGATCCCTCCCCAGCTTCCGTCATCTTCCTGGTGGTCAAGTATCCATTGTTCGACTTTCTTTAGAGCAGCTTTCCTCCCTACTTTCAGGCTTCCGGGAAGCTTATCCCACATCTTAAAGGCCCGGTTTAGCATGATGAATATATTGCCCAGGCTTCCGGGACCTGATGCTTTAAATGCAATAGGATCCCTAAAATGCTTTTTATCTATATAAAGGTCAAGAATATTTTCATCATCCGATAATCTATAAACAGGTTTTAGTGAAAGAATTATGGAAAAGGCCATTATGGTAGCTCTTGTCCAACTGGCAAAATCATAAATATTTATATAGGACCATCTCGGAAGATAGATCATCTCAGGTGGGATCTCCGGTATGCCCTTCCAGCTATACTGTCCAAAAAGTGCAAGTATTATCTTTGTATATGTATTTGTGGCTTCGATCCCGCCATTTTTCAGGATGAACTTTTTAGCTTTTCCCATGCATTCATTACTGGCAGGTAAACCGCATACCTTTAGCCCAAAATATGTCCTCAAAGTTACATCGATATTTCCTTCTCCACCATAAAAAAGACCCCATGAACCATCGTTTTTCTGTCTCTCCAGCGCATATTTTATTGCTTTTTTCTCCCTGTCAGGAGACTTTATTCCGAATATCCTCATAAGCGGGATAAAATCTGTGACCACTGTCACATCGGCTTCCAGCAGTCCGTTCCAGTATCCATCATCATGCTGCCTGGAAAGCAGGTGATCGCGCGCATTCCCTATTGTCTTGTCCAGTTTACTTATGTCAATTTTTAACATATCCATTTTCCTTAAACCATCTTATTGACTTTTCAAATGCCGGCTTGACCGGACCTGGATCCAGTCCGAGCTTTTTTGCATCGCCGGTGCAGTCATAATATTTAAACTTATAAGCAGTTTTTACTGCTGCAAGAGGTACTCTCGGACACTTCTTAAGTATTTTTCCTGACAGGAACTCATCAATATATGCAAGAAACCTGGCAGCTGCGAGCGGGATCTGTATCTTCGGTGCATCAAGACCTGCTATCTCTGCTATCATTTCCAGCATATCTTTTAGTGTCAGGTTTTCATTGCCGAGCACATACCTTTCCCCGCATCTACCCTTCTCAAATGCCAGGAGATGTCCTTCTGCCACATCCTCCACATCTATTACATTTAGCCCTGTATTTACATAGGCCGGCATAGCTCCATTAAGCATGTCGAGCACTATCCTGCCGGTGGGTGTAGGGTATATATCCCCCTTGCCAATAGGTGTCGTAGGATTTACTATGGTGACCGGATAGCCTTTTTTACAAAGTCTTAAAACCTCTATCTCTGCCAGGAGCTTTGATTTCTTATAGTCCCCGAATACATCATCAGGTGATGCAAGATCATACCCATTTTCTCCCGTACTGCTTCCGGGGTCCAGTGTGGACTCGCTGCTGGTATATACTATTTTTTCCATCCCTTCAGATACAGCTGCTTCAATGGCATTTTTTGTACCCTCTACATTTATATCATAAAAATCCTGTGGATTTCTTGCCCAGAACCCGTACATCGCAGCTGCATGAAAAAGCCCATTGCAGCCCGATGCAGCCTTTTTTAGGGAATCTATGTCCCTGAGATCCCCGTATACCACTTTTAAGGGAAGTCCCTGTATATTCCTGGTATTGCTGGTCTTCCTGACCAGCACATTTACATCATGCCCATCCTGCAGAAGTTTATTTACAATGTGGCTCCCGACAAATCCCGTGGCTCCAGTTACCATAAATCTCAAAATACTAGCTCCTCCCGGTAAGATTCCATTTAGCAAGCTTCAAAATGTCCCTGAAGTTCTTTTTGCCCTGTATGGAAGACGCTTCATAGCCGCAATGCGCCATACAATTACTGCACCTGGGGTCCTTTCCGGTTCCATATTTTCCCCATTCTGTCCTGTCGATCATCTCCCTGTAAGTCTGGTAATGATCATCTGTCAGTAAATAACACGGGCTTTTCCATCCCTTGATATTATATGTAGGAGTAGACCAGGGTATGCACTGAAGCTCTTTCTGTCCTTTGAGAAAATCCCAGTAAACAGGCGTATTATACAGGCGGGTCCCATTAAGATCATTATATATATCGGTAAAGATCTTAAAGACTTGCTTTCTTGATAAAAAATCGTCTTCGCCCAGGACTTCATAGCTGAATGCCGGGGACACCATGACACCATCCGTCCCGACCTCCTTTAATAATGAAAAGAGCTGCCTGATCTCTTCTACATCGGTATCCTTATAAATGGTCGTATTTGATCTTACATTGAATCCAAGTCTTTTAGCCTTTTTTATGGCCCTTACAGCCTTTTCAAATACACCGAGTTTCTTTGTGAAATGATTATGTGTCTCTGCCATACCATCCAGGTGGATCACAAGGCTTAATCTTGGATGCGGACCTATCTCATCAAGAAAATCCTCAAGCAATAGTCCATTGGTACAAAGGTATACAAAGTATCCACTATTAAGAAGGGACCTGATTATCTGCTTTATTTCCGGATGCAGGAGAGGTTCCCCTCCGGTAATGGAGACAATAGGGGCCCCTGCCTGTACGGCAGCCTCAATGCATTCTTCCCTCGTCAATTTGCGGTTCATCACATCCTTGTACTCCCTTATCCTGCCGCATCCCGAGCATGCAAGATTGCATTTAAAAAGAGGCTCAAGCATCAGTACAAATGGTATATATTTATTTCTCTTCCTGTTATTTCTATAAATATGTCTTATAAGTGTCTTTGACAGGTCCAGCGAATATATCACAGGTGATCGCCTTTCATTTCTATTAAACTGACTATTTACAAGATCCGGTCTTTTTTTACCAGGTATCTATTATTCTTAAGATTGGAAATATTTGATGCTCCTATCCCAAACATCGTGACCTTTAGCCCCAAAATGATCTCATCTATTAAATCCTCAGCCTTAACGGCTGGATCTGTAGAAGCTTTAAGTATCGGAAGGGCGGTCCCGGCAATATCTGCTCCCAGGGCAATTGCTTTTGCCACGTCCTGCCCTGTCCTTATGCCTCCGCTTGCAATTACTTTAATATTGCTGCCGGCTCCTGATATCATCTCAAGACTCTCCGATGTAGGTATTCCCCAGTCCATAAAACTCTTTGAAATATTTTTCAGGGCCTGGTCCTTTGAGCGGCTGCTTTCAATTTTTATCCATGAAGTCCCTCCGGCTCCTCCGACATCTATTCCGGCTACTCCGGCATCGGCCAGCATTTTCGCAGCATCAGCTGATATCCCAAAACCTACTTCCCTGACTATTACGGGAAACTCTACCTCTTTGCAGATACCGGCGATCTTTCCGGCCAGGTTTGAAAAATCATGATCTCCTCCATCCTGAAAAGCTTCCTGCATCGGATTAAGGTGCAGCATGAGCGCATCTGCCTCTATCATATCCACGGCCCTTTTACACTGCTCCGGTCCGAAACCATAATTAAGCTGTACAGCGCCCAGGTTTGCAAAAAGCAGGATGTCGGGAGCAGTTTTTCTTACTTTAAAACTTTCTTCAAATGATCTATCCTCGATGGCTATCCTCTGGGAACCGATACCCAATGCAATATTCTTTTTATGGGCCAGTTCTGCCAGCCTTGTATTGAGCCTGCCGCCTTCACTGGTCCCCCCGGTTATCGGTGAGATCATCAGTGGTGCAGAAAGCTTCTTGCCGAACATGCTTGTTCCTGTATCGATACTATCCAGATCCAGTTCTGGCAGTGCCTGGTGAATAAATCTATAATTTTCAAAACCGGTTGAAAGCATCCTGTTCTCAACATCTCCATTAAGACTTATGTCCAGGTGGTCCTCTTTTCTCCTGCTTCCCTCAGAGCTCCTGATATTATCTTTTCTTTTTTCCTTCATTTTTTTAGATCCTATATTTAGAAATCCCTCTTTATTAAAAATTCAGATAACTGCCTGTAATCTGCGGGAAACTGGCTTTTTATTGGTAGTTTTTCTATCTCGCTCACAGCCATCTCATAATATTTTTTTGCCTGTTTCCGGCAGAAATATTTTGCACCTATCTCTTCAAGGTTTTTAAGGACCACTGCAACTCCCCTGTCACTAACCTTCTTTTTCCCATATATCTTTAAAAGCTGTTTCTTGCCCTTCTCATCGCTTTCCTGCAGGCAAAGGACTATTGGAAGCGATTTTTTCCTTTTCCTTATATCATTTCCCCGGGGTTTTCCTGTCTTATTATCATTTCCCCAGATACCCAAAATATCATCGGTTATCTGGAAGGCGATCCCCAGGTATTTACCGAATTTTTCAAAGGCTTCAAGTTTTCCATTATCAAGATGCAGCGCGGCACCCACTTTAAGCGCCCCTGATATCAATGCGGAAGTCTTTTTCTCTATCATCTTTAAATACTCTTCAACAGATATAATACTCCTGCTTTCAAAGTCGATATCCATATATTGTCCTTCTATCATATCCAGGCAGCTGGTGTCCAGGATATCGAATATTTCAACCTGTTTTTCCCTGGATATTCCCAGGTCATTAAGCTTAAGTATTGAAAGATTTGCCAGTATCTTTAGCGCCGAACCAGCATTTATTGCCTGTGGTTTTCCCCAGATCTTCCATACGGTTGGACGGTGGCGCCTCATCTCATCATCATCCTGGATATCATCATGGACCAGTGAATAATTATGTATGAGTTCAATAGCAGCCGATACCGGGAGTGCCTTCTTGAAATCTCCACTCAGGGATTCCGAGGCAAGAAGACATAATGTAGCCCGGAGCATCTTTCCATTATTGCCATTACTGCTGATCTCCCCATGGCTGTCCATCCAACCCATGTGATATTTCATCATATTATAAAGCCGGAGGCCCCTTCCCTTAAAAAGCGACTTAAGCTCCTGTTCGATATGGGGCTGGTATCTGTTAAATATTTCCGGCATCTTTGCCATTATCGGCTCCTTTAAAATATTGTCTTATCCTGCAATCTCCTTAACTGCAGTATCGTGGAATCCTCTACGAGCTCCACATCCTTATAAGTGATCGGCTGTCCCTTTTCTATATTATTTTTAAGCCTGCATCCTTCGCTCAGGCCCATGGGAAGCAGATCTTCATCCTTTGCGGTCCCGTAAAGCTCTATCATCCCATAAGTCGTATATCCTCCAATACCGTCGAGCACGTCACCTGCCTTCAGGTCTTTTTTGCCATATGTCACTACTTCTGACACAAGCTCTGCCTTTGGTACTATGGTCGGCTCACCCATAAAATATGCCCTGGCTATTGAAAGTGGGGCCTCGATACTGGTCAGGTGATACGGCCTGTACAGGAGATAATTGGGCCATCCCCAAAAAGAAGGTACTTCAATTCATCCCTTATGATCTTTAAGGGAGAAGTATAAATAAGGAACACTCCCGGTGCAATATTTCCTATAGCGAATTCGACGACTCCCTTTTTTGAAAGTATCCCTCCGTCTTTTTTAAGGCTGTATACCTTTGTGAGCTCATCGACGTTTACTTTCGCCCGTGCATCCCCCTGACATCCGGTACAAGCCCGGTAGCATTTGATAGACAGGCCATCTCAAACATGGATTTTGTCCCATCCACAAATGAAGTCATCATATTCACACTTGAACCCTTCTCGGCCGCATAGTCAGCAAGCGTGGTAGGATTCGCCGTTTTATCAAGTGGATTATTTTTCCCTTTGCCTGCAGCAATGACTTCAAGCCCGAGGGCATCTGCCATATCATAAAGCTCTTTAGTGGCAGCAGGCTCATCACCGGCAGCAACTGTATAGACTATTCCTGCATTATCTGCCATCTTTTTTAACAGAGGGCCTATTGTCGTATCAGCTTCCACATTAAAGGTCACCATATGCTTTCTGCTGTTTATGGCACTAAAAGAGATCTGTGCCCCAGCTTCAGGATCCCCGGTCGCATCGACCACTACATCTACCTCATCTATGCCGATAAGTTCTCCTATATTATCTGTTACAATTATTTTTCCTTCATTTACCGCCGAACTTATTTCCCGGCTTATTATTTTTCTATCCCTTCCGCATATCTTTATTATACCTGAATCCATATTTTCAGCCTGGATCTTATTGGCGCCTTCAAGAAGCACCATCCTGGCAGCTTCTATGCCGATATCTTTTAAGATCTTTACAGCATTATTCACATTCCTGTTTGCTACTGCCGTTACTTCCATACCATCAATAATCTCGATTTGGGCGGCCATACTGCTTCCCATCTGTCCTATTCCTACAATACCGGTCTTTATCGAACCTCCCCGGGATTTTAGATCTTTCAACTTGTCATTTATTCCAAGCATGGTATCCTTTCATCTGGTCATACAGGACTATTATCAATGTCTATTTAATTTCAATTATACAAATACATTCTTAAGGTATATTTATAGATTAAAAGCAATACAATCTTAAGGTATATATTAAGATTTTACAAGTATAATATCCCTCCTGAGCTAGCTATTACCTGACACCTGTCATAAGATACTAAATACAAAATCACCTTTACCGGAAAGCCAGGTAATGTATAATCTCTAATTATGATAATTATTTTTGGTGCTTTAAAAATTGAACTTTTTCCTATGCTCAGGTCGATCCATATCCACAAGACCCTTAAGTACGGGAAGACAGTAATATATGAGGGATTTAAAAACAACCAGTCAGTGATCCTTATCCAGACAGGCATGGGGACCAAAAATGCAAAGAGGGCTGCTGAACTTTTTGAGGACAATTATCCGGAATGGACAAAAAGTACTGATGACAAAACCCCAGGGAACATAAAAGTCATTATGACAGGTTTTTGTGGTGCAACAGATAAGAGCATTGAGGTGGGTGATACAGTTCTATACAGTTCAATTAAAAATATCGGTCATCATAAGGAAAAAGGATTTTCATTGAACAGTACTCTTGGATTAGATGGAGAGAAAACACAAGACTCCCTTTTAATTGAAGGATCTATTGATGTAACCGGCGCTACTGTCCCAATAGTTATTACCGATCCTATTGTAAAGAAAAAGATAAATAATGACTTTGATGTCCAGGTAATAGATATGGAAAGCTACTGGATAGGAAAAAAAGTTATCAATATGAACCTGCCTTTCACCTGCCTGCGGATAGTCTCTGATGGAGCAGAAGATACACTGCCCCGGTATTATGAAAGTTCCGCCAATATCAGGATAGCAGTAAGTATTCTACTATCTTTTTTAAGATCCATTTTTAACAGGGAAGAATTCAGGTCCAATATTAATGCTTTTAAGAATATAAAAAAAGCAAATTCAAGATTAACGGAAGTGTCTGCAGAACTCATCTCAGGGTTTCACCAATAATAATTCAGATAAAACTCTTTGACCTGTAAAGGATATTTTTAAATAAATAAATGATCCCGCCGATCATTCCAATGATCAGGATAATTGCCAGGAGTATAATGGAAAACAGTGTAGCCTGGCCCAGTGCGATCCCCAAAACTTGTGACTGCGAAAACCAGTGCATTCTCCCTGATACCGATGCCTCCGATAGTAATAGGCACGCTGGAGACCAGGGAGACAAAAGGTATTATAAATATAAATACATAAAATCTTAACTCCAGGCCCAATGCAAGGGAAATAAAATAATAGCTCATGAGGAATAATGCTTGCATGACCATTGTAAACATAAAACTCATGATCAGGTATTTTACCTTACTTCTATAACTTATGAGGATCACGTGGAATCTCTTTAATCCGGGCCTTATTTTTGTAAATATACGGAACTTATTTATCAATAGATTCAATTTGAACAAACGGGGGAAAAACAGCGCTATAAAAAATAATATAATAACCAGGCCCGATAAAATAACACCCAATGCTGCGTTTCTGGTAAGATAATCAAAGAGGCCCATAAAATAGGCAATAATCAGCAGGATAATACTGGAAAGCGTCCCGATGACCCTTTCTACTACTACAGATGCAGTCCCTTCATTTACTGGAATACCTTTGTTCTGCTTAATATCATATACCCGGTAAAAATCACCACCTGCACTGGTAGGAAGAAGATTATTATAAAAAAATCCGATAAGCGCCGACTGCCACAGGAATCTATTCGAAATAAAAATATCATGGGCCCTGAGCAGCATCCCCCACCTGAAAACAATAAATGATATTGCAGTGAAATAAGATACAAAAGCAATAATAAGATAATATATATTAAGACTCTTTGAAGCTTCTGTTATGTCAGCGAAATTCCCTCTATTACTGTAAACCAGAAAGGTAAGAAGTCCCAGGCTTATAACAATCCTTAAAATATTTGCAAGTCTTCTTTTCATCATACAATACCTTTTGACCTGTAAAAGACATTCTTAAACAGGTATATTAGTCCCCCTACCAGCGCATTAAAAAGTATGATTGAAAGAATTATGAATGAAAATAGTGTTGCATCCGCACGGCCTACACCAAAACTTTCTATTGCAAATGCAAGCACATTTTCCCTGACACCCATTCCTCCTATAGCTATGGGAACACCTGAAGCAAGTGATGTGAAAGGTTGTGTGAATACAAGCATCTGGTACTTCATCTGCAATCCCAGGGAGAGGCTGACAAAATAATAGCTCGTAATGAAAAAAGTCTGCAGCAAAAGACTGAAAAATAATGCAGCCACTAAATATTTTATTTTATACCTGTAACTGATGAGCCTGTCATGGATTTCTTTCAGCTTGGGCCGTATTTTTGAAAATATCCTGAACTTTCTTAAGAATATATTGATCCTGAAAAACCTGGGAAAAAACAGTATTGCAAGGAATATAATGACGCCCCCAAGAGCAGAAAAAATGATTATAACAGAATTGCGGCCAATATAGTTAAACATCCCAAAAAAGAATGTGATTGTAAGAAGGATGATCCCCGATATGGCACCTATTCTCCTGTCCATCACCACTGCGGAAATATTTTCATTCATAGGCACTTTCTTATTCCTATGAAGGTCATAGACACGGTAAAAATCCCCGCCGATACTTGAAGGAAGAAGCATATTAAAAAACCACCCTATAAATGATGCCTGCAGCAGGAAGGGCCTGAAGATATGATATCCGTGAGCTTTTAGCAATATGCCCCACCTGAACACTAAAAAGGAAATACCAGCCGAATAAACGATCAAGGCTATTATAAGGAAACGGATATCAAGGCTTTTTAGAGAATCCAGGAGTGTATCAAAATTACCCCTGTTCCTGTAGGCAAGCAGGAATAGAAATCCAAGGCTGATAAATATTCTAATAAGATTGAATAATTTTTTCTTCATCTAATAATATATTTTAAGACTATTATTATTACTCCACAGGTCATATTTGCATATTATGAAAATAATCCTTGATCTGTAATGAACATTAAAAGAGCAATTATTCTTTATTTATTTTTACAACCGGATCCAAATCACAGATACCTTCAGCAATATTATTATGAATAATATTTAAGGAAAACATATCATTTACCCAGTCACAATATGTTTTGGAATCATTGTAGCCCACTGAAGGTGAAAGGGAGTAATTGCCACCCATTAAGGTAACTTTGAAATCGAAAGTAATTTTTACCTTATCACCTTTTTTATAATTACCTGATTTTATCCCATTCAATCTGGTATTGGTCCCGTAAATAATATCTGATCTATGGTCCGTTATCCTTATACCAAATATCGGGCTTTCAACATCCCCATGAAAAACTACATCATAAGCAATGCTTATATCATCCCCATACTTGCAGTAATCTATCTCTTCGCCTTTATTATCCAGTATTCTTATATTCTCCACCCTTGCCTCACCAGAACCAAATCTATTTATGGTCTTTCCGTCAACACTCAGATTGGAAAGACGGCCTATTTCTTCTCCGTCAAGTATTTTCCTATTCTCTTCAATAACAGATTTGAACACCTTCTGCCTGGCATTTCTCTGGTGCTCTATAATCCTTTTTTTCTCTATTTCTTCAACATACTCCCTGTATTTGGAAACGGTTTGAAGGGGTTTACCCTTATCAGAGATCTTTCCATCTTTTAGAAATACGACCTGGTTGCAAATATCAGATACTGTTTCCAGATCGTGAGATACGATTATTATGGTTTTTCCCCTCTTCATGAAATCATGGATCACATTAAAGCATTTGGCCTGGAATGACTGGTCACCAACAGCCAGCACTTCATCTACTAATAGAATATCCGGATTTACATTAATAGCTACTGAAAAACCTAAACGCATATACATCCCTGATGAATAATTCTTAACCGGCGTATCAATGAATTTTTCCAGCTCTGAAAAGCTGATGATCTCATCAAGTTTCGCATCGACTTCTCTTTTTCTCATACCCAGTATTGCTGCATTGATATATATGTTTTCCCTTCCTGTAAGATCCGGATGGAACCCTGCTCCCAGTTCAAGCAGTGCTGAAAGAAGTCCGTTTACCACGACTTCACCTTTTGTTGGTATGATTATTTTAGAGATCAGTTTTAACAGTGTGCTTTTACCGGAACCATTGGGACCGATTATCCCTATGGTCTGTCCATGTTTTATAGAAAGAGAGACATCATCCAATGCCAGGAATTCTTCATATCTGGTCCGTCTACCGCGGATAATAGTATTTTTAAGGCTGGGTGTTTTCTCATGAGAAATACGGTATAACTTGGATACCGACCTTATATCAACTGCAATATCTTCTTTTGTTTTAATTGTATTCATTCTTTCTATATTTCTTCTGCAAACCTTGGTTCAAGCTTTTTAAAAACGAAATATCCTACAAAAAATATAAGCATTGTTATTCCCAGTGCTGTAATGGTTTCAATTATAGATGGAAAACCTGCACCCTCAGGGTATTTAACATAGTAAAAGATATTCCTGTAATATGCTGCATATATAGTCATGGGATTAATAAATTTCATATATGGCTGGAAATTCTCCGGGACCATGCTTAGCGGGTAGATTATGCGTGTTCCAAAGAACCATACCATCATCACTATTGTGATAAGGTGCTGAAGATCCCTGAAAAATACATTAAGGGCTGACACCAGCAGTGTCATCCCCATCACCAGGAAAATCTGTATAAAGATTAAAACTGGAAGAATATATAGAAATAGATAGAATTTATACCCCATAAATGCCAGTACCGCAAAAAGGGCAATAAGCTCTAAAAAATAGTTGATAAGATTTGAAAAGACTATAGAAAGGGGTAGTATCTCCCTGGGAAAGTAGATCTTATTTACCAGATTACTATTTGAGATTATGCTTCCGGTACCTTGATTTACAGAGTTTTGCAGAAAGTTAAACGGTAGCAGGGCACATATTAAAAATATTGCAAATTCTTTTACCCCTCCCCTGGATAATATTGAAAATACAAAAGAATAGACCAACATAGTGAGGATGGGATTTAGAAGTGACCAGAAAAACCCGAGAACAGAACCCCTGTATTTTACCTTCAACTCTTTTCTGGTAAGGCTGTAGAGTAGCTCTCTATATGAAAATAATTTTTTTATATTTGTGAACATAAGCAATCAAAACATAAGAAATAAATATGACTAAAATTTAGCGCTTATTATAGCATTAAATACTATATTCAAAAATAATTGCATTCATAAAATAATATATAGGATATACCTTTAAGCAGATATTAAGGATATATTAAGTCTTAATCCTCAAAACTGAATTCTCCCACCTTTATTCCAAGCTCCCTTGTATCATTGGAAAATCCCAGGTCTCTGGGCACAAAATAATGGTTCATGGTAATAGTGAGGGTTATTCTTTCCCTGTCAAACCTACTTAAATCTACTTTTACCTCGCGCCACTGGTCATCTGTAAGTCTCACTATCTTGATCAGTGTATTATCTGCATATATCCTTATGAAATTAGGTATTTTGTAGTCGATAGGATTGACTGCTTTCATTGGGATTATCAAAGTATCTCCTTCTTTTTTTACAATCCTGCTTGCATCTTTGCCTATCCACCTGAAAGGTATCCCTTCTTCATATTCCTCATTATAAAAGCCATAATTATTATCATGGTCATAAAGGCTGTTTTTTACATTTATGGACAGGTCATGGGTAGAGCTCCAGAACAGTGTAGCAGCGAATGCAATTATTACAAGGACCAGAATTACCCTGGATTTAAGATCAAACCTGATTTTCCTAAAATCTCTACTTAAAGTTATTTTCCCGCCGGTTCCTTCCGGCCTGATGCCCTCAGGCTTAATATTTATATATACGATAAGAAGGCTTATATTAAGCCAAAACAGAAACTGTATTTCTATAAAATTGGTATGGGGACCAAAAAAAAGGACAGAGGCCATAGCAATAAAAGATATAAGAAGCCCCACTGCCAGCCAGTCTTCCCTGACAAGCTTTCTATGCTTATTCTTATTAATGAAGTATCTTACCGGTTTTTTTATGATTAAAAAGAATATAAAAAGTATTAATATGATACCTACCGTCCCAAGCTCAGAAAGGATCTGCAAATAGTAATTACCGGTAAAATCAAGAAGGTGAAAGCCGATTTGATGCTTCAAATGATAGTCAGAGAGCTCTATGAAATACGCACCTTGCCCAACTCCTGATACAGGATGCTCCATATACATAAAGACAGCCTGCCTCCATAATACCTTCCTACCAGAAGAAATAAATTCCAGGGCACCCAAAAAACCATCTAACTTTATTGACTCTGAGAAATCTGCTATAGTCTCGATCATCCTGTCCAGTACTATTATTCCTGTGCCTAAATTCTTGTCCAGATCATCCAGTAGTTCTGTTCGGAGCATTATGCCGGAAAAAGCCGAGATGATCATTACAAATAAAAGCAGCACTGCACCTGCTGACAATAAGGCGCTCTTATTAGGCGCTTTGACTTTTTTCCTTATAAGAACCCTTACAGCCATAGAAAGTCCTATTATTATAAAAATTATAGATGAGATGATAATGGATAAAAAAGCACTCCTTGACCCACTCAGAAAACCAAGATATATAAATATCAACAGCGGCACTACAACCAGAGATTTCAAATACCATCTTTTAAAAAAGATCATCATTGAAATAAAGAGAGGGAAAAGAAGCACAATATACCCTCCAAGAGCATTAGGATCGGTAAAAGTCGAATTGATCCTGCCCGCATTTACCCAGAAGCTGCTGCTCCCAAGAGTAGGATGAAAATATTTTTGATAAAAGCCGAATATGATCACTAACAGACTTGTTGAAAGCAAAACCATCACACAGATAAGGAAATCCCTTTTCCGTTTTAGTACATTGAAGACAATCACAAATAATCCGAAACCTACAATATAATTAAAATAATATTTTAGCGTCCAGCGTATAGCTCCGGAAGAAGTATGGTCCGCATTATTGACTACAAGGTCATGGAACCTGGCCGTTATAAAAGGTATAAAATTGGCATATCTGTATATTGTAATAGCAGATGATATGGTAAGTATTATTATGAAGATAAAAATAGGCCTGGCCAGATCTATTTCATATTTAATCTTTCTTTCAGATTTAAACTGATTGACCAGATAACCCAGGAACAATCCCACAAAAAGATAAAAGATAATGGTAACTCGCCTGATTCCTATAATTGTCGTAACCGAGTTTAACAATGGAAGAAGAAAAATAAATATATAAAGACCTAATTTTATCCTGTATACGGATATAAGATATATGATAAATATGGCCGATTGTACCGCTATTAAAAGGTACAGCCTGTCATAAATTACAGTCTGATGGTAATAATAGAATATAAGATAAAAAGCTGAAAAGATTAGGAAACCTTTAAAAGAAATGTAGATATTTCCCTTTAACATCGCTTATTTATTTCCTGGATAACCTGTAATATTAAATAAACTCAAAGTATTAGTAAGCTCCCTTTCTGAATAATATCCTCATGATGGTATAGAAGATTATTTTAAGTTCCAGCATCAATGACCAATTATGTATATAAAAAAGGTCCAGCTTCATCCTTTCTACATAATTAAGGTCACTTCTTCCACTTATCTGCCACAGTCCGGTTATACCCTGCTTTACGGTCATCCTCTTCTTTTCCCACTCTTCCAGCTGATCCCCTTCCTGGATGACAAGGGCCCTGGGTCCCACTACGCTCAATTCACCTTTTAGCACATTTAATATCTGGGGAAACTCATCCAGTGAAGTCTTCCGCAGAAACTTTCCTACCCTGGTTATCCTGGGGTCGTCCTTTATCTTAAATCCTGCCTCTTTATTATATATCTTATCCATTATATCTTTGCGGCTTTCAGCATCCTGCACCATGGTCCTGAATTTGTATATCTTTATCCTCTTAAAATTCTCGCCATATCTTTCCTGCTTGAAAAATACAGGACCTTTAGAGTCCAGCTTGATCGCAAGCCCGACAACCGGATAGAGAAATAAAAAGAAAATAAAAATTAAAAAACCCAGGGAATAATCTATTATTGACTTGCTTATCTTTATCTTCCAGTCCTTACCGGTAGTGTTGATCTGTATAAGAGGTACGCCGCCATAATCAAACATCCTCATCCTCGAAACTGAAAATTCAAAAAGTGATGGGGACATAAGTATTTCAAGGTCAAAATCCCTTATATTTTCCAGTAACTCCTGTATATCATCATATTTTAGATCTGAAGATGAGATTACTATAGTATCTATATCATACTTTGAGATATGGTCCCTGATATTCTCCAGGGGACCAAGCACCTTAAAATCTTTGAATTTCTTGATAATACGGCCTTCTGCCATCAGGTTTTCTTCCCTGTCTATAAAGCCTTCAATGCTTGCATTATCAAGCTCGACTTTGCTGAATGTAGTAGCGACTCTCCTTCCCTCCTCATTGGCACCGATTATTATGACATTCCGCTTAAATCCTGCTTTCCTGAAGAGAATATTTACGGTCCTCCTGACAACCACCCTTCCTACAGCTAGAAATAGGAAGACAAAAATAGCCACATAGATAAGCCATGCTCTCGACAACAGATAACCATCCCTATTGATATAGAAGTTAAGTGTTGATATTGTAAAAATGCTAAGGATAGTATTAAGAAGTATTTTTGTATTTATCTCCATGCCAGGGTGGACATCATTCAGGCTGTATAGCCTGTTTATAGCAAGAAGCGCTATGAAAACTATGATCCCTATTACGGAGTACATAAGGTAATATTTAAGGAAGGGCCTTATATTATCCCCAAAGCCAAAACCGAATCTAGCAAAAAACGCTACTAAAAATGCCAGGCATAAAAAAAAGAGGTCATTTATGAACATTATAAATAAGAAGTAATATTTT
>PVMK01123465.1_pt1 | contig 20437 bp, 17 predicted proteins | sample 1853481 | NCBI WGS metagenome assembly PVMK01 (sample SAMN08533507, study PRJNA380276) | Marine sediment metagenome, whole genome shotgun sequencing project. | reverse complement strand
CCGCGTTCACCGGTGGTGCCTGGCATCCCGATTCGCCGCGAATCGGCGTGCCTGGGCAGATGTGCGGCGGAGGTGCCTGGCATCCCGACATGATGTTGTCCTCAAACCGCCGGCGGCAGCGGAGTGAACTCAGGCCTCATCCGAAGGAGGAGGCCATGAGCCACGCGCTGGCGACGGTGCTTCACCGCGGCCGCAAGGCCGCGAGTAACATCATGTCGGCGTGCCTGGCACCTCTCGGGAAGCGCGTTGAAGAACAGCCAGTCTCGAAGGAGACGCTACTCTCCAGGCTTATTCCAAAGAACGCCACGGTAGAGATTCGAGCTCTTGACGGTCCGCACTTCCTGGAGCTTCGACCAGATTTCTTGCCACTCCTCATCTGTGTGGATCTCCGACGCCAGCCCACCCATGCGCTCGCCCGCCTTTTCGTAATCAGCCAGGCTGTTCACAGACCACCAAACCACCACATCACCGTCACTGGTGTCGCCCGTGGTCTTCATCATCACGCCGTAATCCAGGATCAACCCCTCGGATTTGAGGGCGTCAAGCATCGCCACATAACCCATGCCCAGATACTCGAGGTAGGTGGCGTCTCCATAGTCGGCCAGGTCGATGACGTCGACGTTGATCCACGGGCCGTCGGTATCAGGCTCGAGATCGGCCGCGCCGGCGAACGGAACCACCAGGGCAAGAACAGTCACGAATAGGAAAGTTCGAAGGATGGATTTCATGCGGACCTCCTTATTTCTCTCTTTCAGGGTGCCGCCACTATGGGCGGAGATGTGTGTCGTGTCAACCGAGGGAATTTCGGATTTCGGATTTCGGATTTCGGATTTGCCGCTCGCGCTCCGGCGAGGAGCTACCGGATTCAGCGTGGCCCGTTTCTCAAAGCGCTACCGCGAGAGGATGCCAGGCACGCCGACATGACGTTACTCGCGGCCTTGCGGCCGCGGTGAAGCACCGTCGCCAGCGCGTGGCTCATGGCCTCCTCCTTCGGATGAGGCCTGAGCTCACTCCGCTGCCGCCGGCGGTTTGAGGACAACGTCATGTCGGGATGCCAGGCACCTCCGGTGAATGCGCCCTCGCGACCCTCGCTACGAGGAGGCCCTCCGCAACAGGGGCGCGCCGGGCGGGGGTGAGTGGGAATTTAGAATTGAGAATTCAAAATTGAGAATTATGGAAGCGTTCCCGTGTATCCGGACCGCGTGACGGCGGTGTAACCGTCAACTGTGACCTCGATCGACCGCCACTTTCGTTGTCCGACGCCGGAGGTGGTGAAGGTGAGGATGTAGCGTGAAGACAGCTCGTGGAGCATGTCGTCGACGACCTCTGGCATCTGCTCCGCCTGCGGAATACGCCGGTAGTGACCGCCCGAGGCATTGGCGATGACGGTCAGAACCTCCTCGTAGGAGGGCCCGTCGGTACCATCCGCCACCGTCGGCGGTTCTACCCCAAGCACGTATACCGGGGTGTCCAGGCGTTGTGCCACCTCGGTCGCCTCGTCCGCCGTGATCTCGGACGCGTTGTCGACGCCGTCGGTCAGTAATATCGCAGCCCGCCGGTGGTGCCGGGCTTTTTCGAGCATCTCGGGGATCCGGAGCACCACGTCATACAGGGCTGTGGTGCTCCATGGTTTGAGGGTTTCCAAGACTCGCGGCAACAGGTACCAACCCATGCCGAAGGGGAAGCGCTCGAGAACGCGGTCGTCACCGAAGGTCCACAGGGCGAGCTGATCGTCCGACCGCCGTTGGAGGAGAAACGCCGTGATGAGCTGCTGGCTGCCGCTCATCTTTCGACCCATCATCGAACCCGAGGTGTCGAGGATGAAACCGAGGCTGATGGGCAGATCACTCTCGAGGTCCAGATCGCGGATCGGTACGTCGAAGCCGTCGACGCGGAGATGGAAACGACCGGGTGCCACGCCGGTCACGGCCCGTCCCGCATGGTTGCGTACGGTCACCGGGACCACCACCGCGTTGACGCTGACCCGTCCCTGATACTGGGCGGCTGCCTCGCCCGCCGCCAGGCAGATCAAAATGAGCATCACCGAGCGGACGGTCACGCGTTGTGTCCGGAAGATCCGAGCAGAGCCTCGAGCGCGTCCCTTCCGCAAGCGGCGTTGAACCGGTCGCCAAAGCTCTCCACCGCCGGCCCGCCCTCGTCGAGGTCGATTCTCAGCACCCGGTGCATCGGCACGAAGAATGTGGTGGGACCAATGAGCTTCTCGCTGCCGGCCCTCTCCTGGTGAATCCAGTCCTCGACCGATTCGAGGTCCAACCCCCGGAGAACCAGACCAACACCGTCGAGGCGCTGCACTGCACCCCACATCTTTTCCCGTGGGTTGCCGCAGTAGACGATGACCAACGATCCTTCACCGATGCCCATCAGAGCTCAGCCTCCCCCGCCGCCTGCGACAGCTCCAGCAGGACGCCGCCGGCCGACTTCGGATGGACGAAGCACACCAGGCAACCGTGGGCCCCGATCTGCGGTTCCTCCGAGAGCAGCGTGTGCCCCTGATCCGCGAGCCGCACCATGGCGGCCCTGATGTCGGGGACGCGCAGGCAAATGTGGTGGAGTCCCGGGCCCCGCCGCTCGAGGTGGCGTGCGATCGGGGTGGTGGGGCCGGTGGGCTCGAGCAGCTCGAGCCGGCTGTCTCCAACCGGGAGGAATGCGACCCGCACACCCTGCTCGGGCACCTCGTCGTACCCTTCCACCTCCAACCCCAACGCTTTGTAGAATTCAATATTTTCGTCGATGGATTCGACCGCGATGCCGATGTGGTCGAGAACGGTCGAGGTCGGTCATCATGCGCCCTCGAAGGCCTTGAGAAGCTCGCGGGCGATGACCATCCGTTGGATTTCGGAGGTCCCCTCACCGATGGTACAGAGCTTGGAGTCCCGCCATGCACGCTCCACCGGGTAGTCTTTGGTGTAACCGTAACCCCCGTGGATCTGCACCGCCTCCTCTGAAACCGCCACCGCCACCTCCGACGCGTAGACCTTCGCCATGGCTGACTCGCGGGTGGTCTTCATGCCGGCGTCCTTCATCGCGGCCGACCGCTGGGTGAGCAAACGCGCCGCATCCACACTCGTCGCCATGTCGGCGAGCTTGGCCTGGATGAGCTGGAAGGAGGAGATCGGTTTGCCGAATTGCTCGCGGGTCCGGGCGTAGGCGAGGGAGGCATCAAGGGCGCCGCGCGCAATGCCTACCGACAGGGCGGCGATGGAGATGCGGCCGCCGTCGAGTACCTTCATGGCCTGGACGAATCCGTCGCCCTCACCACCGAGGAGGTAATCGGAGGGAATCCGGCAGTCTTCGAGCACCAGCGACGAGGTGTCGGAGGCGCGCATCCCGAGCTTGTTCTCCTTCTTGCCGGGCACGATGCCCGGACGGTCAAACGGCACGAAGAACGCCGAGATGCCGTGGTGACCGCCCTCGGAGGAGGTACGCGCCACCAGCAATGCCGCATCGCCCACGGTCGCATGAGTGATGAATGTTTTCGAGCCGTTGAGCACCCATTCGTCGCCGTCGCGCACGGCGGTGGTGCGGGTGCCGCCGGCATCGGAGCCGGCCTCCGGCTCGGTCAAGCCCCAGGCACCGATCCACTCGCCCGCCGCGAGCTTCGGCAGGAACTCGCGCTTGAGCTCCTCCGAGCCGAAGAGGTAGAGGTGGTTCGTGCACAGCGAGTTATGCGCAGCCACCGAAAGGCCGATGCCGCCGTCAGCGGCGCCGATCTCCTCGAGGATGGCCACGTACTCGACATAGCCGAGGCCTGCGCCTCCGTACTCCTCTGGAATCACAACCCCGAGCAGGCCGAGCTCGCCGAGCCTGCTGAAGAGCTCTCGCGGAAAGTGCTGCTCCTCGTCCCACGCCGGGGCGTTCGGTGCGATCTCGTTGCGAGCGAAATCACGAACCATGTCGCGGATCGCCTCCTGATCCTGACTCAGCTGGAAGTCCACGAACCCACCCCCTCACCCGGTTTTTTCACCGGGTCATTACCGCTCCGTTGACTCTACGTCGTCCGTCGCACCACTCCAGCGCACTATCTGAATTCCGGTGTAGTAGTGGCCGAGGATCTGCTCGAATCCCTGTCCGGCGCGTGCCAGGCCGTAGGCTCCGTTCTGGCACAGACCGACGCCGTGGCCCCAGCCTCGGCCGAGAAATCGCACCATCCGTTCACCGTTCGGGATGGTGCGCAGATGCATGCTAAACAGGGTTTCTGGAAGCTCCAGGGCCCGCCGCACATCGAACCCCGTCCATTCTTTCCGTGCGCCTGATCGCCCCGTTGCGAGCAGCCCGACGACCCTTCCGGAGGGCGACCTGGCGGTCACCTCAAGGCGTTCCAGATCCGGTATGCCGAGCCCCCGCTCGAGCTCCGACCACGGCCGCTCGCGTGCCCACTCCCGCCACGCCGAACGCCGGTCGGCCTCGGAGTCGCCGCCGGAACGCACGACCACCAAGGCCAGCACCCGGTCGGCGGAGCGCACCCGCTCGAGGGTTGTTCCCGGGAGGACCTCGGCGGTCGCGATCCTGCGGTAGCCGCCGCGCCAACGCTCCCACAGCGGAAGCGGCGACGGCAGGTCTTCGGCGTGCTCGGCTCGACGGGGGAAGATGCCGACCGCCCCTATCCGCGGCACCGCCTCGCCCCGATCGCGTACCACGTCTCCGCGCAGCTCGAGCGCGGCCAGTGCCGCCGCCGCCGGCCAGGAGCCTCCGAGGCCGTCCGTCGGCGGATCGAGCGGCGCCTTGTAGAGGTCGGTCAGAAAGAGGAGGCGTCCGAGGCCGCTCCCCGTGGGCGCGATTCCGGGCGGTGGGTCGAGGCCAACCGCGGCAAGCAGCGAGTAGGCGAAGCCGTCGGCATCGACCGGGTTCAGAAGCTGGGTCGTGACCCCCGCAGCCTCGACCCGTGCGAGGACCGCCATCGGGTCCGCGCCGGGCGCCAGACCAAGCGTCTCGCGCGCGACGGCGGCCGAGAACGCCGTCTGTCCCACCCAGTCACCATCGCCCAGGGTACCGGTCAGCAACAACGGCCGGTCCCAGGCGCAGGGAACGCCCGCGAGGTACGGCTGCGCTCTTCCCGAGAATAGCTCGGCGGAATTTTCAGTGTGGCCGCCGCAGGTCGATGTGTACATGGCATCGATGGGTTTGCCCTCGTACACGGCCACCAGCCCGGCAGTCTCCTCCACGGCGCGATTCGACAGCCTATGCTCGGCGCCCGCGCCGGAATAGACCTGGCAAGCGGGTGTGTCGCACAGATCCCAGCCCTCATTCGCATGGTCGCCAAGGTGGGCCACGGCGTAGGTGCGAGCGGCCACCGCCTGGGCCTTGAGAGCGCCCAGCTCGGGGAATTGGGACGGGCCCATCTCGACCGGTACCACCCCCAGGAGATAGCTCTCCATGTTGAGCTCATTGATTACCAGGGCCTCACCACCGACCACCCGGGCCCGCAGACGGCCGCGGTATCGGCGCCAACCGACAGCCACCGGCCAATCACCCGCCGGTTCGATCACAACCTCGGCGGCGCTCGTGACCAGTCCCCGGTCGGCACCATTGATGCGGAGAACCCCGGCCGCAGGGACAGAAAATGCACCCGCAAAACCGAGAGCTTCGAGTTCAGACACCGGATCTTCCGGTAAATTCATCGTCCAACCGACTCGCACCCTGATGAGGCCATTCGCCATGACCTCCTCGCGGACATCCACACCAGCGCCAAAACCCTCGCGGATCTTCCGCGCCGCCGCGGCGGCGTTGCCGTGATCGGACCACGCCCCCACCTGCCAATACTTCGTCCCGGCCGCCGCAACGCCAATTTCGAGCGGTCCCCACAACCAGGAGCCCGTGCCGTTGTGGCGAACCCAGTAGGCGCGACCCGGCTGCGGCAATCGCACTGCCGAGGCCGATCGCTCGAGCAGCACCCGCACCAGCGGCGGGTCAGTGTCGCGGGCGGGCATGGGAGCCGGCGGAGGCACGGTGGGCACGGCCGTGGGCACCGGGGGAGCCGGCGGTGGTGTTGCAGCCTGGACCGGGGTCGCAGACGGCGCCGTCGGAGACGGCGGCGCGGGCGCAGGTGGTGTGCTGGCGCAACCCGCCGCCAGGCCCAGAAGGAGGAGGACGGACCGACCTCTCATCGGCGCAGACCCGACTCACGAGAGGCAAGGCACTCCGCGCGGTAGTCGCTCCCGCGCAGCTCCAGACGGCGGCACATCTCGAAAAGTCGCGAGCGGATTCGGTGTGACACGCGATCGGCCAGCGACTCTTCTGCCGTCCCCTTCGGGAAATCGGAAAAGTTGGTCGTGAAGATGGTGATCCGCCCATCGAGGTAGCGGGTGTTGACCAGGTAATAAAGGAGATCCATGACCCATGGCGTCGGTTTTCCGGCGCCGAGCTCATCGAGAACCAGGAGCTCCGTTTCAACCAACGGCCGCAGGATCTCCTGGCTCGATCCCGAGCCGTTGAAGGTCATTTGGATCTCCAACACCAGCGACGTGAAGTCCGCGAAACGTCCACGAACCGCCGGCGCCTTTTCACGCATGATCTGCTGCAGGGCGGCCACCGCGAGATGGGTCTTGCCTGTGCCCACCGGACCCATCAGCAACAGGCCTTTTTCAGTTTTGGGATAGAGATCGACGAACTCCTGCACCGACCGTCGGGTCTTGGCCAGGGTAGGGTCCTCCGGATTCCAGAGTTCGAAGCTGTCGAGAGTGCAGTGGTGGTACCGGGCCGGGATCCCTGCGTGTTCGAAATACCGCCCGCGAAGCGCACCCTCGGCGCACTCGCATCGCCTGACCAGCTCGACGCCCTCCTCCTCGACCAGGATCCAGCCCGTGTCGTCGCAGCGGGAGCACGCCGCAGGGTTCTTCGGAGTCTTCGCCATCGGCACAGTATAGCCGCCCCTGCACGCAGGGTGCAGGGGCAGGGTTCAGGGTTCAAGACGGCCCTGTACCCTGTGCCCTGTACCCTGTGCCCTGTTACGGCTCAGAACGACGAGCCGGGCTCCTCGAGAAAGGCGGGTCCTTCAGGGCCAGCCGCTCGAATCTAGTCGGATACCTCAACCTCAATGCTGCCTGAATGTTCCCGAGCGGCGGGCCGTGAACGACCCGCCTACAGCTCCAGGAAAACCTGTCACCGCTGTACTCGCCTCGCAGAGCACTCCCAGCACCGTCGACGCACCACAATCAGTCTCGAATGCCATTTATCACTCCTACCTCTCGGAAAGGCGCGGTGGGCGAAGCCCGACGTGGCTTTCCGAGGGCGGGAGGGCGGGGGGTGGGGGCGGGGGAAAAGGAGTTCGAGGGCGTCCTCCCGCTCGAATCTAGCCAGCCGGCGCGCCGCAGGCGCGCAGCGGGCGAGGTCGACGACACCGACGAGAGCCTGCTCTCGGAGGGGGCGTCGGCCGAGGCCGCGTGGCCGCGGTCAAAGACCGCGGATGGCGGGCGGACACAGGCACGGGTTCCCGCTCAGAATGACGAGCCGGGTTGCTCGAGGAAGGCAATTTCTTCATCGGTCGAATCACGTCCCAGGATGCGGTTGCGGTGGGGGAAGCGCCCGAAGCGGGCAATCACCTCGCGGTGCCTTTTCGCGTAGTCGACGTAGGCGGCGAATGTCGGGTGTTGTTGCTCGGGAACTGACAGAGCCAGCTCGCGAAAGAGCTCGACGCTGCGGTCCTGATCTTCGAGATCCTCGGAGTGTTCGAAGGGTAGGTAGAAAAATAGCCGCTCGATAGGACGCAGGAGCCGGTCGGCCCCGGATTCCAGGCCCTGAGCCGCCATTTTTCGCGCCGCATCATCCTGTTCGAAGGCTTCAGGTGTGTCGCGGCGGATCGCACGTGGCAGCTGGTCGAGCAGGAGAATCAACGCGAGTCGTCCTCGCGGTGACCCGGTCCAATGATCGAGCATACCGGCCGCTGCCGCGCTAGCGGCCGCACCAAATCGCTCTTGCAACGCCTCATCGGTCGCAGGGCTGTGACCCCACCACAGCTCCGCCTTGGCCGCAGCTGTCTCCGCGTCGTCCTGATCATCCCCAAACCAGAAGGTCAATATTTCACGGCACACGTTTTCCATGGCATTCCCCCTTCACTGCAACGCGAGGCCACTATCTTGAATTTCGGATTTCGGATTTCGGATTACGGATTTCCCACCCACTCAGGCGATCACATCAACCGTCAACATCGCAAGAACGGCAATCGGTCGAATCTTGGAAAATCCGAAATCCGAAATCGGGGCTAGGATAGCCCCGTGCGCATCCTCCATCTCCTCTCACAGCGACCCTCGCTAACCGGCAGCGGCATCACCCTCGACGCGCTTGTCCGACATGCCGGGGCCGCCGGGTTCAACCAGTGTGTCGTGGTTGGTGTGCCCGCCGATGATCCCACACCGCCCATCGGCGAGCTCACGTCCGAGCACGTCCATCCGCTTCGCTTCGGTTTGCCACCGCTCGACTTCCCGGTTCCCGGCATGAGCGACGTCATGCCCTATCCGAGCACCCGATTCTCGCGGCTCAGCCACGCACAGGTGGATGCCTACCGCCGCGCCTGGACCAAACACCTGCGGCGGATTCTAGACGACTTCCAGCCCGACCTCATCCACTCCCACCACGTGTGGCTGATGTCGGCCCTGCTCAAGGACGTCGCACCCCAAATCCCGGTTGTCACCCACTGCCACGCCACCGGTCTCCGCCAAATGGAGCTCTGCCCCCGCCTCGCCAACGACGTCCGCGCGGGTTGCTCGCGCAACGACGCCTTCATCGTTCTCCACGCCGGTCATGCGAAGCAGCTTCAGGTTTGCCTCGGTGTAGACCCGGCCCGCATCCATGTCGTTGGCGCCGGATATCGAGAGGATCTCTTTCGCTGCCGTGGTCGTCATCCCAAGAGGAAACCGGCACTGCTCTACATCGGCAAGTACAGCACCGCCAAAGGAGTGCCCTGGCTGCTCGACGCCTTCGAAAGAGTCCTCACCCGCAACCCGGCCATCCGGCTCCACGTAGCCGGAGGTGGTACCGGGGGGGAGGCGGACGCGCTTCGCTCCAGGATGGACCGGATGGCGCCGGCGGTAGTGCAGCACGGTCAGCTCGCCCAACCCGAGCTGGCCAACCTCGCCGGGAATTGCACCGTGTGCGTTCTGCCTTCTTTCTACGAAGGTCTGCCGCTGGTGCTGGTGGAGGCGTTGGCCTGCGGCTGCCGATTGGTGGCGACCGATCTCTCAGGGATAATGGAGGAGCTCACTCCCCGGCTCGGCGAGGCGCTCACCACGGTCGAGCTCCCTCGCCTCGAGACGATTGACCGACCCCGTCCTGATGACTTGCCGGCCTTTGTCGATCGACTCGAAGAGGCCCTCGAATCGGCCCTCAACGCGCCGGCGCTCGGCGACCCAATGGACTCCATGCCGGAGGCGCTCACTCACTTCACCTGGGCGCGGGTATTCGATCGAGTCGAGGTGATCTGGAGGTCTCTGGGCTAGGCCGCATATATCTCAGCTTCCTGGCGCGGCTCCACTCCACCGGGGGTCGGTCTTCCGAAAGCCCCGAAGGGGCGTCAGATTCATAGCCTGGGGCGTCAGCCCCAGGATTCGAATGTTCTTTTGAGAGCCAGCCCCGGAGGGGCGGCAGATTGCGGCTGCAGCGTGAGCTGCGGCAATTCATCACCAATTGTCTGTCGCCGCTTCGCGGCTTATCGTTTATTCTTCGACTTGATCCTGGGGCTGACGCCCCAGGCTATGTGTATGTCGCCGCCTCGCGGCTTGGCTCACACGGCCGATCAGGTTGTCGGTGCCTCGCCGACCTCGCTATGAAACCCGGTGAGATATTCAGGCTAAACCAGTTCCAACACCCTCTCGGTCGGCCGACCCATAACGGCGCGGTCGCCGGATACGGCGATTGGCCGCTCGATCAGCTTCGGATGCTCAGCCATCGCCGCGATCAGCTGATCGCGATTCAGGGACTCGTCGTCCAGCCCGAGCTCCTTGTACTCCGCCTCCCTCTTCCGCATCAGCTCGCGCGGCTCCATTCCGAGCATGCCTAGAAGGGTGTCGAGTTCATCTACGGTCGGGGGTGTCTTCAGGTACTCCAAGATCTCCGGCTCGACACCATGTTCACGGAGCAGGCTGACCGCCTGCCGGGATTTACTTCAGCGGGGGTTGTACCAGACGGTGATGGACATGATGTTCTTCCTCCTTTTCGCCGAGCATCATAGTACTGAGATCTCTCGACGACAGAGACGGCTCAGGTCTTGAGTTTTTAATTTTAAGTTTTGAGTTCTGAGTTCGGCCCACCCTCCCTGGGCGTCAGGGTGTGCATGTACGGTGGGGGCACCTGGGTTGGGAAATTCGAAATCCGAAATCCGAAATCCGAAATTTATAGGCCCAGTCCGTCAAACTCGACCAGCCCGGCCGTGACCTCCGATCGGGCATCCTCCAAAGCATCGGCGGCAACCGCCAAACGATCCGCTCCGAGATCCGGATTGAGCACAACATCGAGGACCCCAGACCCGAGGTCGAAGGAGAACACCCTGCCCGAGAAGGTTCCCGTCTCGAACCTCGCGAGCCACCCGCAACATGGCCTCCGGAACGTCCACCTCGATCGCCGCAATCACGACCTCCGGCTCGACGTTCATGAAATCGGGATCAGTGGTCACCAGCAGGATGCCGGCATTGTGAGCGGCGGAGATCACGGCGGGATCGGAGCGATCACTGGCGTAAAGCGCAACGCCGATACCCGCAGACATCAGTTTCCACACTCCGTCAGGACCCTCCGCCGCCTCAACCGTGATCTTCCCGCTCCGTTGCCTTGCACGAAAGCCGGCAACAAAACCGTCCTCGAGGGCCTCGAGCCATGCCCCGCCCACGCCACGCAATAGCCCGACCTTACGATCCGGCACAATCTCACCTGCGACCGCACCCGCCAAATACCCTGCCTCCTCGGGCAAGAACCGGATCGAGCCGACGTTGGGGCCGTGATCACGACCGGGGAGAAGCACAAAGGCTGTGGCCGGGAAGGCGGCGGCTTCCGAGTGCAGCATCTTTTCGACGCCTGCGCCAACACAAAACACTAGCTCGACCCCCGAACGCCCCTGCTCGGCGAGCCTGGCCCGCGCATCGCCCTGATCTTCGACACGAAAACGCGCGACGTCGGCGTCGAGTTCGGCGGCGATCAGGCCGAGACCGCGCTCCGCAGCGCGCTCCCATCGACCTGAGAGAGACCGAGCCGAGAGCATGCGAACGGTGAAAGGCTTCACCGGCTCCGGATCTTCCCGACCGCACGCAGTCGTGAGCACCGTCATCAGCAGGAAGAGTGCAACGACGACGTACCAGGATTTGCGCATCGCGCCCACCATCTTACCTCCCCAGCCCGCACTTCTTACCACCTCGCCGCTGCGATTGGTGATCTGCAGCACGCTGCGGCGTTTGCTACCATTGGCCGGTGGATCTCCTGCAACTGGTAGCCGAGCTCGACGAGCTTCTCGATGCCGACGGCACAGCCGACTACTGCCCCAACGGTCTCCAGGTCGAGGGAGCGCCCGATGTCCGTAGGATCGTGACCGGTGTCTCCGCTTCGCTCGAGCTTTTCGCCGCCGCGGCCGAACGAGGAGCCGATGCGGTAATTGTCCACCACGGCATCCTCTGGAACGGTTCCGAGTCGACGCGAATCGTGGGGTCGTTCCGTGACCGCCTACAATTGCTGATCGAAAACCGGATGTCCCTCATCGCCTACCACCTGCCGCTGGACCGACACCCGGAGCTCGGCAACGCGGCCCAGCTCGCGGGGAGAATCGGTCTCGAGGAGCTCGAGCCTTTCGGCATCCACTGCGGCGCACCGGCCGGAGTCTGCGGGGTGTTCCCCGATCCGGTCGAGGTCGAGGAGTTCATCGCGGCCATCGCCGAGGCATGTGAGCGAGAGCCGCAGGTGTTCCCCGGAGGCGAGCCTCTCGTTTCATCGGTCGGCCTCGTCACCGGCGGCGCCCAAAAGGAGTTCCACCAGGCCGTGGCCGCAGGTCTCGACGCCTACGTCACCGGCGAGGCCTCGGAGTGGGTCATGCACCAGGCGGCCGAGGACCGGGTTCACTATGTCGCTGCGGGCCACTACGCCACCGAGCGCTTCGGCATTCGCGCACTCGGGCGCTGGATCACGGACCACCACGGCCTCGAGGTGGAGTTCATCGACATACCAAACCCGGTGTGATTTCGGATTTCGGATTTCGGATTTCGAATTTTCCAACCCAACCCCCCACCATAAGGTGCGGCGGAGGTGCCCGGCACCCCGCCATGATGTTGTCCTCAAACCGCCGGCGGCAGCGGAGTGAGCTCAGGCCTCATCCGAAGGAGGAGGCCATGAGCCACGCGCTGGCGACGGTGCTTCACCGCGGCCGCAAGGCCGCGAGTAACGTCATGGCGGCGTGCCTGGCATCCTCACGGGAAGCGCGTTGGGAGACGGACCGCATGCGGCGGAGGTGCCTGGTGCGAGTCGGAAATTCGAAATTCGAAATTCGAAATCCTTCTCCGCTAAACTCCACCCGATGAAAAGCTCCTCGCTCGCTCCGACTCCCTCGAACTCCTACTCCTTCTCCCGGCTAAAGTCCTTCAACCAGTGTCCGATGCAGTACAGGTTCCGCTACCTGGAGGGGCTCAAGGAGAGTTTCAGGTCCATCGAGTCCTATCTCGGCAACGCGGTTCACGACGTTCTCGAGTGGCTGTACAGCGAACGTGATCGCGACTCCCGACCCGACGAACAACGAATGCTCGAGCGATTTGCGGATGGTTGGCAACAAGGGCTTGACGATACGGTCGTCGTCATCCGCATCGAGGAAGACCCGGGGACCTACCTCCGCCTCGGCCGCGAGATGCTCGCCCGCTTCCACCGCGACACCTTCGCCCGCGACCGTTCGAAAACCCTGTCGCTCGAACAACGGCTGTCGCTAAGGCTCTCCGACGAAGTCGTGTTCACGGGCTTTGCGGACCGCGTCGGCCGGACCGAGCGGGGCCGCCTCTTCGTCATTGACTACAAAACCTCCCGCTCAGAGGGCAACGACTCGGAGTTCTCGGAAGGCCTTCAGGCCCCGCTGTACGCGGCCAGCGTTCTCCAGCATCACGGTGAAGAGCAGGCCCTCGCCGGATATCACTACCTGCGCCACGGCACGACCCATTGGCAACAAGTGGACAAGGCCCGGGCGCTACGGCTTGTGGAACGGTTCCTCGAGCTCGTCAGCGAAACCGAAGCCGCCGGCGATTTCCCAGCCCGCCCCGGCATCCTCTGCGCGTGGTGCGGTTTCAACGCCGTCTGCTCGGCGGCGGAAGTCCCCGATAGGTTTTCGGGCGGCCTCCGGTATGCGCAGGGCGCGGGTTAGGAGTTAAGAGTTGAGAGTTAAAAGTTTTGAGTTTTGAGTTGAGAGTTAGGTTTGGAGCTGGGTTTTCAACTCTCAACTCTCAACTCTCAATTTTCAACTCCTCACCTCCTCACTCCCTACGTTGAAACGACTTTTCAGGTGTAGAATCGAGAACACCCCAGATCAGGAGGACAGATCATGGCTTTTGAATTACCCCCTCTCCCGTACGCCGATGATGCTCTCGAACCGCATATCTCGGCCGAAACGCTCGCGTATCATTACGGCAAACACCACCGGGCCTATGTCGACAACCTCAACAAGCTGACGGCGGGCACCGAGTGGGCGGACAAAACGCTCGAGGAAATCATCCGTGAGGCCGACGGCGGAATATTCAACAACGGCGCCCAGGTGTGGAACCACTCCTTCTATTGGAAATGTCTGAGCCCTGCCGGTGGGGGCGAGCCGAATTCTGAAGTGGCAACCCGCATCAAATCATTCTTCGGCAGCATCGCGGATTTTCGCGCCAATTTCACTGCAGCGGCCGCAAGCCAGTTCGGATCGGGTTGGGCCTGGCTGGTGAGTGCGCCCTCCGGCCAGATGTCGATCGTAACCACGAGCAACGCCGGTAATCCGCTTCGCGACGGCGAGAAACCGCTCCTCACCTGCGACGTATGGGAGCACGCCTACTACATTGACTATCGCAACGCCCGTCCGAAATACCTCGAGCATTTCTGGGATCTGGTGAACTGGGATTTCGTCGCCGACAACCTCTAGTCAACTTGTCTCATGCGGGTCGTCGACTCCCGGTAGGCACGATACCCTTCCGCCATGATCTCCCGGGCGCGGTGAAAGTCGAACCAGCCAACCTCTCCGACCTCGGGCTCCACGGTGCGGAGATCACTCGCACACAGCTTGGAGAGGTTGTACTGCATGATGTGAAACGACTGCAACATGACCTCGAGCCGGTTCGGGAATTCTTCTTTCCGATTCCACAGACGGACCCGGTGGCGCTTGAGAATCGCATCCACCCGCTCGAGGAGCTGCACCGGCGCCGATCCCTCGAACAGCCTGTTCATCATCCGTTTGCCCATCTGTCCCGGCTTCGGCGGGCGAAGTACATTGACTGCCAACACGGGAGCATCGGCGAGGTGCCCGGCGACCGCGACGGGAACCGGTGTCACCATCGCCCCATCGACGAGGGTTCGGCCGACGACGACAAGAGGCGGCAGGATGCCTGGAATTGCTGACGAGGCACGAACAGCATCCGCGAGATCGCCCGTTCCCAGAACCACCTCTTCTCCATTGTCGAGGTCACAGCACACGGCGGCGAAGGGCATCCCGAGCTCCTCGATGGACGCCTCACCGATGGTCTCGCGGAGGAGGTCTGAAAATGCGGCTCCGCCCGGCGAGCGCACCATGATCCGCCCAAGGCGCGACCAGTCGACGGCCGAGAAAAACGCCTCCATCTCTCGCGCAGCCATGCCGCGGGAGAAGAGGGCGCCGACGATGGAGCCCATCGACGTGCCGGCGATGGCCGCCACCTCGATTCCGTCCTCCTCGAGCCCCCGAAGCACGCCGACGTGAGCGAGACCCTTCGCAGCTCCGCCACCCAGCGCCAGGGACACTCGAGATTCAACCACGATTGGAGTTTAACTGAAAGAGTTGAGAGTCTAGAGTTGAGAGTTCATCGCTACCCGGTTGATTGTAATTGCCGGTCCTTAACTCACAACTCTTAACTCTAAACTCTTAACTTCCTCCCGAGATCCTTGCCGCCGATCCTGTTATATTGATGGGCTATGATGTCGGACTCTACCTCCGGCCGGAAACGCAACGCCCGGTCCGGCCTTTTTGAAATCCGCACCGGTGAGGTGTTGGGCAAGCTTCCGCGCGGAATTGCGGAGCGCGGCTATCGCCTGTACCAGGATAGGCGGGTGGCGAGAATCACCTGGACCGGTGAAGATCTCGAGGCTGACCTCGTGTCGCCGGCTTGCACTGTTCGCATCTCCGACATCGGCAACGAGTTTTTTCCGGCCAGCCTGTGTTCGGTGTGCGGGGAGCAGGACCTTCCGTGCTTCCACGCCACCGCCACCCTGCTCCAATGGCTCGATATTCGATCGACCATGCAGCGCCTCGGTCCCGGAGCCATGTGGCGCGCCAACTCCCGCCACCCGTTCATTTCACCCGGCCGGTCGGCAGCTGAGAGGGTGGACCTCAGCCATTTGACCGGCCATGACCTGCAGTCAGCGCTCGAGCTGCAGCTGTCGCTGCAGAAGACCGGTACCGCGGTGGCGAGGCTGGAAGATAACGATGTCACGATCCGGATCGCCCTTCCTTCGGGGGATACGAGGTTGGTGTTCTTCACGGCCTCGAATCTCCCCGGTGCCCTTCCGATGTTGAGATCACTTCCCACGATGCGTCTCGACGGTGAGCTGGCGGAACTCGAGCTGTCGGAGGCGCGGCTGCGGCCCGTGCTCACCAGCACGTGGGACGACAAGGGCATCGTGCTCGAGCCCGGCTACCGCCTCCGCAGCGGCCACGTCTTTACCAACGAGGGCCTCAACGGTCGCATCCACGGCCGCTGGGCTCGTATCGGAAACCACCTCTGCCGGCTGCTCGATCCGGCTACCCCGCTGGTGCCGTTTCATCGCCAGGGCCGTCGACTCCTCAAAGGTAAGGAGGCCCTCCGCTTCCTCAATCTCGACCATCCCCAGCTGCGCCAGCACTCCTGGTATCTCCCCCAGGGCCAGCTGGCCACCTTCCGCCAACCAGAGGTGCCCTCTCCCGTGGCCCTTGAGGCCGAGTACACCCCCAACGGAAAGGTCCGGGTTCGGCCACGCTTCTCAGCGGCCGATCGAGAGATTCCCTGGGACGAGGCGTTAACGCTGTTCGAGAGCGGTTTCACCCGTATCGGCGAAACCATAGTGCGCGCTCCGGACATGCAGTTCATGGAAGACCTCGGTTTTCGCATGCCACGGCGCCGCCACGACCTCGGGATCCTCGGCAGCCGGGTCGCCTTCATTCGCCTGGTGGCCGAGTCAAACCTCCCGGTGGAAGGTCCGGATGAGGAGCTTCGCGAGCTTGCGGCGGTCCTTCAAGGCCGGTTCGAGCAGAAGGTCGAGAGTCCGCCTGGTCTGCTCTCACAACTCCGCCCCTACCAGGCCGCAGGGGTTTCCTGGCTGTGGAGCCGGTACCTGGTCGGCGTGGGTGCGCTCCTCGCGGACGACATGGGTCTCGGCAAGACCCACCAGGTCATGGGGTTACTGTGCCTGCTGGCCGACGGAGACCCGAAAACGCAGAGCCTGGTGGTCTGCCCACGCGGTGTTCTCGAACACTGGCACACCCTTCTCGAGCGTTTCGCACCCGATCTGGACGTGCGGCTCTTCCATGGTCCGTCACGCTCACTCGACGACCTCGACGGCGGGGGCGTGGTTCTCACCACCTACGATATTCTCTTTCGCTCCACCGAAGAGCTCATCGAGCACGAATGGGCGGTTGCGGTCTTCGACGAGGCCCAGCGGATCAAGAATCCCCGCACCAAGGCGGCACGGGCAGCACGCAAGGTTTCTGCGAGGTTCCGGCTGGCGCTTACCGGAACGCCTCTCGAGAACCGACTCCTCGAGCTGTGGTCGGTGGTGGACCTGATCGTGCCGGGATATCTGGGATCGGAACGCGAGTTCAGGGCAGCCCACCGCGATCCTTCTCACCACCAGCTGCACGTCCTCAGGCAGCGGCTCGGCATCCTGACCTTGCGCCGGATCAAGGATCAGGTGTTGTCCGACCTACCTGAGAAGGTCGAAGATATCCGCTACTGCCGCCTGCTTCCCAAGCAGGAAGCGCTGTACCGGCGCATCCACAGCGAACGCTCCGCCGACATCGTCAGGCTCCTTGCGGATGAAGAGGCGGATATCCCTTATATGCACATCTTCGCCCTCCTGACCCGCCTCAAACAGATCTGCGACCACACCGATCTCGTCGAAAAGGAGGGTGGTGCCGCCGGCGAATCGGCAAAAATCGAGATCTTCGATGAGATTCTCGACGAGGCCCTCGACGGGGGGCTTCAGGTCGTCGTTTTTTCGCAATACGTGAAAATGATCGAGATTCTCTCCAGGCGCCTGGAGCGACAAAAGATCGAGCACCTGGTCCTCACAGGCGAAACTCGCAACCGGGGCCGTATCGTCCGCCGCTTCAACTCGGAGCAGCACGAGCGGGTCCTTCTCGCGAGCCTCCTTGCGGGCGGCGTCGGAATAGATCTCACGGGCGCTTCAGTGGTCCTCCACTTCGATCGATGGTGGAACCCGGCCAAGGAAAATCAGGCTACAGACCGCGTGCACCGCATCGGCCAGCGGCGGTTCGTTCAGGTATTCAAGCTGATTACACGCAACACGATCGAGGAGAGAATCGACGAGCTGATTCGATCCAAAATCGACCTCATCCGACGCGTGGTGGCTCCGACCGAGGATGTGATCGCCAAGCTCGACCGCATGGAGTTGATCAACCTGCTGGATATCGAGATCGCAAGCAAGAAAGTTGAGAGTTAAGAGTTGAGAATTGAGAGTTCGCCACTGTAATGGCCACAGTCCTGAACTCTAAACTCTTAACTCTCAACTATTAACCATTAACTGGTTCTCCTCCGCGTGACAGCTCCCATGGTTGGAGAGACAATGGGGTCTGCAACGGGAGGTGAACATGTCTGAACCGGAATTCATCATCTGCAACGAGTGCGACAGCCCGGTCTACGTTTTCGAATGGAGGGACGGACGGATCAGCGAAGCGGTCTGTACCACATGCGGCAACGACAAGCCGGCCCTTTTCATGACCGATGAGGAGTACGGAGAGGATATGGCGTCGGACAGCCGCTACGACCGGTCCGAATAAATCACCTATGGCAACCGTCTCTTTTCTCTGGCATCTCCACCAGCCCGCCTACCGCACGGCGGACGGCGTATCCCACGCTCCGTGGGTGGTGCTGCATGCCGGCGGCGCGTACACCACCCTGGCGCGGGCGATCGAGGTCACCGGCGGTTCCGGGCAGGTGGTCAACATCGTCCCCACTCTTCTCGAGCAACTCCTGGCGTACATTGACGGTGCCGTCACCGACCCGGTGTTGGAGGCGATCGTCACTCCGGCCGCCGACCTCACCGATGGCCAGCGCGAGGTACTGGTGGATTGGGCCTTCCATGTCAACCCACGGCAGCTCGCCCGCTATCCGAGACTCAGCGAGCTCGCGCGTATTCGATCCGACGCCGATTCTATGCGGCGCCTCGACGGCCATTTCAATGCAGCCGACCTGCGCGACCTCCAGATCCTCTTCGTGCTCGCTCATGCTGGCGAGCAGGCGTGGACCGACGATCGTCTGAAGCCGCTTTACGACCGCGGCCGGAACTTCCGCGTCGCCGATCACCGACTGATGGTCGACTGGCTCCAGGCCCAACCGGGCGAGCTCGTGGATTTGTGGCGCCGAATCGCCGCCCAACCGAATGTCGAGATCGCGACCAGCCCCTATGCCCACCCCATCATGCCCCTGTTGATCAACTCCGGCGTGGTTGCCGCGAGCTGGGCGCCCCATCCGGCACCACAGGTGCCGGTCTTCCGCCATCCCGAGGATGCCCGGTTGCAGCTTGCCTGCGGCCTCGAGTTCATGAGCGAGCACGGCTTTCCAGCCACCGGTTGTTGGCCGCCCGAGGGCTCGGTCTCGGAGGATGCGGTGGCCGTTTTCGGCGACCAGGGCGTTCAATGGCTGGTCACCGATGAAGGCATCCTCGAACGCAGTCTTGATCAATCCCTCCGCGACGGGAACAGCACCACCGCCGAGCTCTACCGTTCGTGGCGCCTCGCCCAAGGCGGCCCGACGCTTTTCTTTCGCGACCGGCGGCTGTCGGACGCCATCGGTTTCCAGTACGGCCGTTGGGACGACGAGGGCGAAGCGGCCGCTTCGTTTGTCGGCGAGCTGCAGGACCTCGCCCGCACGCTCCCCGACGAGGCCAACATCGTTATCGCCCTGGATGGTGAGAACCCGTGGCTTCACTATCCCGAGGGCGGGGGCCGGTTTTTGCGTGAGCTGATGCGGCGCCTGGACGATGGCCCGCCGGAGCTGGCGCCCGCGACTCTCGACAGGGTGGCCGCGAACAGCGAACCAACAATCCTCGACCGCCTTCACCCCGGATCTTGGATCAACTCAGTCTTTGCCACCTGGATCGGCCACCCAGAAAAGACCCACGCATGGGAGGTGCTGACCGAGGTTCGAGATGCCATCGAGGAGGCGGGCGGCGGGCAACCGCCGTCACTGCTGTTGGCGGAAGGTTCCGACTGGTTCTGGTGGCTCGGTGACGACAATCCGACCGAGCTCGCGCCCCTGTATGACGAAATCTTCCGCACGCACCTGGCCGACGCGTGTGACCAGGCCGGCATCGAGCCGCCAATCGACCTCGACGATCCCCTCAAGACTCACATAGATGAATCGGTGGAATACTCGTCCGGGTCGGCGCTCCGCTACTGCCCGATCAAACACAGCTGGACGATCATCGCGCCCGACCGCGAGGGACTTCCGGGCAGAGACAGCGACCCGGATAGTTTCGACGTTGTGTTCCCAGAAAACGACCCTTTCGCACCGGGCAACGAGGCGGAAACACCCCCGGAGATCTACCGGGTCCCTTCCTCGAAAGGCGGTGACCGATGGCAGGTGCGGGTGTTTGCCGACTCGTCTCCGGTTCTCCGAGTCGAGGGCGACGTGGTTAGGGAAGCGGTGGGCCTCAACGACACCGTGAGCGGCGTCGGTGCCCACGAGATCATTGTCGAGACCCCGGAAACGAATGTCGAGCTGGCCGATCTCGAGATCGAGGAGATTCTGCTGGTTCTCCAAACCTATCGCGCACGCCTTCTCGACCTGCGCCGCGATACCCGACTGCGTTATGTGATGATATTCAAAAACAAGGGCCGCGAGGCCGGTGCCTCGGTCGGTCATGCCCATTCACAGCTCATCGCAACCCCGATCATCCCCCCCGTCGTGGTCCGGGAGCTCAACTCCGCCCGCGAGCATTTCAACCGCAGTGAGCGCTGTTTGTTCTGCGACATGAACCGTCAGGAGCTTCGCCTACGCGAGCGCATTTGCCTTGAGACCGACAGGTTTCT
>PVMK01115370.1_pt1 | contig 20437 bp, 17 predicted proteins | sample 1853481 | NCBI WGS metagenome assembly PVMK01 (sample SAMN08533507, study PRJNA380276) | Marine sediment metagenome, whole genome shotgun sequencing project. | reverse complement strand
CAAAACCAGCAAAAACCCAGGCCCGGGAAAATAAATGGTCCTTCTCAAGCTCATGAAATCTTTCACTGACGTAGGCAGCGCCGGGTAAGCCGTGTCTGGGTACACTCTGCTGATCGAACTGTTTCAGTAGAGATGCATCTAGCTCCTGCTTCATAACATCAGGTTCCGGGGAGAGCCTGGTAAGAACATTTCAAGCAATACATTTATGGTCATTTTCCTCCTTACCAGGCTTAGTCATCAATAAATTATACAATAATCATTTTTGATAATAGTGAATACGCAGTAAATTATCACAATTACCTCATAATACGTAGAAATAATAGTACTTTATTACGTTTTCGTAATTTCTTGTTGTAAATACCGCGAATTTCATCAATACTCGGCCATTAATTATCATCCTTCTCGATAAGCGAATCAAACGATGGCATCTAAACCAGCGATAGCCACCACCCACTCCAAACCAGGTGGCATCGATTCACGAAGCGATGATCTCAACCAGGGGATCATCAAACTGCTACAACAAGATGGTCGCCTGCCTTACAAGGATATCGCTCGAAAGCTTGGAGTATCCGAAGGCACTATCCGCAACCGCGTGCAGTCGATGAAACGCAGCGGCATGTTGAAAATTGTCGCGCTAACCGATCCTATGGCGATCCGATACAAGGCCGACGCGATGATAGGTATCAAGGTGGCCTCGCCTGCCTCGCCGCGTGCCGTTGCCGAGCGTCTTGCCCAGTTCCCCGAGGTGGTCTATGTCATATGGGTTGCCGGTCGATACGATTTACTGATTGAGGTGGTATGCGAAACCAGCGAAAATTTCCAGGCATTCCTGGAAAACCATTGTTTCGGCAGCGACGATATCGACCAGCTGGAAGTAATGACCAGTATAGAAATGTTCAAAAACCAGTTCCTGCTTAAACGGCAAAGCGCCTGACCGGTGAGCGTCGACTACCAGACATATGTTTTAGGCGACTTCGAGTTACAGTCGGGCAATGTCCTGCCCGATGCGAAACTGGCTTATAAAACCTATGGTCAACTGAGCCCGGCAAAAGATAATGTCGTGGTGCTGCCGACATTTTATACCGGCAATCACTCCCGCAACGAAGGCTTCTTCGGCAAGGGCCGCGCTATCGATCCACAACGTCATTTCGTGGTTTCGATCAATATGTTCGGCAATGGCCTGTCTTCATCTCCAAGCAATACGCCTGCGCCGAATAACGCCGCGGCTTTTCCCGATATCAGCCTGTTCGATAACGTTAAAGCGCAACACCAACTAATGACGACGACACTCGGAGTCGAGCGCATTGCGCTGGTCGCGGGCTGGTCGATGGCAGGTTGCCAGGCGTTTCAGTGGGCCGCGCAATATCCGCGCATGGTGAATGCAATTTTACCATTTTGCGCCTCGGCAAAAACTGCCGAGCATAATATTGTATTTCTCGAAGGCGTCAAGGCAGCGCTACAGGCGGACGCGGTATACGACGGTGGCAACTATCAAAGCGCGCCGATAAAAGGTCTCAAGGCATTCGCACGCGTCTATGCTGGCTGGGCGTTTTCACAAAGTTTTTATCGGGAAAAAATGTACCGCTTGAAAGGATTCGATAGCGCCGAGGCATTACTACAGGATTGGGAACGCGACCATCTCGACTGGGACGCCAACGACCTGCTATGCAAGTTATGGAGCTGGCAACAGGGGGATATCAGTCGCCAGTCACCATACGATGGTGACTTTAAGTCCGCACTGACCGCCATCGAGGCCCGCACCATTATCATCGCCTGCGACAACGATTTATATTTTCGCCCCGAGGATAACGCACTCGAAGTCGAACTCATCGAAAATGGGGAACTGCGTATTTACCGCTCTCCCTGGGGGCATTGTGTCGCATCACCGGGTAACGACCCGGAATTTGAACGCTTCCTCGACCGGGCTATCCGCGAGTTACTCGAATAATTCATCGACTACTTCAACCAAGAGAAAAACCATGACCGCTTATGTAGAAAATTTTAACGATGCCCTGCCCACTAAAAAGCGAATTGAAGAGGTTCGTAAACAGCTCGAAGATGCGGGTGTCAAATATGTACTGTCGAGCTGGATAGATCTGCATGGTATCCCGAAGACCAAGCCGGTGCCGATCAGCGATTTCGAACTACTGTGCATGGGTAAGGGACCACAGTTTGCGGTTCACTCGATTTCATTTGTACCCGAGCTATCACCGGCAGATTCCGACCAGGTGATGGTACCCGATCTCGATGCGGTGTATATCTGCCCCTGGGACAAGTCGATGGCGATCATCTTTGCCGATCTATTCTGGGAGGATAAACCCTACAATCTCTGTCCACGCCAGGCGCTCAAACGGGCCATTCGTGATGCTGAGAAGGCTGGCTACGTCGGTTATGCCGGCATCGAACCCGAGTTCATCGCCATGCGTTATGACGATAATGGCAAACCGGTCAAGGCAATCGATGATGAGCCGGAAAATGGTATACATCCACGCCGGCAGGCATTTGGGTATGACGTCGAGTACTCCATCGACTCAATGCCATTCTTTAAGGACATGATCGATATCCTGGAAGATATGGGCTGGAACCTGCACGATGTCGTGGCCGAGGGCGCCTATTCGCAGTTCGAGCTGGATTTTCACTATACCAATTTGCTGGAGATGGCCGATCGCCTCGTGTTCCTGCGTATCCTGTTAAAGGAAGTAGCCAAGGAACACGGTATGTTCATTACCTTTATGCCGAAACCGACCACCGGTGACTGGCGTTCAGGCGCCCACATCAACCTCTCGCTGCAATCGGTTGACAAGCCGGGCATCAATATATTCGGCGATACCAAAAATGGCTGGAGCGATGAATCGCGTTACGCCGTTGGTGGGCTGATGGCCCATGCCGAGGCACTCACCGCCATTACCTGCCCGACAGTCAACTCATACAATGGGCTGGTGCCACGCGTCGGTGGTTTCGAGGGTGGAACCGTGACCTGGGCGCCCACTAATATTACCTATGGCTACAACAATCGATCGGCTCAGTTCCGTCTGCCTCAAAGCCGCTATTGCATCGAAAATCGTGCCGCCGACATGTGCATGAATGTCTACCTCGGGCTTGCCATGTCGTTATCAGCCGTTGTCAGGGGCATTAGCAATAAGATAGAACCAGGTCCACCGACAGATCGTGACCTTTATTCGATGACTGACGAGGAATTTAAAGAACTGGGTATCCGTCGATTGCCGCGAAATCTTATGATCGCAACCGAGGCATTAAGCGAAGATGACCTGGCTGAAGAAGTGATGGGAACCGTGATGCGCCAATCATACCTGGCCTACAAGACCGACGAATGGGAGCGTTACCACCAGGCCGTAACCGACTGGGAAGTCCAGGAATACCTGCGACTTTATTAATCGGGATATTTAATGCGGAGAACTAGTCGTGTTCAACGACCGATGCCTGCGGATCATCGGCGAGTTCTTTCCAGCGGTGGCAGGCAACATCATGATCAAATCCCAGGTTGTCGAGTTTCGGCTCTTCGGTGCGGCAGATGTCGATGGCGAAGCGACAGCGGGTCTGGAATTTGCAGCCCGGCGGCGGATTGATCGGCGAAGGTATCTCACCCTCCAGCTTCACCACATTTCCCGCGTCATCGGGGTCGAGCGACGGAATCGCGGACAGTAGTGCCTTGGTGTAAGGGTGCCGGGGTGCAGCGAATAGCTCGCGTGTTGGCGCTGTTTCTACCAACCGTCCCAGGTACATTACCGCCACATGGTCGCAGACATGCGCGACGACACTCAGATCGTGGCTGATAAACAGGAAGGTCAGCCCCATATCCTGCTGGATCGACTTTAACAGGTTCAGTACATCCGCCTGGATCGACACGTCAAGGGCTGCAACGCTTTCATCAGCCACAATAAAGTGCGGTTCTGAAACCAGCGCCCGCGCTATTGAGATGCGCTGTCGCTGGCCACCTGAGAAGGCATGCGGAAACCGCCGTAAATGTTCGAGATTGATCCGGCATCGCGCGGCAATGGCACGCACACGCTCGTCGGTCTCGGCACGCGATTTTGTCAACCCCATTACTTCGAGGGGCTCGGCGATGATGTCGCGCACAGTCATGCGCGGGCTCAGTGCGGCATAGGGATCCTGAAATATCAGCTGCGCGCGCTTGCGATACTCGATCATATCCGCGCCCTCGAGCGTCGTCAGATCATAGCTCACATCGGCATCCGAGTATCTTGCCTCGCCCCGGGTGATTGGCGCAGCGCGCAACAGGGCGCGTCCGAATGTGGTTTTTCCAGATCCCGATTCACCCACCAGCCCGTAGAAACTGCCCCTCTCGATGTGAACCGTGACACCTTCAACCGCGCGTACTACTGGTTTTGGCCCGAAAAGATTGCCTTTCAGCGGAAAGTGAACCGACAGATCGTTAGTTTCAATGAGGGTCTCGGTCATGCCGGTGCACCTGCATTTTCTGCCAAAAACTTACATAACAGTTGACCGGGCTCGCGCCCAAGCTCGGAGCTTATGTACAGGACGTACTGTATGCCGATTTTGCAGGAGCAAAAATCGGTGACGCCGCAATCGCGGAAAAAGACAATTATTAGAGGTGGCTTCATGCCGGTGCACCTTCTTTCTCTACTATATGACAGGCAACCTGGTGCCCCTCTTCCATATTGGTATATATTGGCACCCGCGACTCACAATCCTCCCCGAGCGTGACCGGGCAACGTGTATTGAAGACACAGCCCGATGGCCGGTCCAGCGGTGAGGGTATGTCTCCCTTGATCGCGGTCAAAGGCGTGTCGAGGTCGTCGAGTCTCGGCAGCGCATTCATCAATCCCTGCGTATAGGGATGGCCTGGTTTGCGCAGGACATTGCGCACTTCACCTTTCTCGATCAATGTACCGAGATACATCACGACCATACGGTCCACTGTCTGCGCGATCACACCCAGATCGTGAGTGATAAACAGGATCGCCATGTGAAACTCGCTCACCAGGTCCTTCATCAGGTCGATGACCTGGGCCTGGATGGTCACATCGAGCGCGGTTGTCGGCTCGTCGGCGATCAGCAGTTTTGGTTTGGTTGAAAGTGCCATGGCAATCATCGCGCGCTGACGCATACCGCCGGAAAACTCAAATGCAAATTGTTTAAACCGTTGAGCCGGATCCGGAATCCCCACTCGCGCCAGCATCTCGATGGAAATTTCAGTTGCCCTTGCCTTGTTCATATCCGAATGAATAAGCAGCTGTTCTACCATCTGATCGCCAACCGAAATTGCGGGCGCAAAACTTGCCATCGGTTCCTGAAAGATCATCGAAACCGCACCACCACGAATAACCTTTCGTTCTTTCGGGCCCAGTGAAAGCACATCTATCTCTTGATCGTCGAGGTTCAGCGTAATGCTGCTTGCGGGGTCGTAGACCGCGTTATCCGGGTTCAGCAGCATCAACGCCTTGGCGGTTACTGACTTGCCCGAGCCGCTCTCGCCCACCAGCCCTAATATTTCGCCCTGCGCAATATCGAAGCTAACCTTCTCGACCGCGGTCACCAGGCCTTCATCGGTATTGAAGCGGATGGTCAGATCCTTGACCGAGATCAACGGTTTCGTCATTTTTTGGTATCCCCATAGGGATCAGCGGCATCGCGCAACCCGTCGCCGACAAAAACAAAGGCTAGTACCAGTGTGATGAAGAATAGAACCGGTATGAAATACCATTGGTAATTGAGCAGAACATCGGCGCTGGTTACATTTTGCAGCATGACGCCGAGTGAATTTACAGGGTCCTTTAAACCCAGGCCAATGAAGCTGAGCGCGGTCTCGGAGAGAACCATGTAAGGGAACGAAATAATTAAATCGACAATGATGTAGCTGGTGAAACTCGGCAACAGGTGTTTGCGGATGATATGACCGGCCGAGGCGCCACATAGCTGCGCCGCCAGCACGTACTCCTGGTTGCGCTCGACCAGAAGGTGCGTTCGTACCCGCCTCGCCAGGGTTGGCCAGCCGATGAAGCCGAGGATTATCGAAATGATAAAAAATCGCGCTTCGGAGCTAAGGTGATCTGGAATGAAAGCGGCAATCGCCATGAATAGCGGGATTGCGGGGATGGTTCGCACCGCATCGGTGATCATCTGCAATATCGAATCGATCCAGCCACCATAGTATCCGGAAATCCCGCCGATGATCAACGCCATCACAAAGGCAATGAACACGCCGATCGTGCCCACCGCCAGTGAAGTGTTGATCGAATGGAAGGTCCTGGAATAGATATCCTTACCCGTGGCATCGGTGCCGAATAGGTGGATCTTGCCCTTGTCGACGCCAAACAAATGAGTACTGAAGTTCATGCCGAGGAATGTGTATTTATCACCTTGCGGGAATAAAACCACATAGCGGCGTTCATCCTTCTTGACCTCGGTCACCCAGCGAAAATTGGTTTTGATCGAACGAGTCCGATCATAGGTGTAAATAAAAGGTCGGAAGGAAAAACCGTTTTCATCCCAAAACTTCGGAATTTGCGGCGCGCCATTTTGATAGCTCTCATTGCGACCCGCAATCGTTGGATCATAGGGTGTCAGGAAAGGCGCGAAGATCCCCGACAGAATCAATATGATCAGCACAGTAGCACCGACCATGGCAGCTTTCTGCTTTTTGAACCGGGCCCAGATTAACTGGCCCTGGGAGGCGGTAAAATAAGCCTCCTTGAGCTTCTGGTCCACATTTTCATCGATGTTTACAGTATCGGTCATATCACTTTATCCCAGGATGCTGCGGCGAACACGCGGGTCGGTTAAGGCCAGTATGATATCGGTGACGAAATTAATCCCCACGATACTGGCGGTCAGCATAAATATGATCGCGCCCGCCAACTGCTGATCGTTCGACCGCGCCAGCGCCTCGAACAACAGCCTTCCCGCTTCGGTCAGGGTCAGAATCAACGCGACAATTGGCAACTCATTGAAGATACGATTCAGATCAAAACCCAGCGAGTTGACGATCGGCCCGAGGGCGTGCCGCGCGGGATAGCGCCACAGCAGGGCTCGACCTGTGACACCGCGCGCAGACGCAGCCACCACATACAGCTTGCCTACCTCATCGGACATTAGCGCACGCACGGTCTGAATCGCAAAAGCGGTTGCCGACCAGCCGAGGATAACTATCGGCAACCAGGCACGCGACAGAAAATCCATGACCCGATCATAAGACCAGGCCGCATCGCGAAATTCCTTGGAAAACAGCCCGGTCAGGGTGTCGCCGAACACGATTGTTGAAAATAGCATGACCATCAGCGCCAGCAGGAAGTTCGGCATTGCCAGGCCGAGATAGCTGACGAAACGAAGGCTGTTGTTCAGCGTCGCACTTTTCGAGGTGGCCGAGATGATCCCAACCGGAATCGCGATGATGTAGGCGAGCAGCAGGGATGCCAGGCAAATCCCCAGGCTAATCCAGAACTTCTGACCCAGCAGCTGGGCGATGTTGACCCGCAGGATGCAGCTATCGCCAAATTCCCCCTGGAAGGCATTCCCAATCCAGGTTACCCAGCGAATAATGTAGGGCTTGTCCAGCCCAAGGCGGCGGCGTTCGGCTTCGATATCAGCGACCGATATGCCAGCACCCTGGGTATTTTTGAAGGCGAGGTAGCGTTCCGCGCAATCACCGGGTACGAATTCCATCAGGGTGAAAACGATGAATGAAACCATGACCAGCGTGATGATCGCCAACCCTGCGCGAGTGGCGGCGAATCGAGCGAATTGATACATTGGTTTTTTCGGTGCCCCCTACCTTCATCCCCTGTGGGCTAACCCACCCAAAAGGAATTGCTGGTTATTGTCGGCCGTGGGCAATCAGTTTGCCCACGGCCGGTTTATATCAACTTAACCGAACTACTTGTCTAGGATTCGTCCAGGTACCACTGCATGCCCCGATACGGGTAGGTGCGGTAGTACTCGTAAGAGTGCGTCGTAAACGAATGGAAGTTTTTCAACGCATTGCGATGGTAGATCGGTGCCGGTGCCTTAACCGTTCCGATAAACAGCAGATTGCCCGCCAAGTTCTCGACAAGTCTAGCACCGATCTCGTTCGATTCCGATGAGCCCACCACCGCCGACTGGAACGCGTTGATGTCCGCGATCAGCTGCTTGGCATAATCCGGCGGCTCGACGCCGCTGGCGCCGTTTGAATCCACCCACTCGGCCCACAGCATACCTGTTCGACTACCGAAGTAGTCGCTATACGGCGGCACCCAAAGCTCGTTGTTGCCGAGCACGATCGCAATAGGCTGGCCCTTGCGCCACATGGTTACATCGAGCTTGTTCGAGGATTGCGCGGAACGGAACTCGTCCGGCGTTACTTCCTTGACCGTGGTCTTGATACCCACGTTGGCCCAGTGCTGGCCGACCAGTTCGACCACCGGTCCGGGAATCCCCTGGATCGAAAACTGCAGGTTTATGACAATCTTGTCGCCATTCGGGAGTTCGCGGAAGCCATCGCCGTCGGTGTCTTTCATGCCGACTTGATCCAACAGAGAGTTCGCCATGTCCGGGTCGAACTGGGCAAAGTGCTGATCCCATTTCTTATCAACAAAGGCGGGGGCGGGCGAGAAACCGATATACTGTCTTGGTTCACCCATACCAAAATAGGCGACTTCATTAACCTCGGCACGATTGATCGCGACCGACATCGCCTGACGAAAGCGCAGGTCACCAAAGACTTTGCGTTTTTCCAGATCTTCGGAGGTCACATTGAACGCGAAGGTCGATATCGTGATCTCCGGCCGCAGGTCGATCGTATAGTCGCCTTTCTCCTGGTTTTCGAGCAACAACGGCGCCGAAGCCAACTGCAGCGACTGCTCTTTATAGTCCACTTCGGCGTTGACCAGCTTCAGGATACGGACCTCGTTCTCGTTGATGTATACCTCGTCCTGTTCACTGATATAAGGCAGCTGGTTTCCGGCCGTATCGACCATGTGGAAGTACGGGTTTGCGACCAGATGGCGGCCCTCGGTGGTATCGGTGATGGTGATGTGCGACTCGAGTGTCGGCACAACGTCAGCTGGCAGTTTTTTAACCTTGACCGGGCTTCTCAGCAGTGGCGACGGTGTATCGGTCCAGTCCGAGTTGCCGTAATAGTTCGAATGAACTTCGAGACCATCTTTAAACCCGGCTTTCTGCGCCATCGCATCCGCACCCAGGTTTAGTTTCGGGTCCCATTTACCCAGGAAATGCTTGGGCTGGAATCCTTGCGCGAAAGAGGTTGCAAAGTGGGCAATCAAGCCAGGCTTCGGCGCCGGCAGATTGAACCGCACGGTTTGCGGATCGATAACATCAACTGTCATCCGCTCGCCACCCACCAGCACATAATCTTTCGCCTTTTCCATTATATCCTTGTTAAGCGCTATATTGTCGTACCAGTATTTCACGTCTTCAGCGGTAAATGGCGCACCGTCGGACCACTTGTGACCCTTGCGCAGGAAGAAAGTGAGCTGGGTAAAATCAGAATTCCATTTCCAGTCCTTGGCGATGTTCGGCACAACCGTCTGCAAGTCGTCCGAATAACGCACCAGGTTGACGTGGCGTACTGACAGGAAGTCTGATGTGCCCGCTTCGGTCGCGTTCGACAACACGTCAAAAGTGCCACCGTATTTTCCGATACTATGGTAGGGCGCTACAACCAATGGCTCGCTCGGAAGCCGATTGGCAAGCGATGGTAGACCGGGGTTGCCACGAATGCGCTTGTTCAGAGCTGCAGCTTCGGGGTTACTGGAAAAACTTAATTTGCAATTAGCCAGAGACTCAAACTCTGAGAGCTCGTATTGCTGCGGATATTTACCGGCAGCGACCCCTTTCGAGTCGGCTACCGTTACTTCCGGGCAACCCGCGGCCAGTGCTCCGCCAGCGATGCCGAACTGCAGCATCATCAGCGCCGCTCCGGCGTAGATTATGAATCCGGATTTTACAGGGATTACTGATTTCATACTATTATCCTCTTCGGTTTTTCTTTGAGATTGTTTTATCGCCACGTCAGGTCAAAGATCCTGCGTTGCTAAATACAGTTTTTCACAGACACCGATCGAAATGGATTTGTATAGCGTGTCGATGCTTTTATTGCTCCCGGGAATAGCTTATTAGTATTTTCCCGTGGGCTGTACTGTTATACCGTTGACCACATACTATTATGGCAATCAAGTTTGTGCAATCCTTTTTCATCTGGTACAAATATATACGCCTCCCCCGTTCGGGATGACTCATCCTTCGATTATTGATAGCATTGAATTATGATGCCAAACCTTGATCTGTCCCCTGACGAGTCCGAAGAGAAGAAGGTTTGGCAATATGCGCGGATGATGATTGTTCTGGTGGCCGCAAACGCGGCGGTAGCTTGTGCACAGGCGATATCTGTAGAAGCACCTGTTTCATCACAAACCCTATTGGTCGCTTGCGAAGAACCGCGTCCCCAGCTCTGCACGATGCAATACGATCCGGTTTGTGGGCTCACCGCTAGTAATCAGTACAAGACTTACTCAAATGCCTGTTCGGCATGCTCGGATGCGAGTGTATCCGGGCATAATCCGGGGGCCTGCGAATGAAAAAAAATGGCAAGGCATTAAATAATAGTAAACTGGGTGAACCAGGGTCGGTAAGCAATTCGCTGGTCGCGGAAATAAATGCCCTGCACCACGAGCTCAGGCGGGTTAGAGATGGCCTCGAGCGGGCGGGTGGTTTGTCGCTTGAACTGGAACAGCGCGCCAGGCAGCTATCAAATAACATCCGGCTGTGTGAGGCAGAGCTGGCGAAATATAATCAGCTGCAGTAGCCGACGCATATTTTCTCCTGTAAGACTAGAAAATTCGGCTATTATTAAGGACGATTCACTACCGCAACACCCGGAATATTATCAGTCAATTGAATGTCGTGTAACCTTAAGGAAACACCCCGCAAATTTTAACCGGCGATCTGGTAGAATTAGCGCCAGGCTGAGGCACTGTAACAAGATATTAACAGAACAGGAGATTAAAATATGACCGTGAAGCAAAGCTATCTGATAACTGTAGCGGTAACACTGCTGCTATCGCTTTCCTCGGCAATTGCGGCTAAGCAGGATACCATTCAGGCAGTCATTCCCTGGGAAGCCGAAGGTCAGGTATACCATATCGATAGCAATGCCGTGTTATTCCTCGGTGCGCTGAAGGGTGTCATGTATGTCGAAACCTCGACTGGTGAATTACACGAAGCCTTCGTCGTGTGCCCGGTGATGCAGGAACTCAACACGGATAGTGGTGCAACGCAGGTGCAGGGTCGCTGTGAGGTCGTCGCATCGCCGGATGATGTCCTCTACGCGAAAATGACCTGCGATGGCAGGGTCGGCGATTGCAAAGGCAAGTTCACGTTGATAAGCGGTGAAGGCAGGTTTGCCGGCATCTCCGGTTCTGGCAAGCTCAGGGTGCGCTCACCAATGCACGCGTTGGTCGGTGACATGGCTTCCGGCGAGTTATTGCGAGTTGCGGCGGGTCTTGCGGTCATCAGCGACCTGAAATACAGCATTCCTTAAAAATGAGAAGTTTCTGGCAAATGAGTACTCGGCTACCGAAGGAGCCCCCAATGTTTAATAAATCACAATTCGTTATTGCGATGTTTTTTTTATCGGTTATCGTGATAGCGCCCTTTCCCGCCCAGGGCGGGATGCGCTGTGGCACCCACCTTATCAATGGTGGTCAGCGAAGCGCCCCATACAAGCACGAAGTGTTAAAGAGATGCGGCGAGCCAACAGCGCGCAATGGCAATAACTGGATATACGAACAATCAAGTTCAGTCACTCGCGTCGTTGTGTTCGATGGCAATGGCCAGGTCTCACATATAGAGTAACCACTACCAAAAGGTCTAATAATACTGGCTCTGTACTTAAGGAATGAATTCCATTGCAAGGCACATCGGTTACTTTGGGTTTTTGTTGGCGGCTAGCACCAGTTCGCTCGGCGGTGAAACCAACGAGGTCACTGGAAGCGTTACCTATCGCGAACGTATCGCACTAACGCCAGGAACAGTCGTTGAAGTTAAATTGCTGGATGTATCCCTGCAGGATGTCACGTCAAAAGTCATTTCAGAACAAATCATCGAGGTAAAGCACCAGGTGCCGATTCCTTTTGAACTCATTTATGATCAATCGCAAATCGACCAGCATTTGACCTATGCGGTACGCGCGACAATCCGTCATGGTAAAAAACTGCTGTTCACGACCGATCGTAGTTACCCGGTGCTGACGCGGGGTAAGGGCGATCAGGTGGACCTGGTACTGGTCCGAGTCGGCGGCAAAAAGGAACCGGTTGCAAAAGCGGATCTGGTCGACACCAAATGGATACTGAAAATCCTGGAAGGCCAGGCGATAACCGCCGGCGAAACACAGCGTCCAGCGTTCATCCAGTTCGTGCAGCATGCCGAAAGGGCAATCGTTACCGGCAATGGCGGCTGCAACAACTTCCATGGCGGTTACGAACTCGAGGCCAGCAAGCTGAGTTTCGGCAAGCTAGCCAGCACGGCCATGGCTTGCCCAGACATGGAACTGGAAAGACAGTTTTACGACGCTCTTGAGCGTGTCAATCGTTTCTCGATCGATGGCAGCTGGCTAGTATTTTACGATACAGAGGACGAATTGGCGCGCTTCGAAGCCGGGAACGAGTCGGGGAGTATGTAACCCGTCAGCCTCTCAGTGTTAGACCCTGTGGTTGTTAAACCGGAAAGGTTTAAGACGATTCCGCTAACTTTGGTAGCAGGTGATAGTCCACCGAATTATTTGCAAGCGCGAGCAGGCATAGTCCTGGGGCCCGTGAATACGCCAATATTGGCAATGCAACTGGATAAATGTAAACTGGGCTAACCGGTCAAATAATAAAAGTTAGAGATCATAAGTTCGTTTAGTAATAGTTTCTGGGGTTAGATTCCAATTTTAAGAGGACCAGGTTTTGAAATGAAAAATAAAATAAATAACTGGAAGCCATTGGTTATCACGGCGGTAAGACTTATAAAGGGTGCAAGCCTGTTGATAGCCAGTACAGCCAACGCACAGGAAGTAAAATCGGTAGCCCCAAATTACAAACCTTTGTCTCTCTAATTTCCAGTTGTCAGTGAATACTAACTTGAGCATTCCAGACGCTACGCTTGAATCAAACCCGCGTGCCAGGTTTCAGTGGCTGAAACAATCGCTGGCCGTGGCTGCCACCCTGGTGGCATTGCTGGTAGCTCCCGCACCAGCCTATTCGGCGTCTGGTGAAGGGGAAGGAGCGGCGCCAATCGAACTGCCGGATAATTTAACCCGCCAGGAAGTGCGCGACTTGATCGCCCGAATGTCCGACCACCAGGTACGGGAACTGATCATCACCCAGCTTGACAAGGTTGCTGAGGATTCGGCACTGGGTGGGATGGATGCAGCTGCAACCTACGTCGACCAGATGACCAGCGGGGTCCAGGTGGCGGGCCAGATGCTGCTTCGGGCCTTCGAATCTGACGACCGGTTTCACGCCCTGCCTGGTTTAATCTGGCAGCGGCTCACCGACAACGGCAAGGTTAGCGGCTGGTTTCTGTTATTCCAGCTAGCCGGATTATTAATTGTCGGCTGGCTCGCAGAGCGCGTGATGAAGCAACTGACCGGAAAAATTGATACCCGTTTGGCTGGAGTTCAATCGATTTCTCAACGCGTCGGTCGGGTCGTATTTCGTGCGGTATGCGGACTGTTCGAGATTGCCGCCTTTGTCGTCGCGGCGAAGTTGTTTTTGGCTATCTCTGCCAGTCAAATATCGACCGATCAATCGTTCTGGCAGCAAATTTTGTTGTTTATCGTTTATGTGAAGGTGGTATTGCTACTGGTTAGTTTGATTGTCTCGCCGGGTAGACCAGGTTTTCGGCTGGTACCGGTCGAAGACACCGTAGCGCAGGGCATCTGGCGCTGGGCCCTGATAATTGCCATCGCGCTGACATTTCCCTTTGCCCGTATCGCAGCGGACTTTGGCGCCGATGCAGGAACGGTACTGCTGATCAGGATTATATTTACTACTCTCTTTATAGTCTTGCTGGTGGTCCTGGTATGCCGCCTGCGCGGTTACGGAGCCGCCTTGATTGCCGGAGATCAAGTGGAACCCGGCAGTATACGGGAAGCAATCTCACGGAGCTGGTGGATCATCGCTATCCTCTATATTTTGCTGGTTTGGTTGCTAGCCATAGGCAAGCGCGCCGCGACCGGAGAATCCTCGATGGTTCCCGGCCTGGGCAGTTTGATCATGTTTGCTTCTATTCCGTACGTCGATATCGGTTTGCGGTGGCTGGTCGCAAGATATTTTGAGAAGCCCGGTAGCAAGGAGCAGGATGGGGCGGCGAGCGCTATCGAAGAACCTGTCTCTGATATCCCAAAGGAATCCGATTCAGATGATCGGCCTGAAGCAGAACCAATTGATATTGAACCCGGCTACATCGCCACAGCCCTGCGTTATGCACGGGTATTATTCGCGCTTACCTTGCTCACCATCTTCGTAAACCTGTGGAATATAGACCTTGTAGCCATTACCGGCCGGCTGGTCGGTGATCGCTTCGCTGCTGCACTATTCGATATCAGCCTCACGGTATTGTTGACCTGGGCCGTATGGGGTGTAATACGCATTACCTTTGAACGTAGGCTGGCTGACGAAAAAAGTTCGGGAGACGAGACCGACGATAGTGCCGGCGAGGGTGGTGGGCCCGGCGGTACCCGCATGGGCACCGTGTTACCGCTGATCCGGGTCTTCATTCAGATTACCCTGATCGTAATGGCGGTAATGCTGTCTCTATCTGCAATGGGTGTCGACATCGGCCCGCTGATAGCGGGTGCCGGTGTGATCGGTATCGCGGTCGGCTTTGGTGCGCAATCACTGGTGCGCGACATCGTATCCGGTCTGTTCTTTCTGCTCGATGACGCGTTTCGGGTCGGTGAGTATGTTGAAATCGGCAAGATCAGGGGAACCGTCGAGCGCATTTCCGTACGGTCGTTCCAGCTGCGGCATCACAAGGGGGCGATACACACCATTCCATACGGCGAAATCCAACACCTGACTAACTACAGTCGTGATTGGGCGATTATGAAGTTCGAATTACGCGTACCCTTTGAAACCGATATCAACATGCTGCGTAAAATCATCAAGAAGGTTGGCCAGGAGATGATGGAAGACCCGGAACTCGGCCCTGACTTGCTGGAGCCGCTGAAATCACAGGGTATAAACCGCATGGATGACTCTGCACTGATAATCCGCTGCAAGTTTACAGCGATACCCGGAAAACAGTTCGTGGCTCGACGCGAGGCCTTTACCCGTATCCAGAAAGCCTTCGATGAGAAGGGAATCAAGTTTGCGCCTCGCCGTGTTCTGGTCGAATCGGTGTCACCGGTAACAGCCCAGGCTGGCGCTGCCGCTGGTTCGATGGATCAGGAGTTGCCAGCAGGTGGTGCAGCCCCTTCAGACCGAGGATAGGGATAGTAGTCAAAATCTCCAGCAGCAGGTTCCCACGGTTTATTAGCAGGAATATTATTCCTGTTGAAACTGTCTGAGCGCGCGTGCCAGCTGCTCACGGTCTTCAAGTTGTGACTCTGGCAGGGAACGCACCGTCGAGGCTATCAGTCGGGCTGCAATATATCCCTTGCGAACATCTGCGGTTGGATCATAACCATAAGTCGCTTTGAATTTTACCTTAAATGGCGCTCCGCTCATCGTTGTGAGCTTGTCTGGGTATTCGACCAGCTGGCGCCACATCAGGCTATCAACCGGGTTGACCAGGACGGCTTTGCTATCCTTGAGCCGATCAGATATCTGGCCAGCCAGTTCTGATGAAAATATACCGGCCACGAATAGGGGTTTATCTTTTTTTAGCAGATGCTCGACGCGATCGATAGTAGTTTTTTCATTCACCGAACTATCGATTTGAATCACGTAGCAGTCAAGCCCACCGAGGTGACCGTCCGATTCCTCGAATGCATGGGTATCCTGCTCGGTGGTGGCAAGCATGAAACCATCGAGTGCCTGCTGCCCCGATTCTGCCCGGGAACCTTGCATCGGCGCCACAAATCCTAGATTAAAACTATGCGCCCATGCCTCGTTGGCGATCACCATCAGCATGACGGCAATCAATATTTTCATCGTTATATTATTTTTCTCATTTTCGACGTTTCATGGCCTTCGCCCCATTATCGTCAAGTCCAGGGTGATTGTCGAATATCAGCCTTCGATGGTTAAGACTGGCGACTGATATTCTGCCAGAACAATTGCTGCATCAGGATACTGAACAGTCCTCCCGTATCAGCCTGATTCTTGGGTGACCGTTGCATGGCACGTAATTCCTGGTCATCGTATTTTGATGGCTGCGACATATGATCGCTGACTACCTGTTCTACTCCGGCGGCGAACATTATTAATGGGTGGTTGTCGATATTATGGGTTCTGACTCTTCTCATTTCAGGTGCCTCTTTGCGGTTTGTCTGGTTTCGATGGAGGTATTTTTACAGGCCCCCATTAATTTCCTTGCGCAAAAGCATTAAATCCCACAAAATAATCATTAAATAATCATTAAATTTTTTAAGTAATTGAAACATATAATGTTATTTTTAATAATTATAGAAAAATAATTATCACCGGGACAACTAATGTCGGTTTTAGAGCTTAAATTGCTCGGCCAAATGGAATGCAGCCTACCCTCTGGTGCACCATTGAGCCTGTCAACGCGCAAGGCTGATGTACTTCTGGCCTATCTCGCGTTGACTCCCGGGTTGCGCCACCCGCGCGAGCGCCTGACCAATCTGCTGTGGAGCAATCGCCATGAGGAACAGGCCCGAAACTCGTTGCGCCAATGCCTTAGCGCGATCAAGAAATCACTAGGTGAAACCTCCGATTCAGTTCTCGAAATTGAGCGATCGACGATCACCCTCAATAGCGCCTCGATCAAGGTTGACGCGTTGGAGTTTGACCAGCTTGCCAGGGCATCTGATTTCGAATCCCTGTCGCGTGCTGCCGAGATTTACCAGGGTGAGTTCCTCGAAGGCATCACGATTCGCGATGCGGTCTGCCAGGACTGGCTCGACAGTGAACGAGCCCGATTCCAGCGCCAGCTGGTCGAGGTTCTGACCAGGTTAAGCCAGGCTTTGATCGAATCGAAAGAAATTGATCGCGCAATCGAAACAGCCGAACGCCTGGTTTATCAGGATCCGCTGATCGAGGAAGGGTGGCGATTATTGATGCGCGCCTGCCATGAAAAAGGTAATCGTAATCACGCCTTAAAGGCATACCAACGATGCAGCGATATACTATCTTTAGAGCTAGGGGTAGAACCTGAAGCTGCCACTAGCGAACTTCGCGAAGATATAGCTGGTGGCAAGAGACCGGTCTCCCGGCCAGCAGTCCTTTCGGCGCCCGTAACATCCGATGCAATTGACAATAGTGAACATAGCATTGCGGTGCTCCCATTCGATAATCTATCCGGCGACCCGGAGCAGGAATATTTCAGTGACGGTATCACCGACAGCATTCTCCTGAACCTGTCATTGTTTCCAGGGTTGCATGTCAAATCCAGAAATTCGAGCTTCGCGTTCAAACAACAAATCAAGAGCCTTGGCGAAATTTCGAAAGAACTCGAGGTCGATTACATCGTCGAAGGCAGCATCCGCAAGTCCAGTGAACGAATACGCATTACCGCACAACTGATAGAGGCCGCCAGCGGCAATCAAATCTGGGGCAATCGCTACGACGCCGAACTAGCCGATTTATTCGATCTTGAAGAGGACCTGAGCCGCACCATCGCCGCCACGGTTACCGGGCAAATTGATAGCGACTTGCAGCGCATCGCGATCGCCAAGAACGCCGCGCAGCAGGAGTCCTACGATCTACTGCTCAGCGGCAGGTACCACGTGCTACGGTTTAACGGGCCAGACACGTTAATTGGGATCGACAAGCTAAACCAGTGCCTGAAGCAAGACCCAAACAACGTGCACGCACATGCGCTGCTTTACTCTGGTCATTGCATGAACTGGCTAGAGCGTTGGGTTGAAGACTACGAGCCATCTTTCGAATTGGCCGGAGAGCATGTCCGCAGAGCCTTTTCACTGGCTCCGGAGATTGGTATCGTACTGGTTTGTTACGCGGAATACTTGATTTTCTGCCGCGAATTTGAAAAGTCGATGGCGCACCTCGACAAGGCGCTGACGATCAATCCGAACGATGCCGATGCGTTGGCAACCAGGGCATTCTGTCTGGTTGCACAAGGCCAATACGAATCGGCGCTGAAAGTAGCCGAAATCGGATGCCGGCTCGACCCGTACCACCCGTGGTGCGACTGGTCGCTGGCCGAGGCACAGTTTTTCGTTGGTCGCTACGAGGACGCGTTGCATACGATCGCAATTTCGAAAAATGCACCGGGATTTATCCGTATCCTCACCGTCGCAGCTTCTATCAAGCTTGGCAAAATGGACCAGGCGCGGCAGGCATTGCAGGAGTACCTCAATTATGCGCGAAATAGTATGTTTGCGATACCCAGGACCCGCGATGAATGGGTGACCTACACTGCCAATAATTCACCCTACCAGGACAGGAGCATAAACGAAGATTTGATCGACTATTTGTTCCAGGCCGGACTTAGTAACCAGGCCTCTGATCATTCTAGTGAAGTGCCCTCGATCGCCGTGCTCCCGTTCGAAAACATGAGTGGCGACCCCGAGCAGGAATTTTTCAGCGATGGCATTACCAACGACATCGTGACCACGCTGTCGCACATCAGAAGACTGCGCGTGGTTGCTCGGCATTCGACGCTGGCCTACAAGGATCGCAAACCTTCGATTTCCGAAATCGCCGAGGAACAGGGGGTTCGCTATATCCTCGACGGCAGTGTGCGCAAAAGCGGAAATCGAATCCGCGTCAATGTGCAGCTAATCGATTCGCAGACCGGTGAAATTTGCTGGTCCGAGAATTACGATCGAGATCTGAAGGATATATTCGCGGTGCAGGATGAAATCACTAAAAATATAGCAGTCGAAATGCAGGTGCACCTGATCTCGGGAGATTCCGCGCGCGAAACTTCGATGGGCACCAGGAGTATCAAGGCCTGGGAGCTGGTTTCTATGGCGTGGGACCTGCAGGACAGTTATATCAAGGACAATATGCTCAAAGCCCAACAATTGATAAACGAGGCCCTGAAGCTCGACCCCGAGTACAGCGCGGCCTGGGTAGTGCTCGGCTGGACGCACTGGCAGGCGGCAAACGTAGGATTTAGCGAATCGATAGATGATTCGATACGCGAAGCAAGGAACGCGGCGGACAAGGCGCTATCGATCGACCCGGAAAACGCTGAAGCGCTGGTGCTAAAGGGTAGCTGCCATATGACTAGCAACGAACCCGGTCTCGCGGTCGAGACCTGCAGCAAAGCGGTCGAGATCTCGCCTGGAAACGCCGAAGTCCAGGCATTGACGGCCTATGCTCTTGTTTATGCAGGAGAATATGACAAAGCCCTGCCACACCATGTAGCATCGCTGAGGCTTTGCCCGATTTGCCCCAACTGGTTCCAGTTGGTCGGTGGAACCATTTATCAACGCACCGGTGATCTGGATAAAGCGATAGCAGCGTTTCGAAAGGGGGTTGAAATTGAGCCGGAATCACCGCTATGCCGCTACTATCTAATCGACGCGCTGATGGATGCCGGCCGCGAAAAAGAATCCAGGGCCTGTGCTGACGAAATTCGGGCGCTGGACAGTACGTTCAGGATATCCGGCATGCTGCTAAGCCACAGCCACAATAAGGACATTCGAGAAGGATTCCGGGCTAATCTTGAAAAAGTCGGATTCGAGGAATATCGTGCCTGACTTCAGTCACGGCTCACCGCCCTGTCGGTGTATTAATTATCCGTTTTGATTAATTATTAAATTCAATAGAAATCACTATGTCATCGGCTTCAAAAAAAGTAATCCTCGCCGCCCTTGCCGGCAATGCACTGATATCAATCACCAAGTTCGGCGCAGCCGCCTATACTGGCAGTTCGGCGATGTTGTCGGAAGGCATCCACTCGCTGGTCGATACCGGTAACCAGATTTTATTGTTGTATGGGATCAAGCGCGCCGCTAAACCCGCCGACGCGGATTTTCCATTTGGTTATGGCAAGGAGGTTTACTTCTGGAGTTTTATCGTCGCGATTTTAATTTTTGCGCTCGGCGGCGGCATTTCAATTTACGAAGGGATATCTAACCTCAAGCACCCGGAGCCAATTAGCAACCCGATTGTCAATTACGTGGTGCTGGGTCTGGCGATGGTATTTGAAGGTTTTGCCTGGAGGTTTGCGTTAATAGAGTTTAATAAACTGCGGGGCAAATGGGGCTATATCGAGGCAATCCAGCGCGCCAAGGACCCAACAATTTTTGTCGTGTTATTCGAAGACTCTGCTGCAATGCTCGGGTTGCTGG
>PVMK01148751.1_pt1 | contig 20455 bp, 19 predicted proteins | sample 1853481 | NCBI WGS metagenome assembly PVMK01 (sample SAMN08533507, study PRJNA380276) | Marine sediment metagenome, whole genome shotgun sequencing project. | reverse complement strand
AGGCTGTCAGGGCACGTGTAGGCGGGTCCTTTAGGGCCCGCCACCAGGATGTTTCGGAACCAGGAGAGGCAAAACCTGAGCCAACCGGAGACGCACGATTCGAAATTCGAAATCAATCAGGGGAGGAGTAGAATGAAGCCCCCGTCCCGGGGAAGGGAGGATGCATCATGCGTCACAAGAGTCTCTTTTTATTCCTCACATTCGCTTTCGCGGTGCTTCTTGCGCCACTGGCCGAGGCTCAGCTCAGCTCCGAGTATGCCGGGTGGGCGGAGGGTCCCGAGGGATTCCTGCTCACCAAGAAGGAAAAGAAAGAATGGAAGAATATTGCCACCGATGCCGAGGCCGCGCGATTCATCGAGCTCTTCTGGGCCCGCCGGAATCCTGAGGTCAGTAACCCGTACAACTCGTTCAAGGCGGAGTTCGACTCGAAGGTGAAGTACTCCGACGAGAACTTCAGCTACCCGCGCCATCGCGGCGCTCTCAGCGATCGTGCCAAGGTGCTGATCCTGATGGGCAAACCGGAACAGCGGCAGGCTCGGGATTCCGCTCAGCCGGTTCAAGCTCAGGGTTCGACCGCCGGGAGCACCGATGCAGTTCAGGGAGGCTCCGAGGTGTGGTTGTACAACCCCGCCACCCTCCCCGAAGGATTCAAGGTCAAGGGATCGCGCCTTCTCTTCATGTTCTATGAGGAACAGCCCAACTCCAACAACTTCTCGCTTGATCGTTCAAACCGCGAGTCGTTCAGCGGCATGACCGCTCTCGGCAAGGCCCCCGATGCCTACCTCCTCCACCCGGACCTCAAGGAAGTGCCGAAGCCGATCTCCGTGGCCGCCGGCCGCAGCGCGCCGCCGGCCCACCTCGCGTGGTGTGATCAGGATGAGGCGCCGTTTGATGATTCGGCGCGGGTCATAGCCGAGCTCGGTCTGAGCGATGGAATCAACAAGCCCCTGTGGGTTCACATCGAGCTCCCCCCCGAGGCGCCGCCACTCGATCTCCTCGTCGGTCGTGTACTCACGGCGGATGGTGAGGACCTGAGCAACTTTGAGATCGATGCGAAACCGCTCAAGGGTCAGTACGGATCGGCCTACCACCTCTCCTTCCCCCTCGATCCGGGCTCGTACACGGTCGAGATCGTAGGCGCTTCGGGCGGTGTCCCGCAGGTGACGGAGAAACTCGAGACCGAGGTGACAACTGCTCCGAAGGAGGGCACCTGGTTGTCACCGCTTTGGATCGGGATCTCTGCGGCTCCCGATCCCGAGGCCCCCCGTGGCGCAGCCTTCACCTTTGGGGGATGGCATGTGGTTCCGGTCTCTGGCCCCGATCTGACGAGGGAAGCCGAGCTCGCGTATTTTGGTTTTTTGGAGCGACCCGCCCTGAACGAGGACGGCGCGGTTGACCTCAAAGCGAGGATCAGGCTCACGAAAGATGGCAAGCCCCTCGGCCAACCATTCTTGATTCCCCTGGATGTGTCACAGGTGATGGCTGATCTCTATATGTACGGCAACTCGATCCGCCTCTCCGGGCTGCCGGAGCCGGGCAGTTACGAGATCGAGTTCAAGATCACCGAGCGAACCTCGGACACCGTTGTCGAGCGGAGCCTTTCCCTCGAAATCAGCGAGTAGGGCCGGCTTCGGCCAGTTGGCGGCGAAGGGGCGGTTTCCTTTTCTGGTACGTTGTGCCGCCCAATCAGCAAGTAATCAGTAATCAGTGACCGGTAATCAGTACCCAGCCACTCCCCCCGGGCCTTTCAAACTGATCACTGATCACTGTTGACTTGATCTGACCACGCCGCATGGTTCTTTCGTCTATGGCGCCGTCGTCTCGTCATGCGGGTCGGCGCCTGGTTTGGGGTCTCCCCGGCCGCCGGCCGAGGGATTTGGGACAGCTCAGGTGGGGACCCCGAGCTTGGGCAGAATGACGCGCTGAAGAATCAGCCAGGCGGCGATGAACAGCAGAATATAGAGCCAGTCGGACATCGGCTACACGACCTCCTCGACGCCCCACAGTATCATCTTCATGTCGTGTTTACAGGCGTCGCAGTAGGCGCACAGCCCTTCCTTGAGCGGCTGAACCTTGTCGGGTTCGACGACGGTGAAGAAAATCGACGAGGTCTTCGGGTAGGCACCCGAGCCCATGCGGACGCCGGTCTCCCCGACGCCGTGGGTATTGGGGATCTCCGTGTAGCCGGTGACGCCGTGATGCTTGAAAAGCACCTCGAGCTCCTCGCGACATTCTGTGTCGATGATGATCATCATCAGCTTCATGTGTTCATCCCTCTTTCAGACCAAGCCTGCCGAAGATCCACATTGCCGGACACCACTTGGTAAAGGCCGACTGGAGCAGATTGAGGCCGACGAATGCGGTGAACAGGTACCAGTAGGGGCTCACCCAGTGGCCGAGGGCCAGACTGAGCAGGATGACGATTCCGGCCATTGCGCGTAGTGCTTCGTTAATGGTCATTTCAGCTTTCTCCTTTTCAAGTTCTTGCCGCCGCACGACCACCCCTGTTCGACGAGTGTTCCGGTTGAGGCCGCAGCACCCAGGGGTGGTCGTGCGGCGGCAAGAACTTGAGTAATCGGATGTTTCATGTTTCGAAACCTAATCAATCTCCACGACGTTTTCGGGCCCCACGGTCTTCAGGTACATGTAATAGAGCAGCGGGATCACCACCAGGGTGAGCGCTGTCGAGACGATCACACCGGCGATCAGCGCCACCGCCAAGCCCTGGAAGATGGGGTCGAGGTATATCACGAGGCCGCCGACGACGAGCGCCGCCGCGGTCAGGACGATCGGCCGGAAACGAACCGCTCCGGCCTTGAGAACAGCTGACTCCACGGTTTCTCCCGCCTGCAGCTCGAGGTCGATGAAGTCGACCAGCAGGATCGAGTTACGGACGATGATCCCGGCCAGGGCGATGAAGCCGATCATCGAGGTGGCGGTGAAGAACACCCCGAGGATGCCGTGGGCCGGTAGGATGCCGATCAAGGTCAGTGGGATCGGCGCCATGATGACGAGCGGTGTGATGAAGGAGCGGAACCACCCGACCACCAGCACGTAGATGAAGACCATGACCACGCCAAAGGCGATGCCCATGTCGCGGAAGACCTCGTAGGTGATCTGCCACTCTCCGTCCCACTTCATGATGTACCGGGTCGGGTCGCGCGGCAGGTGGGTTGTGATGACCTCGAGCCGCTCCCCGAGCGGCGTCACGATCTCGTCCAGGCGGTCCTGCATATCGAGGATTGCGTAGGCCGGGGAGTCGACCTCACCGCCCACCTCGCCGAGGACATAGGTCACCGGCTGCAGGTTCTTGTGGTAGCGGAAGCGCTCGCGCTGCGTCTCGTGGGTCGTCACCAGCTCCGAGAGTGGCACCATCTGCCCATCGGCGGAGTGAATATTCAGCTGCAGGAGGTCGTCGAGGTGCGAGCGCTGCGCGCGGTCCAGACGGAGGACGATTGGCACCGGGTCGCGGCTGGTCGGGATGTGGGCGAGACCGGCATCGGCGCCGGCGAGTGCGATCCGAAGGGTGCGCACAATCTGCTCGGGGGTGATCCCCGAGAGTATCGCCTTCTCGCGATCCACCTGCACCTCCCAGCGCGGTGCAGCGGCCTCGACGTACCAATCGACATCCACCACACCATCGGTTGTCTCGAAGATCTCGCGCACCTTCTCGGCCACCTCGATGCGGCCCTCGAATGTCGGGCCATAAATCTCGGCGACCAGGGTGGAGAGCACCGGCGGACCCGGCGGCACCTCGGTGACCTTGACGTTGACGCCGAGGCGCTCCCCGATCGGGACCACGAGGGCTCGAATCTGCTTCGCCATCGGGTGAGACTTGATGTCGCGGGCGTGCTTGTCGACCAGGTTGACCTGGATGTCTGCGACGTTTGCGCCTTCACGCAGGAAGTAGTGGCGGACAAGCCCGTTGAAGTTGAACGGCGCCGAGGTGCCGACGTACACCTGGTAGTCGGTGACCTCCGGAATTGAGCGGAAGACACCCGCGATCTCACGGGCGGCGGCGTTGGTCTGCTCGAGCGTGTAGCCCTCGGGCGCGTCGATCACCACCTGGATCTCCGATTTGTTGTCGAAGGGGAGCATCTTCACGGTCACGAGCTTTGCCGGTACCGTTGCCATGGCGAGGAAGAGGAGTGCCACGATGCCGATCAGGAGCGTGTACCGGCGCACCCGCGATGTGATGAGGGGGGTCATGATGCGAGCGTAGATCCGGTGCAGGCGGGTTTCCTTCTCGGTCTCCTGGTCCGGTGAGGCCTCGAGGTTTTCGAGTTCGGCCTCGGCATGCCGGCGGAAGAGTTTGAAGGTGAGCCAGGGCGAAATCACGAACGCGACCACGAGTGAGAAGAACATCGCGGCCGATGCGTTGACCGGGATGGGTCGCATGTAAGGCCCCATCATTCCTGACACGAACGCCAGCGGCATGAGTGCGGCGATGACGGTGAAGGTGGCGAGGATGGTGGGGTTCCCAACCTCGTCGACCGCGTAGACGGTGGCCAGGCGTGGGTTGGCCCACTTCAGCTCGTAGTGCCGGTGGATGTTCTCGACCACCACGATCGCGTCGTCTACGAGAATGCCGATCGCGAAGATGAGGGCGAAGAGGGTCACCCGGTTGAGGGTGTAGCCAAAGAAGTAAGAGGCGGCGAGGGTGAGTGCGAGGGTGACCGGCACAGCGACCGCCACCACGACGCCCTCGCGCGCTACCGAGGAAGAGGGCCATGAAGATCACGACCGCGAAGGTGGCGATCAACATGTGTTCGATGAGCTCATTCGATTTCTCGTTGGCGGTGAAACCGTAATCGCGGGTCTTGGTGATCTCGATGTTCGAGGGCACAAGCCGCCCCTTGAGCAAGGCGATGAGCTCGTCCAAATCCTCGACCAGCGCCACCGCGTTGGTGCCCGGCTTCTTGGCCACCGCCAGGGTCACTGCCGGGGCGTCGATCGCGGCCCTGTCGATGCCCTTTTCGTGCGCCGACGGCCCCGAACCCATCCACACGTAGGTGCTCGGCTCTTCGGCCCCGTCGAAGACCCGTGCCACGTCCTTGAGGTAGACAGGACGGGCGTTGTAGACCCCTATAACGACGTCACCGATCTCATCGGCGTCGCGCAGGAAGGTACCCACATCCACCTGGTACTCCTGATCGAGGGCCACGGCGACACCGGCAGGCAGACGCCAGTTAAAGCTGCGGATGGCCTGATAGGCCTGCAGAACCGAGACGTTGAACGCGGCCAGGCGGTCGCGGTCGAAATCGACCCGAACCACCCGTCGCTGGCCGCCGAGCACCCACACCTGAGCGACCCGAGGATGCCGGGTCAGCTCGATCCGGAGCTCGTTGGCGACCCGCCGCAGTTCCAGAGGGGAGGCGTGCTCGCTCCACAGGGTGTAGGCGGCGGCCGGCACGTCGTCGATCGAGCGCGGCTTGACGACCGGTGGCATCATCCCGTCGGGCATCTCGTCCAGCGCCGACTGGATCTTGGCGTGAACCCGAACCACCGCCTGGTCGGGGTCGGTCCCGACCACGAAGCGGACGATGATCATGCCGCCGGAGGGCTGAGAGGTGGAGTAGATGTAGTCGACGTTTTCGATTTCATACAGCAGCTTCTCGAGTGGCGTGATGACTCGGTGCTCCACCTCCTCGGCGGTGGCGCCCGGGAAACCGACCATGACGTCGATCATCGGCACCTTGATCTGCGGTTCCTCCTCACGGGGGAGTGATGAGAACGGCAAATGCGCCGAGGAGCAGGGAAAAGACCACTAGAAGCGGGGTCAGCTTCGACTCGAGAAACGCCTTGGCGATTCTTCCCCGAGGCGCCCAGGGGGCGACGCGTCATCTTCAGCCGCAAGGATTCGCGCCGGGCGCGTTCGATCTCCTCTGCCGACGGGGTCGTGTCGGTCCGCTCGGTGACGGGGTCGGTTTCGGGGGTGGGATGCTCGCGATCGCTCATGACGAAATTTCCAGGGGAGTACCGTCCGCCACCGGACCGGGGGCATTCACGACGACCTCGGAACCGGCCTCGAGCCCGGAGAGCACTTCGACACGATCGTCGGCCAGCGCCTGACCGGTGGTTACGGCCCGGGTTCTGGCGGTGCCGTCAGCGGCCCGCACAACCACAAGCTCGAGACCGCCCCGGCGGTGGACCGCCGAGCTCGGGACGGCGAGGTACTCTGCGGGGTCGCCCGGAAGCAGCGCCCGCCCGGACAGGCCCGACCTCACGTCGAGACCCCTCCAGCGCCACCTTGACGGTAAAAGTATGGGTTGCGGAATCGGCCGAGGGAACGATTTCGACAACGCGGCAGGTGACAACGCCGATCTCGGGGCGGCTGTCGAATCGCGCCTCGACCTCTTGCCCGATCTCGACCCGGTGGTTGTCGGCCTCACGCACCGTGAGCCACAGCTGTTGCTCCTCGAGCGACTCGAGCCGCACCAGCGGGCGGTCGGGCGCGGCCAGATCACCGACCTCGACCATGGTCTCCATCACGCGTGCCGCGAACGGGGCGCGAACGATCGACTCCTTGGCCACCGACGAGGCGGCGCGCACCGCGCCTTCGGCCTGAGTCACCGCTCCGCTGGCCTGCTCGAACTGCATCTTGGCCATGTCGAGCTCGAGATCGGAAGCGGCCTTTTCCGCGTGGAGGGCCTCAAATCGCTGGTAGTTGCGTTCGGCCAGCGAAAGGGCTGCATTGGCTTGCGCGAGACCGCCCTGGGCCTGTGCGAGCTGACCTTCGCTGGTTTCGGGCTGAATCTCGAGCAGTATTTGACCCTTGGCGACCTTGGCGCCGGCGCGCACCTTGAGCGCCACCACCGGGCCCATGACCCGGCTCGACACGTTGGCTTGTCGCGCCGCCTGCACGGTACCGCGAACGTCGATCGGCTTGGGCCCGGTGACCCGCGCGACCTCGATGACCTTCACGCTCAATGGTTCGAGCCGGGCGTCGGCACGCCGCTCCTCGTCGTGTCCACATCCAGCGCTGAGCACGAGCGCTGCGATCGGGATCAGAGTGGTGAGAAAACGATTTCGGACGGTCATTGGGACTCCTCCCTGTTAAGACCTAAGATGAGTGATTCCTGCCGGCGATCTGCACCAAGCTCTTGCGCTCTGGCCGCTTGCGAAAATGCTCCGCATACCGATGGGTATTCGTCCGCTTTTCGCAAGCGGCAGAACATCAAGAGCTTGGCACATCTCATCCGGTAGAACCCCTCATCTTAGGTCGGGAATCAGGGTCGCGCCGGACACATACCGCAGACGGTGGGTGTCGAGGGCGACATCGTAACGGGCAACCATTTCGCGCATCTCAGCCTCACGCAAGGACGTTTCGGCATCGAGCAGGTCGATCATTTTGTCCAGGCCGTGCTTGAAGCGGCTCTCACGGACCCGTACAGCCTCCTCGGCCGCGGCCAGCGAGCTGGCCGCGGTTGCGTGACGGGAGGCGGCAGTCTGGAGATCCTGCCACGCCTGCTGTACCTCGAGCCGCACCCCCTCCTCGAAGCGGTGGATATCGGCCTCGAACGAAGCGGTTTCGTGGCGGGCGGCGGCTCGTGCGGCGGTGTCCGAACCGCCTCCCAGCAGGGTTATCCTGGCGACCGCCATCACCGATCCGGAGTGACCGTTGGCACCGAAAATCTTGTCGTCATAAAGATCGTAGTGGCCGAGCACCGCGATTTCTGGGAAATAGCCTGGCCGAACGGCCTTCTCCTCGAGACGGCCGGCTTCGAGCTTCCGGCGCGCCGCGGCGAGGTCCCGGCGGTCCTCGAGTGCGCTCGCCATCCAGTTGTCGAGCTCTCCGACGACCGGGGTCGCTGGAGGGAGGGGTGCCAACATCCGCGGTAGAGCCTGATTGGCCCCCATCTGAAAGTTGAGGGCGGCCTGCCCGAGTCGCGCAACGTTGGTGGCTTGGGTCAGGAGGTCATCCATTTCCGAGAGGTAGACTCTGGCCTGAAGGACGTCGGCGTCGAGGATCACCCCCTGGGCTGCATATTTTTCCGCCAGCCTGACGTGCTCGGCAGTAGTCGCCCGCGCCTTTTCGAGCAAAGCTTGGTGCTCACGTGCCTTGGCGAGGTTGACGTATGCGGTGATGGTCTCGAACGAAACCCTCTCCCGAGTGTGGGAGAAGGAGATTTCCTCGGCACTGGCCATGGCCTCAGCCTGGCCGATTCGTGCGGAGAGTTTGCCGCCGGTGTAGATCGGAAGCTCGAGGTCGAGCCTGGTTATGAAGGTTGACAGCGGATCTGGGTTATTGGGATCCGAAAGGAAGAAATCCTCCATGTCGAACCTGCCCTGGTTGAGGGTGAAGGCAAAGACCTCTGCGGGGTTGTTGGTGTAGACAAAGCTCTCGCTGAGGCCGATCTTCGGCAGCCGATAGCTCTTGCCTCCGTCGAGTCGTTTCTCGGCCGCCGCAGCATGTTCCCGTGCAGCCGCAACCTCGGGATTATTGAGCAGCGCGGCGTCCACAGCCGCATCCAGGGTCAGCTCCTGGGCGTTGACCGCCGCAGTTGCGACCATCGTGATGACAAGACCGAGTCGAATTCCATGCATCGACGCCTCCTTAATCTACGTATAACCATTTAGGAATATACATAAATTCTATGTGGTGTCAAGACCCGTGACTCGCATATCTCATCGGATCTCGTAGCGAGGGCGGAAAAGCGCTGCGACCCGATTCCACCAAAAAGTGGTCTTCCGAAAGCCCCGAAGGGGCGTCAGATTCATAGCCTGGGGCGTCAGCCCCAGGGCACGAGAGGTTCTCTGAAAAACAGCCCCGGAGGGGCGACAGATTGCGGCTGCAGCGTGAGCTGCGGCCTTCGACCACCGATTGTCTGTCGCCGCTTCGCGGCTTTTCATTATTTTTCTGACCTGATCCTGGGGCTGACGCCCCAGGCTATGTATATGTCGCCGCTACGCGGCTCGCCGTCGTGAACAAGCCGTCAACAACGCCTCCGGCACCACGCCGTTCAGAACACAGTAGTGACGCACATCGTGACAGCCTCACGACCCGAGGTGGTCAGATATACCGGCTAACCCGGTGCGCGCAGCTCCGGGTTGGTGGCCTCATGGTCGGTTGTGAACTCCCGCAAGATGAGGCGGGCGGTTGTTCCGAAACCATCGCCGTCGCTCGACAGTTCGAGGGTGCCACCCATGAGCTCAGCGAGGCGGCGCGAGATGGTGAGACCGAGCCCGGTCCCGCCTCGCAGGCGGGTTGTCGAGCCGTCCACCTGGTAGAAGGACGAAAAGACACTCTCCATCTCCTCGGCGGGAATACCGATCCCCGTGTCCTCGACCGCGAACACGATCTGTCCATCGAGCTTGGCACAGGAGACGGTGATGGATCCGCCGCGTTCGGTGAACTTCAAGGCGTTGGAGAGAAGATTGGTGAGCACTTGAGAGGTGCGGTCGGAGTCGGTCCAAAGCACGAGCTTGCTGTCGGCGCCGTGGATCCGGAACACCAGGCCCTTGCTCTTCATCTGGTGCTTGAACAGGGTCTCGACATCTTCGAGAACCGTGCGCACCGGCACCGGTGCGAAGTGGACCTCAAGCTGCCCGGCCTCGATCTTGGCGAGATCGAGGACGTCGTTGATGATATTGAGCAGGCTTTCCGCCGACTCATGCGCGATCTTGAGGAACTCACGTTGTTTCTCGGGGTCCTTCACCGCCCCGTCCATGATGAGGCGCAGAAAACCGAGGATGGCTGTGAGGGGGGTTCGCAGCTCGTGGGAGGTGTTGGCGAGGAACTCCGATTTCAGTCGCGATGCCTCGAACGCCACGGCGCGTTGCTCATCCAGTTCCCGTACTAGCTGAGACAACGAGACGGCGCCCCCGAGCAGGAAGCCGATCTGGGTTAGCAGCTCGATATTCTCGGCGGCCAGGTCGAGCTGGCTGGACGAGGTGGCGAGTAAAACACCGGCCGAGCGCCCGGCCGCCATCAGCGGCAGATAGCTCAGATGCCGGATCTCGTGCTCCGAAGCCAGCCACTCGGCGAGCTCTGAGGGCAGAGCGGTAGAGGTCAGGGTGGTCTGTGGCAATCCATCGTGAAATGCCGTCCAACAAGGATGATCTCCGGCCTTGATCGGGTGAAAGCGGTTCTCTTCAAACGCCTCGGTGCCCGGTCCGGTACCGGTTTCGAGCTTCAATCCGCTGCCGTCTGACAGCGGCCGGTAAAGCAGCAACGACCGTAGCGGGAGAAGTTCCCTCCCCGCCTCGAGAAAGCGCTCGAGAATCCGTTGCTCCTCGACCTCCCCGGCCAGGGTTTGTCCAAGGCCGGAGAGGAAGGCGAGTCGGGTCTGGCGTCCTTCGGCCGCGCGCCGGGCGAGGTGGAGGTCGGTGACATCGGTCGCCACCAGCTGGATCAGGGTCTCGCCGACCACCGGACCGACCACCGGGTGCATTTGGGTGTTGAGCCAATGAACGTCGCCGTCCGCACCCTCGACCCGTACAATTTCTTCCCAGTGCCCTTTGCTGCCCTCGAGCACCGCTGGAATGGCGGCGTAGACTTGCGGTCTGTGATTAGGGTGGATGCGCTCCATCCACATGGGTCGTCCGTCGATGGTGCTCGTTCCCTCGGGGACCTGGAAGAGGCGACTTGCGGCCCGGTTGGCGAAGCGGATGTTGCGGTCGCGATCCACCGACAGGACCAGAACCGGCAGCGAGTCGAGAAGGATCTCGACCCGATGGCGGAGGCGTTTCAGGCGGTCCGAGAGTGCGGTCTGGGACTCCAACAACGTGACGTTTTCGAAGACTGCGGCGACCGTCGGCACCCCGAGGCTGAACCCGAGGAGCACGTATCCCCACATGAAGAGACTGTCAAACGGCTGTCTGGACCAAGAGAGGTCGATGTGCGCAATGGCGGTGAGGAGGAATGCGGCGCCGAGCCAGACCTCGCGCGGCTGGCGTTGCTCGCGCCCGCCCAGCATGGGCACGACTGCGGCGAGGAGGAAGACCGTAGCCAGACCGGCCTCCAACGGAGCGATTCCCTGCACCAACCCCTGATCACGCAAAGAGTAAAAGACCGCCCACACGATGACCGCGACCGCGAGAGCGGCCGCAGTGCGAAGGGCGCGGGTTCTCGAGCTGTCCTCCCTGCCGCCGCGAAAGGTGAAGAGGAGGACCGCCGCCGCCAGGGTCTGGGAGATGACCCACGAAAATGCGACGAACGTATCGCGGATATTCTGTGATGGGACAAGTACCTCGAGGATCAACAGCAACCAGAAGTGACAGGCGATTGGCAGATACACGTTCTTGACCCTGCGATCGAAGAGGTCATGGAGAAGTTTCCAGCGGACATGGAAGAACCAGGTTGCGAGAGTTGCCAGAAAGGCACTGATGCAAGCAAGAATCAAATACTCGGTACGGTCGCCTTGCCACCGGACGGCTGTCTGGAGCACCGCAACCGTGAGGCCGACAGCCGCCGCCGCGAGCACCGCGACGAGGCGTACCCTTGGTCCGGCGATCTCGGTAGCGACAAACACCCTGCCGGTCTTCATGGAAGTCTGGCCAATTCTGAACTTGCAATGGGCACGTCACGAGTATAGCCCGCATCATTCCATAATCTCCTGCTATAAGGCGTGATGAGATAGGCGGACAGGGATGGAGGGAACGTTCTCGCTGTTGAACGCTCAGACCTTCAATCTTGCATGACTTGTCTTGCCCGTCGGACGTGTTCAATCATCGTTAACAATGAATGTCCGGTAGTCGTCGAGTACATCCTGCGCGTGAGTTGACGGATCGACCTTTGGGTAGGCTTCGATAACGACCCCGTCGGGCCCCACGAGGTAGGAGATTCGTTTGGCGAACGGGATCAGAGGACGCGCGGCGCCGACCGACTTCGCCAGCTCGTGATCGCCGTCGCTGAGCAGCCGGAAGGGCAGCGCGTTTTTCTCAGCGAACTTCCGGTTTTTTTCCGGCGTGTCAAAGGAAACGCCGAGCACCTCGACTCCCAGATCCTGAAGCTCGGTCCAGCTGTCCCGCAGCTGGTTAGCCTCGAGAGTTCAGCCCGGAGTATCGGCCTTCGGGTAGAAAAAGAGCAGGAACGGTCGCCCTGCAAGGTCCGCGCTCCTGACGGCGGTGCCGTCATGGGCGGGGAGATCGAAGTCGACGAACGGATCTCCAACGGGAATCATCTTTCCTTCTCCTTCGGCGCGGGCGGATGTTGCGGCCAAGGCCACCAGTGTGAGCGTCATCAGGACGGCCGGCATTCTTGAAACTCTCATGATGTTCGGTGCAACGCAAATCGTGGCCCCGGCTATTCCGTCTTGACCCGCCGCCCGGGTCCGCGTTAGCCTGTTCCCATCCGGAAACTCCGGAAGGGACAGCGCAGTTCTCGATGCAGAAACGAGCGATGTTTGTGCAAGTTCTAGGAAGACAAGGATTTCCGCGGAGGCGTACTCGAGTACGCCGCACAAGGGAATCCGCAGTCTGACGACGAAATTGCCAAAAAGCGCCGTTTCTGGACGAGCACTAGCCTGAATTGCGTTCCGAGGAGCCGCTATGGCAGGCAAGGCAGAACTGGTAGACCGGGTCGCCGAACTCACCGGGTATCCGAAGACGCAGGTGGCGATGACCTACGATCTCTTCTTCGAGCTGATGAGTGAGGCGTTGGCGGAAGACGACAAGGTAACGGTGCCCAACTTCGGCACCTTTCAGGTCACCCGGCGCCCGGCCCGCGTCGGCCGCAATCCCGCAACCGGAGAAGCGATCAGCATCGCGGCCTCGAAGAGCGTACGCTTCAAGGTTTCGAAGAATCTCAAGGAGGCGCTCTGAAGCGAGCGCGGCAATAAGGTATTAGCAGTTAGGTATTAGCTCATCACAGCTTCCTGCCGGCCCTCTACCCGGGTTCCTGTGTTGATGCCTCGGTGCGTCCTGTTTGCCCGATATTCAGAGAAGCGTTGAGTCGTTGTGATGGTCCGGGCTAATACCTAACAGCTAATAGCTAATTGCTTCTTCTCCGCGATGAGCTAATACCTAACTGCTAATACCTAATACCTATCGGCTCCCCGTGAGCCGATTCCCCAGTAGCAGGGAGAGCTGTTCGTCGAGGGACATCACCGGATCTTCCTCATCCGCGCTCCACGGCCAGCGGACGACTGCGATCCTGGATTCGCTGACACTGGTGCTCGCCTGCATCGTGGAAGCAAGCAGGTGAATGGGAAGACCGTTCTGCACCTTGACCCTGACGGCGAGGCCATTCACCCGTTCGCCACCCGGCATGGTTCCCCGCATTATCCAGGCCTGCTGCTGGTTGAAGTTGTGCATCAGCCGGCCCATCGGTGAGTTCCACCCGGCGAGCTGCGCTTCTTTTTGGGGAGTGGGTCGTGGTGTCAACGGGATCTGGTCGATGTTGAGGGAGAATTTCACATCCGCCGCTCCCGCAACGTTCGGTGCGATCATCAGCGCAATGACCATGAGAATTCGTCGCACAATCAACTCCGTACTCTAATGTAATGCTTTTCCATACGGTTGGCCAGTCCACAGAGTTCCAGATCGCACTCTCATGAGAACTCGAGGAGTATCCAGGGAGAGCAGGTTGGACCGCTCGGGTAAACTCTGTCGGTGAACATGCGATCCAATCATCGGCCCGGCTGGTTGCGCCTCGCGCTCGTTGCGGTGGCGTTGGCCCTGGGCCCGGTCGTGGCGATCGGTGCCGGAACCGTCGACTACGAGATCGAGGTCAGCCTCGATCCAGCCGCCCATCGTCTCCGGGCTTCCGAGCGAGTTCGTTGGACCAATACAACCGATGCCCCCACCGATGAAATCTACCTCCACCTCTACCTCAATGCCTTCGCGAGCTCGGACACCACATTTATGCGCGAGCTCGATGGCAGCTCGCTGCGCAACCGGGTCGCACTGATGGATGGCTGGGGATGGGTGCGGATCGACAGCATGGTCCTCGATGACGGCGCTGACCTTATGCCGGGACTGGAGTTCGTACGTCCGGACGACGATAATCCCGCTGACTTCAGCGTTGCGCGGGTGGCCCTGCCACGGGTCGTCGTGCCGGGCGGCGTCGTCGAGCTCGAGCTCGAGTTCTCGGCCCAGCTGCCGAGGATCATCGCACGCACCGGCTTCGAGGGCGACTTCCATCTCGTCGGCCAGTGGTTCCCTAAGATCGGCGTTTTCGAGGGAGAGGAGGGGTGGAACTGCCACCAGTTTCACGCCTCGTCGGAGTTCTTCGCCGACTTCGGCGCTTACCGGGTGTCGATCACCCTCCCGGAGGACTGGGTCCTCGGCGCCACCGGGATTGAGGTCGGGAACGCTCCGGCGGATGGTGGGCGTCGGACGGTGGTGTATCGCGCCGAGCGGGTGCACGACTTTGCGTGGTGCGCGGCGCCGCCGGATCTGATGGAGGTCGTGGAAACCGACTTCTCTCCCGGCCGCGACGTGCCGATACGGTGGCTCGAACGGGCGCGGACGCTCCTCGGTCTGAGCGCCGCCGAGCTCGAGCTGCCGCCGATGCGTCTACGCCTGATTGTGCCCCGCGCCCAGCGGGTCCTCGCCCCGCGCATGGTACGGGCAGCGCGGCTCTCGGTCGCATGGTTCGGTCTCTTCTTCGGGCCGTATCCGTATCCGCAGGTGACGATCGTGTCGCCGCCAGTGGGCGCCGAGGAGGCCGGCGGGATGGAGTACCCCACCTTTTTCACAACCGGCGCCGACCGCCTCGACGCCTACCCTCCCTTCTCATGGTCGTCGGACATCGAGACGGTGATGGTTCACGAGTTCGGCCACCAGTACTTCCAGGGAATGCTCGCTTCCAACGAGTTCGAGCGGGGATGGCTCGACGAGGGCGTCAACACCTACGCCGAGCTCGAGTGCATGACCGCGATCGTAGCCGATGGGCTGGTACCGGAAATCCGGCCCTTCCCGTACTGGGGTGCCGAACGTCTCGCCTTGGCAATACCTCGAGTGCCGGTCAAGGTGGGCACGAGGGCGTGGGAGTATCGGCGGCGCTGGATCTACTACCTCGCATCGTATGCCAAGACCGCGGTCGTTCTGCACACCGTCGAGGGTCTGATCGGCCCCGAGGCCATGGCCCGCGGTCTGCGATCGTACGTCGATCGGCATGCCTTCCACCACCCGTCGGGGCGAGATCTGGTAGCCGCCCTGAGCGATGCAGCGGAGCAGGACCTGGGCCCGTTCTTCGAGCAGGCGATTTGGAGCGATGCCGTTCCCGACTGGGCGGTGACTTCGGTGAGCCAGCGCTCGCCGACGACCGCCAAGGGATTTTCATGGGATGACGGCGAGTGGCGCGTGGTCGAGGAATCGGGTGCCGACGGCGCCGACAACGAGGCGGCCGATGCCGACACCTGGCAAGTGGATGTCGAGCTGGTGCGGCTCGGCGACTTTGTCGGCCCGGTTGAGGTCGAGCTGACGTGGGCTGACGGCGCCTCGGAAAGGCGCACGTGGGGGGGCGAGGAACGCTGGGTGCGCTGGGACTTCGAGCGCCCGCACCGGTTGGCGCAGGTGGTGGTGGACCCCGACGGCGTGTGGGCACTCGAAATCCGGCGCGCCGATAATTACTGGCGAGACGAGCCGGCCCCTGCGGACCACCCTCTGTGGTGGGTGCGCGAAGTCCTCGCCATTGCCGGTCAGATCTTCCTGAAATGGAGCTGAGAGTGGCCGCGACGCCGTCCCCGGGCGCCGGACTTCACCTCGCGCTGAGGCTGCGCCGATTGGTCGGAGCGGTGTGGCTGGTCTCGATGGCGGTTTTCCTGCCTGCGCATTTGGTGGCGGAGCTGGCCGCCGGCGCGACCCGCGCCGGCCTTCCGGACCGGCCCCTGCCGACCGGTGACAGCATCCTGATTCTGGTCGAGCTGTTTCGTCCGGTTGTGGGCCCGTTCGCCCTCGCGCTGGTTTCTGGTGGTCTCGCTCTCTTCGCGTGGTTGGTGCTGTGGCACGGTGGGGTGGTGCGGTGGTGGTTTGGCGCCGGCAACGGTGCAGCGCACGTCCCGCTTGGAGAGATCCTCGGCCACGGGGTCGTCTGGTGGTGGCGCTACGTCCGGCTTGCCCTGGTTGCCGTGACGGTCACAGCGGCGACGCTGGCCGCGGTCTGGATTCCGCTCAAGCCTCTCATCCGCACCGCCGGGACGATAGGCTACGGGGGGCGTTCGGGCGGCCTCCTGGTGGCCGGCCTCGGGCTGACCGTGGTGGTGCTGGTCATGTGGTGGCTCGCCACCCTCCACGGCGCGTGGTTGCTCGGAGAGCCCGGCCGTCGCTCGGCAATCGTGGCGTGGCTGCGCGGTTTCGTTGCCACCCTCCGGCAGCCGATCCGCTCGCTTTGGACGCTCGTGCTATGGGCCGTGCCGGGATTCGCCCTGCTCGTGCTGCCCGTGCTGATCGAGGGTCCCGCTGCGTGGCTGGCGCTTCTGCCGGCCTGGCTCGGCAGCGCCTTCTGCTGGGTTGGGCTTTTCCTGTCCTTCGCCCCGCCCAGGTTGCCTGTGAAACAGACGGCTTCGCCCCTCGATCCACCGACGTATGTGACCTCGCGCTTCCCAACCCAGTCATAAAGGCCGATCGAAGCGTGGACGGTGCCTGGCTTCAGCCTGGCACCGCCACGGGGGTTTGGGTACGCCCCGACGCTAGGAAGGTGGGCGTGAATGTTCAAACGTTCCAACGTGTAACGTTCTAACGCCTACTCGACGTCCTTCAGGCGTTTCGGCGCTGCAGCGAGCACCTCCGGCTGGCAACCGTCGGCGAAGAGCTTGAAGTTCTCGATGTAGCGCGCGACGAGGGCGTCGTAACGCTTCCAGTACTCGTCCTTATTGCCCCACGATGTGGAGGGATCGAGCACCTCCTCCGGCACATCCGGACAGGACAGCGGCACCTCGAAGCCAAAGAGCCTATCCTTCCGGGAACTTCACCTTGTCGAGCTTGCCCTCGAGGGGCGGCGTTGAGCAGGTTGCGGGTGTGGCGGATCGAGATCCGCTTGCCCGAGTTCCAACCGCCGCCGACCCAGCCGGTGTTGACCAACCAGCAGGTGGCGCCGTGCTGGAGCATCTTGGCGCGCAGCATGTCGGCGTAGGTGAAGGGGTGATGAACCATGAACGGTGCGCCCGAAGCAGGCCGAAAACGCGATCTCGGGCTCGATGCCGAGGCCGATCTCGGTGCCGGCGATCTTCGAGGTGTAGCCGGAGATGAAGTGGTAGACCGCATGCTCGGGGTCAAGGCGGGCGATCGGGGGCAGCACCCCCTGTGCGTCGCAGGTAAGGAGGATGACGTTCTTGGGGTGCGACTGGACCATGGCATCGGGCACCACGTTGGGGATGAAATCGAGCGGATAGGCGGCCCGCGTGTTCTCGGTGAAACGGTCGTCGTCGAGGTCGAGCCGGCGCGAGGTCGGGGTCCATAACGACGTTCTCGAGGATGGTACCGAAGCGGCGGGTAGTGGCGTAGATTTCGGGCTCGTGCTCGGCCGACAGGCGAATCACCTTGGCGTAGCAGCCGCCCTCGAAGTTGAAGACGCCGGTTGACGACCAGCCGTGCTCGTCGTCGCCGATCAGGCGGCGCTTGGGGATCAGCCGACAAGGGTGGTTTTTCCGGTTCCGGAGAGGCCGAAGAAGAGGGCGACGTCGCCGTCCGGGCCGACGTTGGCCGAGCAGTGCATGGCCAGCACCTCACGGAGCGGCAGCAGATAGTTCATCACCGTGAACATGCTCTTCTTTATCTCACCGCCGTAGCTCGAGTTGCAGATCAGGGCCAGCCGTTCGGCGAAGTTGAGGATGATGGCGGTCTCCGAGCGGGTGCCGTCAATCCGCGGATCCACCTTGAAGGACGGGGCCGCGATCACTGTGAAGTCGGGGACGTGGTCCTGGTAAGCCTCCTGCGTCTTGGGAAGGATGAACATGTTGCGGGCGAAGATCGAGTGCCAGGCATCCTCGGCGATCACTCGAATTGGCATCTGGTATTCGGGGTCGGCGCCGATAAAGCAGTCCTGGACAAAGAGCTCCTCGTCCTGTAGATAAGCCTGCACCCGGGAGTAGAGGTTCGAGAACTTTTCGGGCGTGATGGGACGGTTGTACTCGCCCCACCAGATCTTGTCCTCGGTCGACGACTCGCGGACGATGTACTTGTCCTGAGCGGCGCGGGCCGACCACTTGCCTGTGTTGACGACCAGCGGGCCGCCGTGGGCGACGAAACCCTCCTTACGGAATGTGGCCTCTTCGAAAAGAGCCGGCACGGGCAGGTTCCAAAACACGCGATCGAGGTGGACCAGACCGTGGTTCTTCAGACCGTAACGGCTCTTGAGGTCTCCGGCTTGGCCGGTGGCAGGGCGTGTCGAACTTCAGGTACTTGCTCATGTCCAATCCCTCACCAGCTTGCGTTCACCAATGTAGAGCTCGTTGGGGGCGTTGGGGTCAAGCGCCCATTTGATGCGCTCGACGCCCTCGATGATTTCCTTGATCGAGCCGCAGAAGCTGAGCCTGAGGTGGCCTTCCTTGCCGAACTCGACGCCCGGGACGGTCACTACCTGCACCTTCTCGAGCAGGAACTCGGAGAGCCTGACCGAATCCTTGTCATAGTGGCTGAAGTCGGGGAAGGAATAGAAGGTGCCGCCTGGCTCCTCGATGCGGACGCCGTCGAAGGAGCGCAGCTGCTCCATGAGGACATTGCGGTTGTTCTCGAGCGTCGTGCGCAGGCTGTCGACCGATGACTGGATGCCGTTGATGGCGGCGGCGGCGGCGTGCTGGAGGACCGCCGACGGCCCCGAGGTCTCGTGGCCCTGGATGTTGGTCATGACCTCGATGAGCTTGGTGTTGCCCACCGCCCAGCCGATGCGGAAACCGGTCATGGCGTACTGCTTGGAGACGCCCGTTGATGATGATGAGCTTGGAGTTGTCGGTGCGGTCCTTGGCGTAGTCATAGGCGTTGACCCTTTTGCGGCCGTCAAAGATCAATCGGTGGTAGATGTCGTCCATGATCAGCCACAGACCGCGCTTCTCGCACAGCTCAACCACGTCCTTGACGAAGTCAGCCGGATAGACCGCTCCCGATGGGTTGTTGGGGCTGTTGAGGATCACCGCCTTGGTGTACGAGCCGATGACCTGCTCGATGTCCTGGATGCGGGGGATGAAGCTGCCGTCCTCGGGATGGACCGGTACCGGGACCGCGCCGACGAGCTTGACCATCTCCGGGTACGACACCCAGTAGGGCACCGGGAAGATGACCTCTGCCTGAGGGTCGAGGATGGCGTGCAGGGCCGACATGATGGCCTGCTTGGCGCCGCCCGAGGCCATCACGTTCTCGGGTGCCGGCCGCCAGCCGTAGAAGTCCTCGGTGTAGCGGATGATCGCCTGTTTGAGGGCGGGGATGCCGTCGGGCGGTGTGTAGCGCACCTCACCCGAGTTGATGAGGGCGGTCGCGGCGAGGATCGCATCCAGCGGCGCCTTGCCCTTTGGCTCGCCGCCGCCGAGGTGGATCACCGGGTCGCCCTTGGCGCGCAGAATCGCCGCCACCTCGTTGAGCTTGAGGGTGGCGGACTCACCGATCGATTTGGCAATCAAGGAGAGGCTCATAGTTGCCACTTCCCTTCTACCGTCGCTGTCCGCGACGGGTGGCGAATTATCTCAGAAGGTTGTGAAAATATCCACTAATCCCCGTCTCCGTGCCCGCGTCCGCGGGAGGATGCCAGGCACGCCGACGCGCGATCCGTTTTCAAAGCGCCCCCCGTGAGGTGCCAGACACCTCCAATCAAAGCGCCCTCCGCAACAGCGCCACGCCGACTGGGGTCTCCGGTCGTCGTCCTTGTAGCGCAGGCGTCCCGCCTGCATGTGCGGCCGGGACGGCCGCACCATCCGGCTTCGCGCTGCGCGCTACGCCGTGACAGGCAATGATCACTTGCTTGTGAGGGCGTAGCCCATAGGGCGAAGCCCCACGGTGCAGGTGTCTCGCGTACTGGGCGGAAAATTCGAAATTCGAAATCCGAAATTCTACGATCAAGGCAGTGCTGCAGCCGGTACCAGATTCGGCGAGGGCGATAGTGCCGGAGCCTCTCCCAATATCTCGATCAACCGGTCAGGGTGGTTGGTGAAGATGGCGTCGATTCCCTTTTTCACCCACCGCTTCATCTTTTTTGGTTTGTCGACGGTGTAGACGCCGACGGGGATCCCGTGTTCGCGACAGCTGCGGAGCATCTTGGCCTTGAGGCGGGAACCCCGGATGTTGAATGCCGAGGCGCCGAGGTCGTGGACGATTTCTGCCGGATCCTTGCCGCGTTGGAGTTCCGGGTTGTACAGCACTGCGGTTCGGATCTCCGGCGCCACTCTGTGCATCTGCTCGAGAGCTGTGGGGGAGAACGACGACACGATGGCCTGGTCGGCCATTCCGCGCTCCTTGATGAGGGTCGCCACCTTGTCGCTGATGCCGCGGTCAACCGCCTCGCTTTTGATTTCCACGTTGAGGAGGATCCTCCCCTTGACGGCGTCGAGGATTTCTTCCAGGGTTGGCACCTTCTCGCCCG